>Ga0302134_10000096_pt1 | contig 29002 bp, 28 predicted proteins | sample CB9_SCM_MG_FD_203123 | JGI IMG/M metagenome (GOLD analysis project Ga0302134, IMG submission 203123) | Marine microbial communities from Western Arctic Ocean, Canada - CB9_SCM | ecosystem: Environmental > Aquatic > Marine > Oceanic | place: Canada: Western Arctic Ocean | collected 2017-09-19
TCCACGGCGGCGCCGCCCACGCCCACTGGTGGACCCACGTGGCCGCCCAGTTCGCCGGCAACTACCGCATCGCGGCACTGGACCTGTCGGGACACGGCGACAGCGACCGGCGAGACAGGTACTCCCTTGAGAAGTGGACCGACGAAGTCATTGCCGTAGCCGACGCCGCCGACATGGCCGGCCCGCCGATCGTGATCGGACACTCCATGGGAGGATTCGTCACGCTGGCCACCGCCGCCGGCCACCCCGACCGCCTGGCCGGCGGAATCATCATCGACTCGTTGGTTGTGCGGGTCGACCCGGAGATGGACACCGGCCGCCGCGACAACTTCCGCGACCTCAAGGTGTACCCGGACGCCGCCACGGCGATCGCCCGCTTCCGGACCGTTCCCGCCCAGGACCACTACGAACCGTTCATCATGGCCGACGTGGCGGCCCGCTCCCTGCGGGCCTGTGAGGGTGGCGTCACCTGGAAGTTCGACCCGGGAATATTCATCCCCAAACGGGCGGCCGCCGATGACCTGCTGCCACGAATCACCTGTCGGATCGCTCTGTTCCGGGCCCAGCACGGCCTCGTCACCGCCGACATCGGCGCATACATGTACGAACAGCTGGGCCGGGTGGCGCCCGTGGTGGAGATCCCGCTGGCAGGACACCACGTCATGCTGGACCAGCCTCTCCTCCTGGTCACCGCACTACGGACCTTGCTGGCCGACTGGGAACACTCGGTCCCGTTCACCCGGATCTGAGCCCCCACCCATCCGGGCCGGGACCCGGGGGGGCGCAGGGACCGGCAGGCCACTACCGTCCCCGCCCATGGGAATGAACCTCTACGACACGGCCCGGGGTGAAGTGGTCCCATTCCAGCCCGGACCAAAGGTGTCGATGTACGTCTGCGGAATCACCCCGTACGACGCGACCCACCTCGGACACGCCTTCACCTATCTAACGTTCGACCTGGTGGTCCGCCGCCTCGAGGACCTCGGACATGAGGTCCGGATGGTGCGCAACGTCACCGACGTGGACGATTCCATCCTGGCCAAGGCCCGCGACATCGGCATCGACTACCAGGACCTGGCGGCCCGCGAGATGGAGCTCTTCCATGCCGACCTGGCGGCGCTGGACCTGAGGCCCGCCACAGCCGAACCCACAGCGACCGGCTCCGTCGACGGGATCCTGGACCTGATCGGTCGCCTCGAGGCCGGCGGCCACACCTACGCGGTCGAGGGCAACACCTACTTCGACGTGTCCACCTGGGACGGGTTCGGTTCGATGACCGGGCTGGACGAGGCCACCATGCTCACCTACGCCGCCGACCGCGGCGGCAACCCGGACGACCCCCGGCAGCGCAACCCACTGGACTTCGTGCTCTGGCAGGCCAGCACCGCCGGGGAGCCGTCATGGGATTCACCGTTCGGGCCGGGTCGCCCCGGCTGGCACATCGAATGTTCCGCCATGGCCATGGCGGAACTGGGCGAGACCATTGACCTGCACGGTGGCGGCAACGACCTGACGTTCCCCCACCACGAGTGCGAGGCGACCCAGAGCGAGGCAGCCACCGGCGTGCCCCTGGCCCGCCACTGGATGCACGTGGGGATGGTGGCCTACGAGGGCACCAAGATGTCCAAGTCGCTTGGGAACCTCGTGTTCGTCCGGAATCTGCGCCGTATGCACGACCCGAGAGCCATCCGCCTGGCGCTCATGGCCCACCACTACCGGGCCGGATTCGAGTGGTTCGACTACGACATCGACGACGCCGTCACCCGTCTGGACAGGCTCGTGAGTGCGGCACGCAGGCCGAAGGGGCCGAACCCCGCCCCCACCCTTGCTGCGGTACGTGCCGCCCTGGACGACGACCTGGACACCGTGACAGCACGCGATGCCATTGACCTGCTGGCGAGCGGGATCCTGGCCGGGTCCGGCGAGGATCCGACTGCTGCCTCAGGGCTGGCCAGCGCTGCCGCCCTGCTGGGCCTGCGACTGGACGCCACCATCCCGGAGTCCTGGGTCCGCACCACCTGACCCGACCTCGGCCAGCCGGCCGTATCCTGACCCGGTGCTGCGATTCACCGACAGCCTGACCGGCAAAAAGGTCGAGTTCACCCCACGCGACCCCGGGCAGGCATCGGTCTACTGGTGTGGACCCACCGTCTACGACGACCCCCACCTCGGGCACGCCCGCTCCACGCTGGCATTCGACGTGCTGGTCCGATACCTGCGCTGGTCTGACTACGACGTGTGCGCCGTGTCGAACATCACCGACATCGACGACAAGATCATCAACCGGGCCGCTGCCGAAGGCGGCAGCGAACCCGAGGTGGCTGGCCGCTACGAGGCCTCGTTCATAGGCCAGATGGACCGCCTGAACGTGGCGCATCCGGACCTGCGCCCCCGGGCCACCGAGTACGTGGACAAGATGGTCGAGATCATTGCCGATCTGGTCGACCGGGAGATGGCCTACACGACCGACTCCGGCGTCTACTTCGACGTGGACCGTCTGGACGACTACGGCGCGCTCGTGGGCAGGTCGGTGGAGGATCTCCGGGAGGGCGCCGGCGCCCGGGTGGAGGTGGACGACGACAAGAACGATCCACTGGACTTCGCTCTCTGGAAGGCCGCCAAGCCGGGCGAACCCACCTGGGACTCGCCGTGGGGACCCGGCCGCCCCGGCTGGCACATCGAGTGCGTCGCCATGTCACTGCACCTGCTGGGTGACGGCTTCGACATCCATGGCGGAGGCGACGACCTCGTCTTCCCGCACCACGAGAACGAACGCGCCGAGGCCCTCGGCTGCGGCAGGGCCTTCGCCCGCCACTGGGTCCACAACGCAATGGTCCAGGTGGATGGCGAGAAGATGTCCAAGTCGCTTGGCAACTTCACCACCCTGGACGACCTGCTCAACACCTGGGACCCCCGGGCGCTGCGCCTGCTGGTCCTCCAGACGCACTACCGGCGCACCATGGAGGTCGGCTCGACAACGCTCGACCAGTCGGCCGCTGCCCTGGCACGCCTCGACAAGTTTGCCGACCGGATGGCCGGTTCCGACCTCCCCGAGGCCGAGCCGGATGCCGACGTCGTGACCCGCTTCAGAACCGCCATGGACGATGACCTCGGCTCGCCACAGGCCCTCGCGGTGATCTTCGATGCCGTACGGGACGCCAACCGGGCGCTGGATGCCGAGGACGACTCCACCGCAGCCGAACTGCACGCAGCCGCCATCGAACTGGCCGGGGTACTGGGACTGGAACTGGGGTCGGCCGCCGCTCCGGCACGAGATGTCCAGGACGATGCCGAAGCCGCCGAGATCGACGACCTGGTCGACCAGCGCCTTGCCGCCAAGGCGGCGAAGAACTACGGCAAGGCCGACCGCATCCGGGACAAGCTGACCGCCCGGGGAATAATCCTGGAGGACTCAGCCCGGGGCACCTCCTGGCACCGGGGCTGACCACCGCTTCGCCCTAGTTGCGGGGCACGTCCACCCAGGCGATCTTCTTGTCGACCCGCACGTCACCGGGCAGGCCGAGCACCCGCTCACCCAGGATGTTGCGCATCACCTCGGAGGTGCCGCCCTCGATCGTGTTGGCCCGGGCCCGCAGGAACGAATACTTCGTGCCGGCACCACCTGTGAGGCGGACCCCGTCGGGGCGCTTGCGTTCGTAACCGGAGTCGTAGACCATGGCGTCCGGACCCATCAGGTCCATGCATGTCTCGTAGATGTGCTGGTTCATCTCGGCCGACATGAGCTTGGTCACCGATCCCTCGGGGCCGGGGTTACCGCCCTTGGAGGCCTCCCGGGCCCGCCAGTTGGTAAGTCGAAGCGCCTCGGCCTGCGTCCACAGGTCGGTCACCCGGTCGCGCATCACATCGTGGGCCACGGGATCGAGTGCACCCTTGCGCTCGCCCCAGAGCTTGACCAGGTCCGCGATCGGACCCGAGCCCTTCCTGGGCACTCCGCCGCCGAGGGCCACCCGCTCGTTCATGAGCGTCGTGACCGCTGCGCCCCAACCGCCTCCGACCTCTCCGAACACCCGGTCATGTGGAATCCGGACATCGGTGAGGAAGACCTCGTTGAACTCGGCCTCACCGGTGATCTGGTGGAGCGGCCTGACGTCAACCCCATCGGACTCCATGTCCAGCAGGAAGTAGGTGAGTCCCTTGTGCTTGGGCTGGTCCGGATCTGTCCGGGCCACCAGCATCCCCCAGCGCGAGACGTGGGCCAGCGTGGTCCACACCTTCTGCCCGTTCACGATCCACTCGTCGCCATCTCGAACGGCCCGACTGGAGAGGCCGGCCACGTCCGAACCCGACCCGGGCTCCGAGAACATCTGGCACCAGATCTCCTCACCCGTGTACATGGGTCGCAGCAGGCGCTTCTTCTGATCCTCGGTGGCGTAGGTGAGCACAACCGGTGCGCCCATGCCGATGCCGATCGGGTTGATGTTGAGGTCGTGGTACGTGACGCCGGCGGCCCGCAACTCGGCGTCCACGACCGTCTGCATCCTGCGACTGGACAGGCCCAGGCCCCCCAGGCCGACGGGGAACTGCACGAGGGCCAGGCCACGGTCGAACTGGGCACCCCGGAACTCGAACTGGTCGACGTCACCGGGCGGGACATCGGCCACCAACTGCCTGGTCAGGTCCCGGATCTCGGCTTCGGTCATGTCGGCCATGGAAGGCTCCTGGATCAGCTGCGGCACGGGTGGACGCCCGGTGGGGCGGGAGAGAGAAGAGAACAGTGCCGAACCTACCTGTGGGCCACCGGACAGATCCCATCCGGCAGGACTCGCCTGACGGCGACGGTCAGGCTCCCGGGTCTCCCTCGAAGACGAGCTGCCCGTCGTCGTGGCCACCTGCCACTTCACTGGGATCACGCTGGTCCCATTCCTGGTCCCACGGCCCGTCCTCAACAGGACCAGACGCCGTCGAAGGCTGGTCGCGGGGGGTGGCCGGATGTCGCTCCACTCCGAGGAAGGCCCTCGCCAGCAACGGGGTCTCCAACGGCGAAGGGGCCGCAGCAGGTTTCGACCTGGTCCTGACCGACCGGGCGGATTCCAGCGGATGGATGGCGGCGGTAACCGGATGCAGCGGTGAGACATCGGCGACGGGACGCTTCACCTCGTCAGCGGCCTCGTCGGTGGTCATCGGACGCTCGGGGAGCGGAATCAGGTTTCCTCCGGTCCGGGCGTCAACGAGAGCCCATCCTCTCGGCGCCTTCAGCCTGTCCAGGTGCAGGCTGCAGAGCACCACGGCTCCCGGCCCCTCCACCTCGTCCAGGTCGTAGACCGTGAAGGTAAGGCCCTTGACGTCCATCACCACCAGCACGTCAGCCGTGCCGAGGCACGCCGATCGCATACACAGGTCCCGCATGGGGCCAAGGTACCCCCGGGCGTCCGACCAGTCGCGGACACCCGGACCACGGCGGGGTCGCTGCAGGCCGGTCCGCGGGCCTCCACCACCGGCTATCGAACCTAGGCTCTCGTGCCGTGGCCAACCCCGACCCCATGCGTGACGACCTCCCGGTGCTGGGCCTCGATGCCGACGACACGCTCTGGGAGAACGAGGCCTGGTTCCACAAGGTGGAGGGGCGGTTCCGGGACCTGATGGAGCCGTGGGCCGATGGGGCCACGACCGATGCGGCACTGCTGGCCACCGAGCGGGCCAACATCTCCCGCCACGGCTACGGCGTGAAGGGCTTCGTACTGTCCATGATCACCACCGCCGTCGAACTCTCCGATGGCCAGGTGGAAGGGCGACGTATAGGCGACATCGTCACCTGGGGACACGAGCTGATCGACCACCCGATCCAACTCCTGGACGGGGTCACCGATGCCCTCGACCACCTGGGCGCCACCCACCGGCTGCTCGTCATCACCAAGGGCGACCTGAACGACCAGATGGGCAAGGTGGCCCGGAGCGGCCTGGCTGACCGGTTCTGGCGGGTCGAGGTCCTGGCCGAGAAGGACGAAGCCTCCTACGCGGCGGCGCTGGACCGCCACGGCGTCGATCCACTGGCCTTCGTGATGGTCGGCAACTCGGTGAAGTCCGATGTCCTACCCGTGATCGGCATCGGGGGCCGGGCCATCCACGTACCGCACACCACGACCTGGGTGCTGGAAGAGCCGGATCCCATGGCGGCAGCCTCCGCCGAGTTCCCTGTCGCTGATCGACTGGCCGACGTGGCGGGACTCCTCGCCGCGTGGCCGACCGCCTGAGGCCGACGGCGGACCAGGGCCCTGATCACCTCCATCCTTCGGCGGGCATGGACCCCCCGGGGGGGCTGATCCTGGCCATTGTCCTACCCCTGGGCCTGGAGCCTCAACGGAGGTAGGCCCCATCGGCGGCAGCCCTGGACATCACGGCCGCCACGTCGACCACCCGGGGGCCGTCGCGTCGAACCGTCAGAACGACCTCCTCGCCGACCAACAGCCGCCGCTTCCTCTCGCCATCGAAGGCCAGGAGCAACGGTCCGGAGACCACCACCTCCTCACCCTCGGCGAGGCGTCGGACCTCGGCCAGACCCAGGTCGTCGTAGTGGCCGGGGGCCGTCGGGCCACGGACCACCCGGTCACAGTCGGCCACCGACCCGAACCGGAGAAGCAGGCCACCATCGTCGTCCGGACCCACCGGCTCCACCAGTCCGGCTACCCCGGCGAAGCCCACCGCCGTCGGCTCGGCCCGGGTCACGACCGCCAGCCGGAGAGTCGACGGGTTGAAGAGCTCGAACGAGCCCACGTACGGGTCATCGACGGCGACAGCATCCACGAGGGCCAGGTCGTCGGGCAGGTCTGCTCCTGAGGGCGTCACACGGACCACCTTGGCCATCCGGGACACGTCCTCGAGCCGGCACCGCCCGGTGGCCAGATGGCCGCTGGCGGCGCCGGCCACCGTCGCCTCCACCGTGATCGGGAAGGCGTTGTTCGTACCGGTCGATAGCGGCACCACGGGGAGGTCGGGCCAGGCCCGGGCCGCCGCCCGGTTCGTGCCATCGCCACCGATCACGACAACGACCGCGCAACCCGCAGAGCGCATGGCAGCCACAGCCGTGACGGTGTCCTCTTCGGTGAAGGTCAGGGCCATGTCGATCCACGACAACTCCACATCGCGCATTGTCTCGGTGGCCCTGCGGATGATGCGGTGCGAGTCGTGGTGGACCATGAAGTGCCGTGCCCCGGCCTCGCGTGCCCCACGGACCACCCGTCGCACCACGTTGGCCTTGTCCTCCACGGTCACGCTGGCCGCTGCCGCCACCGACCTGCGGACATCTGTCCCAGACCGCGGATTCACCACGATGCCAATGGGCCCCGATGCCATCGTGTCGTCCACGGACGGGACCGTACCGGTCGCCGCTGCGGGCCTCCGAACGGGGCGCACGTATGTTCCGAGAGGTGGACGAGGACGATGGTGCGGGACCCGGAGATCCGGGTAGAGGGTTGAAGGCCCGCCGGGCCCGGATCCGTCAACGCAGCGACTACCAGCGACTTGTCCTCATCACCGCCCTCTTCGGCGCGGCGGCCGGCAGCTACCCGGTCACGGTCCTGTCGGCATCGCTGCCGCGCATCGCGGACGACCTGGGGGCGGCGGACTCCACGATCACGTGGGTGATAGCCGCACCCCTGCTGGCATTCGCCGTGGTCACACCGATAATCGGCAAGGTCGGCGACCTCTACGGCCACCGCCGGACCTACCTCGTGAGCTTCAGCATCGGAGCCGTGCTGGCCTTCGCCACGGCCTTCGCCTGGGACACCACCTCCCTGATCGTGCTGCGGACCATTGCCCAGGCCGCCAAGGCCGCATCCGGACCGTCCGCCATGGCGATGATCCTGTCGGTGTACCCGCAACGCGAACGCACCCGGGCGCTCGGCATCTGGGCTGCGGTGGTGGCCCTCTCACCGGCCGTGGGCGTCGTCACGGGTGGGCCACTCATCGAATGGATCGGTTGGCGCTCGCTCTTCGTCGTGCAGGGATGCACGGTGGTCATCGCCCTGATGGCCGGCATCTTCATCGCCCCCGAGACCCGTCGTCGGTCAGGTATACGGTTCGACATCCCGGGAGCCATCACCCTGGGGCTGGGCGTGGGCGGCCTGCTCCTCGCCATCAACAGGGGCATCAGCTGGGGATGGACCAACCCCATTGTCCTGACGGCCGCCATCGTCGCCCCCCTGTCCCTCGCCCTGTTCGTACGGGTCGAGGCGCGGACCGAGGCCCCCCTCCTCCCACCGTCGCTCATGCGGCGCAAGGCGTTCACCAGACCGATGCTGGCCCAGGCCGTCCTCCAGTCCGGCTACATGGGGGCAATGGTTATGGCACCGTTCCTGCTGGAACGCCGCTGGGGCTTCCGCCCGACCATCATCGGGCTGGCAATGCTGCCGAGACCGCTCTCGTTCGCCTTCTGTGCCCGGCTGGGGAGTCACCACGACCCCCGGCACGGGGCTCGGCGGGTGGCGGTCACAGGAATGCTGGTTTTCGCCCTGGCAATGGTGCTGGCCGGGATCGGCGCCCACCAGCGCTGGCTGTTCGTGTTCCTGGCCGGAGCCATGCTGGCCGGGGCGGGCAGCGGCTACATCCGGCCGACGATCGCCAACGCGGTCACATCGGCAGCCGGTGACGACGACCTGGGCATCGCCGGCGGGTCCATGAACATGCTCCAGCAGATCGGTGCGGCTGTAGGGATAACCGTGCTGACCGCCCTCATGGCCGACGCCGTGGACGGCACCCGGTTCCTGCTACTCCACCTGGCTGCGGCTGCCACCGGCATCGTGGCGGCCATCCTGGCCACCGGGATCGAGGACGCGCCGGATCCTCACGAGTAGTCGTAGAAGCCCCGGCCGGTCTTTCGACCCAGATGGCCCGCCGCCACCATGCGCCTCAGCAACGGGGGCGGCATGTAGAAGTCGTCGCCGTACTCGGCGAACAGGGTCTCGGCGACGAGCATCATCGTGTCCAGCCCGATCATGTCGCTCAGCTCCAGCGGTCCCATCGGATGGGCGGCCCCGAGCTTCATGGCGTTGTCTATGTCAATGGCCGAAGCATGTCCGTCGGCGTACATCCTCATGGCGGCGTTCAGGTATGGAACCAGCAGCATGTTGACCACGAAACCGGCCCTGTCCTTCGCCGCAACGACCACCTTGCCGAGTACGTCGGTGGCGAAGTCCGTGATCAGCCGGGTCACGTCGTCGTCGGTACGCACCGACGGGATGACCTCAACGAGCTTCATGACCGGAGCCGGATTGAAGAAGTGCAGGCCGATGACGCGCTCGGGCCGGCTGGTGTTCATGGCGATGTCGATGATCGGGATGGACGACGTGTTAGTGGCCAGCACGGCATCGGGCGAGGTGACGACCTCGTCGAGCTCCCGGAAGATCCCGGCCTTCAGCTCATAGGACTCCACGACCGCCTCGATCACCAGATCGCAGTCAGCCAGATCGGCCATCTCCGTCGTGAACGAGACGTTGCCGAGCGCCGAGGCGTGCGCCGCCTCGTCCAACTTGCCCCGCTCAAGGGCCCGATCCAACGACCTGCGGATCCCTGCGGCGCTGTGTTCGGCCGCCTCCGGGCTGACCTCACGGACCACCGTGGCCAGACCGGCCTTGGCGGTCAACTCGGCCACGCCGCCACCCATCTGTCCGCCGCCGATGACGCCTACACGCTCGATACCCATAGTCAGCTTCCTGGTCGTTGCTCTTCTGGTCGGCCCGGCCGGCTCACCTGAGCCGGAGGCCGGGATGGCTCTGTTTCGTCGGCAGGTTCAGTCGGCTTCGGTGATGGTCACCGACTCGATGACCACATCGGTGGTCGGTCGATCACCGGGTGCGGTGGAGACCTCCTGGATGGCGGTTGCCACCTCGAGGCCGCTCACGACCTTGCCGAACATGGCGTAGGCCGGGGGCAGGGCAACCCCGCTCGGGCCCGTGATCACGAAGAACTGGCTGCCGTTGGTGTCGGGACCGGCATTGGCCATGACGAGCGAACCGAGCTCGTAGCGACCGGGCTTCGGGAGCTCGTCGGCGAACCGGTAGCCGGGTCCGCCCCTGCCGGAACCCTCCGGGCAGCCACCCTGGATCACGAAGCCGTTGATGACACGGTGGAAGATCAGGCTGTCGAAGTAGTGCCAGCGGGCCAGGTATACGAAGTTGTTGACCGTCTGCGGTGCGCCTATCGGATCCAGGTGGATGGTCATGGTGCCCATCGAGGTCACCATCTCAGCCGAGTACGTCCTGGTCGCGTCGATGACCATCGGGGGGGCGGACGGGAACTTCGTACGGCGTTCGCTGGAGCCGTCTGGGTTCGGAATCAGGTCGGACATCGGGGTCTCCTAGGCGGCCTGGATCGGGTGGGTGGTGCGCTTCGCACCTGTCGGCCGCCGGACGCAGGATACGGGGCCGGGGCCGGGGTCACCCAGCAGCGCGCGGGCCTTCGCTACGGTGCCGCGCATGGCACTCTGGTCGACGCCGAGGAACCCTGACCGCACAGCGGGCGAGGCGTCCCTCGACCATCCACTCCTGGACCGCCCGTCCACGAGGCCCTCCCGGGTGGCGAGCGTCGAACCCTCCCACTGGGTGGGGCTGGTCTGCACCAGTTGCGAGGTGGCGTGGCGTGGCGATCCCGCCGAACCCTGCTGGTCCTGCGGTTCGGTCGGACGGCGCCCGGCCGGCACCACCATCCTGAGGGACTGACCCGTAGGCCGTCCCGACCTCAGAGGGCCAGGGCGAACATCGAAACCGTCTTGCCGGTCGCCTCGTCGGACTGCCCGCCGACCACCTCGAACCCGTACCGCTCGTGGAACTCGAGGGACCTGTCGTTGCGTGGCACGGTGTTCACCTCGGCGCATAGGCGGGAGTGGCCATCGGCCGATTCCGTGAGCGACCGGTACATGGAGCGCGCCAGGCCCCGCCCCCAGGCAGATGGGTGCACGACGACCCTGTCCACGTACAGGAACCGGTCCTGTCTGCGACGGGCCTGCTCGCAGAAGAACTCATAGTTGAGGCTCGGATACGCCAGGCCCGGCCCGTCCAGCCCGACGAGGAGGGCCACCACCTCGCCGGTGCCCGGATCCTCCGCCACCAGGAATAGGTGGGCCACCTCCAGGAACCAGGAGAGCTCGTCGGCCGTGAGTTCGTTCACCGCTGGAACGGCCTGGTTGTTCAGCTCCAGCAGTCGCTCCAGGTCGTCCGGGGTGGCACGACGGAACCCGTCCGCCGTGCCCGATGTCACCGCATCCATCACACATCTCCCGTCACCATATGGTCGGCCCTAACAGCACCGACCATATGGTGGCAGCCATGAGCACCAAGACCACCAACGCTGCGGCCCGCATGACTGGCGGCACCAAAACCTACGGCTCGGGCGACACCGAGGTCAGCGCCCTGGACGGCGTGGACGTCGAGTTCGAGCGGGGCCGGTTCACCGCCATCATGGGCCCCTCGGGTTCGGGCAAGTCCACCCTGATGCACTGCTCAGCTGGCCTCGACGACCTGACCGCCGGCACCGTGCACATCGGCGACGTCGAGCTGGGGTCCCTGTCGGAACGCGACCTGACACTGCTGCGTCGCGACAGGATCGGCTTCGTCTTCCAGGCGTACAACCTGCTCCCGACGCTGACCGCCAGGGAGAACCTGACCCTCCCGCTGGACCTGGCTGGCAAAAAGCCCGACCCGGGATGGCTCGTGGAGGTGATCGAGTCCGTGGGGATACAGGACCGGCTGGGCCATAGACCCAGCGAGCTGTCAGGTGGACAGCAGCAACGGGTAGCCGTTGCCAGGGCGCTGGTGAGCCGGCCTGAGATCGTCTTCGCCGACGAACCGACGGGGAACCTGGACTCGGTGACCGGCGGAGAGGTGTTGGACTTCCTGCGGTCCGCCGTCGACGACCTCGGCCAGACCCTGGTGGTGGTCACGCACGATGCGGGTGCTGCAGCCCGGGCCGACCGAGTCCTGTTCCTGGCCGACGGGATGATCGTGGACGAGTTGGTCGACCCGGAAGCCGACGCCATCCTCGATCGAATCAAGGCCATAGGCGGCTGACCCGGTGTTCCGACTCACATTCAGGAACATCACGCGCCGCAAGATGCGGTTCGCCCTCACAACCCTGGCCGTGGTGCTGGGCGTCGCGTTTCTTTCGACCTCGTTCTTCTTGACGGACCGTCTCCGAGACACCTTTGACGAGCTGGCTACCGACATCAGTGGCGAAATTGACCTCGTCGTGCGGACATCGATTGACGAAGGCGCTGAACGGATCAACCGTCTCCCCTTCCCGGAAGAGGTTCTCGGCGCATTGACGGACGTCCCCGGCATCCGTTACATCTGGCCGTCGGTTCAGGTCTGGAACGTGGTCCCCCTCTACACCGATGGGGACGGCGAAATCAAGGCAATCGGCACCAATGGCGGGGCGCCGCAGTTCGGTTTCAACATCACACCCCCAGAAGGGTCCGACTACGGGGATGCAACAGAGGACCATAACCAACTCTTCATCACGGACGGTCGGGCCCCGCTCCGCACCGGGTCAATGGCAGACCCGGCCAACGTGGGCGAGTTCGCGCTCGACAACATGACTGCTGACGAGTTCGGGTTCACCATCGGCGAGACGTACACGATCAGTGCCCCTAGCGGTAACCGCCGGTTTGTCCTCGTAGGTACGGCCAACTTCGGCGACCCGGACGAGACCAAGAACATCGGTGCCAACATGAGCCTCTTCGACGAGGAGACCGCCCAGGAGGTCGGCAACAAGGTCGGCCTCTACGACGAGATCTCTATCTACCTGGAAGACGATGCGGACGAGGCCGCAGTAATGGCCGTGGTACAAGATCGCCTCGACCTGGCGACCGCCGACTTCCTGGCTGTCCTCTCGACTCTTCCGGAGGACCAGCGGAAGCAACTGCCTGCTCTCGGCGATGTCGATCTAGAGGTGGTCACGGCAGCCACGAAGATTGCCGAGGACCAGAGTGACTTCGACCAATTCATAGACATCATCTCCTCGGTGCTCCTGGGTTTCTCGGTCATCTCCGTGGTGGTCAGCGCCTTCATCATCAACAACACGTTCTCGATCGTGATCGGACAGAGGGTTCGCGAGCTGGCTCTACTCCGAGCGTTGGGGGCCACGGGTCGCCAGATCAGCAGATCAGTGAGACTCGAGGCAGTCGTAATTGGCTTGGTCGCCACCGTCCTTGGTCTCGTTGGCGGCTACCTACTCTCCACGCTGCTTGTTTGGGTACTTGTAAACATCGGCTTCGGCGAATTGCCAGGCTCGATCCCGATCCGGCCAAGGACCATCATTGTGGCCTCGGTAGTCGGGGTGGGCGCCACTCTCATCTCCGCAATCGGACCTTCACGCCGGGTTCGGCAAATTCCACCGGTGGCTGCGATGCGCGACGACGTACGCCTCACCCCGACCAGCCTGAGGCGACGCCTCCAGGTGGGTTCGGCCGTGACAGCCGTCGGCATCGGAGCCCTGGCGTTGGGCATGACAGTCGAGATGTCGACCGTCTCGATCCTGACAGCAATCGGTGGTGGGGCGCTCGCGACCTTCATGGGCGTGTACCTCCTAAGCCCGGCAATCGCCATGCCGGTGGCCTCCATCCTGGGATGGCCCATTCGGAGGCTTTACCGGATCCCCGGTCGCCTGGCGACCGACAACGCTCGGCGGTCACCGCGCCGCACCGCCTCGACCGCCGCCGCATTGACTATCGGACTCGCCCTGGTGAGCCTCGCAGCGGTGGTAAGCGATTCTGTGAAGACGACCTTTCTGAGCACCATGGATCAGAGTGTCGAGGCGGATCTCTTCGCATATGGGGACACCTTCAACCCGCAGGCTGGCTTCTCCACTGAACTCGGGTCGGACCTGCAGCATCTAGCTGTCGAAAGACCCGACCTCGTCAAGTCGGTAATGACGGTGCGCTGGACTTTGGGCGGAGTGAAAATCGGAGATGGCTTCAAGGACCTGGCGGCCGCTGACCTGGAGATCCTGGACGAACATATGAATGTCCAGGTGACCGAGGGCTCCGAGTTCGGCGCCGGAAACAATGGAGTGATGGTCCACGTCGACCAAGCAGGCGATCTAGGGCTCACCATTGGCGATCCGGTCCTCATTGATTTCCCAGGTGGTCGAACTAGCGAGTTGACCGTCGCTGCAATCTTCGAGGACTCAAGACTTCTAGGGAACTGGGTCGTAGATATCTCGGTCTTCGATTCGTATCTTTCGACCGCTCCCCTTGGCTGGATCTCGGTCCTTTTCCCAGCCGACGCTGACCACTATGCATCTCGATCTGCTATCGAGGTCTACACCGATGCCTACCCTCAGGTCGTCGTAGAGAATCGATCCGAATTCCGCAAAACCCAGGAGAAGCAACTCGACCAGGTGCTGTCGATAATCCAGGTATTTCTCGGCCTGTCACTGTTGATAGCCGTGCTGGGCATCACCAATACACTGGCCCTGTCGGTCTACGAACGGACACGCGAACTCGGACTGCTGCGGGCCATCGGGATGACCCGACGCCAGCTCCGCCGGATGGTCCGCTGGGAGGCGGTCATCATCGCCCTATTCGGGGGCCTGCTGGGCGTGGGAATGGGGGTGTTGTTCGGGCTGGCAGCCATAGCAGCCATCCCAGAGACCTTCGTGGACATCGTGTCGATCCCGTACGGGAGCCTGCTGGGCTACCTGCTGGTATCAGGGCTGTTCGGGATGCTGGCCGCCATTCTCCCCGCCCGGCGGGCCGCACGGCTGAACATCCTGGAAGCCATCTCCCACGAGTAGGGACGCCCCATATCCGCCAGGACGCGGCCGAGAAGACATGGGGGGGCCCAGGAAGCGGGGTCGGGTCAGGCGAGCGCCATGGCAGCCAGCACCAGCCCCCAGGAACTGAACGCGATGACCAGGAAGCTGGTCAGCATCGTGTTCTGAAGGGTGTGGATGCGGTCCTCCACCTTCCCAAGCCTGGGCTCCATCCGGCCCAGCCGCTCCTCGACACTCTCCATCCGGGTCTCAAGGCCGTCAAAGCGGGTCTCCAGACCATCGAAGCGTCTGTCCATGGCATCGAAACGCTGCTCGAAGAGCACCAACATCGCGTCCATGCGCTCACCCATCTCGACGAGACGCAGGTCCACCGTGTCCATGCGGTCGCACATCGCATCGAGGCGCAGGTCCAGCCCGGCCAACCGGGTTCCCACCTCGGATGCGCCCTCGTCGAAGAGGTGCCCCATCAGGACCTCGGCCGGGCGTTCGCCCAACGTCGCCTCGAGCCGCTCCCGCAACTGCTGCCGATCTCTCGCATCTACCGCCATCATCCAACCTCCCGACCCATCGGGTCAACCATCAGGTGAGGGAGCTGCTGCTCCGAGGTTCGCTGTTCGGAACCTACGGAGGGGGTGTGACAGGGCTCAGGAGTCGATTACGGCGGGGAGTTCCTCGGCGTGGATGATGGCCAGGCGTCTGGTGGCCCGGGTGAGGGCGACGTAGAGGGCGCGAAGCCCCTGGGCGTGCTCCCGGAGGATCCTGGCCGGCTCGACGACGATGGCACCGTCCACCTCAAGGCCCTTGACCAGCTCGACCGGTACGACCGCCACCTGGGCGTCGAGGCCATGGCGGGTCGGCCGGCCGAACGGGACGCCCGCCCTCTCCAGGGCATCCTCCACCTCGGCGGTCTGGGAGTTGGCCGCGATGACGGCGAGGTTTCCGGCCCCCACCGCCTGCAGCTCGAAACGGACCGCCTCGGCCAGGCCGTCGAGACCCGGACCGTTGCCCCCTGCCAACCTCACGAAACGTGGCGGGTCGCCCTCGGCCCTGACGGAACGCGGAGGGGCCAGGTCAGGCGCAGCCTCGGCCAGCACACCGGCGGCCAGGTCCATGAGTGGACCCGGAATCCGGTAGCCGACGGTCAGCTCGTGACGAACTGCGGGCCGACGGTCGGGAAGGTGTATGAGGATCGAATCCCAGTCGTCGTGGGCCCATGCGCCTGTGGCCTGGGCAATGTCGCCGACGACGGTCATGGAACCGTTCAGGGAACGCCGGCCGAGCATGCGAAGGTCCATCGGTGAGAGGTCCTGAACCTCATCGACCACGATGTGGCCGTAGGTACGTACGGCATCGGCCTGACGCTGGCCGGGTCTGGCACCCAGCACGGCACGGGCCTCATCCAGAAGGGGTGCATCCGAGGCCGTCCAGAGGAGGTCGTCAGGCTCTGCAACGCGCTCCCGGTGGAGCGCCCCGACCTGGTCCGGGGTGAGGGAGGAGTCGGCGGCACGGATGAGCGCCTGGGAGCCGAAGAGGTCGTTCAGGAGCTGCGCCGGGGTCAACTCCGGCCACATCCATTCCAGGGCCTCCCGGATGACCATCTCCCGGCCGAGGCGTTCCTGCACAGCCTCGGATTCCAGGTCACCACGACCACTGGCCGCCAGCACCGTGAAGAACTCGGCCTCCACGAATTTGCGGGCTGCGTTGTGGGTCCGGTAGCGGCGCCTCGCCTCGTCCACGATCTGCTGCGACTCCGACGTCGAGAGCCGCAACCACTGCAGCCCGTATCCGACCCTCAGGTCGTGGCGGAGTGCCCTCTGTCGGGTGCGGGCGGCACGTGCCACGAACCTGACCATGCGCAGGTCGCCCTTCAGCCTGCCCACCTCGGCCACCTCACGCCGATCGTCCACCCTGATGCCACCAACGACGTCGCCCATCGTCGCCAGCACCACGCCGGCCTCGCCGAGCGATGGAAGGACCTGTTCTATGTAGGCGAGGAACAACCGGTTCGGGCCGACAACCAGCACGCCCTGGCCGGCCAACGGAAACCGGTGCGTGTAGAGCAGGTATGCGGCACGGTGCAGGGCCACGACCGTCTTGCCTGTCCCCGGACCGCCCTGGACGGCGTGCACACCCGACAGCGGCGCCCGGATGATCTCGTCCTGTTCAGCCTGGATCGTTCCGACGATGTCACCGAGGCGACCGGTGCGGGCGGTCTCCAACGCCATCATCAGGGCACCCTCGCCCCTCAGCCGGTTCCGGTCGTCGTCACGGAACCGGTCCAGGTCGCCGAACAGCTCGTCCTCCATGCCCAGCAGGCTCCGACCCCGGCTCACGAAGTGCCGGCGTCGCTTGAGGCCCATCGGCGACGGTCCGGTGGCCCGGTAGAACGGCTCGGCGACCGGTGCACGCCAGTCCACCAGGACCGGTTCCTGGTCCTCGCCCCAGACCCCTACCCGCCCGATGTAGTAGCTCCCGCCGCCGGCATCGGCCTCCTGGTCGATGCGACCGAAGACCAGCGATGCGTCACCCATGTCCAGCTGGTCGAGCCTGTTGGACACCGACTCCTGGATGGCCTCGCGCTCGAAGCGTGCCTGGTTCGTGCCACCCCTGCCGACCTCGACCATCGATGTGAGCTCGAGTGCACGGGTCCGCGCCGCTTCCAGACAGGCATACGCCTCGTCGACGTAGACCTGTTCTGCGGTGAGTTCAGGGTGTTCGAGGGTCATCGTGGTACCAGTGGGGCGTGAGTGGAGCTGTTCTGGTGGCCACTCCGGGACCGGAATCCCGAATTCGGCCGAAGAACGATTCTACCGGGCGGCCATCAACCGTCATCGGTGGCCCCCGGGCGTGATCCGAACTCGTCCGGAGGTCGGAAACCGTCCTTCGACGTGCGACGATTGCCGGCATGACCACGGTCGGACTCATCCTCGGAGCTGGCGGACTCCATGCCGTCGCCCAGCACGCCGGGGTGCTGGCCGCTCTGGCCGAGGCAACCGGCTGGGATCCACGCACTGCCGACGTGCTCGTCGGCACCTCCGCCGGAGCCACCACCGCTGCCCGCCTCCGAGCCGGCCTCTCGGCTGAAGACCACCGGGCCCACTACGTGGGAGGCACCCTGTCCGCTGGTGGCCAGGTGCTCGTGGACCGGGTGACCACACGTCTGGAGATGGACCTCCCGCTGGACCTGCCCGGGCGCCGGCTGCCTGCCAACCCGTGGCTCGTGCTGAGGGAGCTCTTCTCGACGGGCCGACCCCGGCCAGTAGTCCCACTGGCGGGCCTGCTCCCCGTCGGCTCCCACGACGGTTCCTCCATGGGTGATCGCACCCGGGAGATCCACCCGGAGAAGTGGCCGGAGAAACCCACCTGGATCTGCGCCGTGGACCTGGGCACGGGGGACCGGGTGGTCCTCGGCCGCGACGACATCGACGTCGACCTCGGATCCGCTGTCCAGGCCTCGACCGCCGTGCCGGGCTGGTTCGCCCCGGTCGAGGTGGACGGGAAGCGCCTCGTGGACGGAGGCGTGCACTCGACCACCAACGCCGACCTGGTGGCCACACTCGGGCTGGACCTGGTGGTCGTGTCCTCCTCCAAGACAGTCGGCGGCACCATCGGCAGCGGCGTCGGCATCGCCGGCGCATGGCACGGCCGCTCGCTGCGCCGTGAGGTCGAGGCGATCCGGCGGAGGGGCACCACTGTGCTGGTGCTGCAACCCACCGCCACTGAAATGGCCGCGCGCTCCGGCGACGACCGCTCCGGTGAACGGCTCCGCGAGGTGTGCGAAGCGGCACGGGTCTCGGCGTTGGCACGACTGAGCCACCCCGAGGCGGAAGGTGCCCGACGGCTTCTGGATAGCGTCACGGCGTGATCGCAGCGCATTCGGACTCGCCGTTTCTGGCCGCCTGCCGGGCAGAACCCCATGACCGCACGCCGGTCTGGTTCATGCGCCAGGCAGGCCGATCACTTCCCGAGTACCGGGCCATCCGGGGGTCTGGCAGCATCCTGAACGCCATTGCCGACGCCGACCTGTCGACGGAGATAACGCTGCAGCCGGTCCGGCGATACGGGGTGGACGCCGCCATCCTCTTCTCCGACATAGTGGTCCCAGCCCATGCCGTGGGCTTCGGGGTGGACGTCCGACCCGGTGTGGGACCGGTGATCGACCGGCCGTTCGAGAGCAGGGCCGACCTGGAACGCCTGCGACCCCTCGAACCCGAGACCGACACCCCCTACGTGCTCGAGACGGTTCGCCAGGTGGTCGCCGACGGGTCCGTGCCGCTGATCGGCTTCGCAGGTGGGCCGTTCACCGTGGCCTCATACCTCATAGAGGGTGCTCCATCCAGAACGTACGGACGCACCAAGGCCATGATGCTCGGAGACCCCGAGCTGTGGAACGCCCTCATGGATCGACTGGCCGACATGGCCATTGCATCTCTCCGCTCCCAGATCGACTGCGGGGCATCGGCCATCCAGCTCTTCGACAGTTGGGCCGGGGCTCTCAGCCCGCAGGTCTACGAGCGCTGCGTCCTGCCGTTCAGCCGTCGCGTCTTCGAGGGCGTGGCCGACACCGGGGTTCCCCGCATCCACTTCGGCGTCGGCACAGGTGAAATCCTGCACCTCATGGCAGATGCCGGAGCCGACGTGATCGGGGTGGACTGGAGGGTTCCACTCGACGTGGCGAGACGCCGGCTCGGTCCCGACACCATCCTCCAGGGAAACCTGGATCCGGCCGTATGCCTGGGCCCACTGGACGTCGTCGAGGCGGAGGTGGCCGATGTGCTGCGACGCAACGGCGACCACCCCGGCCACATCTTCAACCTCGGCCACGGGGTCCTGCCGGAGATCGATCCTGCGGTCCTGGCCCACATCGTGGACCAGGTCCACGCCCATACCCGGGGAGGCTGACCGGTGGCCGGGCGCCGGATCATGGTGGTCGGCGCGGGCATCACCGGCCTGACTGTTGCCCATCGCCTGGTCGTAGACCACCCGCACCTGGACGTCACGATCCTGGAGGCCTCCACCGTTACCGGGGGCAAGCTCCGGACCACCCCGCTGGCGGGGCTCGGCATCGACATCGACGAGGGGGCCGACGCCTTCCTGGTCCGGGTGCCATGGGCGACCGACCTGTGCGCAGAACTGGGACTCAGTGACGGGCTTGTCGCACCGTCGGCACGCGGGGCCTCGCTGTGGCTGGACGGCCGCCTGAGGCCCATCCCCTCCCCCAACGTGCTCGGCGTACCCCTGGACCCGGCGACCGTGGCACCCGGCCTCCTGCCTGACGCCGACCTGGAACGCCTGGCCGGAGCCGGGCTACCGGACGTCCCCCTCCCGGCCGGCGACCTGAGCGTCGGGAGGGTGATCAGGGCATGTGTTGGCGACACGGTTTTCGAACGCCTCGTGGACCCGCTCATCGGTGGCGTGAACGCCGGCCGGGCCGATGACCTGAGCTGCACCACGATGGCCCCCGGGCTGTTGGCGGCTTCGCGCAACCCCGACGGGCTGCTGGCGACGCTGCGCCACGCCAACCTGAAGTCCGATCCGACCGCGCCGGTCTTCAATACCCCCAGAGGCGGAATGGGGCGCCTGGTCGGTGAGCTGACGAGCCGGCTGGGCGACCGGATCAGGACCGGAGTGGAGGTCACACGGATCGCCCGGGCCGACAGCGGCTGGGTGGTGTGCAGCAGTGACGGCACGACAGCGGCAGTCGACGCCGTGGTCCTGGCCACCCCGGCCCATGTGGCGGCGACACTGGTGGCCCCCCACGCCCCGGAGGCCGCATCGGTCCTGGGTGGGCTCCGACACGCATCGGTCGTGGTCGCCACCATGGCCTGGCGCCGCAGCGACCTGGAGGTACCCGATGACCAGAGCGGCTTCCTCGTGGGCCGCGGCGAGGGGCTGCTCATGACCGCCTGCTCGTTCGCCGGCAGCAAGTGGGCGCACCTGGATGACCCCGACCACACGATCCTGCGGGTCTCCTGCGGCCGGATCGACGACGAACGCCACGACACCATGGACGACCCCCGGCTGGCCTCTGCACTGGCTGCCGACGTGACGGCCACGCTGGGTGTGCAGGCCCCACCGGTCGTGGTCCGCCTGACACGTTGGCCCCGCTCGCTGGTCCAGTTCCCGGTGGGACACCCGGACCTGATGGCTGAGCTGCACTCTGCGATGGCCGCCTCACCGGGCCTCGTGGTCACCGGGGCGGTACGCCACGGTGTTGGCATACCGGCGTGCGTGCGATCGGGAACGGAAGCCGCAGTGGAGGTCGCCGACCTGGTCGGCTGAGGCGTTCGAACCGGAACCACCCGGCAGACGCCGGCATTGCCCGTATCCGGCCGCGAATCCATCGAAAAACCGGGTAAACCGACGCCGGATATGGACCCGGATGTGGTTCGATGGAGCAGTGGCACCCGAGACGACCCCCGCCCGCGAATGGGCCGAGGCCCGACCGGGCAGCGGGACAGAGCATCCTGACGACCTTCCCGACACAGCCCACCTGTCCATCGAGCGGACCTTCTGCTTTGCGGACCTGACCGGCTTCACCCGGTACACACGCGAGAACGGCCCGCACGCCGCTGTAGGCCTACTCGAGGAGTTCCGGGCGGTGTCGCGTGACGTGGCCGCCAAGCGCGGCGTCCGGGTGGCCAAATGGCTTGGCGACGGCGTGATGCTGGTCGGCACGGAGCCGACGCCGGCCATTGCATGGGGAGGCCACATGATCGACCACTTCAAGGACGAGGTCGACATCAACCTGCGAATAGGTCTGGCGACCGGCCATGCCCTGCTGTTCGAGGGCGACGACTACATCGGCGAGCCGGTGAACCTGGCCGCCAAACTCTGCTCCGTGGCCCAGCCCGGCCAGATCCTGGCCCACTGCGACGTGGCCGACCTTCCCGAGTGGATCCAGGTCCAGACTGTCGACCAGGTCGACATACGCGGTGTCGGCCCGATCGACGACATCCAGCACCTCGTGGTGGCCGCCCGCTGACGGGAACCCCACCGTCATCCGCAGGACCACCGGCACCAGGACCACAGGACATGAGCACATCCAACGTCGAATGTGGCGCTCGACGCCCGCCTCCGTCCGCCACGCTCATCCTGGCCGGACTCCTCATCGCCGCTTCAGTCCCCCCGTGGGGCTGGTGGCCGGCAGCCTTCGTGGGCATCGCCCTGCTGGATTCCATGGTGGCCAACCGTTCTGCGGCGTCACGCCTACGCAGGGGGATGGTCGTGGGCGCGGCGTGGGCACTGCCGTCGACCCTCTGGGTGGTGGACCTCTCGCCTCCCGGCTGGATCCTGGCCGCCGGCCTCCACGCCGTCGGACTGGGGCTGGCCACCGCACTCGTACCGGCAGGCAGGTGGAGGCGGCCCGGACTCGTAGGCGCAATAACGCTCGCCGAGCTGGTCCGCTGGAGCGTGCCGTTCGGCGGGGTTCCGCTGGCGTCGATCGCCCTCGGCCAGGCAGGTGGCCCGCTGGCCCCGGTTGTCCGTGTGGCCGGTCCCCTGCTGCTGGTCGCCCTGACCGTGGCCGCCGGCATGGGCCTCAGTGCCCTCTTCGATGCCAGGAAGGCGGACCGCTCCTCGCTGGCCACCATCGGGATCGCGGCCTCCGCCCTCGTCATTGCCGGCCTGCTGGCGGCAACCGCCCCGACGGGTCGTGTGGTGGGCGAGCTGGACGTCGCACTCGTGCAGGGTGGCGGCCCCCAGCGCACCAGGGCCACGCCCACGGGGGCGGCAACGGTGTTCGCCAACCAGGTTGAGGCGAACCAGCAGGTCCGCACGCCGGTGGACCTGGTGGTGTGGCCCGAGAACGTGGTCAACCCGGTCCCGGAGCCCGCCTCCGGCTGGCGCCACGAGGGCCGCCTGTACGCCGACGATGCAACCGCTGCCCTGGCCACCGAGGCAACTCGGCTGGATGCGGTGCTGGTGCCCGGCTGGTTCCATCGCGACGCCGACGACCCGACGGCCAACCTCAACTACCAGACGGCGATCGAACCGGACGGCTCGGTGGTCGACCGCTACGACAAGGTCAGGACGGTTCCGTTCGGCGAGTACGTGCCGATGAGGGCCCTGGTGCAACGGCTGGCGCCGGACATGCTCCCGGCACGGGACCTGAGGCCCGGAACCGGACCGGCGATCCTGGACACATCCGTCGGGCGGCTGGGCATTGCAATTTCGTGGGAGGTGTTCTTCGAGCACCGCACCAGGGACGCTGTCACCAACGGCGGCGAGGTGATCGTGAACCCAACCAACGGTGCCAGCTACTGGCTCACCCAGGTACAGACCCAGCAGGTGGCCGCCAGTCGACTCCGGGCGCTCGAGACCGGGCGCTGGGTGCTGCAGGTCGCACCGACCGGCTTCAGCGCCGTGATCGACCCCCGGGGTCGGGTACTGCAGCGCACGGACGTGGGCGAGCAGGCGGTCCTCCACCACCGGGTGGAGCGTCGACAGGGGCTCACCTGGGCCAGCCGGATGGGCACATGGCCCATGGCCGTACTGTCGCTGCTGGCAATGGCAGGTGCATGGGCTGCGTCCAGGCGCCGCACCTGAGCAGGTAGGCCGGATTCAGTCCGTCCTGACCGCCCGGATCACCTTGGCCGGAACGCCGGCGACCGTCGTGTGCTCCCCGGTGGCCCTCAGGCCGACCTCTGCCATCGCTGCGACTATCACCGCCACGTCCACAGGAGTCATCTCGGCCTCATGACCTGCGTGCTTCTCGTGGTCGGGATGGGTCGGGTCATCGAAGTCCTCGTCGACCAGCACGAGGCGGCCGCCGGGAGCCAGAACCCTGGCGAACTCCCGCCACACCGCCGCGTGGTCGACCCAGTGGTGGACGGCGTTGGTAGCCCACAGGACCTCGGTCGAACCGCCAGCCACCGGTAGGTCCTCGGCCACACCCGACTCAACTGTGACGCGTCGCCGGGCACGCTGACCGAGACGTCGGAACCCGCAGAAGGCCCGCATGAAACCCGACGGATCCACGGCCACCACATGGGCTCCCCGCTTGGCGGCCAGCACCGTGGCCGGCCCCATGCCGGCGCCCACGTCCAGCCCCCGCTCTCCGGGTTTCGGATCGGCCAGGTCGACCACCGCACGGTTCACGTCCGACATCCAGAAGTGTCGGATCCGCAGCAGCCAGTGGAGCTTGGTCATCAGGCCCCTGTCGTGATCGTGTCTGTGTTGGTCGTGGGCCATCAGGGCCTGCTCCTCGAGTTCCAGGCGCCCGCCGGCGGCCGGCCCGGAGCCTGCCACGATCCGAGGGGACGCCACGGTGATCGACATGGGAGACTCTTCCGATGCCCCAGAACCCGCAACCCCTCGGCGGCAACCAGATGCCCCGATTCGGCGGCATCGCCACCTTCATGCGACTCCCCGGGACCACGCCACCGGCAGACCTGGACGTCGCAGTGGTCGGCGTTCCACTGGACACCGGCACGTCGAACCGACCCGGGGCTCGGTTCGGCCCCCGTGGCATACGCGACGAGTCGGTACTGCTACGTCCCTACAACATGGCTACCCGCGCCGCCCCGTTCGACAGCCTCCGCATCGACGACACGGGTGACGTGGCGGCCAGCCCATTTGACCTGTTGGCTGCCGTCGACGCCATCGAGGAGCACTTCGACGACCTCCTGGCCCATGACGTCATGACCGCGTCGATGGGTGGCGACCACACGGTGGTCCTTCCCATCCTGCGTGCCATGGCGAAGAAGCACGGGCCCGTCGGGCTGGTCCACATCGACGCCCACACCGACATCAACGACACCATGTTCGGGTCCAAGATCGCCCACGGCACGCCGTTTCGCCGCGCTGTCGAGGAGGGCCTCCTGGCTTGCGACCGGGTCGTCCAGATCGGCGTCCGGGGTACCGGCTACGCCGCCGACGACTTCGACTGGTCCCGTCAGCAGGGATTCCGGGTGGTCCAGGCCGAGGAGTGCTGGCACCGGAGCCTCGAACCCCTCATGGGCGAGGTCCGCGAGCAACTCGGTGAGGGCCCCGTCTACCTGAGCTTCGACATCGACGGCCTGGACCCGGCCTACGCACCGGGGACCGGCACCCCGGAGGTAGGTGGCCTCACCATGCCCCAGGCCCTCGAGGTGGTGAGGGGCTGCCGCGGGCTCGACATCGTGGGCTGCGACCTGGTCGAGGTGGCTCCCATATATGACACCACCGGGATGACCAGTCTGGTCGGCGCCAACCTGCTCTACGAGATGCTCTGCGTACTCCCCGGCGTCGACGTCCGTGGCTGACGATCTGACGAGTAACGGAGAGCCCTCCGAGACCGGGCCCAGCCTCACGCCCTACTTCCTGATCCTGTTCGGGGCGTCGGCAGGGCTGGGGTCGATCATCGTGCTGCTGGCCGAGATCCGCAATGAGCTCGGATTCACCGAGACCGGCATCGGCCTGGCCATCGCTGCGGGATTCGCGGCGGCCTTCGTGGCCAACATCATCATGGCCCCCCATGCCGACCGGGGCCGGGCACCGGCCATGCTTCGCGGCGGGCTCGCCCTCGGCGTCGTCGGCCTGTTGGTCCTGGCCGTCGGCCAGGACCTTTGGCACTACGTGCTCGGGCGGGCGGTGTTCGGCTTCGCCCTGGGCACTGCCGGCCCGGCGGCCCGGCGCACGGTGATCGTGGCCGATCCGGCGAACCTGGGACGCAACATGGGGCGCCTCGGGGCGTGGGACATCGGTGGCTTCGTGGCCGGACCGATGATCGCCGCCGGTCTGAACATGATCGGCGGGTTCCGCCTCACCTTCTGGGTCATGGCCATCGCATTGGCCGCTCTGCTGCCCACCGCCTTCCGGGCCCAACCTGACACGGCGGCACGCGACGAGGAGGGCCTCGGCCTCAATGGCCTGCTTCGCATCCGTCGCCTGGTGGGCGCCTTCTTCGTGGTGGCGGCCTACTTCGTGTTCATCGGTGCCTTCGAGGCCGTGTGGGTCCTCGAGATGGACACCCGCGGCGCCACCCAGACCACGATGGCCATCGGGCTCACCCTGGCGGCTCTCCCAATCGCCATGTTGTCGCCACTGGGTGGCTCGCTGGCCCAGCGGTACGGCGCCCGCCGGTGGGCCATCGGAGGAATAGCCAGTATCACCCTGCTGACCACCTTCTACGGCGTCGTCCCCGGAGTGGTCGCTCTGGTGGCCCTGACCATGGTCACCTCGGTACTGGAGGGCTTCGCCTTCCCGTCGGCCCCCATGCTGGTAGCCGCCGCAGTGGCCGAGAACCGACAGGCCGCAGCGCAGGGCCTCATGGGTGCCGTCGAGGTGGCCACGGCCGCGGTGACAGCCGTGATTATTTCCATTATCTACGACCGCCACGGTGACCTCGTGGCCTGGATTGTCACCGCCTCCACCATGGCGATCCTGTTGCTGATCGGTGCCATACTCACCCGTCCAGAGGACCGGCAGCTGGTCCGACCCGGTGTTCCATCCGATCCGACCAGGAGACCATTCCAATGACAAGCGCCCTGCTCCACCCGTTCTCCCCACCGTCCATGCCCGAGGAGGACTTCGTCGAGATCGTCAGCGGAAAGGGCTCGCTGGTCTTTGACTCGAACGGTCGGGAATACGTCGACGCCATGGCCAACCTCTGGCTCTGTCAGGTCGGCCACGGTCGCACCGAGATCATCGACGCGGTCACAGCCCAGATGCACCGGATGGAGGCGTACAACACCTTCGCTCCGTTCACCAATGGGCCGGCCTCGCGGGTGGCCGACATGATCGCTGAACGGTCCCCGCACCCCGATGGGAGGGTGTTTCTAGGCTGCTCCGGATCCGAGGCGGTCGACACGGCCCTCAAGATCGCCAGGCTGGTCCAGCAGCGCCGCGGCCAGGGGGGACGCCAGGTAATCGTGAGGCGCACCAACGGCTACCACGGCACCAACTTCGGCGGCACCTCAGCGCAGGGCATCGCCCCCAACCGCGAGGGTTGGGGCGACCTGGTCCCCCACTTCGTGGAGGTACCCCACGATGACCTGGAAGCCGCTGCTTCGGTCTTCGCCGACCAGGGCGATCGCATCGCTGCCGTGCTGACCGAGCCGCTCCAGGGCGCAGGAGGCGTGTTCCCGCCGGCGGACGGATACCTGGAGGGCCTGAGGCGCCTCTGCGACGACAACGGGGCACTGCTCATCTTCGACGAGGTGATCTGCGGGTTCGGCCGGACCGGAGAGTGGTTCGGCGCCCAGACCTTCGGCGTCACCCCGGACCTGATCACCTTCGCCAAGGGCGTCACCTCCGGATACCTCCCGTTGTCGGGCGTGATCCTCTCGCGCAGTGTCTCCGAGGAGTTGGAGGAACCCGGTTTCCTGTTGCGCACCGGCTACACCTACTCGGGCCACCAGGCATCGTGCGCTGCCGGCATAGCGAACCTTGAGTTGATGACCGAAGAAGGACTCGACACGCGTGCCATCCACGTGGGCGAACAGCTCCAGGAGGGCCTCCGGGCCCTGCAGTCCGATGGTCTCATCGAGTCCTGGCGGGGGATGGGCGCCGTCTACGCCGCCGAGCTGGGTCGCGACTCCATCCCGGTGCGAAACGAGATCCTGGCCAACGGGGTCATAGTGCGGCCCATAGGTACGTGCCTGGCGATCTGCCCACCGCTGGTCATCACCGACGACGAGGTCGGCCGGGTGATCGACACAATGGCGGCCGCCCTGCGATAGGGGCGGGACAGGGCCGTATCCGGCCACCGTTCAGCCGGTCCCCCATGAGAACGCCAGCTTCTCCATCTTCAGGACCGAGAACACCTCGGTCGAGGCCACGCCGTCAATCGAGCGGATCCGGTCGTTGACCAGCGCCAGGAGGGCCGCGTTGTCCTCGCAGAGCACCTCGGCCAGGACGTCGAAGCGACCGGCAGTGATCAGCACGTACTCGGCCTCGACCAGCTCGGCCACCAGCGCGGCGGCGACGCGCACGTCGCCGTCCACCGTGATTCCGACCATGGCCTGCGTGGTCAGGCCCAGGCTGATCGGGTCCGTGACTGCGACGACCTGCATGACGCCCCGCTCGGTCAGGCGGTTGACCCGCTGACGTGCCGCCGCCTGCGACAGGCCGACCTTTGGGCCCAGCTCGGCGTACGACATGCGACCATCCACCTGCAGCTCCAAGATGATCGCCCGGTCCACGTCATCGAGCGGGAAGACCTCGCTGCGGTCCGCGTCCTTAGCTCCAACCAGCTTGTTCACATGCCCACCTCCGCCATGGCCTCGGTGAGGACCTGCCGGAGCTTCGAGGTGACCTCGGTACCCGACCGGTCCCCAAACCGCTTGACGACTCCGTGGAACTCCACCGCCGTTCGCGGTCCGTCTGTTGTGTCATGCATCGACTCAGGTCCTCCCCCTGCCTCATCGACTCCCCCACCCGCAGGCATCACCATCCGGGATGTGCCGCATGCTACTGATTTCGTCGTTTCCGTGCCAGTCCTACGACGAATTCAGTCTTTATGTCTGTTGCAACGATCTTTTCCGTCGTTTCCCACACCCGACCGGTGAGAGCGTCATGAGCGCAGAGGCGATCGGGGCGCGGGCACTTGCCGAAACCCGACCGGAGGTGTTCTAGCTGGATCGGCCCGAGCGACCGGAGCCGTCTCCATGTCTGGACACCGATCTGAACGTCGACCTCGTCGTCGTGGGTGGTGGCTTCACCGGGCTCTGGACGGCGCTGACCGCCATAGAAGCCAACCCCGGCAGGTCGATCGTCGTCCTGGAGGCCGACACCATTGCCTTTGGCGCATCCGGACGCAACGGTGGCTTCTGCGAGGCCTCGCTCACCCACGGGCTCGAGAACGGCGTCGGCCACTGGCCCGCCGAGGTCGACAAGCTCCTCCACCTCGGCGACGAGAACCTGCAGGGGCTACTCGACGCCATACGCCGCCACGACATCGACTGCTCACCGGAACCGACAGGTGCGCTGAACGTGGCAGTCACCCCGTGGCAGGCCGACTCCCTGGTCGACAGCGCCTCGCTCCACGAGGCACACGGCATGTCCGTAACCCTGCTGGATGCCGCGTCCACCCGCTCCCAGGTGAACTCACCCACCTACCTGGGCGGGGCCTGGCACCCCGACGGCGTGGGGAGGCGGCTACGTGGGCGACGGCGTGGCCACCACCAAGCTGGCCGGCCATACCATTGCCGAACTGATCACCGGGACCGCGAGTGAACGGACCGACCTGCCATGGGTCGACCACCTGGCCCGGAAGTGGGAACCCGAGCCGTTCCGCTGGATCGGCATCAACGCCGGCCTCCGCCTGGCGGCGAGTGCCGACCGGGCCGAGGCCAGG
>Ga0302134_10000100_pt1 | contig 28946 bp, 30 predicted proteins | sample CB9_SCM_MG_FD_203123 | JGI IMG/M metagenome (GOLD analysis project Ga0302134, IMG submission 203123) | Marine microbial communities from Western Arctic Ocean, Canada - CB9_SCM | ecosystem: Environmental > Aquatic > Marine > Oceanic | place: Canada: Western Arctic Ocean | collected 2017-09-19
TGCTCGCTCATCCTCAAAGTCATCATTATTACCCTTAGCACATATTACGGGTGCGAATTGTTCGCACCAATCGAGAATCGATGGCCTCACCACATCTCCCGCATGAATTATCAAATCTGTGCTAACTAAAAAATTACCTAGCTCTGGACCTAAACCATCTGGTGTTTTGTGAATAGAAGGCAAATGTGTATCAGAAATGATGGATATCAGCACAAATATTTATTTCTTAAACTATCGAGCAGACCGCAAGGTTCGGGCAGTACTTAGTATTGTCTTGCCGCCGACATAGAGCACGACAAGCCCGAACAATCTTGTCAGTATTGTTTCATCCAGATTTTGAGCTAAAGCTCCTGCCAAGAAACCAACTACGATTGCACTCGGGGCAACCCAAAGAACCGTCGGTTTGTCTACGAATCCAGCACGCACATTTGTGATTGTTCCAGAGATTGCTGTAAGCACGACCACTATTAACGACACGCCCTGAGCGTCCAACTGATTAAGCGATAAAAGCAATACGAGTGCCGGTACAAAAAGTGTGCCGCCTCCTATTCCTAATAATCCCCCAAATGCCCCACCCGTCAATCCAATCACTAGTGCAAGTATCGTTTCTTTACTTAAGAACTGCAGTTGTGAATCCGATATAACCTCTGGGCTGACCATTGTTATCATTCTTATACCCACTAAGAAAAGAAAACACGCAAATATTAATCTTAGCCACACATCCGGTAAGTTATGCATGGTGCGAGCCCCTATTTGAGCTCCCAGAATCGCTCCACCACCCAGAGCTAAAACCAGAGACCACTGCACGTGCCCTTCACGCAAATATGGAATAACAGCAGCTATACCTACAGAGATAACTATTGCGAGCGATGTCGCATGAGCCTGCCGTTGAGGCATTTTTAGGGTTCCGGTGAGTAAGGGTACCAGAACGGTACCGCCTCCAATTCCCGTTAAACCAGAGGCAGATCCGCCAGCAATACCAACCAACAGAGACTTTAATTTCATAAACCTAAGCGCTCCAAAATCGAACCACTATTTACCTGTAAAGTTCGCCTTACGTTTTTCAACGAAAGCTAGCCTTCCCTCACGAACGTCCTCACTCTTCCCAATTTGTCCCTGTGCGACCCATTCAAATTCAATTTGTTCTTGAAGCGAAGAGTCCCAAGTATGTTGCACTTCGCGCTTCTCCCACATCAGTGACAAAGGAGGAGCCTCGGCCAATTCGCGCGCGATCTCTAGCGCGTGATTCCTCGGATCATCAACCGACGCATTCGCTAATCCGATGCGCACAGCCTCTTCTGCGTCGACTTCTCGACTGGTATACATCAACTCAAGTGCCCTACCCTGACCGATTAGCCTAGGTAAATGGTAGGTTAGTCCGCAATCAGGACCAAGTGCTCGGCGAGTAAAAACAGTCAGAAATCTTGTGTCCGGGCCAACATATCTGATATCGAAAGACAATGCCAATGACATTCCTCCCCCGGCACAAATTCCGTTGATAGCGGCTATGGTTGGCTTGTCGATTGTTGCCATGGCCATCCCGACCTTGCTGACACCCATTGAGTCATGTGGCCCAGGCCTCGGATTTGATGAGGTTTCCTGCCCAGGATCTTCTGACGTTAGATCTGCTCCAGCAGAAAATCCACGACCTTCATGGGTGGCGACGATTACCCGTACATCTTCATCTGCATTCAACCTTCTACCAAGTTCGACAATCTCGTAAAACGTGCGGGTTCGCATCGCATTCAATTTTTCGGGTCGAACGATTTGCCATTCAGCAACCTTGTCGACTACTGTGACTCTTAAATCTTCAAAATCGTCGTACCGCATATGCCAGATTCTCCTAAAATATTTGAGTATGTTTCTAAATCGTAATTAAATGCTTGCCTAAGATAACTCTTATGACTAAAAAAAAACAAATGCCCAATAAAAAATCAACTAAGTTAAATCTTGCCGAATACTGCATAAAGAGATGGGCTGAGAGTGACATTGATAAGGACCGTACGGCATTCACTTTTGTCGATGCCGAAAATAAAGACACTCAATGGACATATGCAGAAGTATGGGAAGAGACCCTACAAATAGCCTATTCACTGGCAGGCTTAAGTCTTGAACCAGGCGACAGGATACTATTACGCCTGCCACATAACCCCGATCATGCCTTTGCTTTTTTCGGCGCCGTAGCAGCAGGTCTCGCCCCAATACCGCTCTCTCCGCAACTTACACGAAACGAAGTAGAAGTAATCGCAGCTGATAGTGGAGCAAAATGCATTCTAATCGATTCTATGAATCCGTTAGATGACTTGGCAACATTTAAAAATATAAAACATATTTCTATACAACAGGTGAAATCAATTTCTGGTGAGATTCCACTACCCACAACTTACAGCGAAGATCCTGCGTTCTTCGTCTATACATCCGGAACTACATCACGACCCAAAGGTGTGGTGCATGCACATCGAAGTGTACTTGGCCGTGAACTGGTCCGAGAAGGTTGGCTAGATTTCAACACCAGCGATATAACACTCCATGCAGGAACCATAAATTGGACTTATACCCTCGGCGTTGGCCTAATGGACGCGTGGAGGTGGGGATCTCATGCCGTGCTTGCGGGTGGTGAATCTAATCCCGAAAAATGGCTACCACTGATTGAGCGACTCAAGGTGACAATTTTTGCAGCTGTTCCTACTGTCTTCCGGCAAATACTTAAATATGGGACACCCGAATCTCATGACCTCCTAGAACTCAGGCATGTTCTTAGTGCCGGCGAGCCACTTCCAAATACCGTAAGAGAGGAGTGGGCTGACAGATGCAAAACACCAATGTACGAATCATTAGGAATGACTGAAATTAGTACCTACATCTCTAATGGCCCACGTGTGCCGGTGGTGCCAGGTTCACCTGGCCAGCCTCAAATCGGACGAAAGGTAGCAATTCTAGAACCCGACTCTGAATCAACAGAACCATTACCCGCCGGAGCAATTGGTATGCTCGCGGTCCATCGATCTGATCCTGGGCTAATGATTGGGTACTGGCAAAGACCGGATGAGGAAAAAATTGTATATCGGGGTGACTGGTTCATCGGCGGAGATGTAGCCTCAATGGATGAATACTCTAATATTTGGTTCAATGGAAGATCAGATGACATCATTAAATCCTTTGGATTCAGACTTTCACCTCCAGAAATAGAAAGCACCATCGCAAAACATCCGTCTGTTAATGAAATCGCGATTATCGGTCTTCCAATCGATACTCAAAAGACAATAGTAGTGGCATGCGTCACTGCATCAACCAGCGACGGGCTAAATTTCGAAGCGCTCAAAGAATTTTGTGAGGTTAACCTTGCGAAATACAAACAACCGCACGAGTGGATTGAGTACGAAGAGCTTCCACGAACAAGAAACGGTAAATTACAAAGAAGCGAATTGGTAAAAGAACTAATTCGCGAACGTAACCTTTAGAGGTTTTGCTCTTTACAAAGATCTTGGTCGTACAAAATATGGCCCGTAAACGTACTCGGTTGCTCGCAAATCCACACTGATGACTTGGCCATCTCATCAGCCGCCTCAAATTCAAGAGTCGGATTGTCCGGGTCATTTTCCGCCCAAATATTACCGGGTGTCTTAATTCTACCCTGTGGAGATAGAACATTAACTTTGATATTATCGGCCTGCAGCTCACGCGCTAAGCCCTGGGAAGCCCGCTCAAGCCCAGCCTTCACCATGCCGTAAAAAGCACCATCTCCTTGTCTCACATCCTGATAAGGACCAGGGCCTGGGAAAACAGCAGCAATAGAAGAAATATTAATTAAATCTCCAACTCCGGCAGTCTTCAAATGTGGTAGTGCAGCCTTCATTAACAACAGTGGGCCACGCAGATCAACTTGCCATATAAGTTCAATATGACGCTCTAGGACAGATTCAAGAGATCCTGGCACAAGAATGGCAGCATTATTTATAACAATATCCAAACCACCTAATTTTTCAGCTGCCTCAGCAACACCCACTGATATGCTCTCTGGATCACGCATATTCATAACTACTGGAATTGCCTCGCCACCGCTCTCGTTAATTGACTGCGCAACGCTATGAATAGTTCCAGGTAACCTCTTATCGGTCACCTCTACTGTCCGCGCCGCCACGGCAACTTTTGCACCAGCAGCCGCAAGTGCTTTTGCCATATATTCACCAATGCCTCGACTGGCACCCGCTACAAGCGCCGTTCTCCCGTCTAAACTGCCCACGTTTTCCCCCTTTTTATTTATCAAGATTAAAAAGAATATATCAGACTTCTGGTTACGATCCGACTATCCGTGCCTCATGAGCTAAGAGCCAAGATTTTCTTGAAAGGCCGGATGCATATCCCACAAGTTTCCCATTACTTCCAATAACCCTGTGACATGGAATAGCAATTGACCACGGGTTTTTACCAACAGCCCGGCCAACTGGTCTAAAGCTTTTAGGTCGGCTGATAGCCTCTGCTACTCTCTTGTAACTAGTTGTGCATCCATATGGAATAGAAAGCAACTCACACCAAACATCGTTTTCCAAATCACTGCCGGAAAAATCATAAAAAGGTATTTGAAAGTCCAAAAGTTCACCAAGGAAATACTTGACCAATTGATTCTTTACGCAGACAGCAACCGTCATCCACTCTTCTTTGACCGAAAGATTTGGGTCACCAACATTAAGCTTTGGATCGGCCAATAACTGTTTTCTTAAAGTTTTCGTTGATAATTTAAAGCTTGGTGATGACTCATCATACTGTGCAAACTTACTATCAGGATTATCGTGCTTTATCCCACAGATATACGAATTAGCGCCCATCACAGTAAGTGTCCCTAAAGGCGTATCCATCGCAAAATCCCAGTAATAAATCTCAGCCATTACGATCTTCTCCTGATCTTAAAGGGCTATTTCTCATCTGACCGCTCGTCAAGAGCGTAGTCGATCTCTATCTTCGTCAATCGTCTATCATCTCGCTCAATTACGGTAAATCGCAGATTTGCGTATTCCATCCCTTCACCTTTTTCAAGAAACCTGCGCGAATGTTCTAAAATAAGGCCACCTACTGTACTGGCAGCTACGCCGGTTAAATCAACATCCAGTTGTTTTGAGAGGTCAACTAATAAAACACGACCGTCAACTTCAATTGGAAGTGACAACGTTTCTCCATTCAGCTCTTTCGTGACACCGCGGTCAGTTCCGGATTCCGATAGAAGTGAGCCAAATATTTCCTCGATAATATCCTCTAATGTTACCAATCCAGCTAAAGCACCAGACTCGTCAGACAAAACAATCATATGTGTGTGGTTTTCTCGCATCACTTGTACCACTCGTTCAACGGTAGCTGTTTCACTTTCAAAAATAGCCGGTCTGGCGATATCTTCTACCCGCAAGTCAAAAGCCGATTCCGTCATCTGTATCGCGGCATTTATATCAGAGACGTGAATAACATGAGTGATACTGTCCGTATCGTTTCCGTAAGCCGGCAATCTTAAGAATCCGTTTTCTGAGAGTAAACGCGACGCCTCTCTGATCGTTGAAGAACTTTGAATTGTGACCATGTCCAAGCGAGACACCATGATTTCTCTGGCTTGTAAATCATGTAACGTAAGTGCCCCCAACAGCGGTTGAGCCTGCTCAGATTCGATCTCGCCCGCGTCTACTCCAGTTAGAATTGCAGCTCTTATTTCATCGGCCGAGAGTGCGGAATCTGCGCTTCCGTCACCGTTATCTTTACTGGTGCCAACTCGAAATAAAGTGTTGGATAGTAATTCAAGTAGATGTGAAATTGGTGCAACCAGCCACGTCCACACACCAAGAATAGGAGCCATGTAACGAGCGAGTGTGAAAGGGCGTATAAGCGCAAATCCCTTAGGCAACACTTCGCCGAATAGAACAAGCACAATCGTAACTACTGCCGTGGCGAGTAGTACACCCATCCCTTCGCTGAATCCAAAAACAGAAGTTGCCAACGCGCCCGCTGTGGCAGCAATAGCAGTATTTACTATGTTATTACCTAACAATATCCCATTTAAAAGTCGCTTTGGTCGAGTTAAAAGTCTTTGAATCTTCCGTGCACTTATTCTGTCTTTCTCCGACCCATCTTCAGCTAGGTGGTCTAGTCGTGGTCTGGACATAGATAGAAAGGCTGTCTCTGAGGAAGAGAAAAAAGCTGACATTATCAAAAGTGCCAAAAGAGCAAATAACTCTAACATCATCTAATCAGTTACTTCTATCACTATTTTTTGAACCAAAAGCTTGGTGCACAACTATTTTCTTTACCAAATTACTTAATTAAAACTGTAGCAAATAAAGCAGCACCTGTCCCCTAGCTAATAGAGGCATCACCAACGGCTCAACATTACCTGAGTACCAATTTTCTTTGATAAAACAATTGGGAATTCTCTTTCTAGGAAAAAAGAAGTCTCCGTGAGTGCCTTCGCAATTGCCTGGGCCGCATCATGATAATCGGCCTTGTGAACAACAACAGAGAATTCACAGCCAGCAAGTTTGGCGATGCTACCGTAAGTGCGCACTATGACTTCACTGATGGCACTTGAGTCCAGTCGAGTCAGTTCACTCAAGCCTACTAGATCCAGAACGAGTCTTATTTCATCTGGTCTGTGCACTGCTTCAGCAGTTATTGGAAGTCCGAGCGCGTCGGCACCAACCAGACAAATTACGTGAGTAGTCAAATTCGGCAATATTGGTTCTTCAGGTTTAGGTGCTTTGAATGGTCTCATCCGTGAGCCATCAGCGTTGACAAGTACGGCAGCAATCTGCCTTAGCTGCACAAGTTGTGCAATCTGTCCGTTATCAAGCGGACTGAATCGTCCTTTATCTCCAGGAGTGATCGAATTTGAAACCACTATAGTGCTCGGAAGAGGGGTCGTAATCCCTATGTTAATCACATCTGTGAAGGACCACACTGCCGGAGTTGGTGTTCCGAGCGTAAATCTAGTGGTTCCACAAATAATGATTGTGCCAGGTAAATCAGTTGCCATTGACGACGCCAATGAAAAAAGAATGGTCGTCTTTCCTCCCGCGCCTACTACCGAAATAACCGGAGTCTGACCGCCCTGTGATTCTATATCAAGAAAACTATGTAAGGAATTACTGAGTTTCAATTCAAAGTACTCGCTAGTCTAGAATAGATTAATTAAGGATTTTGAGTAATGTCCGAGAAAATCATTCGTTCTGGAATAATACTAGCTGGTGGGCAATCTCAGCGAATGGGATCTGATAAGGCAAATTTGAAGTTCCGCGATAAATCGCTACTGGCACATGTGGCCTCCACTCTGAGCAACATTGAACAGCTTAACGAAATATGCATAGTGAAAGCAGATGGACAGCAATTGCCTGATGACCTTAACGTCGACATTTCGACTGTAATAGTGGAAGACGAAATTTCTGGCGAGGGCCCACTAGTCGGAATTGCTGCCGGCCTAAAAGCGGCTAAAGGTAATATTTGTTTTATCGTTGCCGTCGATATGCCGTGGATTCAACAAAGTCTGCTTTTATACTTATCTCGAATTCTAGAAACAGCAATCATAAATCAACCAGAACAAAACATACTGTGGGTTCTTCCAGAATCTAGTCATCCGCAACCATTATGTTCCGTCATGCACCGCAACGCGTTACCGGTCATCGAAGAAGCAATTAATAATTCTGTACGCGCGCCTGGTCGTCTGGTAGAAAAATTAAATGCAATTAAAATACCGCGAAATGAATGGATAGCCTATGACCCCCATGAGCTCTCATTCCGAGACCTTGATACTCCAGCCGACTTAAAAAAGGCTTTAGCAGAAAAAGATTAAGAGCTTGGTCTCACAGCGCTCTCGCCGGATCATATGAATTGTCAATAACATCTGACAGTTTGTTATCAGTACCTTCATCAAATTGACCATTCAAATCATTGATCAATGATTGAGTAACAATGACCTTGTAAGAAATGGTTAAGGGAGTAAGTACAAAAAGATATATTGGCATAATCAAAAGCAATCCTGCTAAACCAATTAAAGATACAAGCGGCACTATAACTAGAAATTGAATGAACTCTACTATCAGTAACCAAAATGCGATGGTACGAAAAAACTTTCGAGCCCAGCTGAAAGACATGAATAAATTTGCTTTTGATCCAATTTTTTTGAAAATAATAAGGGGTAGCCAGAAAAACGTGACGTAACTCCAGCTCAGCAAAATTATCTCACCTAGTAGTAGCAAGGAATTACTATCACCCGCACCAAAAAAAGTCGACATTCTCAACGCAACCGCCCAATGACTGCCCGACGCCAAGTTGATTGAAGGCAAACCAATTGTCTCACTCGTCTCAGATGTTTCTATGACAGCCCTGCAATAGCTCGCAATCTCGGGCCATGAATCTATCGAGGTCAACGTAATTGTGCCGAGAATAATTACGTTTGCAAGGAGTGAATACAAAATAATAGCGGGAGCCGCGGACATACTTATTAAAAAAACTTCTCGAAATTCAAACTCTAAACCCCTATATTTCCGTATGAGTGCAGCAGCGAGCGAGCCTAGTACGAGGTTCCATATTATTAGCCCAACCACTGATATGAGCCCAAATATAACTGCCACTGAGGAACAAGAAATTTCCTCATTTTCAACCGTCGCACCTAGGCCAGAAAATGCCGCCACAATAAAAATTACTATGAAACTTGAGACCACTATGCTTAAAACGCCCAATGGCAACAAAAACAGTGCCTTACGTTCACTGCGTAGCAAACTAATTGCATTGCTTAAGTTAGAGCGGTGGCTCACGCGTGGGCTAGACTCGCGTGGCTCTTCGTCTTGAACTTGGTTATCCGAAAAATCATGCACCCGATAAGTCTAACCATATCGCCCTTTACCTATGAGTATTTTCTAGACCTCAAATAGTTTTCACGAGTATGATTACAGCATGAATCTTGTTATACCAGAGCTATTTACTTGGAAAGAAACTATCTATTCTCTGATAACGTTGTTGTGCTTTGCACTTGCGGGCATCGTGATTTCTTGGGCAATAAATCGATACGTTCATAAATGGGTCGGTGGCACTTCAAATAATTACGACGATCTGATTTTACAAGCAGTTCGAGGTCCGATTACATGGGAGATAATTCTCTTTGGATTACTTTTCACCACTCAAACAACATCCTATATCGGAGATGACACAACGAAGGCCACTAAAGCGGTCGCCGAAGCGCTGATGATAGTTGTTGCTGCCCTCGGGCTAAAAAATATAATTACCGGACTAATAGAGGAGTTTGCGACAAAACCCCAGTCGGCGCCTGAGGAAGATTTCCAAATATCTGATCTAGTAGATGCGAAGGCTCTCCCCTTTTGGAGAAGACTCTTCAACATCGTCATCATTTCGCTGGGTGTTCTCTTTGTTTTTCAAGCGCTTGGAGTCCAGATATCACCAATTCTTGCGGGGCTAGGAATTGGTGGAATCGCGGTAGCCCTTGCGATTCAACCTCTACTCTCTAATCTCATTGCCTCGTCTTTCATGCTGTCGGACTCCTCACTCCGCGTTGGCGACCTGATCGAGATCGAAGGCACAACTTTTGGGTACGTTGATGACATCGGGTGGAGGGCAACCAGAGTCCGAACGTTTGACAACAATATTGTGATGATCCCAAACGCTACTCTAGCTAATTCAACAGTCACAAACTACGATAGTACCGATCCTGCCGCTGACGCGCGCCTCGTTGTTGGTGTCGCATATGAAGTCGATCTGGACCACGTGGAACAAGTTTGTAGAGAAATTCTTGAAACATTAAAAAGTGATTTTGTCGAAATCACAATTACTGAAAAAGATCCAGTCGTACTATTCACGGCTTTCGGTGATTCAAATATCGATATTCTTCTAAAAATAAGGTCTAAAACTCTAGCTGACTCTTACACCCTCAAACATGAATTACTTAAGCGAACCCACAAGCGATTCCAAGAAGAAAATATCGTTATTAACTATCCAGCTCGTCGTCTCATCCTCGAAGAGGGTGACACGACGGGACTGATTAGATCACCAAATATCTAAACGAAATATTCCTAGGCTATGTGCGAAAAAAGCTGGAGAGACTACCTCTACTTAACTAATGAGAATTTACAACAGCACTGTTTGATTGAGACGTTCAGAGTGCCCGGGCCCGGCGGTCAGAAAAAGAATGTGACCAACTCAGCTGTTCGAATAAAACTGAAAAACAATAAACAAATTGAAGCTATTGCATCAGAATCAAGGTCACAACACCAGAACAAACTTAAAGCTATAGCACGCCTTAGGCAAGTAATAGCCCTAAACCTAAGATCTAGCGTATCAAGCTCAGATTTAGATGAGCTACAAAACAATAATTACCTAGTAATCAATCCGAAAAATACAAACTTTGCGATTACCACTGCAATCCTCTTCGATTTACTTACAACGAAAGCCTGGGATCATCAACGACTGGCCAAAGATCTTAATATCGGAATAAATCCTTTGATTCGCACTTTAAAAAAAGATCGTACAGTGTGGCGAGCCTTGACCGAGGAGAAAACCAAGACTAATCTTCGTCATCCAAGAAATTCTTGATGATAAATACAGCTTTTTATATTAGTAAAGGGTATTCTTGTGAGAGTGAAAAGGACTTCTGAATAATGCCTAAAGTGCAATTAGTTGGTGCGACCGGATATGGCGGCTTGGGAATGCTTGAATTAATTCAAGCTCACCCCAACTTTCAAATTAGTAGTCTAGTTGCGCGAGACATCAGACCTGGCCGAAAAATTTCTGACATATATCCCCATCTTGCTGGACGGTGTGATCTCGAGATTGCAACCGTAGACGAAGTAAACATAGGTGATGACGCCGATATAGTTGTCTTTTCTACGCCTGACGGTGTTTCACAACAGTACGCAAAAAATTTATATGATAAAAAAATTCGATTTATTGATTACTCTGGCGATTTTCGATTTAAGTCTCAAGCGGACTACGCCAGCTATGCCGGAAAGCACCCTTCAATTCAAGATACCCTCCATCAAACACCAAGTTTGTTGGACACTGCAGCATATGGCGTCTCTGAGCTGAATCATCAGGCAATTTCAGACGCAACTATAGTCGGAAATCCAGGATGTTTCGCTGTTGGCATTATTTTAGGATTAGCTCCTCTTTTTAAGGAGAATTTAGTAGCGGAGCAAGTTGCATTAGTGGATGGCTTAACAGGTTCTTCTGGTGCGGGAAAAAAACCAGCACCTCTACAACATTTTTCACACCTTAACGACAATGTGGTCCCCTATCGCGTCATGTCCCACCAACATACGGTTGAAGCGGAAATAACCTTAGGACGACTTGGTAATGGCTCACGAGCCACGGTGGACTTTATTCCTCACCTTCTAGGAACCACTAGAGGAATACTCAACACCATGCACATTAATTTGAACAAGACCTCAACTCGAGAAAATTTGCTAAATATTTTTCGTGAATTTTACAATAGTAATGAGTTCGTCAGAGTTTTAGAGACCGCGCCAACTCTCAAAGACACCATCTCATCAAATTACTGTGATATTTCCGGATTTATCTCCGATGACGGTCGGCGCGCTGTAATTATCACAAGTATTGATAATTTAATGAAGGGTCAATCAGGATCGGCGCTGCAAAATATGAATCTTATGTTTGGCTACAAAGAAACAACCGGGTTAGAACGGGGACCACTCTACCCGTAAATATAAAAGTACTGAAACTATAATATTGGCGGCTTCAGAAGCCGCTAATATAAGCGTATGGCACTACCCCCACAATTTGATCAGCCAGCTGGCGACCTCACAAAGCGAATAGACACCGCGATCGATACTGGCCAAGCCAAATTATTCCGAGTACTTTGGTTTGCGTTACCACCACAATCGATCGCTCGGGATTTAGGCTTTCAGGCTTTACTGGTTTCTCGTTTTCTCTCAGATATCGCGTTACAGGCTCTACTCTTCGCAGCGTTAATCAATTCCGCACAAAATCAAGGTAATGAACGTGACGCGGCCTTGATAGGGATATGTTTCCTTCTACCAGGATTAGTTCTCGGTCTATGGGGTGGAGCTGTGGCTGATGCTCTGCCGAAACGACTAGTTCTGACAATTGCTTATCTACTCATGGGTTCAATATGCTTCATATTACCTGTCAGTTTTGGAATGAACTCGACGAGTCTTCTGATGATTCTCTTACTTGTGCGCGTTCTTCACCAAATTACGCAACCAGCCGAAGCTTCAGCTGCACCTATGGTCGCCAATGATGAAGAGCTAGCTTCGGCAAACTCCTTCTTATCGCTAAGCTCGTCAGCTGGCGAAGTATTGGGGAAAGCCATACTGGCGCCTATATTTGTCAGTCTTTGGGGCCTCAATTCAGTCACCCTGATGGCAGGAATCTTATTTCTTATATCATCGCTTCGGATTACCAGATTTACGCCGAACTTCGAAGTACTACTAAATAAAAAAAATGACTCCCTTCAGAGAGAACGCCATGGTCCAACTGCTGTAACAAATTCAAGTAGTATGCAGCTCTCAACTCATCAGAAACATACTAGTCTCGACGCCGTCAGGTGGCTGTTTTCTGAAAAAGATGCGTTATTAATGCTTTTGCTGGCCGCCATGGCTTCTACTGTCGGGGTGGTTCTGACGATCCTTGGACCCAAATATGTAATCAGCGCGCTCGGCGTAGCGCCAGAGTATGCATTTTATGTATTTGCACCCGCATCCCTAGGTGTCATAGCAGGAATGCTGATAGCGCCTAAATTAATAAAAGCTCTTTCCGAAAACTCTGTCGGAATGCTAGGTTTTTTGCTTGTTGCGCTTGGGGTGTCGTCACTGGGACAAATAGATGCTGCAAACGATTTGATTCAATTGCTTTTAATCGTTGATATTCCGCGGATTAACGACCACACTGAAACAGCCGGAGCCTTATCTTTGTTTATTGGCTTAGGAATAACACTGGCTGCTGCAGCCACTCAGACATACATCGGTAAATTTGTACCAGTTGTGATTCATGGGAGAATATTCGCGCTGCTAGGAGTATTAAAAGATGGGCTAGCAATACCACAACTAATAGCCATCAGTATCTTAGCCGACTCTATAGGCGTTAAAAATGTTCTTACATTTGCCCCAATAGCAATCCTAGTCATAGCTGGCGCCCTTCTTTTCGCAACTAGACAAAACCGATTTCGAAAAAATGACTGCATTTAAGTGGACAGGTTAATCTCTGTGTAGATAAAACCTGTGTGTCCATGGTGAATTAATTCATATGCCTGAAAATTTAGTTACTGATCCATCTCATCAAGCGACCAAGAGAAAGCCCCTTGTTTACTACGGATATTGGATAACTATGGCCGCATTTTTTGCGCAGCTAGTATCCATAGGAACACAAAATGGCGTCACAAGCACGATGCTTGATTCAATGAGTTCGGAATTTGGTTGGGAACGATCGCAGTTTTTGCTTGGACAAACCGGATCTCGGATAACTATGGCCCTCGTAGGATTCATTATTGGCGGATGGATAGATAAATGGGGTGGACGGCCGTTGATGGTAGTTGGAGTTACTATCGTCGGGGTATCAATGATTCTTACTAGTGCCATCAGAGATATTACTTTTCTAGGAAGAGAAATTTCACCTCTAACCCAATGGCTCATTCTTCGATCACTGGCATTTACAGTAGGCGCCGCAATGATTGGAAACCTAGTAGTCAACGTAACGCTAGCCAAATGGTGGGTTGAAAAGCGCGGCCTCATGGTGGCTTGTGCTGCAACCGGTGTATCTCTAGCAGGAGTAATCTACCCATTGCTCACGGCGATTATTATCGAAACCTGGAGCTGGCGCGAAGCCTGGCAGGTGCATGCGGTTGTCGCTTGGATCATCGTCTATGCAGCAGCAATGGTAATGAGACGGCAACCAGAAGACTATGGGCTGAATCCAGACAATCGTACGGCCCAAGAAATGCTAGAACCATCAGGATCTCGGGTTCGCGCTGACTTCAATAACTCGTTCACGCGCGGTGAAGCATTACGAACACCGTCGCTTTACTTGCTAGTAGTGACTTTTGGAACGGCTGGCGTCGGTATAAGCGTAGCTCTTTCACTACTGGTTCCCCTTGCTACAGACGCTGGATTTTCACTAATAGTGGCGGCCTCGCTCACAGCAGTAATGTCATTATGGGCAGCGCTCTCCAAACCCTTTTGGGGATATACGATAGATAGATTCGACCCAAAGAAATTAGCCTGCTTAGGTTTTACGTTGGCCGGTATAGGTTTCTTGGTAGTAGCTTTTGCAAGTCAAATGCCTGACCAGCCAACCGTAAGATATCCAATTGAGTTTTGGAAATTTCGAGGCGAGCTGCCTTTAATACTCTTATTGGGCTGCACCTTAATTGGGGTAGGATTTGGAGGACAAATCCCTCTACAAGAGACAATTTGGGGTTCATTCTTTGGGAGACGATACCTAGGTGCCGTAAGAAGTGTAGGCATGCCTTTCTCAATTATTTTTGGCGCCGTTGCAGTGCCAGGTGCCGCTTATTGGGCGGAAGTTCGAGGAGGTCTCGATGCCCCATTTATCGCAACAGCTATCTGCTGGTTTGTCGGAGCCGTACTGGTCTTATTTATTCCAAAGCCATCAAAAAACATTGAAACACCTGACACTAAGGCCTCTATCGTAAATCCAAATGCCAACATCCTAGAATCTGAAGACACTAATAGTGAATCTATTCTGTCTGAGGGCGAGTCTCACATTTCGATCTCCAACCCAACGCATCCATCCCGATTATCAGAGCGAAATCATAAACACAAGAACTATATGCGTACCAAAGACTGAATATGACGCTAGAACCTTATTTGTATAGATAGAATATTATGAACAAGCTATTATGAATGTCTCTAAAACTCAGAAACAGGACCGAGGAAACTATGCCTAGCAGAAGAAACGCAATTGCGTTAAGCCCACAAGAAATCAGAACGCTTATGGAAACTGAACGAGTAGTTCAAGTCGCAAGCATTAATCCGGATGGAACGCCTCACCTCGCACCAATGTGGTTTATCTTAGGCGATGATGACAGCATATCCTTCACCACATACGGACGATCTCAAAAAATCAAGAACCTAGAAAGAGATAGTCGAGTCACGTTGTTAACTGAGGCAGGCCATGAATATAACGAGATAATCGGCGTTTCCATTGATGGCACAGCGGAGGTCATTCGGGAACCAAAACACACCGCGAATATCATGAAATTAATTGGTCTGAAGCATAGTGATCAAATGACCAATCAAACGATTGATTCTGACTCGGATAGCGACGAAGAGCTTCCACCTGCAGCCTATAAACGAGTTGTTGTCAAAATCACTCCGAAACGTTACCGATCGTGGGATCATGGCAAGGTGTAGATGTCCGTTAAACTAGGGGCTAGGTCCGACGTCACGATAGATAACAAGTTAAGTTCCTTAAATCCTGTAGCACTTGTCCTACATAATGACGATATTAATTCAATGGACCATGTAGTTCAGACTTTAGTTTCAAATATTCCTGAAATCACAGTGGAGGAAGCGCTGGAAAAAATGCTCAAGGCACACAACTTTGGAACCGTAATTCTTGTGAAATGTCCTCTAGAACGAGCAGAACTTTATCAGCAACGCCTAATAACAAATAATTTGATAACAACGATCCAAGCCTAAAATATTCTTTACGCATATTGCAAGCCAACCAACTTGACCATATTTCTGATTGAGTAGTTACAATCTGACGGTAGATGTTAAAACTTATTTATGGAAGGGGTACAAAATGGCTGTCGAAAAGTTTCCGGTGGAGGCAGGGCATATTATGATGTTTGCTCGATCCGTTGGAGATGCAAATCCAATCTATGCCGACGAAAACTATGCGAAAACCACTGAAGCAGGTGGGATTATTGCTCCACCCACTTTTATTCAAGCGTCTTCACAATATGATCCAGATGCATCATTGAGACCAAAAATTGGTCAGAAATGGTTTGGATCAGGCGCTAAACCCTCAGGATCGAATGCTTCCGCCGAGGAAACACTAGGTGGAGATGCTGGCGGAACAAGCGGCGGTGGGACTGGCTTACATGGTGGTCAGCACTACACGTACCATCGAAATATGAAACCGGGTGATGTTCTGACAGCAGCCAGCAAACCGGGTCAACGCTGGGAAAAAGAAAGTAAAAGAGCTGGAAAGCTAATCTTCTCCGAATCAATCACTGAATATAGCGATCAAAATGGTGAACTTGTTGTCACTGCACGCTCAGTCGGAATCCAAACCGAACGAGTCGTTGACCAACGATAAAACCTCAGAAAGGAAAGACAAATGTCACTAAAAGCTACAGATATAAACGTGGGTGATCAGCATGAAGAGGTTATTGTTAATGACCTCTCACGAACTCAATTAGTCCAATATGCTGGGACCTCGGGTGATTACAACCCGCTTCACACAGATGAATTATTCGCGAAAGAGATCGGTGGATATCCGACAGTTTTTGCTCATGGGATGCTCACAATGGGCATGACAGGGAAAATGCTAACAAACTGGGTTGGCGACGGCAGATTGAAAACTTTCGGTCTGGACTTCAGAACGCAAGTTTGGCCTGGTGATACGTTAACGGCCGCTGCAATCGTGTCCGAAATTATTGAAGAAGACGGTGAGCAAGTACTTAAAGCTGATGTCACAACTAGCAACCAAAACGGTCAAGTTGTTGCAATTGGTTACGCGTCTGCAAGATTAGACTAGCTGGAGTTACAAACGATTAGAGGGTTAACCCTCTAATCGTTTGCCTTCCCAGCGCTGACACTGAAAATCAATAATACGTCTAGCAATAAAAATAAATGCAATCAGTTCTTATGAATCGCTCGACGCCATACAGGACTAGAAGACCAAAACCAACCAACTGCCATTTCCAGTAAAATTTGCCTGGATCTTCAAGCATCAGTGAGCCTACCAATCGACCTATTTAAATAAATGCCTTAATTTGCTCGACCACGAAATCAAGATTGTCGTGGTGCGCGTGATGACCTGCTTCCGGCACAACTGCGCTTATAGAATTCTGAAAATAGGTGTCAATTCCCTTTCCCAGAAATTCTGTGCGGGAATAACCTGATCTTTCACCGGATAAATGAAGAACAGGGCACGAAATCTGCGACCATAAAGCAGGCATCTCTCGGGCTTGCATCTCCGTGGGTGTACGCCCTCTAGCCCAAGGATCAAATTTCCAACGATAACCACCGTCTTCCTTAACGGTTCCCCACCGTGCTAAATGCTCAGCTACTTCGGGTCTCAGATACTTATTTGCCTCAAGCATTCTATCTACCGTTTCTGAAAAATTTTTATAAATTCTTGGCGTTTGCTGTTGGATTTTTCGATAGCTGCTAGCCCATGCTGCCAAACTATCTGGCGTGGTTTCACCAGTACCATCCTTGCTATCTTCCAGTCGAGCACCTGCCCCCTCAATATCTACAATTTTTCTAAATTTGTCAGGAAAAATACTTGCCGTAAGGAGCGCTATCGACCCACCGAAAGAATGCCCCACAATCGTGCTGTTTTCGCCAATTAATTCAATAAAATTAAATAAATCCAAAACATGGTCTATAGTCGCATAGTAAGAGCCTCGAGCCCATTCTGAATCCCCGTGTCCCCGAAGATCAGGCGCCAACACCCAGTAATTTGCACTGAATTCAGCAGCGACACTATCCCAAGTACGGGCATGATCACGACCACCATGTAACAATATCAGCGGTGGTTTTTTGTCACTTCCCCAACTCCAGTAGGAAAGTTTAAGTCTCTGAGAATTATAGAAATGCTGCCAAGGTTGACACATAAAATTCGAATTAGGAGAATACGTTTCTACTCCCGATCCAGACCTCCACTTTCTAACTCGTTCTTCGTGCGGCCTGCAGCCGCTATACGAGCAGCGGCTGCTTCTTCTTCGCTAGCGGCTAATACTTCATCCCGCTTACGCTGTTCACCATAGCAATCGGAACAGAGTACTGGCCTATCATCACGTGGTCGAAAAGGAACTTCCGTAAGCTTCTTGCACTGTCCGCATTCAGCCACAAATAATTGACGAGGCGTGCGGCCGCCATACGAAGCATAGACACCATATCTTGCTATATCAGTTGACTCCATTCCACTAGATGTCTTCTTTTGCTGACGGCAATTTGGACAGCGAACAGGATCATGCTCAAGTCCCTTACTTGAATAAAATTCCTGCTCACCAGCAGTAAATGTAAATTCGTCGGGACAATCTCTGCACTTTAGTTTTCTATCAGTAAACGACATAACACCCCCACATGTACCGCAATTAAAACGATATCTCTAAAACTACTTCATCCATAATCTCATTGATGAATATTTAGCATAATGCTAATCGTCGAACTCTTCAGCGTCGAGACCAAATTCAAAAATAGGCAGTTCTAAAGAGTGTCCATTTTTCTGTGGACAAATTGTCGCTTCACACACCTCTAGAGGTGATTTACATAACGGACAAAGTGGTCTTCCTGACGCCACTAGTCCAGAAATATTTTTAATAAAAGTCACTGCCTGACCTCGGGTAATCTCCATTCGAAAGGTAGGAGATGATGCTCGATCATCTGCCGCTTGCTCATCCGCTATAAAAACCAAATGCTCATGCTCGTTATTATAATCAAAGCCAGCTCGAGCGATTTTAAAATCAATCTGTGGTTCTTCCGGAAAAGAATTGATCGACTCACCTTTCTCTCTAACTCTGCCAGTTTGACGAGATCTTTCAGCCAACAATCTTGAAAATATCCTGCCGATCTCTATCAACTGCTCTTTTTCTAACCAGAGCGACGCATATTGATCTCCTACCTGGGCGCGCAATCTAAACTGCCGCTGTCCTGGTGGCCCCACTGCATCAGCATCAACCGCGTCTACTAAACCAAAATCAATCATATTAAGAAGCGTAGAGGGTGAATCTCTTGAGGTACAACCCGACCTCCACATTCACCATGAAATTAAGAGTATTATCTACTGACAATGGATCAGAATATTTCGTTTGCAACCGTGGAGACCATGCGCACGCTTCTAGATAGCGGTCAAATAACTGCAACTCAACTTTTGGAGCACACGTTATCTGAAATTTCTCGAACAAATCCTACCCTTAACTCGTTTGTCTTGATAACAGAATCGCTAGCCCGAACACAGGCTGAAGCTGCTGACGTACGAATTGAACAAGGTAAGGCCGCCAGTCCCATTGATGGAATTCCAATTGCCGTGAAAGACTTATACGACACCGCTGGGATAGTCACCGCGGGAGGCACTGCAGCATTTGAAAAAAGAACACCTGATTATGATTCGTACGTGGTTGATAAGTTACAGAGGGCAGGAGCACTCATCGTCGGGAAAACAAATACGCATGAACTAGCCTTAGGAGGGACAACCAATAACCCACATTATGGCCCTACCCATAACCCTTGGAATTTAGAAAACGTCCCCGGTGGCTCATCAGGTGGCTCGGGCGCTGCCTTGGCTTCGGGCCAGGTCTCATTGGCGCTTGGAACTGATACTGGTGGTTCCGTGCGGATTCCCTCAGCTTTTTGTGGAGTTACGGGACATAAGCCCACATACGGACTCATCGGTAAAAGCGGAATAATACCTCTTTCAAAAACACTAGATCATGCGGGCCCCATGGCTCGATCGGCTTTTGACTGTGCTCTGTTACTTAATCAAATGACGGGGAGAGACATCAATGATCCTCACAATATCAATTTTGATTCGTCCACGGACTTCACACAAAATATTGAAAAAGAAGTCAAAGGAATTACACTAGCGATAATTCCCTCATTGCTGGTCGATAGTGAGTTGGGAGTGACTCAATCGTTCACAAAATCAATCGCAGTTCTTGAACAAATGGGTGTGAATATAACGGAAATTGAACCGACAACGAACAGTGCGTTAAATAGAGAAGACACAAGACGATACAATCCTGAAATTAATTGGGGAGATCCACTCCCCGCTATTATTCGTAGTCTCTCACCCATTCTCTTGTCGGAAGGATCTACATACATAGAAAAGATTCTACGAACTCAACCGCATCTCATTGGCGAGGCAGTGAGGGCGCGTATGATGAAAGGTATTGATATTTCTGTACACGACTACATTCGTGCCCTTGACTGGCGTAAGGAAATTGAGGGTAGATTCGAGAATTGTCTACTACACTCAACCATTGATGGATATATTGTTCCTACGTCTCCGCAAGTGGCAGAAACGATAACAAGTGATCCTCATGTCGGTATAGAGCCTGCAGTAAAATTCCGTAATACCAGCGTGTTCAACCACACTCGGCAACCATCTATTTCAGTGCCAAACGGATTCAGCATTGAAGGACTTCCAACAGGTTTGATGATCACAACGGCCCAAAAAAACGACGCTCTTGCGCTCCGAATAGCCCACCAATATCAGTTAAATACTGATTTCCACTTGTCGAGACCTGCCACAGACGGTTAAATGGATAAACATGGTCAATGTTACAGCAAATAAATCACTGACTGGTTATACATACCTCCGAATTGGGGGGGCGGCCGAATGGTTTGCGGAACCTAACAACATTGACGAACTTCACGACCTAATTAAATGGGCCTGCTCGAAAAAAATATCCGTTCGGATAATTGGGGCAGGGTCAAATATTTTAATCGCTGACGGAGGCGTAGAAGGATTAGTCATATCTTTGAAAATAGCTTGTTCCAACATAGACGTGAGTGGAATCAATATCACAGCCGGATCAGGAGTGATGTTACCTGCCTTGGCAAAAAAAGCCGCGAATTCTGGTTTGTCAGGAGTAGAATTTTGTATTGGAATACCCGGTACAGTGGGAGGTGCACTCCAATCAAACTCTGGTACGACCATTAATTCAAATATGAGTACAATCGTCAGTCAAGTAACCGTCTTAAAAAACGGCCAATTTAAAAACTATTCTCACGACGATATTGTGTGGGGATACAGAGAAACGTCCCTCAAAAGTAGTGGAGATATCGTTATCGAGGCTCGTTTCAACCTCGTAGGCAAGTCGAGCGATGCTATTAATTCTGATATGCGTGCACTGCTTGCGTCACGAAAGGCTACCCAGCCAACAGCTCAGCCAAACGCTGGATCGATTTTTAAAAATCCCGATGGTGACTATGCGGGAAGACTGATCGAAGCTGCGGGCTGCAAGGAACTTAGTACCAAAAATGCCTCTGTCAATGAATTACACGCGAACTTCATCACTCATAATGGTAATGCTGGTTCAGATGAAATTGTCTACCTGATCACCGAGGTCCAAAAAAAAGTACAATCTGCATTCGGGATTCGACTTAACTCAGAAATTGAGTGGTGGGGCTCTGAAATTCCACCAAGCTGCTTCCGGCAAGTAGCTTAAGTTAGAGTCATGTTATTGCGATGTATAATTTCTTCACCATATTCATAACCAAGTTTGCTCAGAATTTCCGAGCTTTGTATTCCTTTAATTAGTCCTAATTCGTCAGCAGAATAATTTGTGATACCCACACCAATACGTATTCCCAATACCGAATGAATATCGACGACATCTCCACGATGGAAATCTCCATCACTGCCCACTACTCCTACAGGCAAAATAGACGAACCCTTTCGTAACGCCTTTTCAGCTCCGTCATCCACTATCAAATGCCCCTTTATTACCACATTAGAAAGGAGGTACCGTCGACGGCTTTCAAGCTTACTCGACTGAGCAGGGAAAAAAGTGCCGCTCCTCTCATTCGATACTGAAGACAAAACGCAATTTTCGGTATTGCCGTTTGTGATCAATACATCTGTACCGCTTTCAGTAGCAATTTTTGCGGCCGACACCTTGGTTGTCATTCCCCCTCTACCTCGGTCACCCGCAGCTCCAGCAATTGATATTACATAATCATCGACTAACTCTACCTCGCTGATCAAGACAGCTTCTTTGTTTGTTCTAGGGTCTGACTCATACAGTCCATCTACATCACTCAGAATCACCAATAGGTCAGCATCAACCAAATTCGAAATGAGGGCTGAAAGATGGTCGTTATCACCTATATTCACCTCGGCTATTTCATCTATGGCAACAACGTCATTCTCATTAATAATTGGAACAATATCGAGCTCCAATAGCTTGAGTAGAGTATTTCTTGCATGCAGATAGGAAAGCCTATCGCTCACGTCACGACGGGTGATTAGTGCTTGAGCAGAGAGAATATCTAATTCAGTAAATGCCTGCTCCCAACCCCGCATAAGTGGAACCTGTCCAACCGCGGCCAAAACTTGCTTGGAGGCAACGCTCCCAGATACATTAGAAAATTGATTCTTTTTAAATCGAGTTAGGAGCGATAGTCCCTCGGTGATGGCACCACTCGTAACCAAAAGTACTTCATGTCCCTCTTGCTGAAGTATCGAAATTTGACGGACTATATCCTGCATCTTCTCGAAAATAACTTCGTTTCCACCTTGAGTAAGTACATTCGTTCCAATTTTAACCACGACTCTGTATAAATCTAAATTTTTTTTAACCAAGGCTTCGCCACTTTCATGTCGCCCGGTAATGATGAAAACATCTTACGGACTAGAGTTTGATCTACTAGAGTTTAAAGTAATAATATGCAATCTCGATACATAACATCAGAAAACGGGAAAAGTCTTATTAGACTTCTTTATTTAAGCAGCAAGCGCTTTGTTCGCGTTCACGGACCTCAACATGCTGCAGCAACTGCTTATTTTGGGATTTTTTCTTTGTTTCCTCTAACTTTATTACTTAGCAGTGTTTGTGGAATTTTCTTTGAGCGCGACGCTCAGGAAATCACTATAGAATTACTTGTCAATCAGCTACAAATGAGTGACTCGTCAGTCGAATCTGCACTGAAAAATTTCCTACAACTTGGACCTGCTGTTCTGATCGCATCCGCACCCGCGTTAATTTTAACATCGGGCACTATGACTTCTTCGTTGCGGAAAGGCTTGGACGAAACCTTTGGACCTGTGAGAAATAGATCTTTTCTAAGATCAAGACTTATCGATTATGCGTTAATACCACTACTAGCTTTGCCTTTGATCGGTGGTTTTATAACAACTGCTCTATGGAACTTGTCCACGAGTGGGACAAACGATATTTCTGTTCTTGACATAGACCAATATCTCATAACGCCAGAACTTGCAATCGGCCCATTGATATCGTTGGCTCTCACCCTACTGTCAGCAATACTTTGGTATCGCTTTGTACCCACTAGAAAACCCGCAATACGAACTCTCTGGTTCGGCGCAATAATCTCGTCCCTCGGCTTTGAAATTTTGAAATATGGCTTTACCTTCTATATTTCTCGCTCAATCACCTTTGACCTAATATATGGCCCATTGACGTCAATAATGGCGATCATGCTCTTCATATTTATTTCTGCATATATTTTTATTTTTGGAGCGGCCGTCTGTACTCAGACTTTTAGAGACTAATTACGACCGTGTAATAGGACCGTGAGGAATCTCTAATTTTGACCGTAACAACGTAATAGTGGCGTCAGCCAGCGGTCGTATCAAAATTTGAAGATCCCAATCTAAATCTTGAAAACTCGACATACATTCTTCAATTAAATCTAATGACTGGCCAAAGCGGACTCTTTCATGATGAGCGTCAACCGCCTTAAATCCCTGTAACTTTCTCGGACCTTCACGCCCTCCCTCGGAAATATACCAATCCTTAAAAGCAACGCCGCAGCCAATACTAAACATCATAGAACCCAACGGTGTGATAATTGGTGGCACACCTGCCGCAAGTGCCCGAGCCGTGGTCTTTCTTCGAATAGAGTCATATTCAACCATAAGGTGCCCACCACTGGGCACAATCTCTGACAGGGCCGCAATAATATTCAGGTCAATACTCTCTGGGACTTTCACCTGTCCCTGATCGAAATTCAGCATATCCGTAAAAAAAGTTATTTCCAACCAATTAAATCCTGGAAATTTGCCTGAATTCTGAAGTCCCATCACAACCGGGAAATGTGATTGTCCCAAATCTCTAGAATCTAAAAACACCCTGAAATTTGAAGAACCTACTTTGCTAGTTGGACCAAGTTCAATTCGTAAGAAAACACCATCGCCTACTTCACGACCATTAGCAAAAAAAAGTTCGTGATCCACTTCCTCTGATATAGGTCTCCACACACGTGTACCCTGACTACTTCCTGACATACGATGACTTCATATAAATCATAATTCTAATTCACCATCTAGCAGGAATCGTCCGGTTTTATGTCTTCCATTAATGAGAAAAGATTCGCTCAGCACCCATCGATAGAGAATCAACTCTACACCACAACGCTAAAACGATTGTTAACAAAGGGTAGATCTCAAAATGATCAGTCCAGCCAAAATAATCATGAAAACAGGTTACGTCGTATATGGGACTACCTAGACGAGCATGGCAGACCTGACAATCGACATACTGTACACATCGCCGGTTCGAAAGGAAAAGGGTCAACCGCATCAATTGTCGAAACGATTTTAAGATTTAGTGGAGCTTCCACATGTTTATTAACCTCACCAGATTTACATAGCGCGAGGGAACGCGTTCAAATAAACGGAAAACCAATTTCCAAAAGAGACTTTACTCGACTAGGAAATAAACTTCTAGACGATCCTCTCACCGCTGACTGGTCATATTTTGAAATGATGACGGTACTTGGTTGGTGGGCGGCAAATAATTTTCAATCTGACTGGCAGGTAGTTGAGGTCGGTCTTGGAGGAAGATTTGATCCAACGAACGCAGTACTAAAAAAAGACGTGTCCGTAATTACAGCGATCGACCTAGAACACACGGAAATACTAGGTTCAACAATTGACAAAATAGCTATGGAAAAAGCTGGGATCATTGAGAGATCTACGCACTTAGTCCTAGCATCTATGAATGAAGCCGCGCATGATGTGATCAAGAACAGATCTCAACTATCTAAAAAACACGTACATGATGCTGCGACTGAATGTGTTGTTATTTCCAGAGATATAAGTCTAGATAAGCAAGTGATTACACTCCAAACGCCTGAGCACCTTTATCGCGACTTAACTTTCTTATTACTCGGAAAGCATCAACTAGAAAACATCTGCAGCGGTATTCGAGCTGCGGAAATAGCTTGGCGAGAAGTCAACGGCAGCAAACTACCTGAAAGGGCTGTTTTTGAGGGGTTAGCCTCGCTTACTATTCCTGGTAGATTTGAATTATTAAGCCGTAGGCCACTCGTAATTACGGACGGTTTACATACACCTTTGGCAGCAAGACGATTTTCAGAAAGTCTAAAAGAGTTACACATAAACAAACACCTGGTTTGGATTTTTGGTTTTCTAGAAGGTAAGTCCATTTCTAAAATTATTGATCAGTTAGTAACCCCCTCAGACACAGTTATCGCCACGGAGCTATCAGCCTCACGAACTCTTCGAGCAGAAACAGTTGCAAATGAGCTCAGAAAACGATCCACGCACGTTAGCACTCAACCAGATATTCCTAGCGCAATAACATATGCAAAAAAAATATCACAGCCAAACAGCACAATACTAATAGTAGGAAGTCTCTACACTGCAAGTGAAGCACGGGCATTCGAACTCGAATTAATAGATGAAGCAAAAGAGTAAATCGGGCGATAATTCAATAGTTTTTAAACTAAATCCCTCAAGACCAAAACCGAATTTTGTCCACCAAACCCAAATGAATTGTTAATAACGATGCTCGACTTAACATCACGCGCTTCATGAGGCACGTAGTCTAGATCGCACTCCTCATCGGGACTCTCAAGATTAATTGTTGGTGGAACAATAGAGTGCCTAAGGCCTTTTATTAAAGCAATAGTCTCCACTGCCCCGCTAGCCGCCAACATATGGCCCGTCATAGATTTAGCCGCGTAGATTGGTATATCCATGACATGCTCACGAAACACCGAGTGTAATGCCCGAGTCTCAGCAATATCCCCAACACCCGTCGATGTCGCATGCGCTGAAATTACATCAATATCTTGAGGATTTATTCTTGCGTTCTCCAACGCTAATCTAATAGCTCTGGCTGCACCAGCTCCGTTTTCAGCTGGTGCCACCAAAAAACTTGCGTCAGCTGAGCATCCAAATCCAATTATCTCTGCCAAGGGTTCTGCTCCCCGCTGTCGCGCGTGAGCAAGAGACTCAAGAACAAGAATAGCAGCCCCTTCTGCAGGTACGAACCCCGTTCGGTGCTTATCAAATGGTCTTGATCCTTTAGTTGGATCATCATTAAAACCAACCGAAACAGCCTTCATCGCCGAAAATCCCGCCAAGCCAAGCTGACTAATTCCGGCCTCCACGCCGCCTGCAAGCATCACATCGCACGAGCCACGTTTAATTATTTCAAAAGCCTCTCCCAAAGCTTGGGTACCTGCCGCACATGCCGTGACCAAGGTGCCGTTGTACCCAAGTAATCCAAATTCAATTGCGATATTCGCCCCGGCCATGTTACCTAAACGCTTAGAAATATAAAAAGGATCCACTCGGCCGGGTCCCTTAGAGTAAATCGTCTCCATGGACCTTTGATCCTCATCTATCGCGCCGCCGCCGTTACCTACGATTACCCCTATCCTTTGTCGATCGGATTCATCCATCTGAGATGTTTCAAGTCCAGCCTGTTCTAATGCCATTCGACTCGCACCTACCGCAATTTGGGAAAATCGAGCAATTCGTCTACCGGCTTTTCTGTCCATATATTTCGAGTAATCGAAGTCTTTAATTTCGCCAGCTATTTGACATTCATACTCCGTAGGATCAATCAAAGTCATTCTAGAAACACCAGACTGGCCGGAAATCAACGCATCCCAAAATGATTCAACGTTATTTCCAAGTGGATTAAGTGTCCCCATTCCAGTCACGACTACACGTCCGGAATCATCGTTATTAGTCATATTCATAACTGCTTTCATATGCTGCTTAAACTCACACATCAGAATCTATTTTAAGGAACTTCATAGCATTCTCACCTATAAATTTTTCAATATAAGCCGTGCCTAAAAGATTTGATTTTACATCACGGAGATCATTCAGCTGCGAACGAAGAGGAAAGTCGGATCCCCAGCAAACAGAAGAGTCCCCTACTAGAGTCGGCATCAATTTATAAATATCAGATGTATACAAATACTTGCTTGCCGCTGAATCAAAAACAAGTCGACCAGACTTTATCAACGTTCGGACTTCCGGCATCAACCCATAAAAAGGAAGTCCCCCACCCCAGTGTGCGGCTATGACTCGCAAGTTTGGATTATTTATCAGTAAGAGCCATAGTTCTCTTACTGACAGGCCGCCACTCTTTCCAGGGTACTGATGGCCCACCTCCTCACTGACGTGGACCAACACTACTCCTCGGAGATCGGTAACCAAGCCTAAATCAGTCCGTTGATTTTTTCGTAGCTCACCGACGCCTAACGTAAAGTCTGGCGGATCGCTTGTTTGGATCGGTACGAATGGAATGATTCTCGAAAATGATGAATCCTGCGATTCTTTTTCAACCTCAATCAAGTAGTTCGTATGTTCTTGTGCCAGACTAGCATCTGACCACCAAAATCCACATGCAACGGAGATATCCACTCCTGCAGTTGACATCGAATCAAGCAAGTCTTCAGCTGTTGCCATCTTGGCATTTGGATCAGCATAAATTTCAGCAAATTGCTTTTCCGTTTTCATGAGAGTCTTCCTCGCTTTAACAAAGCTTGGAGGGAAAATATGAGTATGTACGTCTATCAACATAGATCTACCTTACCCCCTCGACGGAAACGGTATATGTATCTTAGGATCTAACTAGGTGGGGTGCATGATAGATTGGGTTCTGCACCATGACAGTACAAGACATAGCCGAAGCTAAGCAACACGCTCTAGAACTCGGAGAAATCGTAAACGATAAGGCGCCTAGGCTTATACAGGCCATCGAGGCTATCCTGTTCGTTTGCAACGAACCCGTGGAAATAAGAGCTCTTGCTCAAGCCCTTGAAACGTCCTCAAAAGCCATAGCGCTCTCGATCGACATACTCACAAGAGATCTTCGTAACTCAGCTCGAGGGATCCGTGTACAAAGCGGTCCGGACGGAATAACTCTGGTGTCAGCACCTGAGCAATCAGAGCATATTGAAGACTTTATGGGCTTAGCCGCGCATCGAAAGCTATCAAGGTCCGCGCTCGAAACCTTATCAATTATTGCCTATCGCCAACCCGTAACCAAAGGTCAAATCGATGAAATCAGGGGTGTAGGATCAGATTCAGCTCTTGCAACGTTACGCATCCGAGGTTTAGTAGAACCTGCTGGTCGAGCAACCGGACCAGGAAGACCTCTTCTATTCAAAACTACGCAAAAATTTTTGTCACACTTCGGTCTCGAAAAAGCAACAGATATGCCAAATCTACCTGATTACATTGAAATACCCATTGCAGAAATTGCGGAACAATTGGGAATGGATGAATCAATAATCGGGAAGGCCTTGGATTCCTCTGATGACTCACCAACAGATCTGTCACAAACTAAATACGGGGAGGCCGCTGGCGGTGCCTAAATCTCACCCTGCTTCAGAACATCGCAACCGCATAAAGCTCACAGAAAAGTCATTTATATCATTACAAGTCGGACGAAATTGATCTTTGCTCTCTATCTGAAGCATTTACAAGAATAGACATATTCCCCGGAGCATGTCTATTCTCCATCATTGCTTGATGCGCCTCTCCTATTTGATCAAATTGATAAACATCTGATAAAACAGGGTCTACCAACCCGGAAATAACCATCTCATTTAGACCTGAGCATTCTTCAGTAGTCGCAAAATGTGATCCTTGTAACCGTTTCTGTCGCATCCAAAGATAACGCAAGTCTACGTCAGCGTTATATCCGGTTGTACCGGCACAAATGACAACCATTCCACCGTTGTCACACAGGAACACAGACGTAGGAATCGTCCCTT
>Ga0302134_10000101_pt1 | contig 28851 bp, 30 predicted proteins | sample CB9_SCM_MG_FD_203123 | JGI IMG/M metagenome (GOLD analysis project Ga0302134, IMG submission 203123) | Marine microbial communities from Western Arctic Ocean, Canada - CB9_SCM | ecosystem: Environmental > Aquatic > Marine > Oceanic | place: Canada: Western Arctic Ocean | collected 2017-09-19
CCTGCTCGATGATTGAATTGCTTGCGAGATCAATCGACATCAGGATCACTTGAAGATCTGTTGGAACTATTCCATCGGCGGTTCCGTTGGTGACGATGCCCGTAATGCTGTCAGGCGGCGATTGCGCACTGGCAACGTTGAGCTCGGTGGACTGGAACAGGAATGCCAACACAAGTGCGCTCACCACAAGCACAGCGAATATCCGTGCCGCTGGTGATTTCGAAATAACGTTCATAGGATTCAAATCGTGGTGGTTCATTTCAGTGTGTCTCCGCCCTCAGGTGACTGGGCGGTTTGTTCGCGTAGACGTGAAATTTCTTTTTCTAGTTCTTCGTCACGTGTCGAGTTGGTCGTTTTAGCGCCCGACTCCTGTCTAAGTATCTCTGCTGCCGACATCCTTAGTTGATCTCGCTGAAGCTGATAATCAGCGTCAGTCAGATCGCCCGAAGTGAAATCAGATTCTAAATCAGTTATTTTGCGATAAATTCGCAATCGCTCGGCTCGAAGTTTTTCGCGGGTTACGAAGGTTTCTGAAACGAGTCGGTATCTCTTTGACCCCAAAAACGGGTACGCAATCACTGCAATTGAGACTAACGCAAGCAATGTGCCTAAGACGATTGGCATTAGTTTTCACCTTCCGTATCATCTAATTTCCGTTTACGAACCGGGCGTCGTTCCACTGCAGGTTGTGGCCATAAGGCAACCATAGTGCCAATTATGAAAAATGGCCCCGATGCCCATAACCACCAAGCCAGCGGGTTAATACTCACTGCAAGTGAAATTCTGCCATCGGCCAAGAAATCTCTCGGGATTACATACAGGTCTTCGACAAGTGTCGACCTGATTCCTGATCGGACGGAAGCCATGTTGAAGTCAACATAAAAACCGTGCCACGGTCTGATCTGGTCGATGAGCTTATCGTTCTCTCTGAGTCGACTGTCTTTCAGGGTGAACCCTGTCGATCCTTGAGCGGCGGCGAAAGCTTTCTCCTGCTCGTAGTCTTCAGGACTAATTTCGTAAACCGACATCTCTGCCCATTGGGCTATGCGGTCGGGGCGACTTTCATCGCCATTGTCGACGTACTCGATTCGGTAGTTGTCGATAACCAGGCTTTCACCTAGTGCGAGAGCGCCGTCGGTGCGTTGTTGATAGAAGTTCGTACCGATGATTCCCAAGCCAAGCATGAGAATAGAAATGTGCACGATGTAGCCACCGTGCCGTGGTCGGTTGCCGTTGACCAATCGCCACCACGCCATCGGCCAATTATCACCAGAACGATGTCGGGCTACGGTACCTCGCCACCATTCTTCGCTGATCGACGCTGCTACGAATGCCACTACTCCGAATGCGAATATTGCTATCGGACGTTGAACGCCTAGCGCAACGAGCACGATGATTGTCAGCACGCCGACTAACGTTGGCCATACAAACCATTGTTTCAGCGAACGTGCGGAAGTCTTGCGCCAGGGCAGCAATGGGCCAATGCCCATCATCACGACGATGCCCAGCAGTACAGGGCCGTTGGCTCGATTGAAGTATGGTGCGGACACACTTACTGAAATGTCTCGAGCGAATTCTGCGAACACTGGGTAGAGGACACCCCACAGCGTTACTGCCATTACTGAGAGGAACAGAAAATTATTGATGAGGAACGATGCTTCACGAGACACGAATGATTCCATGGCTCTGTCGGATTTCAGCTGCGGCATTCTCCATAAGAAAAGGGCGAACGCGAATACCAAACTAGCGATCATGAACGATAGAAAAATTATACCGAGTGCAGAAGCTGCAAATGAGTGGACGCTGACGACGGGCCCACCTCGGTTGATAAACATTCCAAGCTGAGCAAGTACGAACGCTATGTTCAGTAGTGCTACGTTCCACATTCGGAACATGCCTCGACGTTTTTGAACCATGATCGAGTGAATGAACGCAGTCAGTACCAACCACGGCATGAGAGCGACATTTTCGATCGGGTCCCACGCCCAGTAACCACCCCAACCAAGAATCGTGTACGCCCACCATGCGCCAATCAACATTCCTGTACCGAGAACACCCCAAGCCAATATTGCAGAAACTCTTGCGACGTCGATCCAGTCATCACCGTAATTGCCTGCGATAAGTGCACCCGATACGAATGCGAATGGAATAGTTATCGCAATGAGTCCTCCCATAAGCATGGGAGGATGGCTAAACATTCCAGTGTGTGTGAGCAGAGGGTTGATACCACGTCCGTCTAAAGGAACCGTATCAAGCAGTTCGAAGGGGTTGGCGGCGAACGATAGAACTACAAAGTAGAACAATTGGATGATCGCGAGAATGGCGATCGTCCACGGCATGCTTCGAGCAAGTCGCTTCGGAGCGAACCAGACCGATAACGCAGACATTAGCGCTAAGGCGAGCAGGATGTATAGAAGTGAACCTTCGTTACCGGCATAGAAGGCAACCCAAACGAAGGCACGATCCATAAGTGTGTTGGAGTGATCTGCAACGTATCTGATTGAAAAATCGTTTTGCACGAACGCGTTGATCAAAGCTCCGGAAGCTATAACTACCGCCAGAGTGGTCATATAGAGCGCTCGGCGAGCACTTACTACAAGTTCAGCCATGCCGATTTTTTCACCGACTACGGAGCCGATTGCTGCATAGGCGCTCAGGGCTAATCCAAGCAGTAACGCCATTACTCCAAGATCTGCCATTAGGAGTTTTCCTTGTCAGGTTGACTAGAACTCACGTCGTTACTTTCTGAAGAACCAGGTTTGATGGATTTTCCTAGATCGCGATCTACTTGAGCCAAGTAATCGGAAAGATCGTCGGGTTTGTTTGAAGATGATTCGGTCTGGCCGCCGGAAGAAATGACTTGTGCAGCAGACTTCCTCATGTTTTTGATGGTTATCAGTGCGATACCGATTCCGCCAAGAACGATAAAAACAGGAACGATGTACGCAAGCAGGCTGAATCCGCTGGTTTCTGGAGCTGCGAGGATTTCCTGTCCGTACCTATCTACGAAGTAGTCTTTTACTTCGGCGTTTGTATCGCCGGCATCGAGCAGCTCACGGACTTTGAGCCGCATGTCGACTGCTATCTGAGCGTTAGATCCGTCGATCGTCTGGCCGTCACACACTGGGCACATGAGTTCGCCAGCAAGCTGGTGGGCACGTTGTTCAAGTGTGATGTCTTCTTCTCGGATGCAATTCGTCGTGCTGAGAAGGAATAGGAAGAAAATTGCGATAAAGAAAATGGCGAACGCTTTAGTAGGGAGCGTTCGTTGTCCGATCATTACGAACGGAGTCCGGGATGCCATAACTTTACTTTCCCCGTGCAGGGATCCTACAGGATTTGTAGGAGGATAAAAAAACGGTGCGACTACGTGCCGCACCCTAATTTACTGGCAATAACTAAGACGAATGATTACTGGCTGAGGCCGGTATTTTCGTCGAAGATGTAGTTCACGATGTCTCTGATGTCTTCTTCTGGAAGAAGTTTTCCATATGAAGGCATAATTCCAGCGCCTGAAGTTATGAAGCCGACCATCACATCTCGATCAGTCAAACGAGTAGCTGCAGATTCAACCAAGTTAGGCGGAGCGCCGTATGCGCTGCCTTGCGTGGTTGCGTAGAAGCTAGAGTCTGAGGTGATGTGTCGAACTGCTTTGCCGTCACCTAATCCAGATACGCCGTGGCAAACCGAACAGTTGACTCGGTAAAGGTTACCGGCAACAGCTGGGTCGTACGCACGTTCTTGCTTGTCTGGAACTTTGAGGGTATTGCTAACGCCGCCTGCGGTTTTGAAAACAACCGCGTCAGCCGGTGGGGCGAGACGAGGTGGTTCCTGCATCCTGAAAGCCTGCGAGTAGTGCATTTCAGAGAATGTTTCCACCGGGTAGGTGTTCGATTCCTGAACTGCACAGGCAGACGTTACGAAGATGCTGAGCATGAGCAGCCCGGCAACGGTTACTAGTCGACGTGAAAGCATTGATTTGATATTCGCTGGGAATACAGTCATTACGCGTGCTTGATCTCCAAAGCGCCTGCCTTGTTGAGCACGCTCTCTGCATCGGCGACTTTAGAATCGTCGTCGAATGTAATAACTACACCAATCCAGCCCTCAGTGATTCGGGTGTCGTAGATACCCGGTTTCATGTTCGGGAGTCGAGACTCGAAGATGATTCCTATCACTGTTGCGATAACACCTGCAAGCATCGTCATTTCGTACATGATGATCAGCATGGCAAAGATCGACAGGATCGGCTTACCACCGGTCACCAACGGGTATGCGAGCTGAGTCACCGATGTCAGGAATACCGACAAGGTGAAACCAATTATTGCTCCGAACGCTGGGAAGCGGAACAAGCGGTGCTGCGGGACATGTTCCCCGAATGCACCTTCTGGGTACGGAGTACCGGTCAGCACATCGAATGTGCCTAGTTCAAATCCAGCTTCTTTCAGTCCGTCCATCGCATCTGCGGCTGGTTCGGGCTGTTGAAACAGTCCAAGAATACTTTGCGTGCTCATCAGAACGTCCTCTAGTCAGCTTCTCTAACAATTGCCGGAACTTTCGCCCGACCAATCATTACATCATCAGTAAATACCTGGCTCTCCTTTTGCTCGAACAACGGAACGAGCGGGAAGAACTTCGAAAACAACAGCATTAGGAACGTGACCCATGCAAACGACCAAATGAAGATTGTCCATTCAACCGGGCTTGGGCGGTACGCTTCCCATGTGTATACGAACGGTGTCCTACGTGCCAAACCAGGCACGATAATCAGGAATCGTTCAAGCCACATGCCGACGTTCACGAGAATAGAAGTCCAGAACATCAAGGCGATGTTGGTTCGAACCCTCTTGAACAGCCACATGGGGACAGGAATTGCATATCCAGTCAGGAAGAAGACGATGAAGAGTGCATTCCAGGGCCACTGGAACATCTGCATCTCACGCAGTGCAATTTCTGGAGCATCTTGGCCGTATAGGGCGAAGGTGAGTTCCACGAAAGTGAATGCGAGCCAACCTGTTGCTACAACAATAAGTAGTCGTGCGAGTGCATCGAAGTGTTCAGGACGAATGAAGTCGTCCCACTTCCACAACCATCGCATCAGAGCCATCATCGTTACAACGGCCGATACACCAGAGTGCACAGCACCAATAACGAAGTAAGGCGCAAAAATAGTCGAGTGCCAACCTTCAACCGCCGAAGCGACTGCGAAGTCCCACGAAACGATTGAGTGAACCGATACGAAAATCGGAAGCATCAATGCTGAAAGAAGGATTCCACCAACCGTCTGCATCTTCCACTGTCGAGGGTTACCTCTCCAGCCGAGCGCAAGCACGGTGTACATGGCGTTCTTCCAACCAGTTGTACGGTCACGAAGGTTACCCAAGTCCGGTATCAAAGCGATGTACAAGAACAGGGTTGAACCTGTTAGGTACGTGCTAATTGCGACCGGGTCCATGATGAGTGGTGATCGGATGTTTGGATAAATTCCACGGGCAACGTCATACGGCATGATCCAGTAAGCAATTCGCCATGGGCGTCCTGCGTGAATCAACGGGAATACAAGCGCTGTTAGTAGCGAGAACACCGTAAGAAGTTCGGCTGCTCTCGTAACTGGCCTACGCCATTCAGCCTGAGTAAGGCGAAGAATGGCTGAAATCATAATTCCAGCGTGTGAAATACCAACCCAGAAAACGAAGGTTGTGATGAAAAGACCCCAGTAAACCGGTCGTGCGAGACCCGTTAAACCAAGACCCTTGTTGACCATTATCGCTATAACCACCACACCAATCAGCACCACAACACCAAGGATACTGACTGTAGGCAGCCACCACTTGGGCGTGTCCAGCTGACCGTTAAGGAGTTTACGGTTTGTGTAGACCTGATCTAGTTCTCGTCGCTGTTGCATCTGTTAGTTCGTTACCTGTAGTAGTCCGTCAAAAGTCTGGCAGACGTGCGCAAATTCGTTACTGAAATTAGTCTGGCTTCGCAACCAAGGTTGCATGGCCCCTGATGTATCTGATTGGCTTCGCAAGAAGGTTGAATTCTTGAACTTGCCATACCGAAAGAACTGGGATCACACGAGTCATCATCATTACGATAAATGCTACGAGGGAAATTCCTCCAGCCATGATTAGGATATCGAAGATATCTGGCCAAACTGTTTCTGGAATAACCTTGAGCCACTTCTCGTGAATCTGGTCACCCGGCACAGACCAAGCTGGAACGAACGTACGGATACGGTCGAGCAGTAGTCCGATAAGGATGATGAACGAACCAACAACCATTGCGGCAGTTCCACGACGAACCTTGTTCCAGATGAGGATCCACCACGGTACGAACCATAGAAGGATCATGCCAGCGAAGAAGGCGTAGATCATAGGCCCCTTGATCTGTAGGTCCAGTGTTGCAATGTCGTTTTCAGACCGGCCGTACCAGAACACGATGAACGAAGAGTAGAAGAAGTAGATCCACAAGAGCGTTAGGGCGAACAGAAGCCGACCGAGCGACCAGAAGGCGTCCAAGTGAATGTATTTCTCTAGCTTCATGTACTTGCGTGAGAAGTAGAGGGCGATGACTACACCAGCTACACCGGCTTGGAAGCCAGAGACTGTGTGGTACATCGGGAAGATAGCGTCACGCCATCCGGGAACCATGCTTTGACCGAAGTCGGTTGAAAACAGGAAGTTCACGAACACGAGAATCAGGAAGTAGAAAGTTCCGAACATTCCGATACGCATTCGGAGTGTTCGCCATTGAGAATCCGTACCAACCCAACCACGAGCAAGACGCTTGCCCAAACGCTGACGCCAACCACTTGAATGGTCACGCATTGAAGCGAAGTCAGGCAGTGCAGCTGAGTAGAACAGCATGATGCCGGTGACGAGAAGAAGTACAAGACTCAACGTCGTCCAGAAATGTGGGGAGTAGTCAGGAGCCATGTACCAAACAGTTCGTCGTCGAGCACCCTCTGTTACCAGCGGAGGCAAGATAGCCACCAGCGGGATAAGCATTATGAGAGTTGCTACACCAGCGAACGAGAACAAAGAAGCGATTCGAGTTATTGGTCGGACCCAGTTGGCTTTTGCCATTACCGGAGCCATGGCCACCATCGGTGCACCACCAGCTACGGAGAGTAGGAATGAAACCATTGCTGCGACATAGCCCCATTTGGTGCTGTCATCGCCCTGGTCAATGAACTTGAGAATAAGCGCAACGATACCTGCGACCGAAAGAATTCCGAGTGCCCACGTCCACGCCTTAAAACGACCGCTTGCACCTGATGTGGTGGCGATCAATTCACGCGCAACAATATCGGCGTCGACATTCGGCGGCGGTGCGTGGTGCTCGGCTTCGTGTGCTACAGCTTGACTAGCCATGCGTTGCAGCTTCTCCTGCGCCGACCTTCTTGTCAGCATCGATCTTCGCTAAGTAGATTACGTTAGGGTCGGTTCCGAACTGGTCGAGAAGCGTGTAGTGACGCTTGTCTTCCTTCATTTTCGATACCTTGCTATTCGGGTCATTGAAGTTACCGAAGTTTAGTGCGCTCGTCGGGCAAGCCGATGAACACGCTGTCTGAACTGCACCATCGGCAATTTCAGTTCCAGCACTTCGGGCACTGCGTGACTCACGGCGAATTCGGTGCACGCAGAAGCTGCACTTTTCCATGATTCCACGACTTCGAACTGTTACATCAGGGTTCAGGTGGTTTCGGAGAGACTCCGGCCAGACTGGCTCCCAGTAGTTGAAGAATCGAACAATGTAAGGGCAACCGTTTGCGCAGTATCGTGTACCAACACAGCGGTTGTAGACCTGAACGTTCATACCTTCAGAGTTGTGGTAAGTAGCGTATACAGGGCAGACAGGCTCACAAGGTGCGTTTTCACAGTGCTGACACATGATCGGAATGAACCGAGCCTTTGCGTCAGGAAAATCGCCTTCCCAGTATCGTTCAACACGAATCCAAGAAATCGATCGAGCGCGCTCGACACGATCCTGTGTGTTGATAGGGATGTTATTTTCCGCCTGACAGGCGATAACACATGCGTTACAACCGATGCATTTGTCTATATCGACAACCATGCCCCACTTGTGTGTACCGAATTCAGCTGTTGTCATTGGGCTACTACCATTACTCGGTATTCAACCTGCATATTATTCATTGTCGCCAGACTCCTTGCGTTCGCCTAGGAACTGTTTCTGGTATTCGTGGTGGTTAGCTTCCTGCGCATCGTGAGCAGTTTCGCCAACACCAACAACCAGAACCGGTACACCTGGCTCAACCGGCCGGGCAACTACGTTACCTTCGAACTTCGGTACCTTGACCCGTTTACCTGCACGCTGTACTCGAACTCGAGTAGCAGCCCATGCGAGGGCACCGGTCTCAGCATCTTTCTCGTCTACGAGAATTGATAGAACGTTCGCACCGCGATCTTCAGCGTATCGTCCGCTCTTGTGGTGACCTTGTCCCATAGGGATTCCGATCACACCGGGGCGTACACCTGGGTGCGGGTATGCGAGAACTTCGATTTCACCCGAGCTTGAACGAATCAGAAGAACATCGCCTTCTTTGATTCCGAGCTCATCAGCTTGAATACTGTTGATCTCTGCCCAAGTCGACCATGAAGCCGATGAAATAGGGTCGGGCGTTTGCTGTGCCCAAGGAGCGGCAGCGAGTCGACCATCGAACAATGAGTTCGAGACGAATGGAACAAGGTGGAAGTCATCGCCAGTTCCAAGGGAACTAGTGTCAGAGTACCCAGCGTCACGCTCGGTAGTGTTTACCTTGCCTACGCTGCTTGATGAACCGTTGCTGTTTGTGTCCCACCAGCCACCACGTTGCAAAGCACCGTTGGTGAAGAGGGCAGCTGAAGATGCCGATACTGATCCACGGCCAGTGGCGTGTAGATCAGAAAGAGCACCCCGAACAATGCTTTCCATGTTTCTGCCGTAAGAACCGTCAGACATGGCAAGTAGTGTGTCGCCGAATCCGCGAGCATCACTGATGAGCCCAGATTCGTCGTGTGAAATAGTTGGTCCGACAACAGGTTGCTGTGTTCCAACAACTTGGTAGCCAGGACCAGGTTCTGGAATGTCGGTGCCCCACGACTCCAAGAATGTTTCTTCTGGAAGTACAAGGTCAGCGAAGTCCATTGTGTCGTCATGGATAGCGCCGAAAGCGATAACCGTTGGAACGTGCTCAAGGGCTTCACGTATAGCGACCGAGTTAGGCATACCGTGAACGATGTCGGCACCACGAATGATGACGGTTTCAACGTTACCGGCTCGCCATTCGGCAAGTTCAGCTTCCCATGCCCCGAACGAAGCACCAGTTGCTGTTGCAGATACATCATCGAAGGCTGAGCCTGGGTTAGATGTGATTCCGCCCTTGGAATCGACTGCACCGACCAAAACGTTCAGTGCGTAGATTGCTCCAAGGTTGAAGCTGCCGTTGGTGTGAGCACCCGCCGAGCCGCCACCGAAGGCGACTGAAGGTGTGTGCTCTGCAAAATGGGTAGCTGCCTTTTCAATTCGATCAGCTGAAATACCAGTCTTGTTGGCAACGTTAGATAGTGTGTAACCACTAACTCCGCCAGGAACTGCTGCTTCGAATGCTGCAACGTTCTGTGGGCTTGCCATGCCGTGCTCGATGATTACCGAAGCGATGCCGAGAGCAAGTTCGCCCTCGGTGCCAGGAATCGGAGCCAGCCAGAGATCTGCTGCTGCTGCTGTCAGCGACATGCGAGATTCTGCGTGAATCAGGTATCCACGGTCGTGCTGTTCTCGGAACTCACCGTACTTCACACCAAACTGAGTTGGTGATCCCCAAGTACCGAGCCAGTCGGCTCCGAACGAGAGAACGGTTTGTGCGTTCGAGATGTCAAATGTTGGGAGCTGGTCTTGGCCGAGTACCGACTTGACTGCTCCATGAAGCACACCCTGCTCGACTGGGTCGAAGGCCATGTGCTTGCCGTCGTACTGCTCAGCGAACTTGGTTGCAACGCTACCGAGGTGACCTCGGAGTGGGTTGGTTACAACTGTTAGTGCACCGCTTGCGTTAGCGAGAGCTTCCTTGAATCGGGTATCAGCCTGATCCCAAGTGATATCAACCAGGTTTCCTGCCTTCGAGTAACGGAGCTGTGGTCCGCTAATTCGGTCAGGGTGGTAGAGAAGCTGTAGAACAGAATCGAAGCGGGCAGTTGCTTTACCGCGGGTTACAGGGTGATCGGGGTTTCCCTCGATCTTCTTAGCTCGTCCCTGCATAACACGTACGAGGACACCGTCACCATTGGAAAAATCTCCCATTGATGTGGCGTACCAAGCATCTTCACCACGTACCAGGTCTTCTGGTAGGTCTACCGGGCTCTGAACAATTAACTCGCGCTCAGGTAGTCCGCAGGCTGCGAATATCACAGCCCCGGCAGCCGTTTTACCGGTAAGCGCTAGGAATTCTCGTCGATTTAGCTTCATCTGGTCAGTGCTATTCCTGTTGTCTCAATTTGGATATATGAGACCGGGTAAACCCGTATGGATGCGTTTTAGTCCTAAAGTGGCCTAGTAGTGGCAAGCGGCACAGTCTGTTGGTGCACCGTTATCGCGGTGGCAGTCAACACACTGTCCCATTTTGAGAGATTCGACCTGCTCGACTTGCTGCATAGCTGCGACGTTTCCGTGACAGGTTGAGCAGACGCCGGATGGGCCTTCAGTTACACCGTCGGTAGTGTTTTTCACTTCCGACGGGTTGGCTGTGAGATAACGAATGTGAGGTTCGTGTACGAAACGAACATGGTCTGGAAGACGGTGAACACGCTGCCAGTTGACAGGCTCTGTACCGTCGTCGCCGACGATACCTGCAGCATCACGAAGAATCGTTAGCTGCACGTTGTCTTCAGCACCAATCACCTGGTGACATGTTGCGCAGAAACTTACTGGCGGAACGCCGGCGTTTGCCTGAGTAGTTACTGTGCGGTGACAGAAAGTACAGTCGAGACCGAGGCCTTCCATCGTTTGACCATCAGCCGCTATATGGTCGAGAGGCTTCAGTGAAGCGTGGACGGTGTGCGGGAAGTCAATAGGTTGGTCGAACGTCTGTTCAAATCCGAGTACAGGAATCGGTTGCCCGATCCAGCCCGTGATTACGAACGCTGCTACTACACCCATAACTGCAATTACACCGAGGCCACCAATAGCCAATACCGGTACAAGCATCTTTGGTAAAGATGACGATTTGGAGTTCGAGTTATCGTTTTCCGACGCCAAGCGTTCTTTCCATTCCGAGCGAGCCGAAGCTAGCTAGTAAAAGATGGGGCAGTGTTTACTGCCACCACCGTGAGTAAATTCGTTCGAGGAACTCGACATTTTCAGATGCCATGAATAGTGAGCCAAAAATGCCAACTACACAGACGACGCCGATTACATATAAAGGAGCGCGTAATTTAGACCACTTAGCAGCAACAGATTTAGTGTCGACAACTGAAGGAATAATTGCGTGAGCAGTAAGAAGAGAAGGCCCTGCTACTACGGCAAATCCAAGGGCAAGCCACAAGAATTTAAGTGCAGTACCGACTTCGGCCCATTCGGCCGTGGTTAACGGTTTCGGATCCATACTCTACTAACAAAGCTCCCGATTCAAAAATGACTAAGAACTAGATATGAACGCAAACGCGCACAGACTGCCCTTGAAAACTAGCGCAAGTGAAAACTATCACGAGTGATTTTTCAGTGTCAATACTTCGAGGGGGCAATTACGTATGAGTAGGAATTGCCGATGGGTGTGATTATGAAAATTCTAGTGGGACAGAAGTCTGTAAAAGAAGGTATGGCTCGCCTGCTTGGTCGGATGACGACAGTGCCCACGGAGACTTCGACGAGGACGGGCGGAGCCGGATTCCATGGTCGCCACCATAGATCATCAACGCCTGACCCGAGCCTGAATCTCCGACAAGCACGGCTGTGGCGTCGCATGCTATGCCGCCTTCGTCTGAACTCCAGCCAACAACGTCGTGCGGTTCATCACTCTCAGGAATGTTTGGAATTCTGATTACGGCTGCTGATTTAGGTTCGCTTTGGGTTTCGAATACTTGGATAGGAAAATACCCGCTGTTTTCGTTGTCTTCGATATCGATCATCAACTGTTCCATCAGTGCCCTCTAAATGTGCTGTGCCGAACGCACGGACCGCCCTCAACAAGAACTATTGATACTAATCATGACCGAACTGCTGCGGCTGGGCTAGAGCTTGATGTGGTATTCGACCGAAGGCACCTGGCCCGAAAAGCCAGCCTTCTCATATGCGCGCCGTGCGGGCGCATGTGCGTCGTCACCGCCGGTTGTTACGACAGCGCTCTTCATTCCAGCTTGCTTCATTTCATTGAGAACAAACTCATACATCTGAGTGCCGATGCCAGCCCATTGATTAGATAGCGATACAGCGTTGTTTCCGATTTCAGCTACCAGTGTTTTGTGATTAAGAATGACTGTGATGAAGCCTGCTATCTCGTCATCTTGTTCTGCGATCCACACAAGTGTCGGATCATTCTCGTTGCAGGCTTTAGTTACGCTGCTTCGTTTTCTGGCGTTAGGGGCGGGGTAGGTGATCTCGAACAGCTCATCGCCAATGATGTTCCTGCTTGATTCAAATACTGGTTGCCACGCAGCTACCGCTATATCGAGAATCGTGTCTAGATCATCCTGCCTAAACTCTCTGATGATTACAGGCATTCGACCGTTCTTTCAGTGTCACCAATCAAGCGCAATTACCGTTTAGTAATTACCGGTTTCTCACGTTCGGTAAGCACAGAGTATTCGAGCAGTGGGCTGCCTTGAGATTCCGGGAAGACACGTCGTGGTAAATCACAAGCGGAAGTCCGTCAGACCCGATAGTGATCGAAGTGTGCTGGCCCACTAGCGAGGAAGTATCCACATCTACAGACGTTGCTTCGGTGCAGGCGATATCGGAGCAGTGAGCTATTTCGAGTGATCCATTAAATGAATCGTAGTAACTGATGATCGCTCTTCCGTCGGTACCGATGGTCATCGAGTTCCAGTCGCCAACACCACCGCTGGTAACCGCTGATGCCGTGGTAAACGATGAGCAAGAAAGGTTCGAGCAGTGAGCGGTTTTCAGGTCGCTACTGGTCGTATCGAAGTAACTAACTAATCCACGGCCATCGACACCGATTACGAGTGATGTTCGAGTGCCAACTACTCCACCTGAGTCGAGGAGTTGGGTCGTGCTTGCAGAGCATGTAATGGTGGAGCAGTGGGCTATTTTTAGGTTGCTACCACTCGCGTCGTAGTAGCTGATTAGTGGGAATCCATCAGCGCCAATTTTTATTGAAGTGTGGCGCCCCACATCGCCTGTTTCGTCGACTATTTCGAGATCAGCTGACGAGCAACCTGTGTTGTTGCAATGGGCTACCTTGAGGTCTCCGTTTGTAGTGTCGTAGTAGCTCGCAATGCCTAATCCGTCGGTGCCAATAGCAATAGAGCTAAATGCTCCAACGTTCCCTGTGGATTCAATGATTGTCGTTACGCTGCTTGAGCAATCGATAGTTTGGCAATGGGCTATTTTGAAATTGGAATTGCCCGAATCTCTGAAGGAAATCAGAGGAAGACCATCGGTGCCAATAATTATTGATGCGTGCAGATCGCCTGATCCGGTTGATTCGATGAGCGATGGAGTAGATGAAGTACAGGCAACATCGTCGCACTGTGCAAGATATAGCGATTCATTGGATTCATACGCGATGACAGGAAGTCCGTCATCGCCAATCGTGACGGAGTTCCATAATCCCGCATCACCCGGCCCAATGGCGAGAGTGGTGATCAAATGTTTTGCTCGCTGGAATGGAACTGCATCACTTGCTGAAAGGGTCGTGCAGGTTAGTATTCCGGTGGCATCGACGCCTGTGGCTACGAGTCCGGCTCCACAGGATTGGTTCGAAATCGTGTAATCGCCAACCGATGGTCCAGCATCACCACAGACCCAAGTCGATCCATTAAAGATGGCGATTTCACTGGGGCCGCAAGCCATACCACCGAGCGTGGTGTTGAGTTCCACTGGTCGATTTTGAATGTTGGTCCAGTCGACCGATGCCGCTGCTCCGCCAGAACTGATATCGCTGGGAACACCTGTAAGAGTGGACCAAGCTACTTCGGCATCTCCCGATGCTAAATCGAGAGCCGTGTAGTAATCAGAATCGTGGTCATGATCGCTTGGTGCAGCGGTGGTTTCTTCACCCGATCCAGCGAAATCGACCGAAGCAACATCGCCTTCGATGGAGCCTGACGTTGTTAGACCTTGGCCAATCGCCAGTACTCCTGAACTTCCGTCATCGCCTTTTGCGCCGGTTGAACCCTTTGGTCCGGCTGAACCTTCAGGTCCCGCTGGTCCTGGGAATCCTTGAAGTCCGGTAGAACCTGCCAAGCCGGTTTCTCCGGTTTTACCCTGAGGTCCGGTTACACCGGGTGGAACAATTTCACCTTCGCCCTCGCCTTCACTTCCACTGCAAGCGACGGCCACAATGAGGGCTATCGACATGGCTAATATTAGGATTCCGAATTTCGGGTTTGGAAGAACTCGACGATTCATGTATTTCCAGGCTGAATGAATAGCTGGGTGACGGACGATTACAAATGGATCGCGCCCGTCAGACGCAATCGTTGGGATTGTACTGTCGACCAGAAATGTTCTTTAGTTCAATTCCAACTGCAGACCATATCGAAGGATGGAAGGCTCTCTCCCCGCTGGGAAATTATTGAAAATCAGCGAAGCTCAGTTACGAACCGCTTCATTGGCGATGTTCGCGATAACCTTCAGGCGGATAAACGCTACGTAGGGATCGTAAGAGAAGGACACTCTGGATAATGGCAACTGTCACCGGCAATCGAATTACGCTGAGCCCGCGGGAAATGCCGTCTCGTTGGTACAACGTTGAGGCCGATCTGCCGTTCCGAGTACCGTCGATGATGTCGCCTTCCGGCTACCCCATTACGCCCCGTGAGCTCAAACCGCTTTTTCCTAAGCAAATCATCGAGCAAGAACTAAACGCCAAGAGCCGCACTTTCAACATTCCTAAGGAAGTGAAGCAGGCGTATCAGCAGTGGCGGCCGACTCCGATGTTCAGGGCCACAGCTCTGGAAAAAGAACTGGGTACGACCGCTAAGCTTTATTACAAAGTTGAGGGTGGAAGTCCAAGTGGTTCATATGAATCGAACACTGCAATTCCTCAAGCGTTTTACGCCAAGAAATCTGGAGCCGATGGAATCGTTACCGGTGGCGCGGGTGGCGTGTGGATAAGCGCTATCGGGCATGCCGCATCGCTGTTTGGGCTGAAGAGCAAGGTGTACAGCGTTCGAAAACCAGATTCGGATCGAGCCTGGGGTGACGCTTACGGTCGGGTTTGGGGAGTCGACGTAGTAGCGAGCCCATCCGAAGGCACAAGAGCCGGCAAATTTCAGTACAAGAAGCAGGGTCCTAATTCTGGCTCTATCGCTACAGCGCTTGCGGAAGCGTATGAAGTAGCGACTCTCAACCCCGATGTGAAATTCTCTATCCCGACGCTCATGGGTAATACGCTTATTCACCAGACGATAGTTGGGCTGGAAGCACAACGGCAGCTTGCTGCGGTAAATGAAGCTCCCGATCACGTGATTGGGTCAATTGGTGCCGGGTCGCACTTTGGTGGTCTAATCGCACCGTTTATTCCAGCACGAATTCAAGGACAAAAAACTCGATTTGTGGCGGTTGAAGAATCGTCTACACCGAGTCTTACTCGTGGTGTTTATACTGAAGAATCTGCTGATGCCGCAGGACTGATGCCGCAAGTACCTATGTACACACTTGGTCGAGAATACGCACCGCCGGGAGTACTCGCCGGCGCCATGCGCTACCACGGAGTAGCGCCGATCGTTTCATCGCTTTATCGGGAGAAGTACATCGAAGCGGTGGCTCATGGGCAGATCGAGTCTTACAGCGCAGGGCTGATGTTTACTCGGGCTGAAGGAATCGTATTGTCACCTCATGCCATGTACACCGTTAAAGAGGTGATAGAGGAAGCATTGCGTGTGAAAGAAAAAGGAACCGACGACACGATTCTTTTCACCGTCACACCCGCTATAAATGCTGAATCGTCGCCATACGACTCGCTACTCGACGGGGTTATGAACGACGAGAAACCCGAAGAAGATTCGCTGAAGAAGTCGCTAGGTCGATTTATCGGTCGCAGCTAATTCCTGTCGATAGTTTTGCTCCGAACAGCGCTTCACGATGCTAAAGTTCTCGTGTCGTAACGCTGGTCGCTATCTGACTGCGCGAATTCGACATATGTCTTGATCTGAAATATGCGCTTGAGTAGGGCCGATTGCCCGCTGAAGTCAACCGTACGCCGGAGGCACTTAAAGATGGATATCTCCAAAGAGAAGCTGGAGTGGATATACACGACGATGTATCGAATCCGCCGCTTCGAGGAGACGATGCTCGAACAGACCCTTAAAGGCAACTCGATGGGTGTGGCTCACACATCCGACGGGCAGGAAGCACCTCCTACCGGTATCTGTGCGCACCTAACTGACAAGGACTGGATCGGCTCAACTCACCGTGGACACGGTCACTGCATCTCTAAGGGGCTCGAGACCGACAAGATGATGGCTGAAGTTTTCGGTAAGGCAACCGGACAGTGCGGCGGCAAGGGCGGCTCGATGCACATTGCCGACTTCTCTAAGGGCATGCTCGGAGCCAATGCAATCGTCGGTGCTTCGATTCCTTTGGCAGTTGGTGCAGCGCTTACCGCAAAGCTCAAAGGCATCGAAAGCGAATCTGTCGGTGTTTCATTCTTCGGTGACGGTGCCTCTTCCCAGGGCGTACTTCACGAATCAATGAACCTTGCGTCGGTCTGGAAACTGCCTGTAATTTTTGCCTGCGAGAATAATGGCTACGCAGAGGCAACGCCTTCTTGGTACGCAGTCTCCGCTGAAGATATCGCTTCACGGGCTGAAGGCTACGGAATGCCCGGTGTTGTAGTCGATGGCATGGACGTATTCGCTGTTTACGACGCAGCTGGCGAAGCCATTGCCCGAGCACGTGCAGGTGAAGGCCCAACGTTCATTGAAATGAAAACTTACCGTTACCACGGTCACTTCCACGCTGACGATACGAGCAAGTACCGAAAGCCAGAAGAAGAAGCGTATTACAAGAAGCTCGACCCTATTAAGCACTTCGAACGAACTGTCTCTAAGCAGAAGCTGATGACTGAAAAGAAGATGAAGAGCATCCGCGACTCCATCGAACAGGAAATGCTCCACGCTGTGGAGTTTGCGCTGAACAGCCCTATGCCTGACCTTTCAACTTTGTATGACGATGTCTACGTCAACTATTCAAACCCAATTCAGGGTTTGCGATAGCCGTTTACTTCTTTCAACCAGATTAGCTAGTACTCAAGATTTAAGAATTAGAAATAGATATGACGATCTCAAAAGCAAATAACCCGCTAGGACCCGGATACGAGGGTGTAGTGGGCTCGGAGATGCGATTCCGAGACATTTTCCGTGACACGCTACGAGCAGAAATGAAGAGAGACGACGATGTGTTCCTGATGGGCGAAGACATCTCAGGTGGCTTCGATAAGGACACCAAAGAACCTCTCGATGCGTGGGGCGGACCGTTCGCTGCTACTAAAGGATTGGTTCAGGAATTTGGCGTTGAGCGCATTCGTGATGCACCAATTTCCGAAGCTGGATTCGTTGGTGCGGCAGTAGGCTCGGCACTCACTGGAATGCGTCCAGTAGTTGACCTTATGTACTTCGACTTCGTAACCGTGGCGTTCGACCAACTGCTTTCAAATGCAGCCAAGAGTCGCTACATGTTCGGTGGTCAAACTAAGGTTCCGTTGACACTGTTTGCACGTTCTGGCGCAGGCACAGGTCACGCCGCTCAGCACTCCGAGAGTTTCTACTCGATGCTGGCGCATATTCCTGGTCTTAAGGTAGTAGTTCCTTCCGATCCTTATTCGGTAAAAGGACTGCTGGCTGCAGCCATTCGTGACGACGACCCCGTGTTCCTCGTCAATGACAAGAAGCTAATCAACCTCTCAGGATTCGTTCCTGATGAGGAATACGTTATCGAGATCGGTAAAGGTCGCTACATGCGACGTGGAACCGACGTAACGTTGGTTGGTATGTCGTACACATCTGTCGTGTGTCAGAAGGCTGCAGAACAGCTTGCTGAAATTGGAATCGACGCTGAAGTGATCGACATGATGTCGCTTTCACCATTAGATGAAGACATCCTCATCGAGTCGGTTAAGAAGACAAACAACGTTGTGATCGTTGATGAGGATACCCCTCGTGCTTCGATGGCTTCCGAGTTCGCAGCGATTATCGCCGACAAAGCATTCGACTACCTCGATGCTCCGGTGAAGCGAGTTACTGCACCTCACTCTCCGGTTCCGTACAACAGTGCGCTCGAGCAGGCGTACATGCCGCAGCCAGCCGATGTTGTTGGAACGGTAAAGAACTTGCTCGGACGAGAGTAATAGTTCGTAGTCAGATAAGACTTAAATGAAAACCGGGTAGCTCGTAAGGGCTACCCGGTTTTTTGTTTGCGGTTTGTCCTCCCTTCCTCGGTGGAAGGGAGTTAGAGGGAAGGTGAAATGCGCTGGGCGACCAAGTCATTCGATGACACCCGGCGCAAACGCCCTAGCTCAGCCTACTGGCATCTGGCGGTTGGTCATCTTGCGTCCAACGGTTGCCTTTTCTTCGCCGCCACCGGAGAAGATGTTTGCACCCATGTCGATGAGAACCTGAATGTTCTCGGCATCGGTTTTGCTTGGGTCGCTCCAAGAGCTTAAGAACTTCAAGCCGTTGCGGTCGGCAGCGCCCTTGATCTGTTCACGAACTCGGTTCATCTCTTCTGGGTACGGTGGGTCGTGAGCGTCAGCCATACCGAACGACATTCCCATATCGCCAGGTCCCCATTCAACGAACGCCAATCCCGGTACACGACAAATGGCGTCTGAATTAGCGGCTGATTCCTGGTTCTCAAGTTTTAGACCGATGAACAGTTCGCCTTCAGGGTTGAGCGGCCACGGGTCGGCAATCTCGGTGTATCGCTGAGGTGTTACGCCCCAGATTTCAGCAGGCTGTTTCTGTCCACCAGCACCACGCTGACCTTCGCCAAGACCTTCTCGTCCACTCTTGTGGAACGGGTATCGACACTCTTCAATGAATGCTCGAACGGCGTCGGCCTGTCGGGCGTGAGTGTGGAGAATTCCGTGAACTCCAGCTGAAAGAACCTGACGAACCTGCCATGCGTTCGCTCGCATTTCTTCAACGGTTCGGCAGTTCGATGGAAGAGTTGAAATAACTGCAGGTGTGCGGTGTCCAGCTTTGGTAGGTCCGCCGTCGACGAGACCCTTCATGAACTGAGTCAGTCCTGCGACATCAAAAGCATGGTGCTCGAAGTCGGTAATAAGGAAGTCGGCCCAAGTACTCGCCTGCTTGAGACCGTTCTCGTAGGTGAGTTCTTCGATACCGGTGTAGTAAACCGGTTCGCCTGATTCGATGAGTTCAATAACTCGATTGATTCGTTTTGCCATCTGTATTCCTAATTACTAAAGTGGCTAATTGCGCCACGTTTTCCGCAAATGCCCACTGCGTTAGGGTTCGCGGCGAGCTATCTTATTCCCGCTGGAGAAGTTTTGCTCATCAGAAACGGAGTTCAGCAGCTCGCAGACGGGCAACATGCCAACAAGAAAAACGAGGATTTCAACTTGAGTAACTACGCTGAAGAGGCGATCGAGACATTTACGCGGTGGGCGCAGGCGTTCAATGATCGAGATGCCGATGCGATGATCGCCGAGATGCATTTCCCCCACATGCGGCTTGCCGGAACCGAATTCCAGACATGGGTCACCAGTGACGATTTTAAAAATCCTCAAGATGATATGACGAAGGCGCTTGTCGCTGAAGGCTGGCACACGACGATCACGAAGTCGGTTACCGCCGCACAAGCTGGACCCGAGAAAGTTCACTTAGTGATTAGGCAGTCACGCCAGCACAAAGATGGATCGGAATATAACGGCTTCGACACGCTATGGATTTTCACAAACATCGATGGCAAATGGGGTGTGCAGTTCCGGTCGTCATTCTTGGCCAACGCTACTCAGGCGTACGGCGCAAGCAAGCCGTCGTTTTAGCTGGCTAGCAGTGCTGCCGGGTGTGACCTTGAGAATACCACGTGTACTTGCACCGGAGCGTGGCGATCTTGAGGTACGTGGGCGCTAGCGCAGGTTCGGTTGCCGCTAGATCGTCGTTGGGTTCTTCAAGAGCAGATGGCCATTCGTCGGATTCCGTCATCCAGAGATCCATTGCTGCTTGAACTCCCAATCCTTCAGTAAGAAGAGTTGGGTTCAGAGTTATCGTAGAAAGGGAGTCTGAAATGTTGACTGTAGTAGTGGCGGCGTGATTGACCTGGATCGAATCGTCGGGCGTCGATATCTGCGTGCAGCCAGCAGCCATTGCGAGCACTGTTAAAACAGCGAGCATTGAGAATGTTCTGAGTACGGCGCACCAACTTTAAGCAGGTAGCCATCGCTATCGATAGATTCGAAAGCGCACGAGATTGCCAACGTAGCGCGGCAACTGTAGAAAAAGGCTACTTGCTAATCGTTGTGCTTAAACTTCGCGGTGTATAGACCGCGGATATAGGCTATTTGTCCAGTGTGTTGACTGTTTTCAACGGGGATTCTGCCTAGTACCCACAGCAGTGTTGGCGCACGATCAGGAGCGTGTTCCCAAATTTCTGGTCGTTTGTCGTTCAATTGATCGACAGTAACGCCTTCGATACTTGGGATCAGAAGTTCGCGTGATGCTTTCCAGTAACCGATGACTTCATCAACGGAAACATTAGGAAAATCCCGAACTTGTTCGATGGTATCGCCAGCACCGTTTCGTTCAGGATCTATGCCCAACCGCTCGGCCCAGCCGCCTTCGATCCAAGCACAGTCGCCCTTGCCCCGTAGGTACCAACCCCACATATCTTCCATGCGACCCATGTGCCACAGAGTCCACATAATGTGGTTGGAATCCGGCGTCGGCATCCATCGAGCTTCTTCGAGCTCTAAACCTGTAAGTGCTCGTTCTAATTGGCGACCGTAATCGCCAACTGCCTGAAGAGTTACATCACGATGGTCGGGCTGACGTTCTTCCTGAGCCATTATTCGCAGACCACGACATCGTCGTTTGCTGCCAGTCGCAAAAGCATCTGGTACGGGTAAATTCCTGAATCGTGACCGTCGGTCCACAAGAATTGAACAGCATATTTTCCGACTATCAAGTGATCAGCAGCGATGATGTCGCTAGGTACCTGAGCCACATTTAGGATAGGTCGGCCCGTCATCTCTTCGACGCAAGCAGCGCAGGCGCATTGCAATCTCAGGTATCGATACGGATAGGTGCATGTTTGCCCGTTGTCCCAGGCTATTTGCACGCCTTCTCCCGTCATATCAATCTGCTTCGGGACGCTCACTGGCTCTCCAGTGTATTCGGGGGACATTGACATGTTTGTTGAAGCTTTCGTTCAGTTCGGTCGGATGAATTGATTGCTAAGGATTGTACCGCTGGCTGTATGACGTAAACTTCAGCCTCGGATTACAGAACACGACTCATTTTCAGTCGTGTTAGAAGAATATCTTGATTCACAGTAGAGGATTATCGCCAGATGGCAAACGAAACGATAAAAGTCGGTTTCATTGGGGCAGGTGCTAATACGGCGAAACGACACATACCAGGACTTCGAGCCCAGCAGGGTGTCGAACTGGTAGGTGTTGCCAACCGGTCGATAGAGTCGAGCCAGATGGCTGCCGACAAATACGAGCTAGGTGAAGCGTATCCAACATGGTTGGATCTCGTGGAAGATCCTGAAATCGACGCTGTTTGTATCGGCACATGGCCTTACATGCACTCGACCATCACGCTTACCGCACTCGATAACGGCAAGCACGTAATGTGCGAAGCTCGAATGGCGATGAACGGTGCCGAAGCCAAAGACATGCACGCCGCATCAATGGCTAATCCAGATTTGATTACTCAAATTGTTCCGCCGCCTCACCTGATGGCATGTGAACAGCACGTGATCGATCTTATTGCCGACGGCTACGTTGGCGACATCGTGAACGTCAACGCTCGGGTTACTGATGGAAGTGCGTTCCCTGATTCTGATCAGGATGCTCACTGGCGACACATTCGTGAGTTGTCGGGCAACAACGTGATGACCACTGGCATTTGGTACGAAAACCTGATGCGATTTGTTGGCCCTGCTGAATCTGTTTCAGCCAACGCACAGATTCGGGTTCCTCACCGTCGTGGTTGGGACGGAAGTCGAATGGCAATGACGATCCCAGATCAGATCGATGTCATCTACTCGACCGGTAACGGCGCAAACGTAAACCTTTCCGTAACTACGGTTTCAGGTTCGTTTGCTCCACCAACTGAAGTCTGGATTTACGGTAGCGAAGGAACGATTCATATCGCTACCAGCGGGTTGGGTAACGATCCTGTTGTGTCGGGTGCTCGTAAGGGCGACGATGGCATGAGTGTGATCGATGTGCCTGCTGAGAAGCGCGGAAGCTGGCGGGTGGAAGAAGAGTTCATCAACGCTATTCGTGGAACTGAACCAATTACCCGATCGAACTTCACGGATTCACTGAAGTACATGGTGTTCACCGACGCCATTCAGGAATCATGGCAAACCGGCAAACGGGTTTACCTACCCGGTTCGTAGAGCAGCGGTTCGTTGCTTACTTGTTGTTTGAACGAGTAGTGACATGGAGAGTCAAGAATTGAAGTAGCCCCGGCAGTTATCGTCGGGGCTACAGTAGCTAAAACGAGTAGGTGTGCATTGAATACGAGTTCAAGTCCGTTCGTCAGACTCGCAGCAGTCCCTCTACTTACTCAGGAAAACGAAGCTACCGGTTCACGCGACGGTAGTCGTGGGTTCAGGCTGGACGAACACTCCACCATGAACGGCACAACTGCCTATCGGCTGTTGGCGCTCCCTGTGAATCAAGGGGTAAATAGTTGGTACCTTGACTTCACACTTCTGCCACGCTTTGTCGCAGACAAAACTGCCGGTGCTGAGTTCATCGTTGATTAGCCCGCCAATTTGTTCTCTCAATTGGGACGGAGTTAATCCTTTGCTACTGAGAATTATTTGAATGTTGCGTAGTACTTTTTGGTCATCACGGTTACTCATTCTCTTTCTCCATAACTCTCGATCAGGGACTGCACTCTCCTTGATGTAGAGACCATTTCACCAAGGGCCTCGACTGTTTTCCCTTGTGCTGGTTCCGACCGAACTCGCTATTCTTCTACTTCACACCACGTTAATACGCCTCCGGCATCCACATCGAGAATGCAGGGTGTGTCCCTCATACGTTGGTACTCCCATCAGCTGTTTTTGTAAAGCTAAGTTGAACATCAAGGCAATGGGAAAACTGTGAGGAATTACTTGATAGAGTCATGAATTCCGCCACCACATTTATAGGGTCGAATCTGTGTTGTGCGAACGAGTAGTGCCAAACCAATGTATAAACTGCCGGGGCTATGACTTTAACTTCTTCATTTCCAAAACCATCTTCTGCTGCGAACGGGTATTCGTCTGGCGAAAACTCGGTAGCGATCACGCACCCTGCGATCCGGGATTTTCCAGCGGGTGAGCGTCCCCGTGAGCGGTTAGCTGCATATGGAGCCGGTCATCTATCAAACTCCGAGTTCATTGCGATTTTGCTTCGTACGGGTCTTTAAGGTGAGAACGTCCTGGTGATGGCCAGCCGGTTGCTCGCAGAATTTGGTGGATTATCGGGACTTTCTCGAATCAAGTTCGACGAAATGTGCGATTTACGCGGAATATCTACCGCTAAGGCGTGCCAGATTCTTGCTTGTATCGAATTGGGAAGGCGAGTTGCTTCGCTGACGCCGGAAGATCGAGTAACGATTACTTCGCCATCCGATCTTGCGACGCTGTTTATGGCAGAAATGTCTTCATTCGATAGAGAGCATCTCAGGGTCGCTACATTGTCGACTCGGAATCAAGTGCTAGGAATTGAGGATCTTTACTCAGGGAGCGTAAACGCTGCGTTGATTCGACCTGCCGAGGTGTTTGCTACGGCTGTAAGACGCAATGCTCCGCAAATTGGGATTGTTTACAACCATCCGTCTGGCGACCCAACACCAAGTAATGAAGATGTTGCAATAACGAAGACATTGGTCGATGCCGGAAAACTTCTCGACATTGAAGTTGTCGATCACCTTGTAATTGGTCAAGGTAAGTACGTTTCGATGCGGGAGAAGAAGTTGGGATTTAGTTAGGGCGTTAGTTTCGTGGCACTGCGATTGGCGTCGGTGGGCGTAGCCATGCCGGGGCGCGAGCTTCGGATTCGTACTCGCCGTAGAACGCTTCAGCGCGGTAAATCTTCCCGGTTAGTGCGTCGAGAACAACAGTTAGGTTGTCGTATTCAACCCGTTCACCGTTATCTAGTTCTAGTTGAACATCCCCAGCGAATGCGATTGCCCAAATCTCGGTTTCCGACGGTGTTTCTAGCAAGCCTCTTTCGGCTCGATCAGCCTCTCCAATTGCTTGTGCGTATTCCACAAACTGAATGCGTCGAGCAACGTGCTTGAAGTTTTGGCTTACGAGTCCGGCATCTCTGGCAGCAGCGGTAGCAAGACTTAACGCCTGTACCTCGGTCATGAATTCTGGACCTGCGAACGGTGTGGGTATCGGAAACCCTGTGGCAGCAGCAGATTCTCCGTCGTTACCGTTTTGAATCGATATAAATATGGCAATGGCAACTACTGTAATAAACGTCCCCAAGGTTGCAAATAGTGCGACTCTCGTTCGCGGGTAAGGGACGCAACCTGTTAATCTGGGCGTTCTTTGTTTTCCCATACGCGTTTGAGCCAGGCACCAGCTTTCTCATCAACCATAATTCGAGGTGATCCCAGTACTCGCCAGAATTGAGACAATCTGACCGTTATGGACCGTAAGAAGCTATCGATCATCTGTTCAGTTTAGATGGATGTCGAAATCCGTACCTACTGTGCTACGCTCCGGCTGTTGGCAAAATAGAGAATATGGTTTTGTCGGCAATCCTCGAAACATATCGAGTGTTGTGGGCAGGACTAAATCAAAGTGGAGTTATTAATTGACGAACGGTGCGACAGGGAAAATCGATTTCAACGCCGACATTGGTGAATCATTCGCGGGCTACGAGCTTGGTCTTGATAGCGAAATCGTCAAGTACATAACCTCTGCCAATATCGCTACAGGTTTTCATGCTGGCGATCCTGATTGGATGGCTCGTACTGTCGAACTGGCTGTCGAGAATAATGTCGGTATCGGTGCCCACCCTGCCTATCCAGATCTTGCCGGATTCGGTCGGCGGAATATGGACCTCACTCCAACCGAAGTTCGCAACGCTGTCACGTACCAGGTTGGTGCATTGGCGGCCTTCACTCCCGGCCGAAAATTGCAGCATGTGAAGCCTCATGGCGCGCTGTACAACACGGCAGTCCGTGACGAAGCTGTAGCCGAGGCGATTGTTCTTGCGGTGAAGGCGTTCGATCCTGATCTTATTCACGTTGTTCTTGCCGGTTCGAAGTGGGAATCGATCGCGCGTTCTCATGATGTTCGAGTCGCAAGAGAGTGTTACGCCGACCGTGCGGTGACGCCGGAAGGAACGTTGGTTCCGCGATCACAGCCGGGGGCAGTGGTTCACGGTGCTGAGGAAGTTGTGGCTCGTTCGTTGAAACTTGCAACTGAAGGAAAAGTTTTCGCTGTAGATGGATCGGAAATTGATTTCTCAGCTGATTCAATATGTCTTCATGGCGATACCGCTGGTGCGGTTGATTTGGCGGCAGCAGTACGAGGATCGCTTGAATCAGCTGGAGTTGAAATCGTCTCAATGAGCAAGTTGGTCGGCAGTGGCTGAAGCGACCGTCGCTGAAGATCAAAGCGATGTATTCCCGCGAATTGTTCCTGCGGGAGATTCGGCAGTCCTAATCGAATTAGGTTCGGAGATCGACCCAGCGATTAACGATCAGGTCTATTCGCTAGCGCGTTCGATCGAATCGGCGAAAATACCGGCGGTTATTGAACTGGTTCCGACCTATCGATCATTGGTGGTGAGCTACGACCCGTTAGTGGCTGGGTACGGTGAAGTTCAAGAGCTTCTGGGCGAAATAATTGCTCGTTCGTTGGATGATGTCGAAGGCGTTGTAGGCGACGCTAAAATCATCGAACTTCCCGTGGTTTACGGTGGAGACGACGGACCCGATATCGAGAGTGTTGCAGAACACGCCGGGCTATCGATTCAAGATGTGATCGACATTCATTCAGGTGTCGACTACCGGGTGTACATGATCGGATTTGCTCCCGGATTCCCATATTTAGGCGGACTCGATCAACGTATTGCTGCTCCTCGATTGAAGACGCCACGTTTGAGTGTTCCTGCAGGTGCGGTCGGGATTGCCGAATCACAAACTGGCGTTTACCCAAACGCTAGTCCGGGTGGTTGGCAATTGATCGGAAGAACTGCGGTCAAGTTGTTCGATGTGAATAGCTCGGCTCCGTCACTAATTACTCCTGGTGCGAAAGTTAGATTTGTTCCGGTGACTCACCATGAGTAAATCGACAGCTCGCGAGCTTCAGGTTATTCAGCCGGGGCCTATGACTCTTATTCAAGATCGTGGACGATCTGGATATCAACAACTTGGCGTATCTGTGTCGGGAGCTGTCGATGTCGATGCATTGGATATTGGGAATCGCTTGGTTGGAAACGATTTGAACGCCGCCGGATTGGAAGTGATGCTGGGCGGATTAGTCGTTCGATTTTCGGAAGCTACGGCATTCGCACTAACTGGTGCAGATACAAGTGCCACTATCGACGGTGTGCCAGTCGCCAACTATGTTTCTTATATGGCGCACACGGGTGCGGAACTTCAGATGGGAATGGCGATCAACGGCCTACGGGCTTATCTCGCAGCGGCTGGTGGAGTAGGAACTCCACTGATACTAGAATCTCGCTCCACTCATATAGCGTCGGCCATTGGAGGCACTGAGGGGCGTGCACTGGTCGAAGGTGATGTGCTCCGATTGGGTGAGGTGAATGGCGACAATATCTCTGGAAGATTGCTCAATGCCGAATCGCAAACCAACGATGGGAATGGTCTAGACGTCCGTGTCGTGCTTGGTCCTCAGGACAACGAGTTTTCCACAGCGGGAATCGAGACGTTGCTCAGTTCAAGCTATTCGGTGACTGACCAATCGAATCGACAGGGATTGCGACTTGATGGCCCGGTAATTGAATCGAAATCGGGACGGTACGACATCATTTCCGATGCAGTCGTAAACGGCTCGATTCAAGTGCCAGGCGATGGTAAACCGATCATTTTGCTGGCTGATCGGCAAACGACAGGCGGGTATGCAAAGATCGCCACTGTTGCGACAGTTGATCTACCCAAATTAGGCCAGGCGACACCCGGTACTACAGTGTCGTTTTTAGCAATTTCAGTTGAAGATGCTCAAGCTTTATTGGCCGAACGACAACGAATTATTATTGAAAGTGATCTACCGAAAATCGTTGATCCAACCACTGTCACGGTCGACGGTATCGACGTAGCAGTTGGGGTCGCAGAAAATGGTGTTTCGATGCTGGCTGAGGTAGATGGCAATATCTATCCGATTTCAGTCGATGAATATACCCCCGCCGAGTAGGTTTGCTTTGTTAGAATCGACCATCATATTTCTACGATGGTGATCGTGCTTGCTGAACATTGATTGGTCAGAATGAGCACGTTTAAGGGAGCACTGACACGTACGATCAGGAATTGCTAAACGACGGGCTTACTTTGAGCCTGGTTGGCATGGGCATAGTTTTTGCCGTGTTGGCGTTATTGGCTGTGTCGATTAAAGGCATAAGCCTGCTCGACCGTGAGCCATCGAAAACTCCTGCACCCGAACCAGTCGTATCCGCACCTGTCACACAAGTTGCCAGTGACGGGATCACTGGCGAGCAGGTTGCTGCCATCGCAGTAGCACTGGCTCTTTCCGAGCCTAAATCGTCATCAATAGGTGCATCAATCTCACGAGCGGGGTCAACGGCAGGTTCATGGCTTCAGAGTGGACGAATACGTGCTCTCGGATCGAATTCGACTGGCGTTAGGGAGAGGCGCAATTAGTGGCTACTAAGAATTATCAAATCACAATTTCTGGCCAGACTTACGATGTTGAGGTTGGAGACACTTCTACCTCTCCAGTCGAGGTGTCTGTCGACGGAACTACATATCAAGTAGAGATTCCTGAATCGACTGGAACGTCAGCACCAGCTACTCCAGCGATCGCTGCGCCTAAATCAGTCACTCCTGCACCGCTGGCAGTGTCGCGTCCTGCCGTTCCTATTTCAGGTGGCGACGGTGTGGTGCGTTCGCCAATGCCGGGCAAAATTATTAGTGTGAGCGTGGCTCCAGGAGCTGCCGTAACTAAAGGGCAGCCAATTCTGGTGCTCGAATCTATGAAGATGGAAAACACGATCGCATCGCCAATCGACGGTACCGTTTCCGCAGTTCTCGTAGCTGCTGGTGACGCAGTTCAGCACGGTCAGACATTGGCCGAGATCGCACAGGCATAGTCTCTATGTCGACGACTGAGCTAGGCGCTCTCTGGGAAGGTTTTACAGCTATAGGCGATGAGCCACGCATGATTCTCATGTGGGCAATCGCTGGTGCACTTCTGTATGTAGGAATCGCTAAGAAAAAGGAACCGCTACTGCTGGTTCCAATTTCGATGGGTATTTTATTT
>Ga0302134_10000104_pt1 | contig 28611 bp, 26 predicted proteins | sample CB9_SCM_MG_FD_203123 | JGI IMG/M metagenome (GOLD analysis project Ga0302134, IMG submission 203123) | Marine microbial communities from Western Arctic Ocean, Canada - CB9_SCM | ecosystem: Environmental > Aquatic > Marine > Oceanic | place: Canada: Western Arctic Ocean | collected 2017-09-19
CGAGTGCCGATCCGGGGTCGCTTATTCCGGGTGTTCCGGCATCACTTACTACTGCCATATCGCCAGAATTTAGTTTTGAAACGAGTGCGTCGAGTCGTTCAGGCGAGGTGTGCTCGTGGAGGATTTCTAGTTGTGGTGAGATACCCAAATGACTCATGAGTTTTCGCGTTACTCGGGTGTCTTCAGCCGCAACTGTGGGTACTGACGATAGTGTTTCGACAGCGCGTGCCGTTAGATCGGATAGATTTCCGATCGGCGTTGCCACTACGTATAGGGTGGACACTGTTTAGCTTTTGGCGTTGGCTGAATCGAGGATTTTGTCGATTGCCGCATTGTGCTGATCGTCTGCGTGGTACGAACTGCGGACGAGTGGACCTGATGCGACGTGCTTGAAGCCCATTTCAAGTCCTGCCAGTTCGAGTTCTTTGAACTCTTCTGGGCGGTAGAACCGAATGATTGGGTGGTGTCGCTTCGACGGGCGTAGGTACTGGCCAATCGTTAGGAGGTCGGTTCCGACGTCTCGAAGATCTTGCATCGTCTCGAGTATTTCGGGCTTGGTTTCACCGAGTCCTACCATCATGCCTGATTTAGAAGGCATGAACGGATTGATCTCTTTGACTCGCTTTAGAAGCACGAGAGAGAGGTCGTAGTTGCCTCGTGGGCGTACCTTTTTGAAGACACGTCGAGTCGTTTCGATGTTGTGGTTCAGGACGTGTGGCCCTGCGTTTACAACACGTTCGAGAGATTCAAGTTCGCCTTCAAAGTCGGGAATCAATACTTCGATTTTGCAATCGGGCGTGGTTCGTCGGACTTGTGAGATCGTTTCGGAAAAAATGCCTGAGCCGTAGTCAGGTAGATCGTCGCGATCAACCGAGGTGATTACTGCGTAGCTCAGTTCCATCTGCTTGATGGTTGATGCGACACGGATAGGCTCAGCAGCATCTACGGTTCCGGGCCAGCCGGTTTTTACGTTGCAGTACGAGCAGGCTCTTGTGCAGGTGTCGCCCAAAATCATGAAGGTGGCAGTGCCGCGTTCCCAGCATTCGCCGATGTTTGGGCAGGCTGCTTCTTCGCAAACCGTGTTCAGGCTTGCGCCTTTGATTTTCTTTCGAATTTCAAGGAATTTTTCGCCGCCGGGAGCTTTGACCTTGAACCAGTCGGGCAATTTTCGCTCGACGGTCGGAGATCCTATATTTTCTGACTTAGAAACCAAAGATTTATATTCGTTTCGAATCGGATGAATGGAGCATCTGGTCGTAACCGTCTGCCCAACTGAGCCTGAACTAGTTCAGAATAACAGATAGGGCAATTTTTTCGGCGACGATATTATTCGTAATATGCCCTTTGAAAGACGATATAGGTACTAGTTCCTGAATGGCAAAGCGCAAGCGACGACAACGTTATAGCGGTCCGGATCTGACAGAGAACGTAGATCTGAACCCGGGCGATAAATTCGAAATCACTCTCGGCGAGATCAATGATGCTGGCGATACTGTCAACGACATCGATGGCGCACCCGTGATTGTTTCGGGCGGTCTTCCTGGTGAAGTTGTGATCGCTGAAGTTCAGAAGAAATTTCCAGAACGGATCGCTGCGATAGTTGTGCAGGTTCTAGAGCCACATGCCGAGCGTATTGAAGTTGAATGCAAATATTTCCTAGCTTGCAGTGGGTGTCAGTGGCAGCACGTTTCGTACGGCCATCAGCTCCAGTTAAAGCGAGAACGAGTTCAGCGCGAGATAGATAAGTACGAAACGCTTGCTGGATTAGAAGTCGACTTAACTGTCGAGAGCGCGAAGCGACTGGGTTACCGAAATCACGGTCGATTCACGATTGGTAAGTACGAAGACGCCGGGCAAGTTGGCTACAAGAACGCCGTGACACGCCGGTTCGTGCGAATCGAAGAGTGTCTGCTGATGGATCAGAAGGTCAACGACACGATTGCTCTGGTTCAGGACAAGATGGACGAACATACCCAGATGTCGATTCGAGTCGGTGTGAATACCGATTCAATGCTTGTTCAACCCAAGATGGATATTCCTGGCCTCGATCTAGTCACGGGTGTTCAACACTACGAAGAAGAGGTTCGAGGATCTTGTTTCACTGTCGCAGCCTCATCGTTCTTCCAGATAAATACCGGGCAACTTTCGCGAGCCGTCGACGAAGTACGTGAGCTGCTTGATTTGCAAGGCAGCGAAGTTATGGTCGACGCCTACTGCGGCGTTGGCGTGTTCGCCGTATTGATGTCGCCTTATGTAAAACGAGTGATAGGCATCGAAGAATCAGCATCAGCAATCGAAGATGCTGGCCAGAACATGAACGGCGTAACGAACGTCGATTTCATCGAAGGCAAAACAGAGCACGTGATGGCAGATTGGCCGTTGGACGATGACGTCGATGTGCTTTTGTTAGACCCGCCGCGAGTCGGTTGTCACCCAGACGTTTTGGATTCTGTGAAGAAGCTGAAGCCTAAAAAGGTTTTGATGGTTTCATGCGAACCGACTGCAATGGCTCGGGATTTGGATCTGCTTTGTCAGGGCGGAATCTACAAGCTCGAAACTCTTCGCCCTGTGGATATGTTCCCGCAGACTCGACACGTTGAGACGATCAGCATGCTGACGTTGCAGGAATCGTAGGGTTCAAGGCTTTGACCAGTTCGTCAAACACAAAGTTAGTGCTCGCCAGCGGTTCGCCGAGGCGTGCGCAGATACTTGGCGATGCTGGAATAACGCTAGAAGTTGTTCCTGCTGATATTGATGAAGATGCGGTGTTTGAATCGGCGCTGAACGGCGAATTGTCAGCCGCAGTTCAGGAACTTGCTTTGGCTAAGGCGAATTCAATCGCTGAAACGCGTGCGGGTGAATATGTTTTGGGCGCCGATACGATAGTGGTGCTGGATGGCGAAGTTCTAGGCAAGCCGGGATCGGCTGATGAGGCAGTTTCGATGCTTCGTATGCTGAATGATCGGTCGCATGAGGTTATTACCGGTGTTGCGGTCGTAAATCCTGCCGGAGAAACTCACACTAAACATGTGAGCACTGCGGTGAAGTTTCGTAGGCTAGATGAAGACGCAATTGCGGAGTACGTTTCTTCCGGCTCGCCGTTCGATAAAGCGGGCGGCTACGGGATACAGGATGATTCGTTCGCCACGGTTGCGAGTTACGATGAGTGTTATTTGAATGTTGTTGGGCTACCTATGTGTGCAACGAGGGAACTACTCGAACAATCTGGATTCGTGCTTTCTGTCGCATTGAATTGCGATGGTCATGTCGCGCACGGTTCAGATCGTGCCGCTTTTTCCGCTGATAAACCGAGGTCGCTGTAATGAGCTTCTTTGGTATGGGCGGCTTCGAAGTAATGCTTGTGGGCGCGATAGCGCTGTTTGTGCTTGGTCCTAAACGATTGCTAGAAGGCATTCGTGATGGACGGAAGATGTACGCCGATTTGAAGCGGCAGCGAGATACGTTGCAGTCGCTGATTACTGAGGCTATTGATCTAGAGGATCTAAAAGATCAGCTCGATGTCGACGGTATGCGAGATAGCGTCGAGTCACTTAAAGATGATCTGAATCTCGATCAGGCTGCTGAGGAGCTTCGGAAGGCGAACGAAGTCGTCGATAAATCGATTCCTCGAGATTGGAATTTCAGCCGACCGCCGATAATCGTTGACTCCGACGTTCGAAACGCCATCCCCGACTTGAATATCGCTGGTAGCGATGCGGCTGGTGGTACGAAGAAGGCGGGACCGCCCGAGGTTCTTGATTCAGACTCGAATTCGGATGAAGGTTCTGAGTCGGACTCTAGCTCTGGTTCAGTAGAAAAAAATGCTGAATCTCAGAGCGATGAGGTGAAATCTTGAACGACAATGCAATGTCGGTTCTTGCTCATCTGAGTGAACTAAAGCGCCGACTATTTAGGGTCGGTATCGTTGCTGTAATTTTCATTGCTGCGGCAGTGGCGAATTTTCGCTGGATATTCACTAAATTCACTGCTGATGCTCGTGAGCTGATCGAGGCTGCTGGCGGAGATATCGTTCAGTTAACGCTGACCGAGGCGTGGGTTGCCGCTGCCAAATTGGCAGTAATGGTTGGGCTTACAGCTGCTTTGCCTTACTTCCTTTGGGAGATGTCGAGATTCTTCCAGCCGGGTCTGAAATCTAACGAACGCAAGTACATTTACCTTCTGATTCCTGGCTCGTTGGTTTCGTTTACGATCGGCGCTTCTTTCGCCTATTTCGTTCTGATTCCTCGCCTATTTGAGTTCATGCTGAGGTTCCAGGGCAGCTTGGCTGTTCCGACAATCACGGCGGCTTCTATAGTGTCGATGACGGTTGGAATATTATTCTGGCTCGGGACGATATTCGAGCTGCCTATTGTGATGTTCTTGCTGGCTAAAATCGGCGTTCTCACATCTCATTGGCTGAAGACGAAACGACGCTGGATGATTCTGCTGTCGTTTGTGTTCGGAGCAGCTGTTACACCGACAGATCCGATTTCTCAGGTGATCGTGGCGATCCCGGTGATGCTGCTTTTTGAGATCGGAATGCTACTTGTGAAGCTGGCCGAACGAGGACGCGACAAATAGAACGCTGTGATCGGCGTTCTAGTGATGTTCGTGCGTGTTGAGGTGGGCGGTAAGCCGTTAGCCGAAGAGGCTAGCTGGCTTTAGTAGCGTCGTCTTCGCTGCCGTTGTCGCTGTCATCGTCAGACTTCTTGTCTTTCGTATCGACGGCGGACTTGAACTCGTTGATCGCCTGTCCCATTCCTTTGCCGACAGACGGCAGTTTGCCTACTCCGAAGAGCAGCAAGACTATTACGAGTATGAGGGCAATTTGCCAGATGCCAAAGTTCTGGAACACGATAAAGCTCCGAGGTGTCCCTGTATAAATGGGGACTTGTTGAATTGAACCGGGGTTCACTCTCAAGTATACGCTGAGACTTTTCTAACGCCTAATGAACGCGTGAGGTTTTACGGATTGTTGTGCGCCATATCCACCAAAAGCCAAACGAACAGCGGTCGGACCTATCCGAGGTAACGCCAGACGGCGACTACTCGGCTCATTACTTCGATATCACTTGAAGCGAATGTCATTGCTTCCATCTGAGAGTTTGCTGGCTCTAGTCGAGTTCGAGCGCCTTCAGAGTAGAAGTGTTTGAGTGTGGTGGTGTTGTCGGACTTAATTCGTACTGCCGCCATTTGTCCGTTTCGAACTGAAGACGCCTGTTCCATGATGACGAGATCGCCATCGGAAATTAAGGCGTCTATCATCGATTCTCCACGTACTTTGAGAGCGTATATGCCTTCGCCGGTACTCGTAATTGCCTGAGGAAGATCGATGAGTTCTGATCCTGAAAGATCGGACCATGTGTCGTTTTCAGGCATTGGGAACGGTGCGCCAGCTGCGATTGTTCCAAGCAGTGGAACCGCCACTGTGTCGATAGACATTGATCCTGGAGTGGATTCACGTTGGTTCGAAAGACTTAGCCCACGTGAGACTTCCGAGTGACGATTCAGTAATCCGCTCTCTTTGAGTCGGTCGAGATTATAAGAAACGACTGAAGTGGAGCTGATGTCGCATCCCGCCTGGATGTCGCGAATGGTTGGCGGGTAGTCGTTTTCGTCGATGAATTCCTCAATGAAGGACAGTATTAGTTCCTGCTTTGGGGAGAGCTTTTTCATCTGAATGGTTCCTGAACTGATCGGTCTTGCCGGAGACGCACTAGCGCGTTGCGTTTCGCACTAATGTTCTGAAAAATATCAGTCGACACTCTTCCGTGTCAATTGAACGTGTCACCAATTGCGATCATTAGTTCGTAAAGCTCGCTTTATTCCCTTTGGAATGTGGGTTGTTTGGGGGAATTGATGACACTTGTTGCCATGGATGATGTGCCGAGAATCAAAAGTCCTCTCCTGGGGGAGAGGATTTAGGTGAGGGTGGAATCTGCTGCTGCCGACGACGTTGATTTCGGCGAGTTCGTTGTTGTCTAGTCTGCCGACCTTCGAGAACCTCAGGATGGCACTGTATGTTGATTGGCTCAAGACGTTGAGCCTGAAGCTGTCGCTGCGTTGAATCGAACGTTGATTGCCACGTCGTTCCTCCTCGCAATGACAAGTTCGTTGGTTCGCTGGCAGCCGAGTTCATTTGCTACTACGGTGCGCCAGGCAACGATTCGTAGGCTGTGCCGTCGTTGTCTCCATCGAGCTGGTGTGGGTCGTCGTTTGGTCCGCCAGCGACTATGAAGAACGTTTGAGCAGTTGACCAGTCGAGGAAGTCGCTGCAGTTTCTATCTTCGCCGAGCGGATCGAATCCGGCGACCGCTGTGCCGGTTGGGTTCGGTGCGGCAGTAGCTGTTGGGATTATCGGTTGGACGGTAGGAGTCAATGTTGCAGGAATTTCAGTTGGCGTTTGAGACGGGTCAACTGCAGTTGGTGCGAGATCAACGGCTGGTTCGACAGTTGGTGGAATCGGCGTGGTAGATGTAGGTATCGGTGAGGCAGCTGGTGCAGGAGTGTCTGCAAGAATTACCGGCGTACTGGTTGGGTTGGGCACAGCGGTTGCGGTGCTAGATGGAGTCGTCGGATTGGGAACTGGTGACGCAGTCGTTATCGGTTTTACGGTAGCCAGCGAAGCAGTCGGTACTGGTTCGTCAGCAACAGGCACTCTCGATTCGATAACTGCCGTCGGTGTCGCAGTGACGATTACGGTTGCGTAGATGATTTACGGCGTTGAAGTAGGAACTGGCGTGGTCTCGGCTAAGGGCAGCGCACCTGCATTGTTCGTTTCAGAGCCGCACGCGACGAATAGAAGCGATACGAGAAGTGCTAAGGCGAACGAGAGTGTTTTAGTGCTGGTGACCCGAGTGATCGTGCTCTGAGTGGTCATGACCGCTGTGGTCTTGATCGTCATGGCTGTGATCGTGTCCGGAATGATCTTGTCCGGAATGATCATGCCCAGCGTGTGCGTCGAATCCCGGAGGAGGCGGCGGTGGTGCTTGGTCGTGACCGTGAGAGTCGTCGATGTAAGCGTTCGGGTGAGTCGGGTGATCGTCGCCGAACGAGATGCCTTCGAGATTACCTGGGGGGCCAGCAATAGCATCGGCTTGACCGAACGCAACATAGTGCGGCGGCTTGCCTTCAAAAACCATATATGCAGATTGGCTGGTAGAAAGTGACTCATGACCGCCGAACCATACAACAAGAGGGCCATTCACCATCTGTATGGGGCCGTCTTTTGCGGGGCGTTTTACGTCTTCGTTGATTTCGCCGGTGCCTGAAGGACCAACGCCCCAACGGCTTGGACCTTCAAAATCGCCTGGAACAACGAATCGCCAGCGAGGAAGTAGACCCTTCCATGGAGCTACTTCGACCGCGACACGATCCTCCACACCTTCAAAAGGATGATGGATTCGCCAGTTAAACTGGGTGTCGTCGGATTCGGACGATGGACCGGGCCGATGAGTATCGGCCGCATGGTCATGGGAATTATCAGGACCCTGAGTCAAAGGCCTATCCCGTGTTAGCTAGAAAGCTTGTTGTACTGCTTGGCGAGTCGAGACTTCTTGCGAGCAGCAGTGTTTCGGTGCAAAACACCTTTAGTTACTGCTTTGTCGAGCGCTGAGATTGCGCCCTTCATTGCTGCGTCAGACTCATCTGTCTTTGAACCATCTTCGATTACTTCGGCGATGGCGCGTACTCGGCTTCGAGTAAATGATCGTGTCGATCGGTTTCGATCGGCTTTGCGGTTCTGTGCGCGCAAAGTTTTAGCGGCGGGCATTTAGTTTCCTTGATGACTGTTCGAAAAGCTATGAAGACGATGTTGTGCGAATTATCGAGTTTGTATTGCTACGTACTCTGCGCTTCGCTGACCCTGAAGACAGTGTCTACACCGGGGATCGTTTCCACGCGGGAGAAGAGCCGACTTAACTGCTCAACCCCCGTAGTGTACACCGTAAGTGACACGGTACATGCATTGGTTTTGTCGTCTTCGTCAGATGTGAGCGAGTGAATATTTACGTTTTCAGTTGAAACAACGTTTGTGATGTCGCGAATCAGGCCAACGCGGTCGAACGCTTTGATCTGCAATCTTGATGCGTAGGTGGTCTCGTAATGACCCCATGCGACGGGCATGTGACGGTCGGAATCTTTGGAGTCACGTAGGATCGCGCAGTTGTGACGGTGAACCGTAACGCCGCGACCACGGGTGAGGTAGCCGGTGATTTCGTCGCCGTATACAGGGCTGCAGCAACGAGCAATTCTCGTGAGCAATCCTGATTCACCCATGACGATGAGACCTTTGGTTTGGTCGGTCGGTGGCTTGCCTGATTTGAGTTCAGGCGTGAACACTTCGTCTGGCGCAGGGCTGAGAGTATCGGCGACACGTGCAACGGAAATTTGTCCTGTTCCGAGCGCCTCGGTGAGATCGTCGAAACTTTCGTAGTCCAGGCTGGCAGCGATTTCTTTTTCGTTGTAGCGAATGCCAAGTCGGCGCAATTCTTTCTTAAGAAGATCTTTACCGCGTCGTACATTGCTTTGCCTTTCCTGTTTACGGAACCACTGCTTGACCTTGGTTTGAGCGCTACCTGTGATGATGTATCCGAGGTCGGCATTTAACCAGTCGAGGCTTGGACCTCGCGGGATTCGCGCTTTTCGTATTTCAACTACGTCACCGTTATTGAGAGGCGTGTTGAGTGCCATTAGCTTGCCGTTTACGACTGCACCAACAGTGTTGTGACCGAGATCGGTGTGGATGCGATAGGCGAAGTCGATAGGAGTAGCGCCTGCTGGCAAATCCTTCACATCGCCTTGCGGTGTGTATACGAAGACCTGATCTTGCAAGATATCGGTGCGAACTGTTGCCAAATACTCTTCGTCACCGGAAACCTCACGCTGCCAGTCGAGAAGTTGTCGAAGCCACGACATTTTCGTATCGAAGTTGTCGACTTTTGGTGCGCCGTCTTCGCCTTCTTTGTACATCCAGTGTGATGCAACGCCTTCTTCGGCGATTGCGTGCATTTCCTGAGTACGAATCTGTACTTCGATCGGGTAGTTTCCGGGACCACGCACCGAAGTGTGCAGCGACTGGTACATATTTTCTTTTGGACTGGCGATGTAGTCATCGAACTGTCCGGGCACAGGGCGCCATTTCGAGTGGACAATGCCAAGCGATGCGTAGCAATCGCCTAGATTATCGGTAACTACTCGGATAGCGATGAGATCGTAGATTTCGTCGAACTTACGGCCCATACGTTCGTAGCGTTGCAGCTTGTTGTAAGTGCTGTAGAGGTGTTTCACTCGACCATCGACATCGCACTTGATGCCGGCTTTATCGAGAGGACCTTTGATCGCTTTGACAGCGGCTTCAGTGTAGATTTCTCGCTCTGCACGTTTACGGCTTACGAGTCGAGAAATCGACTTGTATTGGCGAGGCATTAAGTAACGGAAAGCTTGATCTTCAAGCTGCCATTTAATGTCGTACATTCCAAGACGGTGAGCCAGCGGTGAGTAGATATCGAGCGTCTCTCGCGAAATCCTCTGCTGCTTCGGTACAGGCAGGTGTCCCAGCGTTTGCATGTTGTGCAGACGGTCGGAGAGTTTGATGAGTACCACTCGAACGTCTTCAGCCATTGCGACGAGCATCTTGCGAAGCGATGCTGCCCTGGTAGCCTCGGGAGTGGCGATCTGCTTCCGCATTGCGCTGTTTTCGGAGATCATATCGAGGCGTTTGAGCTTGGTTACGCCATCGACGAGTTTTGCTACATCAGTTCCGAACTCAGACTCGAGTTCGTCAAATGAGATATCGCAGTCTTCAATTACATCGTGCAGTAGAGCCGCTTGAATAGTCGTTGCGTCGAGTCGCATATCGGCGAGTCGAACAGCGGTTGCGATTGGGTGAACTACGAACGGTTCGCCTGAATCTCGTTCTTGGCCGTCATGTGCGTTGATGGCGTATGTCAGCGCATCTTCAACTGAAGACGCACGATCTGCCGGAAGGTACTGGCGTACCGAGTGCAATAGATCCTTAGCGGATCCGATCTCTTGAATGGTGGTCATAGATCGCCGAGTGACTGATTAGTTATCTATTTATGCGGTTTAGGCGCACATGTGAATGGCTTCGTTGTTCCATTCTAAATGTTTGAAGAAACTTAGGGTGATAGAGGAACATACGCGTGTCGATATTCGTTCAGGTTGAGTAGAGACGAGCTATTTCGTCGCGCTCGAACGTGGGGAGCGGTTCGGTTATTCCGTTTGAAGTTCGAGTAAGGCCTTGATCGGCTTGAGTAATGCTGCCAATAACATCGGCAGGTATTCCTTCGTTGCTGAGTGTTTCAACTACTGCACGGGAACCGGCGGGGTTGGTTGTAATCAGTAAAGCACCGGAAGCTATGAGTCCCCAAGGATCGAGTTTTAGTGCGGTGCAAATCGATTGCGTTTCAGGGTAGATGTTTACATTGACGGAATTAATTGCGATTCCGGTTTTGGATGCTCGGGCTAGTTCGTCGAGTGCACCTGCCAATCCACCTTCAGTGGGATCGTGCATTGCGGTGACGTGGCCTGTCGACGTGGCTATTCGTGCGGCTTTGACGACTGATATGCCTGGCGAATCTAAGAAGTTTGCAGCTTTAGATATTTCTGATTCAGATAGACCCGCGGCAAGAAGTTCATCTCGACTTTCGCGAGCGATGATCGCGGTGCCCTCAATGGCGATTCCCGAAGTAAGGATTACGTCGTCACCGGGTTTGGCTGTCGATGTTTTCACTGTTTCAGAGGGCGAGGCTTCGCCGAGCATTGTTCCAGCGATGATTGGTCGAGGTAGTCCGACAGTTACTTCGGTGTGACCACCGATTAAAGTGATGCCAAGTTCGGTTGCTGCTTCGTGGAGTTGGGCGAAGATGTCTCGGGCTGTTGAGGCTGGTTCGTTTTCAGGCAGAAGTAATGTGCCTAGGAACCATTTGGAAGTGCCGCCGCAGGCTGCAATATCGTTTGCGTTGACTTGTATTGCGTACCAACCGATTCTGTCTGTCGCAAAGGTGATCGGATCGGATTTGGCTATGAGCGTGGAGCTGCCAAACGATACGAATGCGGCGTCTTCACCAACACCGGGACCCAGCAACAAGCGTCGGTCTGAACGGTCTAGATTACCCAGAAAGCCTGCAAGCAGGTCGGGCGGAAGCTTGCCCGCTTTTAGTCGCCTGTTCTCTAAGTCGTCTGTCATCTTGTTACGGTGTTGCGGTTGGCAATGTCGGGATCGGATTGTCTGTTAGGTACTGGCCGATTATTTCGCCAAGAATTGGTGCTGTTCCGTGGAATCCGCCCCAGTAGACATCGAATGCCTTGTAGTTGTCGGCGCAGATGAATTCGACTTCACTCATGCCGCTTTGAGTAGTGAAATCAATTCGGAAAACCGTTTCGCACGGAGCATCGAGCGTAAGAATTACGTTTTGGTTCAGTAAGTCGGCGACTCGTTCGGCATCTTCGAGTGTCATTTCTCTATTTACTTCGAATGATCCGGTAGAAAAATCTCTGCGCATCAATGTTGCAGAGGTCGATCGTAGGAGGTCCGCTTCGTTCGTCACGTTTTTTACTACGCCGGATGCAGTGTCAATTTCGCTGCATCTAACGACGTGCGAATCATCAGCATTCGAGTGATATTCCCAAGTTTGTATACCGTTGCCTAAAACGTAAGCAAATCCTGAATATGGGGCTTCAGATTTGTCGTAGAACGCTCCCGGCTCTGGGCAGCCTAGTGCTGCCGTGGCCCATTCGTAGGCACCGACCGAGACTGTGTAGAGAGTTGATAAAACGATGCCTTTTTCTGTGTACAACCGGACCATTTCGTAAACCTGTGAAGGCGGGGCTTGAGGCATTGGAGTTGCTGTTGGCGTCGGAACCGGCGTCGAAGTCGGAGAAGGAGTCGGAGTCGGACCGGGTGTGTTTGTAGCGGTAGGAACCGGCGTTACTGTCGGCTGAGCTGTCGGAGCTACTTGAGATGTCGCCGATGGCTGATTGGTCGACGTCGGGTCGTCTTCTGATTTATCAGATGAGCAGGATGCGACGATGGCGATTAATGTGACTGCCATCATGAATATTACGGCGGTGCGGAGCGGGCTTTTCACTTAGGTTCTTTCGGGTTCAGCTGTGTTGAGCAGTTTCGTGTTTATTCGATTACGACGAATTCGTAGGTTGAGTTTGGTTCTGTGGTGTCGAGGAGTACCCAGATTTAGACGGCTCCATCGACAACTACTTCTTCAGCCGATTCTTCTGTAGCGGCAATTTCTATGAGTATGGCTGATGAATTGTCTGGAGCCTGATAAGCCTTGACTGGTTCTAGGCTCACGCTAGATTCAAGCCATACACCTACTAGAACTTCTTCAGGAAAATCGATTACATCGACTTCGACACTGGCCATTTCTGAGAAGGTCGAATTGAACTCAGTAACATCTTCTTCTGAGCGGATTACGTGAACGATGTCGAGGTTGGGTGAGTCGGATCTATGAGCCGTGACGATCGAATAGGCAGGTTCGACAGGAACCGTTTGGAACGTCGATTCGCAGAGTGCTCCGGTGGTGGCGCCTTGATCGGCGTTGTATTCATAAAGCACTCCATCGTGCTGCAGGATCACTCGATAGCCGGGAATGAGATAAGCACCTGTTAAGGACGATGGTGTTGGGTAGCAGCCGGAGTTGCGCTCGGTCCAAGTGGCATCTTCGAAGAGAATTGCCTTTGGAGCAGAGGCATCGATACCAAGATTAGCGGCTAGTGCATCTCGGGCCGCTGTTTCGAGCAAGATTTGAGGATCGCCGTCGATGACATTCGCTGGTGTCGGCTGCGCGATATCTGGCGTCGGAGGTGAGTCTGTGTAGAAATCACCGCAAGCGGTTGCAAGCACGGCGAGGAGCATCGCAAACAAGGCGATTGAGATTCGAGCGTGGTGCTTGGTTGTGATGTTGGTTTTATGCATGCGCCGATATTGCGTGAACAGATTGAGCGTGCGAGCTGTGCAGTGATAATCGGCACAACAGAATTATAGTTATAGGGATGCCAGTGACGATTGTAGGTGTTTTGGTGTTACCAGTGCCTTATTTGTATACGACGTATTTGGAGAAAAGTTGTGTTGTGTTTATTGCCATATTATGAACGGGTCTACAACCGTGTTCGAAAATTGTTTCGTATATACGAAGTTAATTATTAGTGGTTGTATATGTTTTGCTGTGCCAGTATTTGTCACGAGTGAATAAGTATGAGTGTTTTCCTCATATTTCTTTCACAATACCCATTTGCGAGTCAAAAATAATTGTGTATTGTTGAGGTAAGGATTTCGATATACGAACGAATTAGGACGCACTGGCGAACGATCTAAATGTGGTTGTCGGCTCCTTTTTTACTTGGCTCAGAGGACTTACGGAATGGATAAGAACGTAGCCAGCCTTTGGCGCGTAATAGTCAGTGTCGCATTGTTTTCAGTTTTGACAGTTGTTGCGATTTCGTGTTCAACAGATGATTCATCTGAGTCAAAACCTTTAGTTGTTTACTCAGGGCGAAGCGAATCCTTGATCGCACCTTTGATCGCCGATTTCGAAGAAGTTACTGGTGAGAAGGTTCAGGTGAACTACGGTTCGACGAGCACTCTTGCCGCCACGTTGCTTGAAGAGGGCGATAACACCCCAGCAGATATTTATTTCGCACAGGACCCGGGTGGTTTAGGTGCGGTAGATTCGATGCTCGCTGAGCTTTCGGCAGATATTTTGAATTCGGTACCCGATTGGGCGCATGACCCTGAGAACAAGTGGGTTGGCACATCGGGTCGTGCACGTGTTGTTGTTTACAACACAGACATGCTGACCGAAGCTGACCTTCCCGATTCGATCGAAGATTTCGCTAAGCCTGAATGGAAAGGCCGAATCGGTTGGGCGCCAACCAACGGCTCGCTTCACGCCATGATCACTGCCATGCGGCAAGAGTGGGGTGAAGATCGAACGAAGACTTGGCTCGAGGGCATCGTTGCGAACGAACCTAAGATTTACGCCAAGAACACGCCTACCGTTGCGGCGGCTGGCGCCGGTGAGATTGAAGTTGGTTTTGTGAACCACTACTACCTGCACCGATTCATTGCTGAAGAGGGCGAATCGTTCGCTGCTTGGAACTACTACACTCGGGCCGCTGATCCCGGATCAGTGATTCTCGTGGCTGGTGTAGGAATGATCGAAGAGTCAGACAATAAGGCTTTGGCTGAACAGTTCATAAAGTTCCTGCTTAGCGCATCTGGTCAGCAGTATTTCTCTGCCCAGACATATGAATTCCCGCTCAATGAGAATGCGAAGCCTAATAACTTGCTTCCTGCTCTTGCTGACATCACCAAGCCTTCGATTGACCTCGGCGACTTGATTGATCTTCAGGGCACACAGGATCTACTTCGGGAGGTAGGCGCTCTTCCTTAAAGGGCTGGCGCAGATTAATTCTGCACTCACATGTTGATCCAACCGTGTAAATCATTCACGCTGGAAATGTCTTCGCAGATATCACCCTTTGAAATCCTGGTGGTGTCTGCGTGACCATTTCTGGGGTTATATCGACAGGATGGAAATCCGCCGATGGAAAACGGCCGCCAACGCTATTACTAGTGTCTGCGGCCGCTGTCGCGTTTGCGGCATTAATTCCGGTTGCTTATTTACTGATTAGATCAATCGGTGTTGGCTCTGAATGGATCGACATCATTTGGCGCCAGAACACGGCTGCTGTTTTTGGTCGAACGTTCCTGTTAATCGCGTTGGTCACCGTCATTTCTGTGACCGTTGCTGTGCCTGTTGCTTGGCTCACTGTGAAATCGAATATTCCGCTTCGCAGAGTGTTGTCGGTTGCTTCAGTATTGCCGCTTGTAGTGCCAAGTTTTGTGATGGCAACTACGGTGATCGAAATGTATTCGCCTAAGGGTGTTTTGCAGGGCTGGCTCTCGGGGCTGGGAGTTGAACGACTGCCTGATATATACGGTCTTGGCGGCGCAACTTTAGTACTGGTGTTGATGACGTATCCGTACGTGTTGCTGACTGTTCGGGGAGCACTTCGCCGAATGGACCCTGCATTAGAAGAGGCTGCTCGGGCAATGGGCTACGGGCCGGTGCATACATTCCGCGCAGTTACGTTGCCTATGTTGCGACCTGCGATTGCTGGCGGATCGCTATTGGTTGCTTTGTATACGTTGAGCGATTTTGGTGGCGTTGCTTTGCTTCGCTACCAGACGTTCACTTCAACGATCATGATTCAGTACGAGTCGTCGATCGACCGAACTCTTGCTGCTGTTCTTTCGTTGGTGTTAGTAGTTATCGCCGTTCTTTTGTTGATGGGCGAAGGATTCACACGAGGTCGTGGGGCTTATCACCGAAGCACCGCTGGTTCAGTTCGGGTTTCACGTCGGGCTAATTTAGGTAAGTGGCGCTGGGCCGGTGCCGGTGTGGTTGGTGTTCCTGTAGTGATTGGACTCATCATTCCAGTGGGAGTTTTGCTGCATTGGCTCATTCGTGGATTGCTGAATAATCAGGAACTATTGCCGTTGTTAGTTCCGGCACGGAATTCACTTTATATATCTCTGCTTTCTGCGGTGGTTACAGTCATGGCTGCGCTGCCGATTGCAATTCTTGCTGTTCGTTTTCAAAGTCGGCTGAGTCGATTCTTCGAACGATCGATCTATATTGGTTTCGGATTGCCGGGCGTTGTGGTGGCACTTTCCTTAGTGTTCTTTGGAATCAACGTCGCACGGCCTTTGTACCAATCAATTTGGTTACTGATTTTTGCGTACGGCGTTTTGTTTTTACCTGCGAGTGTTGGAGCGTTGCGTAGTTCGTTGTTGCAAGTAAGCCCTAGAGTCGAAGAAGCCGCTCAGAGTTTGGGCAAGTCGCAGTGGCGAGTGATTTTCTCTGTGACCGTTCCGCTCGTGATGCCGGGTGCGTTCGCTGGTGGCGCTATGGTTTTCCTTCTTACGATGAAGGAGCTACCAGCCACGTTGATTCTTTCTCCAATTGGATACCGAACACTGTCTTCTTCAATCTGGTCAGCAGCTTCCGAAGCATTCTTTGCTAAGACAGCAGCAGCGGCACTTTTGTTGGTGGTAGTGGCTGGAATCCCGACGGCATATCTGACATTGCGGGGTCATGGCGATAACGCCGATTCGTCTGATCGATCACCTCAGGTGACACCGGTGCCACAGGCGAAGGAGGGTGTTCGATGAGAATGCCGTGGCAACGAAAACCTGCCGAAATTACCCTTCCTCAGTCATCTGCAGCTGGTGCAGCAGCAGCTGCCATTGCTTCGGCGTCGGCTTCTGAAGAAACAGGCGTGATTCATCTACAGGGCGTTGAATGCAGTTACCCGGGTTCAGATTCGCCTGCTATCAGCAAATTCGATTTGCTCATTAAACCCGGCGAATTTGTAAGCATTTTGGGCAGAAGCGGAGCCGGTAAAACGACTGCACTTAGGGTCGTGGCTGGGTTTGAGCAGGTTTCCTCAGGATACGTTCGGATTGGTGGGCAACTAGTCGGTTCGTCATTTGTTCATGTGCCGCCCGATCAACGCAGAATCGGATTCGTATTTCAGGATTACGCACTGTTTCCGCATTTGACCGTTGCAAAAAATGTTGAGTTCGGTCTGAAAGATTTGAGTTCTGAAGAAAAGGCTGCTCGGATCGCTCCTGTACTGGCGATGGTTGGAATGGCCGGGTACGAGTCTCGCTACGTTCACGAGCTTTCAGGTGGGCAGCAGCAGCGAGTAGCTATCGCTAGAGCGTTGGCTCCCGATCCCGTTGCTCTGTTGCTGGATGAACCGTTCAGCAACCTTGATCGACAACTACGTGCGGCACTACGCCGAGATATCAAAAATATCGTTCGCGAAACTGGCGCTACTACGTTGCTTGTTACGCACGATCGTGAAGAGGCGTTGGCCACTTCCGATCGAATCGCAGTGATGGGTGACAATTCCATCGAGCAAATCGGCACTCCTGAAGAGGTTTATCAGAATCCTGTTTCGGCAGCTGTTGCAAAGCTTATTGGTCCATGCGAGTTGATTCCAGGTGTGTACCGAGGTGGCGTCGTTGTGACTGAAGCCGGTGTGTTCCCGACGCGAGTTACAGCCGATAATTCGATTTCAGACGGTCAGCAGGTACTCGCGTTGATGCGGGCGTCGGAACTTGAAATTGATATTGCAGGCGAAGACGATCAGCGCACGGCGACAATCGAACTTCGAGAGTTCGAGGGTGAATTCAGCGAGTACAGCATTCGCTTAGATTCTGGCACGCTTTTGCGTGTTCGAAGGCGTGCCGCAAACGGACTAGAGACTGGCAACCGTGTTGTTGTTAGCAGCCGCGATCAATCCAAAGTGATTGTATTTCCGGTTTAGCCGGAAAAGCTTAGATCAACTATTCGGTTCGGAATGATCTGACGTATTCGGACAGCAGCATTGCGAACGTGATCAGAATAATGACGATGCTGACACTGATGTTCAGGTTGTTAGTCTGACCAGCCACCGCTCCTGCTAGCAGGCCGATAGATGACGCAAGCATTCTTGTTTGGCTGTTGGTCATTTAGGTCCCTCTCCTTGGTTTTCGTGTGATGTTTATATTTTCTAGCGTTATATCAGGTGCGCAGTATCAGGTTGTTTGTTCAGCTATTCGGCGTTTGCGCCTGACGCCAATGTAGAGGATTGCGCCGAGCAAATTCGCAAACAGAATTATCAATACCCATACGATTTTGTCGTTGCCCTGTTTACTCTCGTTCGTTGCGGCATCGACTAATACCACTGACCAAAAAACTGTCGATAGTAGGGCTATTTCGGCGAGCAGAGCTGGACCTGCAATCGAGCCGGAAATTGCTTCTGTGGCTGCGAGCAGAATCGTTACGGCGATTGTGACACCTGCAGCGAAAGCCGCGGTAGCGATGACTCGAATAGTTGTATCGGTTGCACGCTTATACAAGAGCACTCCGCCAGCCAACAGAGCTGCACAAGCAATCACTATCAACGAAACGACTACGAAAACCCCTATGTTGAAAGATGAGCTTGTTTCGTAACTGCTTTAAACAGCTTCCATTTCTTGTCCCTAATGTTTGTTGATTTGGCGTCACTTTAATATTTGACGCAGCGAACGATGGTTTTGTTCCATATAGGTATGGAATGTCGCACCACGCGAACCAAGCCCCACAAGTATCAGTGAATTTTCAAAAACTGTCGTTAGCTAGAAACTAAGCGAATTTCTTGATTACTAGGCAGGCGTTCTGCCCACCAAACCCGAAACTGTTTGAGAGCGTGACGTTTACTTCAGTTTCTCGCGCTACGTTTGGGATGTAATCGAGGTCGCAGTCAGGATCGGATTCGTCCTGGTTGATAGTTGGGTGCAGAATACTGTCGTTGATGCTTTTGATGCAGACGATAGCTTCAAGAGATCCAGAAGCGCCTAGAGAGTGCCCCACCATCGACTTCGTTGAGCTAATTGGCACGTTGTAAGCGTGATCGCCAAATACGGCTTTGATCGCTTTAGTTTCTGCGGCGTCGTTGATTGGAGTCGATGTGCCGTGGGCGTTGATGTAATCGATATCTTTGATGCCGACTCCGGCGTTCTCAAGCGCTCGGTTAATTGCTTTGGCTGCGCCTGAACCTTTAGGGTGAGGCTGTACGAGGTGGTAAGCGTCGGACGATACGCCCCATCCGCCGATTTCAGCGTAGATTTTGGCTCCCCGTGCCTGAGCGTGTTCTAGGCTTTCGAGAATGAGAATTCCACTGCCTTCTGCAGGAGCGAATCCGTCTCGTCCCTTGTCGAACGGTCGGCTTGCGAGAGCTGGGTCGCCGTCCCAAGTTGTGAGCGCTCGCATGGTGCTGAATCCGCCCATACCAATTTCACAAATGCCTGCTTCGGTTCCGCCGGTAACGATAACGTCGGCTGAGCCACGTCGGATTACTTCGGCAGCTTCTCCGATTGCCTGAGTGCTGGCTGCGCACGCGGTTACGCAGGTGTTTGTGTAACCCGTGAGCTTGAACCTGTGCGATATATTCGCCGCTGCCATGTTCACTAACATCATCGGAATGTAGTACGGGCTCATTCGGCCTACACCACGTTTTACCCGAATTTCTGCTTGCTGATCTGTCTCAGGAAGCCCGCCTGATCCGCTACCAATTAGTACACCGATTCGGTCAAGATCTTCGTTGTCGAAATTAATGCCAGAATCTTCAACTGCCTGTTGTGCGGCGACAACTGCAAATTGTGAGAAGCGAGCCATACGGCGTGCTTCTTTTCGATCCATGAAGTCGTCAGCCTTGAAATCTTGAATTTCACCCGAAACGCTACATGGAAAACCATCTGGACTTACCAGGCTGATTTGTCGAATGCCAGATTGCCCGTTTTTTACGCCATTCCAAAACTCATCGACGGAGTTTCCAAGACACGTGATGGCGCCTAATCCGGTAACTACAACTCTTGTTTGGTTATTGTTGGTCATTTATTGGTGTTCGAGACTATTTGCAATCAGGGCCTGGGTGGGAGTTTGATGTCTGGGTAAAGCTCGGGCTCTAATCCATGTTCAATCTCGATTATTTCTGCGGCGATGAATAACGACCCAGTTCCAAGAATCAGGTCATCACTATTTGCTAAGCGTTTGGCACATTCCAACGCAGCTTGTGTGTTGGCAGTGTTCGCACTCACCGGAATTTTACTATCACCCAGCGCTTCTAACAGTTCCGAATCAGTCAGAGATTTGGGGTGTCGTGATTGAGTTGTGATGAATTTAGGGCTTAGGGGCTCTAATTCACGTGCCACGACAGAGGGGTCGTGTCCACGAACGGTGCCGAGAATAACGATGACCTGATTTCGGTTTGGGAACAATTTTTCGACGGACTTACGAAGCGCTGCAGCTGAGGCGTCGTTATGTGCGCCATCGACGAATATTGGTGTCGGATCATTGGCGACAAGCTGGTTTCTGGCCGGCCACTGAACGTTCGAAATACCGATTGCAGTTTTTTCGTTCACGGTTTTTATACCGAAACTATCGAGCAGGTTTACGGCACCGATAGCTGTACGTGCGTTGTCGATTTGGTGATCGCCGAGAAGTCGTAGGTGTACTTCAAATGATTGGTGATCAACAGTTACTTCAAGCTTCGTTCCATCGAGACCAAGATGAATAATGTTGTCTATCGATACTGCCGAAATCGATTCGGTCAGATCGGATCGCTGTTCGTGTGCTCGTGACTTGATGACTTCGAGCACTTCGTGTTGTTGAGGCGAAACAACAACGGGTACACCCGGCTTGATGATGCCGGCTTTTTCGCCAGCAATCAGTTCGACGGTGTCGCCGAGTACGGCTATGTGATCGAGACTAATTGGAGTGATGACCGATACAAGTGGCGTGATGATGTTGGTGGAATCGAGTCGCCCACCGAGTCCGACTTCGATCACGCTGATATCGGCGTTCGTGTTGGCGAAGTGGCAGAACGCCATCGCTGTTTCGAATTCAAAAACGGAGACAAGCCCGATGTCGCCATCGGCAGTTACTTTTTCTACGCCGGGCCAAATATCGTTTACTAGACCGGCAAAATCGTTCTCTGAAATGGGTTCGCCGTTAATTCGGAATCGTTCAGTGATTCGGTGAATCGATGGCGAGGTGAACAGGCCTGTCGTATACCCGTTTTCAGCGAGCGCCCATGCGATCATCGCCGAAGTGCTGCCTTTACCTTTGCTGCCAGCGACATGAACGAACTTTTGTCCGATATGCGGATTGCCGAGATACGAAAGCAATCGTTCGATGCGTTTCAGATGAAAATCCGGCGGATCGTTGACGCGAGACTTTCTCTCGAAGTCGGCGAGAGACAGCAGCTTCGAAACGGCTGCTTGGTAATCGCTTTTTTCTTGAGACTGCGTTTGCATAAACAACGATTATCACGGTGAAGTGGTGTGATTGTCATTTCGAACGACACTTTGCGGTACGACTTTGCTTGCTCGATTGCTAGTATTGACGGCTAGCAAGTAAACCAACCGCTACTAGTAGAGGCTCGGCAGATTCGTGAAGTACCGCGACCTAATTGAGAACGCCCTGAACGGCCATGGCGCCGACTACTGTGAAATTCGTATTGAAGAGACGGATAATTCACGACTGACTTATCGAGGTAAATCACTCGATACGATTGCTCAAACTAGCGGTCTTGGCGGAAACGTACGGGCTGTTACAAAAGGCGGTTGGGGCTTCGCAAGTTTCAACAGTCTTGAAGAACTGAGCTCGAAGGTTGCCGATGCCGTTGCTCAATCGAAGGCAGTTGGTGGTACGAAAACGGAAATTGGCGAAGCTCAGGCTCACGTCGACATCGTCCCGGCTTACATCGTTGAAGACCCTTCTGAGATTTCTCTCGATGAGAAAAAACGCCAGATGGATCACTACAACGATCTTGTGTGGTCGGTCGATGGCATCAATAGTGCCGACATAATTTACGGCGATACTTCTCGCAAGACGTACTTTGGCAGCTCAGACGGTTCGTACATTGAGCAGCAGCAGGTTCACGTTATTTCACGAATTTCAGCGCAGGCTCGAAACGGTGGAGATGTTCAGCAGGCAGGGTTCAGTCTGGGATCGCAGGGCGATTACGGATTGATCCGAGGTCTCGATGATCAGGTCATCGACGCTGCAAAGCGAGCGGTTGCACTGCTCGATGCTAAATCACTTGATGGCGGCGAACGAACGGTAATTTTGGATCCTGTTCTTGCCGGTGTGTTCGTTCATGAGGCGTTTGGTCACCTTTCCGAAGGCGACAACGTTTACGAGAACGACAAGCTGAAAGAGATTATGTACATGGGTCGGAAGTTCGGTGGCAAGCACTTGAACTTCACCGACGGCGCATCGATTCCTGCCCTTAGAGGCAGTTACAAGTACGACGACGAGGGCACGCCAGCAACTCGAACGGCACTTGTCCGTGAGGGTGAATTGGTTGGTCGGCTTCATTCTCGTGAAACCGCCGCAAAGATGGGCGAGCAACCTACGGGTAACGCTCGGGCCATTGGATATAACTTCCCGCCGATTGTTCGCATGACCAATACGATCATCGAGCCGGGCGAAGCCACGTTGGAAGATCTTCTCTCAGGAGTCGAAGACGGCGTGTACGTTCGCAACTGGTATGGCGGTATGACTCAGCACGAGATGTTTACATTCTCGTCTGGTGAGGCGTACATGATTCGCAACGGTGAGATTCAAGAGGCAGTCCGTCCCGTAATGCTCACCGGAAACTTGTTTGAGACTCTCAAAAATCTTGACGGAGTCGGCAACGATCTTGATATGAATCAAGGTGGCGGTTGCGGCAAGGGCGGACAGTCGCCGTTGCCAGTTTCGAACGGTAGCCCGCACATACGAATTCAGAATTGTCTGATTTCTGGTGCGTAAGCACGGCGTTATCTAATTTCTTTAGTCACTTATTCCGAGAGATAAAAAATTGAGCGAATCGCTTCTAAATGCCGCTGCCGCAAAATTTGACCAAGCCGAGGTTTACCGAATTGAATCGGAAAGCCACCCGGTTTCGTTCGAATCGAACAAACTGAAAGAAATCATGCGTCGAGACACTTCAGGTGTTGCTCTGCGGGTGATCGATGACGGCCGTGTTGGATTCACTTCCACTACCGACGCCGCTCGTGAGAGCCAGCTAGTTGATCGGGCTGCATCGCTAACTCCGTTTGGTGCAAAAGCTGAATTTAGCTTTCCTGCGCCATCCGAATACCCGACTGTCGACATCGTTGACCCGAAGGTACCGCAAGTGTCTCAGCAGTCGATGATCGACACGGGTCAGGGACTGATCGAGCGTCTGATGGACGAATGGCCAGATCTGCTGTGTGATGCTCGAATTGGTTGGTCGACCGGTAAAGGTCGGATCATGAACTCGGCTGGAATCGACGAAACGTACGAGCAGACGAGCTACTACGCCTCATTGGGTGCTCAGCTGATTCGCGGCACCGACATGCTGAACGTGTGGGCGGGCTACGGTTCAAGTCACCTATTTGGCGACGATGAACTTGATCGCTTGATTCAGACTGTTCGACGATCGCTTCGGTGGTCGAAGGAAACTGCGCTTGCGACCGCTAATACTGGCGATATGCCGGTGATATTTACTCCCCGTGGCGTTGGTGCAACACTGCTTCACCCGCTGCTTTCAGGTTTCAACGGCAAGAACGTTGCCAACGGTTCGTCGCCCCTCGGAGAACGATGGGGTGAGAAGATTGTTGATGAACGAATTTCTATTTACGACAATCCGTTGATTAGCGGTGCCAGTGGTAGCCGTCCGTTCGATGACGAAGGTGTGGCAAGTCGTAGGCTTGGGCTGATCGAGAACGGTGTTGCGGGCGGACCGCTGTTGGATCTGCAAACTGCGGGCCAGCTCGGTAAGACTTCGACGGGTGCAGCGGGCCGTGGATTGGCAAGCACTCCATCGCCTAGCTCATCGGTGATCGATATTGCTTCGGGTGACACCCACTTCGAGGACATGATCGCTGGCGTCAAAGAAGGACTCGTAATCGAGGAACTTCTTGGAGCTGGTCAGGGTAACGAGCTCGGTGGAGACTTCCGAGCGAACGTCTCGTTGGGTTACAAGATCGAGAATGGCGAGATTGTTGGACGCGTGAAGGACACTATGATTTCCGGTAACGTTTACAAGGTGTTGTCACAGGTCGAACACGTTGGCGATTCGTCGGATTGGGTGTTCGGTTCAATGCGATCTCCAGCTATTCAATGCCTCGGCGTTGAAGTCGCTGCGAAAGACGAGTAAGAAAGCACAATTGGCGTCAGCGCCAGAATTTATTTATGGGCTTAGACGAATTTCTAAATCAACTTCCTGAAGACGATGACGCAGCTATCAACTATGCGTCGTTGCCTGAACTTTCACGGCTATCAGGCCCTGAAGGCGAGGAGTTCGGCCAACTTTGGCTTGAGTGGACACCCGAGCGGGTGCTCGACATTGTCGAACGTATGGTTGCGCTTTCTGAGGAGCAGTCAGACGTTGAGTTTGAGACTGTTTTTAAGCAGGGCATTGTTCATGCGAGCACGGGTGTGCGCGTCGCTTCGTTAAAGGGTCTGGAAGAAACCAACGATCGAGCACTAATTCGACCATTGTGCGAGATGCTTACGTCTGATCCGATAGTGGAAGTTCGAGCAGCCGCGGCGATCCCGCTGGCTTATCTTTCTGCACTGGCTCAAACGGGCAAGCTGGGACCACGTTACGAGCAGCGGTTGATCGCAGCACTCTATGAAGTGCTCGATGATGAACGTGAAGTTCAAGATGTGAAGCTAAAAGCTCTTGAAGCCGTTTCCGTATTTTCTGATGAACGATTAGACGCTCATATCGAAGCAGCTTGGTCGTCGGGCGATGTTAGTGCCAGGCAGAGCAGTTTGTTTGCGATGGGACGCACTTCGGATCCGAAGTGGGTAGAACGAGTCGTTCAAGATCTCGAACACGATGTCGTATCAGTTCGCTACGAAGCTGCGATGGCGATGGGTGAGCTGGGCGATGAAGAGCACTTACGTGCATTGGATGCGCCGCTAGACGACGCTGACTTGACTGTTCAGTTGGCTGCGATTTCTGCTGTAGAACGTATTGGTGGCGATGATGCCAAAGATCAGCTTGAAAAGTTGTTGGTAAGTCCTGAACCTCGGGTTGTGGAGCTTGTTCAGCAGGCGCTTCAGACGTTGAAGGATGAGGAAGACCTCGATGAGGTTGTGACTCAGGAGATGGCGCGTTCGATGTTCGGTGCTGGCGATACTTTGCCGGGAATCGATACGGAAGGCTATGAGCCGTCTGAGATTGAGGGCTGGGAGAATCTTCCAGATCCTAGTGAGGTCGATGACTTCGGAACGGGTGTTACCGACGAAGCAGAAGATCTTGGGCTAGACCGCGGCGATCCGTTCGATATCGATCTTCAACCAGAAGATCCCTGGGACCACCAAGAGAATTTCTAAGTGCGGGCGTGATTGGCGTTAGTCGCATGCGGCAATCTCGTTTAGTCGCGCTCGTCGTCGGACGACTTGGGACCTCGCGGCAATCTACCTAACCCCTCGCCCCTTCCCGAAGGAAGGGGGGCAAGCCAATTCGAGCGAAGCCTAGTTTAGGTTTTCTGGCCATTTGATTTCTATGGATGATCGTTCGATCTCGTCGACGTCCATTTCTACACCGAGCCCCGGCTTGTCGGACAACGTCAGTTTTCCGTCGTGGAAATCGAGAGGTTCGGTTAGGAAGCGGTTGTAACCCGAAATGTGGGTCATTGCGTGCTCAAGTCGGTAGAAGTTCGGCAATGTCATACAGAGTTGCGCACCAGAAACGATTTGCAAAGTTCCCTGAGCGTTGTGTGGGCTGAACGGCAGGTGATACGCCTCGGCCATGTTGGCGATCTTGCGCATTTCGGAGATGCCGCCTGCCAAACAAATGTCAGGCATAACGTAGTCGGTTAATCGTTTTTCGAATATTTCTACGAAGTCAAAACGGGTGAATAATCGTTCACCGACACTGATTGGTGCATTCAGTTGAGGGCGTACAAGTTCTAGGGCTGCATTGCTTTCGGCTGGTACTGGTTCTTCGAACCATCCGATGTTGGATTCTTCGAATAATCTATTCCCGAGTCGAACAGCCGTAGGCACGTTAAAGCGACCATGGGCGTCGATCAATATTTCATGATTACGGCCGACAACTTCTCGCACTGCTTTTACGATATCTGAGGCTTTTTCGGTGCCTTCTTCGGTTAATCCGCCCGAGAGAAAACCATCTTCGTGTTCTGGGAACGGATCGAACTTTAGGGCGGTGTGGCCAGCGGGTAAAACCACGTTTTGGGCGGCATCCGCGTATTGCTCGGGAGTCACGCAATTGTCGAACCAGCCGTTGGCATACATGTCTACGTCGTCACGCATTTTGCCGCCGAGCAGTTCGTGCACCGGCTTTCCAGCAGCCTTTCCTGTGATGTCCCAGAGTGCGATATCCACAGCGCTTACTACAGCCGAGGTGATGCCACGTGCGCCGACAGAGGTGTGACGTCGGAATAATTTCTGCCAGATGACTTCAATGTTTCTGGGATCTTCACCGATCAGCAACTCTTTGGCTGCGAGTGCACCTAGTCCGACCATTTCGGAACCGTGGTGTGGGAACGAACTTCCCTCGCCCCAGCCGGTGATTCCTTCATCGGTGTCGATTCGCAGGAACATCCAGCGAAGTGGGCGGGTGATTCCGGCCCATTCCCAGGTGAAGGGTTCGACTACGTAGGCTCTGACGTTGGTGATCTTCATATTCGAGTGAGTTCCTTGATCTGTTTAAATGTTGGGGCTACGTACTACTTAGCAGTAAGTGATGCTGAATCAAGTACGGGATTAGGGCTGAGAGTTCGTGTACGAATTACTGGCGGCGAGCCTGCCTGAAGGCTAGTTGCGCAGCCCCTAAAAGACTCACATCATCACCCAGCCGTGTAGCCGTGAGCGGAGTCGTGGAGCCGTAGCCCGGCAACGACTTCTCTATCACCGTCTCCTTCAGCTTCTCCCAATGACGTTGGAGTCCTTGAACAACTCCTCCACCTATAACAAGCGCTTCAGGGTTGAACACATTTATCAACATCCCCAACCCAATACTCACATTCTGAATCGTTAGATCGACAACGCCTTGTGCGACCGGGTCGCCATCGTCGGCGGCATCAAACACTATTCGAGAAGTGATATTTTCGGGATCGCCTTTAGCCATATCGGCGAGCGATCCTTCGCCAGTCCAGCGATCACGAGCGATCTTGGCGATGGCTGGTCCTGAGGCATTACCTTCGAAACAACCGTCGCAGCCCACATTGCATTTATATGCGCCAGTTCGTACTGCAAGGTGGCCCACTTCGCCCGCCCCGCCTGCCGAACCGGTGACCATTTCGCTATTGGCGATTATGCCGCCGCCAACACCAGTACTGATGGTTACATAGACGAGGTTTTCGGCCCCAACGTGATCGCCAAACCGCGTTTCTGCGAGAGCTGCGAGCGTGGCATCGTGCCCAACCCAAACGGGGACTTCCATCGCCTCTGAAAGCGATGATTTCATTGATTTATCGTGCCAGCCGGGTAGGTTTGGCGGGTGGTTGTATGTTCCAGTGGCGGGTCGAATTGGACCAGCAGTTGAAACGCCAACTCCTACGATTTCCGCTCCGTTAGGTGCAGTCGCACGGGCTGCTTTAAGGAGACGAGCGAGTCGTTCGCTGGCGTCTTCGATTCCACGTTCAGGAAGAGTGTCGACCGATCCACGACCGGTCATCCTGCCTTCTGAATCGACGAGTGCGGCTCGTATGTTGGTACCGCCAATATCGGCAGCAAGGGCGTATTGAGTGTTTGATGTAGTCACGGTCGGATAGTAGCAGGAGGGGCTGGCTACTCGGGTGAGAGGACGTGAGTTTTGTTGAATAATTTGTGAATTTAGCTTTGCGGTGAGATCAGATGACTGCTCACCGACCAATCTTTAAGCAGTTCATTTAGGGCAATATGACCATTATTACTAGTTAACATTTCGTGCTTGTCGTGCATCCATATCGCGTCCATCATTTAACGATGCCCGAAATTACTCACAACATAGATCTCTCCGCCATCCCTCATCGTCTGGGTCAGTCAACTGATCTGGAGGCAAAACGTCAGCGCGCATGGGCGCGACTTTCCGACGAGGAAAAAGAGTGGGTAGTCGCTGCTTGGGATCTGACTGCAATGATTCCATCGGCTCCTGCATTCCGCGAACTAAAAAGCGCTGGAGACAGGGTGTTATATGTATTGGTGGGTACTGAAGAGAGCCTGACTCCATTGGAGTTGTGCTATCTGATGATCGCTCGTTGGTTCCGCAACATCGATCCTGCGACTACGCGGGCGAAGATGGCTCAACTGGTTAACCAGGGTTATGCGCGGTATACGGGTATTGGGCGGACTATGGGTACGGAGGCTGGCCTGTTTGCGCTTGAGGACCTGACTGCCCGACGTGAGCGTCCTGCCGATGAAGATGATGAGGAAGAAGAAGGCCGTTCTGACCACCGTCAGACGACTTCCCGAACCAGAGTTGTGGATCGAGGCGAATCACCTAATTCCAACTTTGGAAACCGTCGTGCGCCCAAAGGGCGTTTCCGAACCGAGATTCCTGATGATGGTGGTCGCCCAGGTCGTAAAGATGACCGAAGCAGCGATCCTAAAGAAACCCGTGATGACAGCAGGTCTGATGGCGAATATCGCGGTCGAGACTCTCGTGATTCGCGAGGAGCACCGCGTGATACCAATCGTCCTCGACGCGACGATGGTGGCGGATATTCAAGAGGCCCAAGTCGTGATGACCGAGACGACGATCGTCGCGCCCCAAGGCGTGACGACCGTGGTGGACAGTCTGATCGAGATCGCGTAAACACTGATGGTCCAAGGATTGACGGCCGGGGCGGCGATTCTCGCGGTCCAGGGCGTGATGATCGTGGCGGCGGTTCACGCGGAGGCTACTCAAGTGGGCCACGTCGTGACGACCGAGGCGGCGATTCCCGCGGGCCAAGGCGTGACGATCGTGGTGGACGGTCTGATCGAGATCGCGTAAACACTGATGGACCAAGGATTGACGGCCGGGGCGGCGATTCTCGCGGCCCAAGGC
>Ga0302134_10000105_pt1 | contig 28554 bp, 23 predicted proteins | sample CB9_SCM_MG_FD_203123 | JGI IMG/M metagenome (GOLD analysis project Ga0302134, IMG submission 203123) | Marine microbial communities from Western Arctic Ocean, Canada - CB9_SCM | ecosystem: Environmental > Aquatic > Marine > Oceanic | place: Canada: Western Arctic Ocean | collected 2017-09-19
CCAAATAATGATCAACGGGGCAATGGCGACGATCGGGACCGTCTGTAGAAAAATCATATATGGGTATACGCCACGGCGAGCAATTTTTGATACGGAGAATAACAAGCCGAGTGTCGTTCCAAGCAATAAAGCCAAGGCAAATCCTGAAAGGGCTGCTTGGGCAGTTATCAGAGTGGCACTCAATAAATCGTCTACTCGCTTGATACTGACGGATATGATTTCCCCAGGACTGGGTAGCAGAATCCGAGGAATCTCCCATAGCCAATCCGCAGTTTGCCACAGCGTTAAAAGCAGTAACAGAAATGCAATTGGGTAGATGACGACTGAAAGCGAGAGTTTTGTTTTCATAAACCCTCCTGTAGGATGCGAGTCACTGCGGCTGTCTTTTCGAGAAACAGGGGTGTGTCGCGGATGGATGGGACTCGATCAGCGGGTAAATCAATGGCAACATCACCACACATGGTCCCGTTGGCGTCCAGTACTAACACGCGTTGACTTAAATAAATAGCCTCACTGACATTATGGGTTACAAACAAAACAGTCATTTGTTGTGTTTGCCAGATGTGCAGTAGTTCTTGATTCATTTGTTGGCGCAGTATTTCATCGAGTGCAGCAAATGGCTCATCGAGCAGCAACGCGTTAGGGTTCATCACCAAGGCTCGAGCAATGGAGACGCGCATCCGCATCCCGCCCGATAGTTCCCGAGGGTATTTGTCGATATCGGCAGCCTCAAGCCCAACTAACTGCGCAACTTTTAGCACACGTTCAGATCGGTTTCCCGAAGATTGTTTCTCGAGTTCAAGCGGTAATTGAATATTGTCAGCAACGGTGCGCCAAGGAAGCAGCGTCGGATCTTGAAACACAAAAGCTGGTTGTTTACATCCAAGCTGGACCAGGCCTGTTGTTGGATTGGCTATTCCAGCAACGCATCGCAATAATGTCGATTTACCACAGCCAGATGGCCCGACTATCGACACCCACTGACCAACGGGGATGTCACAGGAAACAGAATCTAATACCGTAGTGGTATCGTACTGTATACTCAGGTCATCAATGATGATGGCAGGTTTCTGTGGCATTGAAATAGGCATAGTCATGGGCGTTGGGGATTTGCGGAAACGTTTATAGAACCACTATAATAGTCACATCATAGACAAACTAGCTACGCTATTGGCAACATTCAACAATCATGACCCACTCTCTTCCACAGCGAATTGAAATTCAAGGTGAATGGCCGTCCGATCTTGCGACGACTAATATGGGAATTATTATTATCGACCATGGTTCACGCCGCGAAGTAAGCAATCAATATGTAATCACCGTTGCACGGAATTTCCAAGAATTAACGGATTATGGAATTGTTGAACCGGCTCATATGGAACTAGCTCAGCCTGACTTGGCCGCTGCCTATGACAAGTGTGTTAGCCACGGGGCGAAATATATTGTGGTTCATCCCTACTTTTTGGCCCCCGGTCGTCATTGGGACGAGGACATCCCGGAACTTGCTTCGGTGGCAGCAGCCAACCATCCACATACGAGTTGTGTGGTCACCGCTCCGCTAGGAATCCATAGTGCCATGCTACAAATCATTGTCGATCGAATAGACCAATCGTTGTAACGACAGAGAGCCAGCCAGTTTTCAATGGACACGTTGTCCGGGGATGGCGCCTTCGTCGATGGCCAGCATAAATACTTCTTCACCACCGGGACCGGCGGCAGCAATCATACCTTCACTGAGCCCAAACCGCATTTTTCGAGTGGCTAAGTTGGCGACCATGATGACGAGCCGACCTTCAAGATTTGCTGGATCGTAAGCTTGTTTGATGCCGGCGAATACTTGGCGAGTTTCATTACCACCCAAGCTGAGTGTCAACTTCAATAACTTATTGGCTTCTTCGACATGTTCGGCTTTAACCACTCGAGCAACTCGCAGATCGACTTTCATAAAGTCATCAAAGCTAATCTCGTCGGCCAATGGCTCATCTTTAAGCGGTTGACCGCTATCGGAGTATGGGTGGTCCACGGTAGGTTCCGCCGAAGCATTATCCGTTTTGGGAGGTGCCTGCTGATCCTCTGTAGATTCGACAGGCAGGTTCGCTGGTGATTCAGCAGTGTCAGCGGCTTGAGCATCGTTTTCTTCACGTGTTTCGTCGATCATAGTTTGGAGATCTTTCTCTTCGAGTCGTTTTAGCATGTGTTTAAATTTAGCAACGGGACTTCCCGTTAGGGGTGTGTTGGCTTGTTCCCAGCGGTTGAGTTGTTCACCAAGCAGGGATTCCGTTTTCTCAACTAGCTCCGGTAGGACGGGACTAAGATAGATAATGATTTGTCGAAACAGATTAATGGCGACCGTGCAGATGTTTTGCAGTTCATCCTGCCTAGCGGGGTCTTTCCGCAACTTCCAGGGCTCGTGGGTTTCCACATATGGATTTGCTTGGTCGGCCAATTCCATAATAAGTCGCATGGCTAGATTGTAGTTGCACGTTTCATACGCCTCGGCAATGGCATCTCCGGCTTTTGCTCCTTGGGCAAATAGCCCTCCGTCATCTGGGTACTCTGTAGCCAAACCGATCTCTTCAACGAACTTAGCAGTCCGACTAGCAAGGTTAACTACTTTGCCAACCAGATCGGAATTAACTTTGGCTACAAATTCCTCAATGTTGAGATCCAAGTCATCAACTTTTCCATTCAACTTGGAAGCATAAAAATACCGGAGGTAGGTGGGGTCGACATGTTTGAGATAGGTTTCGGCTTTGATAAACGTGCCGTCTCGTTTCGACATTTTTTTACCATCCACGGTAAGGAATCCATGGATATGTACCTTTGTTGGTAATGTGTAGTCGGCGACCTTAAGCATCGCCGGCCAAAAAAGCGTGTGGAAATACGTGATGTCCTTACCGATGAAATGGTGGATTTCAGTGTCGGCGTTTTTCCACCAGGAGTTCAAATCGCTACCGGTGCGATCGCAATATTGTTGTGTGGATGCGATGTATCCAATGGGTGCATCCCACCAAACAAACCAAAAGTGACCTGGATGATCGGGTATTTCAAAACCAAAGTAAGGGGCTGGTCGTGAAATATCCCAATCGCGTAACGGTTCGTGCAGGAAGTGTCCTTGCAGATAGTTTGCAATTTCCGTTTGTAGATGCTCACCCGACTGTGACCAGTCTGACAGAAACTCGTGCAACTGCTCAATCATGATAAACAGATGATCGGCTGATTTTTCAATGGGAACTGTGCCAGTCAATGTACTGGTTGGATTCTTAAGTTCACGAGCACTATAGGTCGCTCCACATTGATCACAGCTATCACCATATTGATTTTCTGCTTCGCAGTGGGGGCACGTACCTTGGACAAATCGATCGGCGAGGAAGATCCCTTGTTGATCATCAAATAATTGCGTGACTTCACGTTGTTCTACAAGGCCAGCGTCTTTAAAAGCTTGCCAGAACTCTTTGCACAGTTCATAGTTTTCTGGGCAATTTGTGCTGCCATAATTATCAAATTCGATATGAAAGCCAGTAAAATCCCGCATGTGTTCCAGTTGAATTTGTTGGATCCATTGTTCTTCAGTACATTGAGTGCGTTGGGCGCTCATCATAATCGCTGTACCGTGTGTATCATCGGCACAGATATAGATGCACTCATTGCCACGCAGTTTTTGAAATCGTACCCAGATATCAGTCTGGATGTATTCTACGAGATGGCCAAGGTGAATGGGGCCATTAGCGTAGGGCAAGGCGGAGGTTACGAGTATGCGACGGGGTGTAGACATGTGGGCACTGTAAAAAAGTCGAATTCAAATGCCCCGTTATTGTATCGAAGAGCGCAAGTTTACAAAACCACAGTAGGTGGATGCTCGTTTATTCCAGGGATCACAAATTGCGAGAATTACCAGACTTTACTCGTTGTCATTTAATTCAAAAATGACTTCTACTTCCGTGGTGATATTTCCAGGCAATGAACCCATGCCGACCGCACTGCGAGCGCCAACACCGTTTTCGGGGCCAAAGACTTCAGCCATTAAATCGCTGAACCCATTAATGACTTGAGGGTGAGTGGAAAAGTCAGCGGTGCAGTTCACCATGCCGAGAGTTTTAACGACGCAATGCACTCGGTCTAGGCTACCAAGATTTGCTCGCAGCGTCGCTAAAATCGCGAGGCCAACTTGTCGAGCTGAATCATAGCCGTATTGTTCGTCCACTTCAGACCCAACTTTGCCCTTCATCATTGAGTCATCCGTCTTTAGAGGACCGTGGCCAGACACGTAGCACATGTTGCCGGTGATTAAGACAGGTTTGTATACGCCACCCGGTTTTGGAGCGGTTGGTAATTCTAGTCCAAGTTCTGCTATACGGGCTTCTGCACTCATCTTCTGGTCCCTTTATATATTAACTTGCTTTTGTTGTTGTAATGATGAAACTCTATTATCGATACTCCGCCCCACGATGAAAGACCGGGCGGCAGTTTTATTTATAGACGTCTGCCGGATCAACGACTCTCTCAGCAATCACTTGCAGGCCATCCGTGGTCACTTCTCGAAAAAAACAACTCCGATATCCTTCGTGACAAGCGACTCCTTGTTGTTCGACGCTTAATAGAATCGTATCGCGGTCACAGTCAACGTAGATCTTCTCCACTTTTTGTATATGCCCACTTTGTTCGCCTTTGCGCCACAGTTTTTTGCGGCTACGACTGTAATAAACAGCGGTAGCCGTTTCACAGGTTTCACGAAACGCTTCTTCATTCATATACGCCAGCATCAATATTTGATGCGTTTTCGAGTCCTGGGCGATTGCAGGCAGTAAGCCACCGTTTTTACTGAAATCGGGGCCTTTTTCGGAGCTTTCACATTCAGATGTCACGAGTGTTCCCTCAAATATTGTGTTTTCATCGTTCTACGGCAGACACATTAAGTATGTGGTTTACCAGCGAGGCTGTCTACCAGAAAACCGAAAGCCCTGTTTTAGAGGTTTTTTTGGCAAATTATCCGATTTGAAGGGAACGCGCAGGACAGCTAGGGCATCCAACAAGCACAAATAGAAGAATCGCGAGCTGGGCAAATCTCGCCTTTAAACCACAAAGGACTTCACTTATGGCAACCGCTGACATCAATATAAATTTACTAGAAGCCATTGCACCTGCGTCGCTGCGTTCTGCGATGGTAGCGAAACGAATGAAAGCGGATGCGTCCGCGAAGCCAAAGCGTTTTTCCAAAGATGTAGCTCAAGCGGATCAGACGGTTAACCGCATCGCCATTGTGCGACAACAACAAGAAATGTCTCTGCGTAGTATTGCTCGTCATACCGGAGTCGATGTACGTACATTACGCAAGCAAGAAAAACCAACGGCGAATCTAACTCTTACCGAACTAACAAACTGGGCCAATGCACTTGATGTGCCTGTCAAAGATCTGATTGATGTCCCCGATCAAGGACTTGCCAATCCCATTCAACAACGAGCACAATTGATCCGTGTGATGAAAAGTGCAGTTTCGATCCAAGAGAATGCTGATTGTGAGAGCATGCAAGCTTTTGCCGATACGCTCGTTAGTCAGCTCATCGAATTGATGCCCGAGCTCGATGGTATCTCTGCGTGGCCAACTTACGGCCAACGCCGAGGATCCGAAGAAGTCGGCCGCACTGCTGAACAATACATGCCAGTACACGTTGCCGGTGCCGCTAGCTAAGTAAGGGCCCCGCTGAAACGACGGCTACTCGTCTGTTACACGCCGAGTAGTTTACCGTTGTGGTTGGCAGCGATCGCTTGGACAATTGTATCGCGTATAGCGTCAGCTTCTTCCCCGGTCATGGTGGCATCAGCGCGGCGAAATTTTACGTTGAGCAAAACCCGCTTTGTATTCGCTCCGTCTTGGTCAGGTGCGTGATATGTTTCTTGATAGCCGACGGCTTCCAAGGCTTCCCCAGCTGCTTGTTCGACAGTCGCTTGTAGTTGGTCCCAGCGTACGGACTCTTGTAGCACAATATTGAGGTCCCGCGATATTGCCGGGAACGCACTGAGATTTTGATGTTGCGGAATCAACGTAGCTAAATCGACCAAAAGAGCCATTTTCAATTCAGCGACCATCGCCGCAGTCTTCAGCGAAAATGCTTTGAGTCCCGGCTTGGATACTTGGCCTAAGAACCCCAGTATTTCGTCACCGAGTAACAAAGCGCAGCGTTGTTGGTTGTCCAGCAACCCGTCAAATTCTTCACCGGCAGCTGCTACGGATAAAGGAGTCGTGATTTTGAGTTTATCCAGCAAGGATTCAATGACACCTTTAAGATGATAAAAGTCACCACTGCTGGTGAGTCCGACCGTCTTCTGTTCTACGGGCAAGCCGGCAGCTTGAGGTAGATAGACTTTCGCAGTTTCAAATAACTCGACAGCTGGATTTGCCAACGATTGGTTGATTCGTCGTACTTCTAATAAGCTAGGTGTCAAACTTGTACGTAAGGCATCCGCTCCTTGTAGCATTGGTGAAATGGTACGCAGTGGAGTAGCCGTAGCCCAGGGGATGAATTGATTCGTCCAAGCGAGTGGTACAACAGACCCAGTAAGTGACTCGTCAAAGCCGGTAGCTGTCAACGTGGTACGAATAACTTCAGCCACTCGATCCTCGTCGCTTCGAAACGAGGCAGCCATGGGGACTCCCACATCTTCGGGTATTTTTTCGTAGCCGTGGATGCGGGCGATTTCTTCCAGCAGATCGCATTCGCGGGTGAGGTCACGCCGCCAACTTGGGGGGATAACGGTGATGGATTCCGTCGTGCTAGCGGATGCGGCATTCCCCAATGCGATTAGGATAGAGCGGACTTCTGCAGCGTCAATTTTGATGCCAAGAATTCTTTCAACCTGAGACAACCGCAATACAATCGGTTCAGCCTGCCAAGTTGATTTTCCCAGTTCAATCATACCAGCGTCTAATACGCCACCACAGTGTTCGAGGATTAATTCGCAGCAGCGTTGACTGGCCCAATCGACTCCGGCAGGATCTAACGCTCGTTCAAAGCGATACGAAGACGGGCTATGTAGATTTAATGCGCGTGATGTCGCGCGAATTGACATCGCTGTAAAATCAGCGGATTCTATAAGTACGTCAACGGTTTGTTCACTGACTTCAGTTTCAGCCCCTCCCATCACTCCGGCAATGGCGATGGACTTGGCCCCATCAGCGATAACGCACATCTCGGATTGCAATTCATACTCTCGGTGATCGATCGCTGCGAATTTTTCACCCTGCTCCGCCGCTCGGACGATGATTTGTCCGCCAGCGAGTTTACCCAGATCAAAAGCATGTAGTGGTTGACCGGCTTCCATTAAAACATAGTTGGTAATATCAGCAACGTTGTTAATTGGTTTCCAATCTCGATTGGCCGGCAAGAAAACGGTTCGCAACTGATCCTGCATCCACATTGGACTGTCTTTAATGGTGACACCGCGGATGATTCTTGCGGTGTAACGAGGGCACAACTCAGGTGCTGTAATGGAAACACTAAAATCGGTATTTACATCAGGGCCGCTGGTTTTCGGCTGCGGGCTGGGTAGTGTCAACGCTTGGTTATAAAGGACGGCGATTTCACGAGCTACGCCGATGTGTCCCAAACAGTCGGGTCGATTGCTTGTTACTTCTAGGTCAATGGCAATATCACTGCCGACTGGTTCTGAACCTTCGTGGTTCAGGCCGGACATAGCGAGTCGGTTTTCCAACTCTTCCCGATCCATATCGAGTGCCACGTATTGTTTAAGCCAGTCCCAAGAAACGAGCATGATTCAGGATCACTTTGTAATAAAAGGCAATAAAAGTGTATTGAAAATAGAATTAGAATTGTGCGAGAAAGCGAACGTCATTTTTGTAAAATTCACGGATGTCGGTAACACCATGCCGCCGCATACAGAGGCGTTCGACTCCTAGGCCAAAGGCAAACCCAGTAACTTCTTCGGGGTCATAGCCGACGGCTTTGAGTACATTGGGGTCAACCATCCCTGCTCCGCCAAACTCAACCCATTGACCATTCCAGTAATAATCAGCTTCAACACTAGGTTCAGTGAAAGGAAAAAAGGAAGGCCTAAAGCGAATCGTAACATCATCGCCGAGGTAACTTGTTGCAAACAATCGTAGCACGCTTTTCAAATCTGCCATCGAAACGTCGGTGTCAATCATCAAGCCTTCGATTTGATGGAACATGGGGTAATGTGTTGCATCTGCGGTATCGGGGCGATAAACCCGGCCGAGTGAGATAATTCGTATCGGCGGCGCGGTTTTTTCCATGACTCGAATTTGAACCGTGCTCGTCTGACTACGGAGTAGCAATCCGACAGGGTCTTTATCGCCACTGATGGCATCCGCCGTTGCTAGATAGAAGTTTTCCAACGGATCTCGAGCGGGATGGTCGTCGGGAATATTTAATGCGACAAAATTGTGCCAGTCATCTTCAATTTCGGGGCCATCGACAATGGAGAATCCCAGTCGGCCCATGATGTCTTTTAATTCTTCGATGGTTTGCGTAATTGGGTGGACATTGCCACAGCGAAATGTGGTGCCGGGCAACGATGTATCAAATTGGTTATTGGCGGAACTGTCGCTGGCAGTACTATTGCTACGCTGTTGGGCTGCTTCAAAGGTTGCTTCGATACGGCCCTTGGTCGCGTTAAATGCCTTGCCCGCCGTAGGCTTATCTTCTCGCTCAATGGAACCCATTTGTTGTTGAACGGATTTCAAGCGGCCTTTTTTTGCCCCTAGAAAGGTAACGCGAGCTGCTTCTAATGCTTCAGTGTCGACCGCTTCGCCAAAAGCTGTTGCCGCGGCGGTGCCCAATTCGTCGAGCTGATCAAGGAAATCTTGCAGTGCCATAATGGTTATTGTTGAGAGGGAACGTATGTATAAAGGTAAGTGATAAAAGAACAGGAGAGAAAAGCCTTGCGACTTGCCTCTCCTGTGCGAATAGGGTACTTATTGCGCGAAATTGAAGTGTTATGCGGCAAGTGCAGCTTTGGCAAGGTCGACAACTGATTCGAATGCTGCTGGGTCATGAATCGCCATTTCGCTAAGTGATTTGCGATCCAATTCAATTTCAGCTTTATTTAAGCCGTTAATGAATTGACTGTAACGTAGGTCATGAGCGCGGCAAGCGGCATTGATACGAGTGATCCACAAGCGGCGGAAATCTCGGGCTCGGACTTTGCGGTCACGGAAGGAGTACACACCAGAGCGGATGAGTGTTTCTTTTACGGTCCGAATTAGGTGGCTACGACCCCCTGTATTCCCTTTGGCACGTTTAAATAGACGTCTTTTAGCTTTGGTACGCGCGGCACCTTTACGAGTTCTCATTTTCTAATTCCTTGCTTTCGCAGTGGGTTACGTCAGGCCTTTTCCATATACAAAGTGTGTTTATGCACTTTAGGAAAACGTTCTACTGCCCACGCAACGGAGTAAGTTACTTTTAGTTGTCAAATTGTCTTGTCTAAATATCGATTTAGATATTCGGGAAACACAAGCGTGTTTATTGTGCTGCTGCGGTGAAGCTGCAGGAGTTGTAAAAATCAGTTGCTGTAGCCGTTGAGAGCACGAGCGATCTTCTTTTCGTCAACTGTGGCTTGAACCGTCGTTCCACGTAGATTACGCCTACGTTTTTTGGAAAGGGCTCCAGCTAAGTGGCTTGTACCAGCACTACGGTGCTTTGCTTTGCCTTTAGCAGATAGTCGAAAACGCTTTTTGGTTCCCTTATGGGTCTTTTGTTTAGGCATTGTTTTTCTATCTAGTTACGGTTTACTTAAATAATCCAAGGGGAAGCTAGCTATTATAGACGCGTCCTAAAAATTCGAAAAGGGGTAAAACAACACAGAATAGCGATGAAAACATGGAAATTGTGTTTAGGACGTCTATTACAGTGCCCTATTTCTCATCCACGCCATTAGCAAGGTCTTGTAACCCCTGATCACGTGTTTTGATTTGGTCTAGTGTGCCTTGCACGTTGGCTTTGATGTTTTTGATCGATGCCGCTGGGTTTGCCACCGCAGCAGGTTTGTTTTCCGCTCCGGCGTTTGTTTCCACCGGTTGGTCTTTACAGCCTGTGATTGAGATGATGGTCGTCAGCGTCGCGATTGCAATAAGCTTGTTTATAAGTGGTTTCATTATAAATACCTTCAAATGTATAGAGAAACATGGACGATGTTTTTGATGTTCAAGATGTTCAAGACGTTCAGACAGTAGTTTCCTGCGGCAAAGAGCAAAGCGACCTTACCCAGTTTACTACCTAATACTATACTCCATCCGTAACGCTGAACACTAACGCTTAAACGGTAAGTTCATTTTTTGTAGCGATGAACGCGTTTGTTCAACAAACATATTATAGAAGGCTGACGCTATGCTCACGGTATCCTTACCAGACGGTTCCACTCGAGAATATTCTGTATCAATCACCCCTAGCCAAATCGCCGCAGAAATTGGTCCGGGTCTAGCAAAAGCAGCCATGGCAGCTGTAGTAGACGATACGATTGTTGGCCTAGACTTCGTTATCGACGATGGTCAAAGTGTTGCACTGCGAATTCTAACAAAAAAAGACCCTGAAGCATTAGCTGTTATGCGCCATTCGGCCGCACACATCATGGCCCGCGCTATTATGAAGTTGTTTCCAGGCGTGCAACTCGCGTTTGGTCCGACGATTGAAAATGGTTTTTACTACGATTTTGATCTCGAGTATGCATTAAGCGAAGAGGATTTCGAAGCGATCGAAGCTGAGATGAAAACAATTATCAAAGCGAACGAGGTTTTCGAACGGATTGAGACGACACGCACAGAAGCGATTGCTATCGTCGAAGATCTCGCTCAAGAATACAAAGTCGCGCATATAACTGAAGGCCTAGCGGACCACGACCAATTGTCGTTTTATCGGCAAGGTGAATTTATTGACCTTTGTCGCGGCCCTCACATCCCCTCCGCAGGCGCTGTTGGCGCCTATAAATTGTTAAGTGTTGCCGGCGCCTACTGGAAAGGCGACTCAAGTAACAAACAGCTGCAACGCGTATATGCGACGGCGTTTTTCAACAAAGAAGATTTAGCAGAACATTTGGTTCTTATCGAAGAGGCCAAACGCCGTGACCATCGTACATTGGGTAAACAACTCAATCTGTTTTCGATCAATCCCATCGTTGGGGCCGGTTTGATTTTGTGGCACCCCAAAGGAGCGATTATTCGTAGCACTCTGGAAAACTTTATTCGCGATGAACTTCAAAACCGCGGATACCAACCAGTTTATACACCGAACATTGGCAAAATAGATTTGTATGAGAAGTCGGGACATTATCCGTACTATAAAGACAGCATGTTTGCGCCAATAAAAATGGAAGATGGCAATGAGTACTTACTCAAGCCAATGAATTGCCCGCACCACATTATGATTTATAAAGCGAATCCACGTAGCTATCGCGAGTTACCTTTGCGGTTGGCGGAATTCGGAACGGTTTACAGAAATGAGCAGTCGGGTGAATTAAACGGAATGACGCGAGTCCGCGGTTTCACGCAGGACGACGCGCATATTTTCTGCACAGCCGATCAAGTTCCGGCGGAGTTTATGGGCTGTATAGAAATGACGCAGTTTGTGCTTAAGAGCCTGGGGCTGAATAACTACCGCGTTCGTTTAGGGTTTCGTGACCCACAAAGTGACAAATATGTTGGTTCACCTAAGTTGTGGGACCATGCTGAGAAATCACTGATTGAAGTTTGCCAAACATTAGGAATCGAAGCTGAGTGTGAAGAAGGTGAAGCAGCCTTCTATGGCCCGAAAGCAGATTTTGTACTGACGGATTGCCTCGGACGGGAATGGCAACTTGGCACGGTTCAACTAGACTACAATTTACCAAGTGAAGAACGTTTTGCTTTGGAATATGTTGGCACAGATAATTTATCCCATATTCCAGTGATGATTCATCGCGCACCGCTGGGGTCGATGGAACGGTTCATCGGAATGTTGATTGAGCATTTTGCTGGCGCCTTCCCGTTGTGGCTAGCCCCAGAACAAGTGCGAGTTTTGATCGTTAGCGAGAAATTTGAAGAATACGGACGACAGGTCGAAGGGCAATTAAAAGCGGCTGGGTTACGCGTGGGTACGGATTATCGAGCCGAGAAGATTGGCGCAAAAATTCGAGATGCCCAGCTTGAATTAATCCCCTACATGTTCATTCTTGGTGGACGTGAAATGGAATCGGGTGAAGTGTCTATTCGCGATCGGATTGATGGCGATTTGGGAGCGGCACCGATGGCAGAGGCGATTGCCAAACTGCAAACCGAGATAAATGATCGGGTTGTTCGCCAGTCGTTCAGCGGCAGTGCAGGGTTTGTGGCCAAAGGATCCCAAAATGAGTACTAGCAGGGGGTAACCAATGTCCCAAAACGGCTCCAAAAAACGTCAGTGAGAATCGTGTTTTTTGTTTTGTCGCTGCCCCATTTAAACAAGTTATCTATAGAATAAAGAAATAGGTGGAATCGTTGGTTCCACTAAGCTGTTTCATGTTTCACAAAAAGGACACCCATCATCGATCGCAACGCACCTCGTGTTAATGACTATATTCGAATTTCACCCATCCGCGTCATCGACCATGATGGGGAACAACTAGGCGTTATTGACACCGACCGAGCTAAAGAGATTGCCGTTGAAGCTGGTCTAGATTTAGTCGAAGTCGCTCCCAATGAAAGTCCACCGGTTTGTCGGATTATGGATTACGGTAAATACAAATACGAAAAAAAGAAAAAGGCGAACAAGAATACCGCTCATAGTTCGAAAACAAAAGAAGTGCGTTTACGGCCAAAGACGGGAAAACATGATATTGATTTCAAAGTAAATCAAGCTAAGAAGTTTCTTGATAACAAAGACAAAGTTCAGATTACCGTGCAGTTTCGCGGCCGTGAGATGGCTCACATTGATGAAGGTCGTCGGGTCATGGACGAGGTCGTCAAAGAGTTGGCCGAACATGGCAAAATCGAACAGTCGCCGGTGCAACATGGCCGTCGTATGACTTGCATGATTGTGCCCCACAGATAGATCGCGGAAGTACTGCGAATCATCTGCGACATACGGATCAACCGAGCAGTTTGTGAATAGCAGCGATTGTATTGCGAGCCATTGTATTTGCATCACGGCGGGCGGAAATGTTTTTGCGCCCCAAGCGGCCATACTCCGCCAAACCTTTTTGGTTTTCAAGTAGCGCATGTAACAATTGCGCTAATGCTGCGGTATTGCCTGGCTCAAACAAGATGCCACCTTCAAGGTCGGCCAACATTTCGGGGAACGCACCATGTTCTGGCAGAACGACGGGTACACCCGCTGCCATCGCTTCGAGTGCGAACAAACCTTTGGGTTCTTGATAAACCGTTGGCACACAAAGTAGATCGATGTTGTTAAGTAATTGTTGCTTCTTAGTGTGATCCACCGTGCCTAAATCTTCGTAGTCGTTTGCTAATCCAGCGGCGTCCAATTTGGCGAGTTCGGCCGCAGCATATTTCTGGTTTGTTGTTCCACGCCAACCGGCTAGCTGTAACTGGATATCTGCGGTGTCTGGAAGTTGCTTTAGCTGAATGAAGGCATCGACGAGAATATGTAATCCTTTTTCCTTTGACATCCGCGCCAAATAACCAATGGTGCGGGGATTGGACATGCTCGGTGGTTCAGGACTCGGCCAGGTGGTGAGATCCAAGCCAAGTGGCACTACTTGTATTTTGGATTGAGGAATTTCAAACAATTCACACATCACATCTTGGTAGAACTTGCTTTGTACAATGAACCCATCGACTTCCTCGGCCAAGTTGCGCATGATTTTTAGCGTTTGGCTTCTATAGGGTTCAATCAAATCTTGTAAGAAGATGTCGTCGCCTTGCAGCATGACAATGACGGGTATGTTGTGCTGCCGAATGGATGTGATGCAGCCGCCGATTAAAAGGTTGCTCAGGATGACAACACTCGGTTTGATATCATTGACCAACCATTTTGTTAACCGCTTTACTTCTTTACGTTGGTTTCCATCTGTCCCTTTCAACATGGACACCGTTAGAGCCCCAAGTGCTTGAGGGCTAATTTCAATCCCACGAGCGGTGAATCGTCGTATCAACCAGGGGGCGTCGAGTATGCGGTCTACGAATTTGGGAATGTGGCGAAACAGAGGTATTTTCTGTTGTAGAAAAACGTTTATGCCACCGAAAAATACTTGATCAATGCTGACATCTTCCTCGTCAGTTCGGATTGGCGTATATGTTGGCACCAAGAGTGTCTCCACCCCGGCGGCATTCAAAGCACGCGCTAAGGTGTTATCGTGCAAGCAACTACCACAATACATATTGGCAGCGCCACTTGTCAGGTAGGCAATTCGATCGCGGTTATGGTGTTCTATAGAAGTCATCGGAAGTAATTCTTGCTGAGATATTCAACTATTGTTAGCGGTGGTGTCGGGTCTACTCCATTTTGGCAATAGATAGCACATCGTCATACCGACGGCTAAGTTGGCTGCCAAAGCAAATGGACCGATCCACTGAAACGAAATAGGGTCGGTGCAATACTCAAACGGAATGCCGGTTGAATCATCGATGCCCTGTGCGATGACCCCGCCGATACTCGTCGGATCAAAGCCATGATTGAGATAGAGCCAGTAACAGATCTGTCCACCAAACGCGGCGAGGATTGCTGTTAAGGTACCGGCAATTGTGCCCGCCCAAACACCCGCGGGGTGTACGCGTTTGGCGAAGATGGCATAAAAGAACAATGCGAAAATGGGCGTCGTTAATAAGTTGACGGATTTTTGAGTGACGGCTATTATATTCCCCTCGATATATTCCGTGAGCCCGCTACCCAAAACAACAACAACCCCAACGCCGATTGCGATTAAGCGAGCGATTGTTAAATGGTGTTTGTCGCTCAATTTGTTTTTCCGTAGCCGCTCGACGAAATCGGACATAATCACCGCTGTAATCGAGTTTACACCGGAGTCGAGACTCGACATGGCCGCAGCAAACATCGCAGCGATCACTAAGCCGGTTAGTCCGATTGGAAGTTCTTGAGATATGAAACGCGGGAACCATTGATCAGAACCAATTAAATCACGCCTAGTTTGTTTTAATGTTGCGGCATCCCATTGCAGCTCGCTTTGGATTTCATTGTTATTAGGAAACCGTTTTTTATCGATCTGGAAATTTGTATTCAAAGCGGAATACATTTCGATGTTGGCTGTTTGCTGCGCTGGCAACGCTGCTTTTTCCTTTTGATAATGTGCCATCAAGGCGATGCCCACGAAACACAGAGTACCAGTAACAATAATTGAGAGACCCAATTGATAAAGCAAAGCTTTCCGAGCTGTTGTTGCATCTTTGGTTGCCATGAACCGTTGTACGGAAGTTTGATCGCTACCGAGCGTGGCAACATACCAAACTAGTGTTGTGATGATGGATCCGACCCAGGAGACGCGCGTTGAAAGTCCTTCGGGTAAGACTGGCTGGGGTTTCCAGTCACTTGGCCATTCAGTCGGTATCCATGAAAACCCTCCGAAGTTGATGGTGACGACTACTAGAACAGTCACGGCTCCACCGTACAGCAACAGAGTTTGCATGAGGTCAGTGATGACAACAGCTTGTAGTCCACCCATGGAGGTATAAATAATAGCGACCAATCCAATGATGGCGACAACCAGTGTGATCCATTTGTGATCGACATCGAGCATCGTGACCATCGCTTCGCCAGCGAAGTGTAATAGTACGGCCATCCAGATTAATCGCAGTGCCAGGAAGAGACATGCGCCAAGTACACGAAAAGAATATCCGAGCTGCCTTTCAAGCAATTCATAAGCGCTCGTTACCTTGTGCTTCATATAATAAGGAAGCATCAAAAATCCGACTAACAGAAATATTAGTGGGTGTGCTAAATAGCCAATAAATGTAATGGGCCCCTTACCGGCCACTTCACCTGGCATCCCTAAGTAGGAAATCGTGCTGAGCAAGGTTGCAAATAACGAAACACCAATCAATAGCGGGCTCATGTTGCCACCACCGGTAAAATAGTCATCACGGTTTTTTTGCCGCTTAGAAATGTAGTACCCCAGATAGATGGTACCGATTACGTATAAGCCCAACACGACAAAATCTAGCGAGTGGACTCCCTTGGTTTGGGAAACTTCTGCTGCATCTGCCGCTGCCAGTAAACTGATCATTGGAGAAAAAAGTAAGAGCGTTAACACGGTGAGCAAGAGACTGAGAATTTTCAAAATATAGGATTCCCGTTGAATGACTAAATGTTTTGGATTGGAAGTTGGCGTCCGGTCAGAGATTGGTTCAGCGGCTTCCAAATCAACGGGGAACCAATAGTACCTTAGGCCTGACAATTATTATATATTAAGATAGTTCGCTAATTGATGCACGCCTTGAGTTTCTAAGGTAAGGATGTATTCGTTAGTGTTCGTTGAATATCAAAACGAGACCAAACACTATGGAATAAGGATCCCCAACGGTGCGGAAAAGCAAAACTCTGGAAAAGATTAGAAATAACGAAGTGGTAAAAATTTGTGCATTGGGACATTTTATACCGTCCTATGTGCGGCATGCCGCCGCTGCTGGCTTCGATTGTATCTGGCTGGATTGTGAGCATCGAACTTGGGAGAATCGTGAAATTCAAGCGTTACTCGCTTTTTTTCATTTATCGGATATTGATTGCATGTTGCGGTCGCCGACGACGGACAAAACGCAACTATATCGATATCTCGAAGATGGTGCAGCTGGCTTGATGTGCCCGCATGTCAATGATGGAGAACGAGCCCGGTATTTGCGAGATTGCACGAAGTTCCCGCCGATAGGTGATCGCGGCATTGATTCGGCCGGTTTAGATAGTGATTTTTATCTTTCTGGTGGTATGGAATACACGCACGCGGCCAATGAGGAGACGTTTTTGATTTTGCAAATTGAAACATTGAAAGCAGTGGAGAATGCAGAAGAAATTATTTCGACTGCAGGTGTTGATGGTGTTTTTGTGGGGCCTGGAGATTTAGGTTTACGGATCGAACGGTGTGGAGCAGATTTTGATCTCGAGCAAGCCATCGAAAAAGTGGCGGCATTGTGCAAGCAATACAACAAACCTTGGGGGCTGCCGATTGCGGATATCGAAGTCGGAAAAAAACGGTATGACCAAGGCGCTCGTTTACTCGCTTATGGCGGTGAATTCATGGTGCTCAAAGAAATGCTAGAAAATAATGCGGCTGAATTGTCGACATTGGAATAGTTATAGATGAACCCCAAGATATTGATTATTGGCGTTGGTTCCATTGGCGAACGTCATTTGCGTTGTTTTCAAAACACCGGTCGCTGTGACATTACTTTTTGTGAAGTCAACGATGAGTTGCGAGAGTCGATTGCCGAGCGGTATCAGATTGAACGTTGTTTTGCCGATCTCGCAGCTGCGATTACGGATGGGCCCGACGCAGCGGTAATATGCACACCGGCGGACTTACATATTTCGCTGGCGCATGAGTTGGCTACCGCCGGTATTCACTTGCTGATCGAAAAACCGTTGAGTACCAATACTGAAGGTATTGATGCATTGTGTGAGTTGGTAGAGTTGAATTCACTAACGGCCGGCGTCGCTTTTGTGACTCGATGTCATCCATTGGTGCAGCGGTTGCGAGCAGAGATTCGCGGATTAGCGGATACAGACCAAGTCATTCAAGCTACATTTGTTGGCGGTCAGGACTTTCCATTTTTTAGACCGGCGTACCGAGATATATATTACGCTCGGCACGATTCGGGTGGTGGCGCCATTCAAGATGCGATGACGCATAGCGTAAATACAATGCAATGGTTGATTGGGCCGATGACTTCGCTGATCACGGACGCCAATCATTCGGTGTTGGCTGGCGTTACGGTTGAAGACACGGTGCATGTGCTGGCGCGGCATGGCGCGATTATGTCGAGTTGGTCGTTGAATCAACATCAGCGAGCTAACGAAACAACGATTCAAATAATCTGCCAGCAGACGATGTTGAAGCTGGAGTATCATACGCAACGGTTGTTGAAAATGACGGAAACTGGCAAGCCCTGGGAAGTGTTATTAGAATGCCAGTTGGAGCGGGATGATAACTTCGTTGCGCAAGCGGAAATGTTTTTAGATGCCCTGGCGGGACAAAATCAAGTAACATGCTCGATCGCCGAGGCAAATGAGACACTCAAAGCGAGTTTAGCGATGCTTGAGTCGAACAAACGACGGGCGTGGGTTGATATTGATGTGACTTCAACAGAGGTACCAAGATGACGTTAGAACCGACAGTTGATTCATTGTTTGATTTGCTTGGTCAGGTCGCTTTGATTACCGGTGGGACGGGTTACTTAGGCTCAGCGATGTCTCGTGCCTTAGCGGAAGCTGGTGCGCAAGTTGTCATCACCAGTCGCGAGCTTGTGAGAGCGGAAGCGGCGGTGGCTGCATTGCCTGGAGAGCAACAACATTTTGGGGTTGAATTAGATCACAAGAGTGAAGAATCGATTGCGACTGGGTTTGCGAAGGCTGTGGAGTTAGCGGGGCAAGTTGATATATTAGTGAACAACGGGCAAGGTGGAAATGCCAAAGATTTAACCACAACAGATCAGGCACATTTCGATGAGCATTTAGCGAACGCGACCGGTTACTTTTTGTTAGCGCGGGAATGTCGCGATCATGTGGTGGCCCGCGGGGCGCAGGGTTGCATTGTAAATATAGGCTCAATGTACGGAGTGGTTGGTTCTTACCCAGACACATATCGGGATGTTTGTGGTGCGAGCCCAGTGGCCTATCATGCGCTCAAGGGTGGAGTGGTTCATATGACGCGACATTTAGCGGTATATTGGGCTGCGGATAATGTGCGGGTCAATTGTTTAAGCCCTGGGCCTTTTCCGAGTGACAAGGCGCCGGCTGGTTTGGTTGAACGTTTGATTGAAAAGAGTCCCATGAAACGTATGGGTAGCCCGTCGGAATTGAAGGGCGCGATTGTTTTTCTATGCAGTGATGCAAGCAGTTACGTCACGGGGCAAAATCTTCTAGTCGACGGCGGCTGGACCGCTTGGTAAATGCTTGTCCTGCAAGTCTGACCGCCTTGTGCCAGCCCTTAGTCTCGATTTATAATGGTCGAGATTCTTTCAGTGACACAATAAAATTCTGACGCCGCCTGTTATGACTATGAAACGAACACTTGCAGTTTTATTTACGATAGCTGTCTTTGCGGATAATCTATCGGCCCAAAACTCTCCGACGGTTATTGAAATCCCAGCGGCAGTTGCTGCGACAGAAGCTGAAATGAAGCCGTATGGTGAAATCATCGAACATACGCGCGTGAAAATTGAAATGTTGCCGATTCCAAGTGGTAAATACTGGATGGGTAGCCCTACCACGGAAAAACAACGCCGTGATGACGAAGGACCGCAGCGAGAAGTCACGTTAAAACCGTTCTGGATGGGTAAAACGGAAATCACTTGGAATGCCTATGACGTGTGGATGTCGGATATTGATATTCAGATTCGCAAAGTCTATGGCAAGAAAGCAAATGAGCGAGACCTACTAGCAGAACCACTCACAATTTCCAAACCTACTGCACCCTACACGGATATGTCGTTTGGCATGGGGACGCGCAGTTATCCCGCGATCTGTATGACTCAACATGCTGCGAGAACGTTTTGTCAGTGGCTCAGCGTAAAAACCGGGCGGTACTATCGACTGCCTACCGAAGCGGAATGGGAATATGCCTGCCGCGCGGGAACAACCACTGCCTATTCGTTTGGTGACGATGCAAAAAAACTTGGGGAATACGCTTGGTACTACAATAACGCTGGCGAACAATATCAAAAAGTTGGGCAAAAACTCCCCAATCCCTGGGGCCTATACGATATGCACGGCAATGTTTCCGAATGGGTATTAGATCAATACGACAAAGAGGGCTATGCCAAGCTCGGGAAACAACTCAATAATCCGTTAAGTGTTCCGACCACTTTATTTCCACGGACAGTGCGAGGTGGCAGTTGGCAAGACGACGCGGCACAGTTACGTAGCGCTGTGCGAGTCGCCTCTACAGAAGACTGGAAAGAACAAGATCCACAGATACCGCAAAGTATTTGGTATCATACAGATGCACTTCATGTTGGGTTGCGAATAGTTAGGCCATTAAAAACGCCGTCTGCTGAAGAGCTCAAGAACCTGTGGAATAAATCTGAACCAATCCAGTATGACAAAGACAACCCCAAAGAATTCAAAGAATAGCCGCTAACAAAAAAAGGAATAATTATGAGCGAGACAAAACCATCACGACGTCAGTTTTTGCGAACGACCGGAACCGTCGCTGCTACGGCAGGTGTGTTGAGTGGTGTGCAAGCAGTCCATGCTGCTGGTGAGGGTACTATTCGATTAGCCATTGTCGGTTGTGGTGGTCGCGGCACAGGCGCAATTTCAAACGCGCTTTCTGTCCCCAATGGAGATGTCCAACTTGTTGCCATGGCCGATGTTTTTGAACACCGGCAAAAAGCAAGTTACGAAAGTCTGGTGCGGCGGTTTCCGAAGACGGTTAAGGTCGACAAAGAAAACATGTTTTTGGGATTTGATGGCTACAAAAAAGCGATGGATGTCCTGCGTCCCGGTGATATTGTAGTTCTGACCACTCCGCCAGCCTTTCGCTGGTTGCATTTTACCTATGCCATCGAAAAGGGACTCAACGTGTTCATGGAAAAGCCGGTTACCGTAGACGGCCCTGGCAGCAAACGCATGTTCGCGCTAGGGGAAAAATCCAAGGAAAAAGGGCTGAAAGTGGGTGTTGGTTTGATGTGCCGTCATTGTGACGCTCGCGGCGAATTGTTCCAACGCGTTCGAAATGGTGAAATCGGCGATATTACAATGATGCGAGCATATCGCATGGCAGGGCCAACGGGCTATGCGGCAGTACCTCCTAAGCCGGAAGGCATCAGCGATTTGATGTATCAAATCAAAAACTTCCATGGCTTCTTGTGGCTCAGTGGCGGAGCAGTTTCTGATTTTTTGATCCACAACATCGATGAATGTTGCTGGATAAAAGATGCGTGGCCAATCGAAGCCAAGGCAGCCGGTGGTCGTCACTATCGCGGTGACAATATTGATCAAAATTTTGACAACTATTCGATTGAATATACGTTTGAGGATGGAGCGAAGCTATTGATGAACGGGCGGACGATGCCTGGTTGTCACAAAGAGTTTGCCAGCTACGCGCACGGAACCAAGGGCTCCGCCGTGATTTCTCAATCAGGACATGCGCCCTCCAAAGCACGTATTTTTAAGGGTCATGTAATGACGAAAGAGAATCTTGTTTGGGACTGGGGCAAGGCAGAACCGAATCCTTATCAATTGGAATGGAATCATTTGATCCACGCAATTCGAAATGATGAAGATTACAACGAAGTGCAACGCGGCACGATGGCTAGTCTTGTGACATCGATGGGCCGCATGGCTGCACATACCGGACAGACGATGACTATTGAAGACATGCTTGAGTGCGACCACGATTTTGGTGACGGTCTAGCAGACCTTACACTCGACGGCGATTCACTGCTGCAGCCCGCCGAAAATGGTACTTATGCTATCCCGCAGCCAGGCTTGAACCCGGATTACGAATATTAGACAGTAGCGGGAAGAGTAACAAGCAAATGTGCCTCATACAGATAGATATCAAGCAAACGTGCAGCAATCGCGCGGGCTAAATGGTTTTTGGGGAAATTCATCAAGATTTAGTTGTTAGCCAGGAATTATCCGCATGCAGCCCGGATATCAGCACACGCTTAAGCGAGGATATTGTTGATCACTTTGCCGTGACTGATACGGATCGGACGATTGAGGGGGTCGCGGATTTCGGCGTGGGGTTCATATCCCAACAGGTGAAACACGGTAGCTAGGATGTCTCGTGGGCGGACAATTTCGTCTACCGGGAATGCGGCCTGTGCGTCAGTTAACCCATGCACTACGCCACCCTGAATTCCGCCGCCGGCCATGGCGATCGAAAACGCGCTGCCCCAGTGATCACGCCCAGCGCGAGCATTGAATTTTGGGGTGTGGCCAAATTCACTTTGAATCAGCACTAAGGTTTCGTCCAACATTCCTCGCTGCTCAAGGTCTTCGATTAATGCGCTTAGTGTTTGATCCATCACGGGCATCAAATGCTCTTTCAGCGATTGGTTGTGCTTTTTATGAGTATCCCACCCGCCGCCGTTTTCGTATTTGTTTTCATCAATCACGCGGGTCCAGTTGACTTGTACCAATGAGACACCGGATTCAACTAAGCGTCGAGCTAACAGACAGCTTTGAGAAAAGCGACTGCGACCATAGCGGTCGCGAGTTGCCTCAGATTCTGTACTCAAATCAAAAGCGTTACGTGTCGGACCTGCCCCTAATAAATCATAGGCTTTTTGGGTATGTCGCTGAAAATCTTTTACAACGCTTTCCCCTTGTAACGAATGGTCTTGTTGATTGATTTGATCGAGAAGTGTTTTGCGACTCAGCACTCGATTCGATGATATATCTTCGGGCAAGGACATGCCGGGGACATCAAAACGGTCTTCTTGCGGATGGCATTTAATGAGCCACGGGTCATGACGGCGGCCGAGCAATCCGGCCATTTGTCCGGGCCACGGTATGTTTCCGTCGTTCCAGATATGTTCGGGAATTACCATTGCCGATGGCAAGCCTTTGTCTTTTCGCAACGCTCGAACCATAGCCGCTAAACTTGGCGAAACGTTGGGAGGAACGGGAAGAGCGTTCTCGCGGCTCAATGGAATATGTTCGACGCCGGTTAGCATTTGGTAACCACTAGACGAATGGTTGTTGTCGTGTGTCACGACTGCTCGTAAAACTGCTAAGCGGTCGGTTAATTTAGCGATTTGCGGCATTAGCTCACCGACGTGATAGCCGGGCGTGGAGGTGGAGGTCACGCCAAATTCCCCGCGGATATCTTCCGGAGCATTTGGTTTGGGATCCCATGTTTCGTGTTGGGGGACGCCACCATTCAAATTGAAAACGATAACAGATTTTGCTTTGCCAAAACTAGTACTTCGATCAGATGGTGCAGGACGATCCGCAGCCAATGCTCGGTTGTTGAGTAGCGAGCTGAGGCTAAGACCACCTAAACCAATTCCTCCTACACGCAGCCACTCTCGCCTCGATATTCCATCGCAGAGCGTCAATCCGGTGTTGTCGTGATAACTAAGCATTGTAAAAACTCCGTGATTGCCGCCACTTTACCAACACAAATGGATGGTGGCATGGCAACTATTTGTTTGTCGGTTGTTAATTATAGTCGATGTAGACCGCGGTCAATAGGCAAACCCATTTTAGGTGGACGGAGGGCTGTCAAATGTTAGCCTTCAGCTCCAATAGGTTGGTATCGATGTAGGTGATTTTGGAGGGCAAACTGATCCGCCTACACGCAGACGGGTCACTACAAGAACAAAGGTAAGGTTGAATATTCCCCATTCAACGCTGTGATTGAATCCCACTCCATCCAGTCGAGTACGGTTGCGTAGACTTGGCGGAAATCGACGGCATACTTGAGGTCCCCCTGTTGAATGTTGTCCAACGACGGGTGGTCGCCAATAACTCCAGCTTTAACAGCCGCTCCTGCTAAAAACATCGGCGCTGCAGTACCGTGGTCGGTACCCTTACTCGCGTTTTCCTCGATACGTCGTCCAAATTCACTGAAGACCATGACGGTCACACGTTGCTGATGCCCACGTTGTTTGATATCGGCAATGAATGCTCCCAGCGCGCTAGACCATTGTCCACTGAGGACTTGATGTGCATTGGCTTGTTGGGCGTGCGTATCAAATCCGTCAAGGGTGACATAGTAAACGCGGGTGTTTAACGGGCTGTCAATCAATTGGGCCGTAGTTCGTAGATTTTGGGCAAGCGCATTGTTGGAGTATGTAACCGCATCATTGTGTTTGACGTTTTGAGCCGCTGATTTAATGAGTTCCTGGCTCATTTTTAGGGCGGCTGAGGTAGAGGACTGTACAAAATCCAACAACCCATTGTTACCTTCGCTCGGTGCAGCGGCTTGCCCTTGCGCTACCGCGGCAGTGATCGCTTGTTGATTTCCACGGAGCTTAAACTGTTCCAAAGATCGAATTGAGATGGCACGTGGCGTGAGAGCAGCGAGCGCCAATGGTTGTTTTTCTGCGCCGAGGTGTAGGATCGGCGTACTTTGCGAAGCGGGTAACGCAGTTGTGACCGATTGACCAATCCAACCATGATCGCGCTGTTGGGTTTTGCGGCGACAAGTGTGCCAAATATCCATCGATTCGAAATGCGAACGATTGGGATTGGGATATCCCACTCCTTGAATGATCGCCAATGCACCCGTCTCGTACAATTTCAGCAGGTCGGTCATCGCTGGATGAAGTCCTAGCTCGTCGTTTAGCTTTAACGCTTGATCTTTTGGTATAGCCAAAGTCGGTCGCGCTGCATAATACCGGTCATTCTTGAAAGGTACAATCGTATTAAGACCGTCGTTACCCCCGGATAGCTGGATAACGACGAGCACATTATCGTTAGAGTTTTTGTCTAGGCTGTCACTTGCATTTAACAAGAATTGTGGCAGGCCGGCTCCGACAGTAGAACCTGCCAGAATAGCAGATGTCGTGGCGGTATTTTGCAGCAGCCGTCGACGTGAAATATAGGGGTGGTGCATTTTATTAACCGAGTTGAAATTGGGGGAGTGATACGATTTGATGTAGCAGCGATTTGAATTGTTGATCTGTATGACCTGTTTCTTTTTGGGCGCTAGCTATCAATTGATCTTTGGTGTTATCCGCCAATGGCACAGCGCAAAATAGATCTGAAAAATAGGTAGCGGCTTGTGCCAAGGAATGGATGCGGTTGTTTTGTAAATGAGCTTGTAGCGACTTATTATCAAACGTCGTGTTTTCTGAGTGGATAAGTTCATGCATCAAATTTGATCGTCCGAGGAGTGTTGATGAATTAATCCATGTTCGTCCTCCGTCCCAGCCTTTTACGTTTGGAGGAAAGTAAACGCCATGGCCAAGTTCCAGTAGCCGCTGGGCAACCTGGGTTAAGTCGGTTTTGATAGACAACCCACGCATGATTCCGACGACCAGTTCGACTGGTGATTTGATTTTTCGTGCGACCGCATGCTCGGAGTAAAACAAGTTGCTGCGAAAGATCATCTCCAAAGTTCCACGGATTTGAAATTGATCTTTGCGTAACCGTTGAGCTAGTGGAGCAAGCAGTTCGTCGGCTGCCGCTGGTTCGTCCATTACATAGTATTTGACAAGTTTCCGAGCAATGAAAAGAGATGCTGCAGGTGTGGAAATAACATGTGCAACGGCTTGTTGTCCTGTTAGTGCTCCTTGCGTTCCGAGGAAGGATTTTTTACCAAAGTCGTGTTGGTATTTATTGAAGCGATAAGCTCGGTTGCGAACTTCCCAACCGGTAAAACAGCGTGCTAGTTCACGGATGTCCTGTTCGGTGTAATTCCCCTCACCCAAACAGAATAGTTCCATTAATTCTCGAGCGAAATTCTCGTTAGGATGTGTTTTACGGTTATTGGCGGAGTCGAGATAAAGTAGCATGGCTGGGTTCTGCGATATTTCTTGCACCATTTCGCCAAAATCGCCGATGGCATGTTTACGCAACAGATCATTTTGTTGTTGCATCATAAAGGCATCTTCGACTTTGGCAGCACTGGTCGCAAAATGACCGTGCCAAAAAAGAGTCGTTTTCTCGTGTAGCTGATCGCTAGTCTTGAGCATCCGATATAGCCAGGCGGTGGCCAGTGATTGCAAGTTACCGCTAGCGACAATGCTACGAGTCATGCGTGTCATTTCATCGTGAAATGACTGCGGTTCTTGGTTGTCATGTAATACTTGTTTAACACACCGCTGCACACCGCCAGCAACCGCTCGTTGTAATTCACCACGCCTCACCCCAAATCCCGTGCGGCGGTACAGGTGGGCCGCTTGCGTTAGATTCCAAGGTCGTCTATTGGTTGGCTGGAACGTAGACCAAGCCCATGCTGGATCAATATGGTTCATTTGCTGTCCGGCTGAAATTTTAGCTCGACGGATAACGCGAGTTGTTTGGAAGTTGATCTAATCGTGATATCGAGTGCGTTCGTGAGTTGAACCATCGATATGAGCAAGTCGATTTGTGTTTCTGCGCCCTCACGATCGCTGCTATTCTCAAGCATGTTGTTGGTAATTAAAATTCCGCGGTTTTTTTGCAGAATGGTAGCCAAAGGCGCTGCTAGCAACGTCAGTTGGCTGTTGGTTGTCCAGTTGGCCTTGCTACCGCTGCGGTTGGCAGGTTTTGCCGAGTGGTTGTCATCGCGTAGTTGTTCGGCAAGTAAACGTGTACTTGAAAGGATGAGCCTATCGCCCTGGAACACAATGGTGGGAGAAAAGTTGTGTTGTACAGAGATGGGTTGTCCCGCCAGAGGTGGAATAAACGCGGTGGTTATCATACGGTCTTTTTTACTGTCCACCAATTCAATGTCGAGCTGTGGATTCCCTTCCATTGCGTTTACGACATTTAGAAAACCAACAAAGCTGATAAAAATACGGCGCAATTCCGCTTGCATCGTTTCTGAGTTTTGCAGTGTGCCGACAATCGCGAAAGCTGGAAAAATAATGTCAGGTTGAGGCGCGTCGTTTCCAAATTGGTTATCGGTGACAACAAGTTGTGCGCCGGGTTCGAGGGCCCCGAGAATGTCGGTCCCGAAATCCTTTCCCGAGAAGAACGTGGATAGTGTTGTATCTGCCTGGGCGATACCTTCATTCACATCATCATCGTAGAGGTCGGGCGCTAGCAGCCACCACGGCGAGAAATCGCGGAACATTGAAATGCTGGCAATGGTATTGGTGGGAAGCAGCAAGCTTGGTGCGGACCCGTTCGTGTCGGGGCCGAAATAGTATTGCCGCGATTCTGGGATCCATTCGTCGTCGTGGGCCGTTGTGAGTTCCAGCTTTAAATGTTGATGATCAAAATCAATGGCCGCTGTAATGTAAGGTGATTTGGCGAGTTGATTGACAAGTCCACCTGCCAGCAGTTCGAGCAACATGTTCTGTCGCATGGCCTGTTCTAGCTGTTCGAGCCCGTTGTGTTGTTGTAGTAACTTGGCGTCCACCCAAAACCAAGCTGTGTGTTCTCTTGGCTCGGAAGCGACAGTGGCTGCTTGGTAATTTTCGTTTGAGGCAAAAGTGGGATGAGTTGTAGGGTCGATAAGTTGGTCAAGTACGAATCGACCGAGGTCGCGCGAGTTGGTAACGACGAGTGTGCCCGCTTTCTTCGCAAAACGGATTTCTTGAATTTGGTAGCCAATAATGCCCTCGCGATATTCACCTTTTTTAAGAGGATTGCCACTCAAGGCCGCTAATGGTTGCAGGAAGCTGAGCACAGCATCAAAGACTTTATTGAGCACAACTTCGTCCCCGCGTAGAACCAATAACACCCCCTCAGAAGCAGGGTCGAAGGCCAGATGTACTCCGCCCGAGGTCGCCTGTTTAACGGCGTCTGCCCACGGTAAACCAGTGACGTCTTGGATTTTGGTTTGCAGTGTTTCGATTTGAGCTCGTTGGGCATCTTTTATAAATCCGTCATAGAGCCCTGCATCGTAAACGGAGTTGACGACTGGGTGGGTTAGAAATTGGTGCAGAATCTCTCCAGGCTCTTGAATTTGGAGTATTGCAGCGGTGGATTCAGGCAACAAATTGTGGAAATTGGTTTGAGCTGAGATTGCCGAGGGTGCGATAATTAGGCAGTAAACGGCAAGCAGACGTGCACAAAACATAACAGAATTACCTTTGAGATGATGAAATATTATTCATTGTACCGTAGTTGTATTGCCGGTGGTTGCCGGTTTTTGGCGTTTGATGGCGAACGACCGTGCAGAGCTACTATGAGATTTCCAGCGTTGTAAAGAATGCAGAGCTTTGAAGCGTGCCGACGCCAACGGGATTAATGAGTAAGTCATCGTTGAATTCATAAGCGATGGTATAGTGATCGTCGAGTGAGAGCCGGGCTCTGTTTGGTTCGAGTGTAAGGCCTAGGTGATAAGCAGTACTGCTATCTAACGACAATTCGTGGGTTTTCAATTCGATTAGTACGCCGTCACGATACTGTCCAATCAATAGGTCACCGGCCCCAACGCGTATGCCGGCGACTTTAAACGAATCGACGTTTTGATAATCGAAAACAATAAAACCGTTCGCTGCCATCCCGGGGATTTGTGGAATGGTGATTGTTGTGGAAATTGTTGACTCGCGGCGATTGAGTTGTGTAGTCGAGAGATTGATAGATGGGGCCGTGAGGCTAGGCTGGACTTCAAGCAGGGAATCTGTCGAATTGCTTGTCCAGCGAGCAGGTGAGAGCGCGGTGTTATGTTGAATACTGTTGATGCCTCGATGTTTGTTATCGTTGTAGGAGTCGGGTTCAAGTACTCGCAAGTCGTAAAAGAACGGTTGTGTGTTCGGTGTGTACACTCCAACTTGACCTCGATTAAGAGGTGTATCAAACGTGTACTGGCTGACCCGCTTCCCGG
>Ga0302134_10000107_pt1 | contig 28355 bp, 28 predicted proteins | sample CB9_SCM_MG_FD_203123 | JGI IMG/M metagenome (GOLD analysis project Ga0302134, IMG submission 203123) | Marine microbial communities from Western Arctic Ocean, Canada - CB9_SCM | ecosystem: Environmental > Aquatic > Marine > Oceanic | place: Canada: Western Arctic Ocean | collected 2017-09-19
AAGACGTGCTCGCTCTCAAAGGTGACTCCAAACGAGGCAAAGCTACAATCACACGCTGTGTTATGTGCCATCAGGTCGGAAAAACAGGCCCTGCCTATGGTCCCCACCTGCAAGGATGGGGAGCAGGCCAGACCAAGGATGTCATCGCACGCTCGATCATCGAGCCCTCGGCTGACATTTCCCACGGCTACGGAGGGAGTATCATCCAACTGAAAAAAGGCGGCGAAATCCATGGCCTGCTCATCAGCAACGGCGATCCTCTTATTATCAAATCCACTGGAGGCCTGACTCAGATGATTCCTAAAAATCAAATCAAAGGAAAACCCCGCCCCCTCAAACGCTCACTCATGCTCAGCGCCGATCAGTTAGGCCTCACAGCCCAGGACGTCGCCGACCTTGTCGAGTATATGAAAGGTTGGAAATAGGCTGAAAACAACCTATAACTCGGCATCCACGCCCAGATTATTCGCCTCGGTATGCCGGTAGATTTCTGCCGAGCATACCAGGTCCTGAGCGGCATTACCTACCGACTTAAAGACTGTTGGCTTAGTGCGATCAGTAAGTATTGAATCACCTGCAATAATCGCCCCAATCTCCATCGGGTGATAATCCTCCCCGATCAATCCAGCATCTCGCATCAGGCAGATTTCTCCGGCTTCCACTAGACAAGCAGCACGTTGATCGACGATCACCTCCGACCTTAATAAAGTCTCTGCCGAAACCTCTGTTCGATCTTTGCCCAATGATCCAATAGCATTGATGTGCACGGTGTCTGAAATTTCATCATCACCAAAAACAGCCACCGGACTGGTCGTGACCGTCGTGATCACATCGCACTCCTTTAAGACTGCCCGATCAGGATTAGCGACTAACTCGCAGTTTCCTAATGAACCAGCAAGCTCGGCATTGTCCTCGCAAAATTGAATCGCTTTTTCAGGCTTACGCGAAAATATATAAATCTTCTCGAATGGCCTAGCGCATAGCATCGCCTCAAGCTGATGCCTTGCCTGTCCACCAGTTCCAAACAACGCCCCGGCCTTACTCTCTTGTGGAGCCAAGACTTCAGTCGCAATCCCCGTTGCAGCACCCGTTCGTAACGATGTCAAATACCCAGCCTCAAGAATCGCCAATGGCATACCGGTTTCAGCACTGTTCACCACGATGATCCCTGGTGTGACAGGCAATCCCTTTTCCACATTCGCAGGAAAAACAGATACCACTTTAACACAGAAAATCCCTGCATCATCCGAGTAGGCAGGTTTATAGAGCACCGTCCCGTTGTCATTGACCAACACCGTTCGCAGTGGGCTGTCCACATTCCCCGCCGAAAGATCACGGTAAGCCGATTTCATAAGCTCGATGGCCCTCGGCATGCTTAAACACTCCTCGATAAGTTTCTGATCAATTAATCGCACATTCATAGACACGGGTTTACACCGATTCCAAACTGACACAAGGCATCTAACCTCAAAAACATGACTAGGATATGACGCCATCCGCGAGCGACACTTGTCGAGACACGTAGGCTAAAGCTCGGTCGTCATGTGTGACCATCACAACCACTCCACCATTCTCGGCGAACTCTTTCATGTAGGAAAGCACAACCCTAGCATTCTCACGGTCGAGGTTACCCGTAGGCTCATCTGCAAATAGTAGCGAGGCATCGGCAGTCCGCCCAGTGGCGATCTCAGTTACCATCACGTTTCCTAACACATCAAGATATGCACGAGATGAAATTGCTGGAAAACAAAACCCAGATGACCTGCACGAAATTGTGCGCGCCGGGAGTTATTCAATGCGTATAGATTCTGACCGTTGATTTTTACACTTCCAGCATCGGGTTTTAGTAAACCTCCCACGGCAAGCAGCAGAGTCGATTTCCCACAGCCACTTGGACCGTGAAGAGCCACGAATTCGCCCTTGGATACCGAAAGTGATACGCCGCACAATGCTCGCACCTCCCCTCGCCCACCCTTGGCTGGATAGCTCTTTTTGAGGTTTTCAATTTCCAAAATCATATCAGTCATTTCTCAAAATTTCTGCAGGGTCGTATTGCGCAGCAATAAAGGACGGCAACCACGCCGCCGCCGCCGCAAAAACAGGACCACTTACAAGCACTAATGGCGGTTTCATAAGTGCATTAAAGCAACACCTAGGGGCAGCATCTTGACAAACCATTGGAAATGTCTAGCAATAGGTTCAGATCTTCCGCTCATAGACCCGACTCCTTACATCTGACACCAGCTATGAGTAAACCTACCCCTGCCGAAAAGTTCATAGCATCCACAAAGATCTATCTAGAGAGTCCCAAAGACCCCTCTGAATATTTTTCCAAATTGAATGCATTGCAAGATGAATTGCAAACACAGTTCAAAGACCTCCTCAAACACGCCAAAGGAGGAGATCCTGAAACATGGTTTGCACTAGGTCTTGGTTACAGCAACGGATGGGGAACGGATCGGGATATTACCAAAGCTAGAATATGGTTTCAACATGCTGCTGACGCTGGTCATGCTGAAGCGATGTGCCAACTGGCCTCAAAGCTGAGATTCAACACTGATGATGATGATGCACTCCAGCTCTATCTCAAAGCTGCGGAACTGGGTAATTCAAGTGCGATGTGTTTTCTAGCTTACCACTACAGAACCCATGTTGAGGAAGACAACGCCTCCACCAAAAACACCCAATCAATCGATTGGTTCAAACAAGCCATTGATGCCGGAGATCGTCAGGCCATGATTCATATAGCCAAGGTCTATATCGAATATGCAGAAACCCCTGAAGAAGCGATTCCCTGGTTACTCAAAGCCCATGACGAAGGATACGACGCCAGTCACATCATGCTGGCCGATTTATACAACACCCCGGAATCCTCATTTTACAATCCTGCCGAAGCCATCAAATGGTATCAACGCGTCGCAGAATTACCTTGGGTCAGCACACCACGATCCATGCTCGAACTCGCCCGACTTTACCGAGCTGGTCATGGCCATGCATCTGGAAATGATGAAGCCAAACTCTGGCTCCACCGCCTGCATAATGCCGTTCCTGAAAAACATCATTTACATAAACAGGCCACAAAACTGCTAGACAAAATGAACGGTGAATTTTTTTAACCACTGAAGGCACGGAAAAAACGGAAGAGCTCAGATTGAGAATTCACTATTCTCAAGCTTGCATCCCCCTAGCAGACCCCTAACATATTCATGTCAACATTCATGATCTCCCAGCGCCCACACCTAGTTAGTGAAAACCGTATTTTCACATCTAAAATCGTCGAGTGGGATGATCAAAAAGGATTTGGCTACCTCCACCATCAAAAGGGTAAACTCTTCCTTCATCGCAAGGACTTTGCCGAACGTCACAAGCGGCCAAGTAAAGGAGATAACATTCACTACCAAGTAGGATACGACCCCAAAGGCCGCTCGTGCGCCGTTGCCGCCACACATGTCAATGACGGTGGGAAAATAACCATCCTCACATGGATCAGCCTCCTACTTCTAATGGCCACACCCGCTATTGCATGGAGCCATTTCATACTCATTAAAAAGCCCTCCTTACTCTTCTTGATCCTACCTTTCGCTGTGATCAACCTCATTACCTACCTCTCCTATAGGTCAGATAAAAAGAAGTCCCGTGCCAAGGAGTGGAGAACATCCGAAGCCACACTCCATTTTTTAGAACTATTCGGCGGTTGGCCAGCAGCGCTGCTAGCACAACGACAATTCCGTCACAAATGCTCAAAAATAGATTTTCAAATAATTTACTGGATGATCGTCATACTCCACCTCTACCTAGCCATCGATTACATTTTCGACTGGAAAATCTTCCGAAGCATTTGGCATTCGCTGACGATATGACGATATGACGTCTCAAAGATCTCAGCTCACTCCGTTCGATCAGCTCGATACTTCAGAAAAACTCCAAAAGTCACCCTGAAAGTCCACCGACCGGCACAGGCTCAATCCGAACGATGCATTTCTCCTAGAAGCTGATTAATGGCCTTGAGAGAATAGCACAGGAGAAATGAGCCGTCATCGTCTCCCGTAAATGAAAGCTCTTCATCTAAGGAGGTCTGGGAACGGCGAGATCTCCGTAGCGCATCTATTTTTTGACGGCGGCGACCACGGATATCTCGACCAAGAGTTCATCCCGAGCCATCCGCGCCTCCACACAAGCTCGCGCTGGAGCGTAACCTTCTGGCACCCAGGCGTCCCACACTTCATTCATGACTGCAAAGTCCTTCATGTCTCGCACGTAAATGGTGGCTGAAAGCATATTCTCACGGTCTGATCCCGCCTGAAGCAAAAGCTCATCCACTTTTTCAAGCATCGTGTCAGTCTGTTCAGCCATGCCTTTGGTGGAATCTTTACCCACCTGTCCGCATAAATAAATGGTATCGTTGTGAATGACGATACGGCTCATACGCTGCTTTGTACCTTGTCGCTGAATGCTCATGGCATGGAGGTAGCCTTATTTGGGAAAGTAAGAAAGTCCAATCCACTGATGTGATGCTCAGTGCGACCAGGCTAGGAAATATTTAACTGCGAAGCCGTTGAAAAACTTATCATCTTTCGTGACAAACTAGCTGAACTAATCGATCTTTCCATCGAACACGCCATCTGAACTGTCGGTAAAAACCCGATCTCTATCAACATCCAACATACCAAATACCATGCCAACGCAAGACACCTGCTGTACCATCGCCCCTTATTTCGCCGTCCACAACGGTCAACTCGACGCCTTCAAAGAACTCTGCCCCCAACTCGTTGCTCAGACCGAGGGCGAAGACCAGTGCCTCTATTATGGCTTCAGCTTCAACGGCGACACCGTTCATTGCCGCGAAGGATACGAAAATGCTGATGCTGCACTCAATCACATCGAAAAAATCGGCCCACTGCTCGAGCAATGCCTCCAGATTTCTGAGCTCACCCGCATTGAAATCCATGGACCCGAAGCAGAACTCGCCAAACTCAGAGAACCCCTCGCCGGCCTCAATCCCGAGTTTTTCGTCCTCGAATACGGCTTCCGCCGTTAATCGTTCAGCTCGGCTCTATTCCTTAACCCCAAAAAGCCCCTCGCAATGAGGGGCTTTTTTTAGAAATGGATCACCCATATGATACCATTCTCTCTACTTCAAATGCTTCCGGCACCTTTCTTCCGGTTGGACACTCTTCCCGACTTCATTCACTGGATGGGTGTAGAGTAATTTCCCGTCCTTTCCTTTCGGTGAATTACCACCCGGCGTAGAGGCTCCGGGAGCTCGGCCTGCGTTGTTTCCTACATCGGCACTGGTGATGAGCCTTCTGCTGTTTGAGTAGGGCGACTTCGCTTCATCAACGTTGATAATGGGACCCAGTTGATTGAGGCCCAGCATCAGCCAAGCCGCATAAATGGACACCGCCAGTCGCTCCAACATTGAGCCGCTCTGAGTTCCGAGCCCTAACGCCCAAACATAAAGCGTTGTTCTTAGCCGACGCAGGCACTCTCACACAAGCCTAACCATCACCAACCCTAATAAACCAAATGAGTAATTCTAAAATCCGTTCATCAGAAGACGTAAAAACCGACATTTCAAGGTTAAACCCAGACGCCAGACTGACCTATGGACGGCACCTTGCAGCTAAGCAAAGACACGCCGTCCTTGCTGAAATTTGCATCGGTCAACTCACAGTCCAGCGCGGAGCCGAGGACCTAGCGACGCCTGCTAACCTAGGTGGACTCTCCATGGCATGGATTCAAAGCGACCACGGCAGGGAGATGACAGCGGCCGCTGAGCTAGTCACCGTTCTCGAATCCTGCGGCGCCTACGCCGAAGCTCAGGAGAAGCTTCTGCCGCTCCTTCATGAGTTGCAAGTATCGGACCAAGCGGAAGCCGACCACGCCACCAAGGTCAATCACGCCCGTAACGCTGTTCACATTGCCGAGGAAGCAGCGACATCAGATCCCGAGTTAGCCAAGGCACGCAAGCAACTGGAGAAAATCGAAGCTTAACCACTTTCCACCATGTTCGTATCAGAACGAGAGGCCCTTAATTTAATTTTCTCAAAGCAGGTCCGGCCATCTCTCAGAGTGTGGCAAAAATATAGACGCCAGCTGGACTTGCCTGCGTATAAATTTGGCAGGCGTATTATTTATGATGACCGAGACATCGAAGAAACCATCGAAAAGCTGAAAGCCCCCAAGCCCGTGGATTGATACTTTTTACCATCTTGTTACTGGTTGTTATCAGACGGTGAATTATTATCTTTTGTCACCGGCTGAGATGAGAAAACCCCTTCGGCTTTACTGGCGAAGGGGTTTTTCTACGTCTGGAGGTAAGGCGCAAAAATGCCATTGGCGGGAAAATACTAACGGCTCCCCAACCAATGAAAATGAAAAAGGAGCCCAAAACCCGCCAACGGCAAGACAGGTATAGCAAAAAGGAGAGTCGAAACAAGATCTATCTCAGCCCCCCCCCTACTTACTCGAGGGGGATAGGTTCTGGCGGTTTTCCGCTTGGGATGGTGCTTGGTTCAATCACCCAAAACACTTATCACCATTTAACGGTTACTCTCTGAGAAAGCCCTCCTACCTTTTTACTTTCCACGGTAATGACGAAAGATTTACCCGCCTTGATAGCAGTGTAGAAATCGGCCTTGCTCATGATTTCGAATTTCATAGGAATACTCTCTTTCCATAACTCGACGGTGGACTTAGCTCCTAATGTGTTGATGTATTGATATGTTGAAGTCTCCCCATCGAAATCAGCACTAATCCACTTACCGTCTGTGTGTAACTTCTCATGAGGTCTTAACTCTACCGCGACCAGTTTGGTTTCCATCACTGCCCGCCCGTTAATATCTGTGCCTTTGACTTTCTTAAATTCGGCCAGATACAAAACACCTTTAATGTGTTGTTTGATTTGGATTTTTTTGGAGATCCCTAAATATTGTGATCGTTGTTTGGCTACCTCAGTCGCCCAATAGCTGTCATAAACACTCTTAAACTTGGCGGAGTTTTCGGGAATGTCTCGAATCGGGTATTCTTTGCCCGCTTGTAGGATGCCCGCCAGAGCGATTGATAAGCTAATGGCAATGATGCATATTTTCATAGTGCTTCCCTCTTGAGCCACACGGGGTCTTGCTGTAGTTCCTCACGTTGGAAGCGGTGGAGTCTCACCTCTGCCTCACGCTGGGTCTCTGGATCTTTATACGGCATGAGTGATAAATACCACGGTCACGTCCATACGCCCACGAAACATCTAAAGGTAATCATTGTTTTTTGGTCTAGGTTTTTGGTCTACCTCCTGATTACCACTGGACACAAAAATCCCCCTCACCTATATGGATTGGGGGAAAGAGCCGCTTGTCGGATTCGAACCGACGACCTACTCATTACAAGTGAGTTGCTCTACCAACTGAGCTAAAGCGGCATTTTTTCTGTCTGCAATCGGGCTTGTGCCGAAAGCGGGGTCACTATTTCCATTTTCGTCTATTATGCAAGTATTTTTGATGGAAATGCACTGGATAAGTCAAAGAAGTGGCCTAGCCTCCGGCCATGATCATTGGTATTCCTTCGGAAATCAAAGCCCAAGAGCACCGCGTGTCCATGATTCCTTCGTCTGTAGGCGAACTTACACGTCGTGGACACCGCGTTTTAGTGCAAAAAGGTGCTGGTATTGGTGCTAGTTACCCGGATGAACTCTACACAGCTCTGGGAGGTGAAATTGTGGATACGGCCGAGGCTGTATTTGCGGAGAGTGAACTGATTGTGAAAGTGAAGGAACCTCAGCCGAATGAGGTGGCGATGCTTAATGAGCAGCACACGCTATTCACCTATCTCCACTTGGCAGCTAATAAAACTCTGACTGAGACACTCACCGCGACGGGTTGCACGGCGATTGCTTATGAAACAATTGAGGTCAATAACCGCCTTCCTCTCCTCGAGCCTATGAGTGAAATTGCAGGACGCATGTCGTCTATTGTGGGTGCTTATCAACTGGCTAAACACAATGGCGGTCGAGGAACTCTGTTAGGCGGCGTACCTGGTGTTGCACCTGGACGTGTTGTTGTTATTGGTGGCGGCACAGCTGGCGTGAACGCGGCTCGGGTTGCTACAGGGATCGGTGCCGATGTGAGTATTCTTGAAGTTGATTTCGACCGGATGCGTTTCCTCGATATTACCATGGAGGGGTCGCATACGATTTACTCGAATGAAGCGAATTTAGCGGATCTATTACCTCGGGCAGATCTTGTGATTGGCGCCGTATTGGTTCCCGGTGCTGCTGCGCCAAAACTGATCACACGCGACATGTTAAAAGTGATGCAACCGGGCTCGGTGTTTGTGGACATCGCGGTCGACCAAGGAGGTTGTGCTGAAACAACACGCCCGACGACTCACGACGACCCAACCTACTACGAGGAGGATGTGCTGCATTACTGTGTCGCTAACATGCCGGGTGCTTTTTCCCGCACCGCCACTCAGGCTCTCAATAATTGCACTCAGAGATGGACAATGATGATTGCCGAAAACGGTGTATCCAAGGCTTGTGAAATCCAACCTGATCTCTTGAGCGGAATTAACTGCATGAAGGGACAGCTCACTTGTCCGCCAGTGGGCGATGCCCACGGGATTGAGGTCGTTGATCCAGCTGGATTAATTTAGCTCTGTAGCGAAGCCCCCCTCGTTACGCGTGACGACGCGATGCAAGCAACCAGAGGACAAGTGCGCTTACTAATATGGACGAGAGTCCGATGTGTAGCACTTGTGCGATCGGCAGAATACCTACTTGCGAGAGAATCAGGCCAAGGCACATCTGCGCGAGGACGATTCCGACGATAACTCGTTCCAACCAAGCGGCACCTGTCTGATTCCTCATGCATCGGAGGAAAAACATCCCAGCAACTAACAGGATCAACCATGAACCACTGCGGTGCATGAGATAGGTGGTACTTTGTTCCAACTCCCCTACCCACTCAGATCGCGGCGCGAACTCGTGGGTATTTTTTAAGGTATCTGTTTTCTCACGAACCTGCGAGCCTAACACACCTTCGACTAGAACCAGAACAAAGAGAAACATGGTGATTTTACGCAGTCCCCCATTGCGGCATGACTTGGGCATTCTCCATGGTTCATCACAGCCACGCCATGCGACGTAGACGAGTAGACAAAGTTGAAGAATTGCCATCGCCATATGGATGGTGATGATTCCAGGTTTAAGTCCGCTGAAAACAATCTGCGCCCCCATCCAGGCATTGGCTAACAACAGGACAAGAGCTACCGCTGAAACGATTAATATGACGGGACGTTTTTTCGCCTGCCAGAAAGCCATTATAAACGTTGCCAGCGTCAGCAGACTGACCGGGAGAGAAGTCAGTCGGTTAATATACTCCACCCAGGTGTGGGTCGGGTTGAACTCATTGATGACTGATTCCTCGGTGATCGTTTCAGGATCAATGCCGTGGCGTGCGGCGCGTCGACGGTATTTTTCAATATCCAGTTTCGAGGTGTCAATCTGGTCGACACTGGTCGGTGGGATCAGACATCCCCAGCACGTTGGCCAGTCGGGGCAACCCATACCGGAGCCCGTGGCACGCACGATGGAACCTACGAAAATGAGCACAATCACAGCCACACTGGCAGCTGCCGCAACTTTTTGGAATCTGGTCACGACCACGTCATAGTGGGTTCTGTTCTCCGCTGCAAGTCTGTCTATGATTAGAATTTCGAATTTAGTATTTAGTATTTCTAGAAAGCACCTAGTTTGTCGCCCACATGGCATCTCAAGCAACCAACGTCCGCCGCGCAGCCGTCTCAGCCCTTAGGGCTTGGGAAAAGGGGCATATCTATATGGATTCTCTCATTGATCGACAAGCCGCCAAAAACGGGCTTAGTCGACAAGACAGAGCTCTTTTGCAGGCTATTCTTTCCTCCGTCCTGAGGAATCGTCGGGTGCTTGACTACTGGATCTCCAAGCTTCGCAAGGGCAAACTCGACAACGAAACACGTGACATCCTCCGTGTCGGTGTCAGCCAGCTTCTACTTTTAGGCATTGCCGACCACGCGGCGGTCAATGAAACCGTCAACTGCGGGAAACCCTCTGTCCGAGGACTTATCAATGCCGTGCTGCGTCAAGCGATCGAACGCCGAAGTGGCCTAATGGGTTCGATGGATGAGCTTTCGCCACCGATTCGCTACTCGCATCCAGATTGGCTATGGAACCGCTGGAGGAAGAGCTTTGGGAAAAAGAACGGCCTCGCCCAGCTTGCGTGGAACAACCAACCGGCCACGACGTATGCCCGCGTTAATGAGCTGAAGGCAGGCGTGCTTGAAACAGTTTCTCAGTATGAAAAAGCCACACCGGTCGATGGTGTCGATGGGTTTTTTGAGCTCGAAGGGGCTCCTCCGAGTGAATGGATGAAGGATGGCCTGATTTATATTCAGGACCTAGCGACCCGACACTGCGTCGATCTGCTCGCACCTCAGCCCGGTGAAGTGATTTTGGATGCCTGTGCTGCTCCTGGCGGCAAAACGGCTTTAATAGCTGCTGCCATGAATAACGAAGGTGAAATTCTCTGCACCGACAGCAACGAAAAACGCATGCCGCGGCTCGAAGAAAATTTACAGAACCTCGGCATTAACATCGCCAGCATTCAAGAACACGATTGGACCCAGCCAGCACCTGAAGCGTGGCATGGCAAGTTTGATGCTATCCTGCTCGATGTGCCGTGTTCAAATACAGGAGTGATGCGCCGTAGGCTTGATGCCCGCTGGCGACTCAGGGAGGAAGATATCGGTGCATTGACGGTGATTCAGGAGCAAATCCTCGAGAATGCACTCCCCTGCATTAAGGATAGCGGCAGGATCGTGTATTCAACGTGTTCGATCGAAGCCGAGGAGAACCACGACCTGATCACGGCTTTTGTAACTAAGCATGACGGGTTAAAAGTGGCCGCCGAACATCAGGCTCTACCATATCGCGATAACACGGATGGAGCTTACGCTGCCCGATTGATCAAAGGATAATCTGGACGACCCCGCCAATTCCCTCTAATTTCCCTGCAAGATGAAATCCTGCCTAAGCCTTATCATAGCCCTACTCATCTTTTTAGTCTTCGTCGGCACGGCGGGATTACTTTGGTACATGAGTTCTTCCACTGAGTTTCAGAAGGGTCCCGAGGCCGGCACAATGGGAAGATAGATTGAGAAGTTAGCTTATGACTTCACAAGACGACACGGCGAATGAAAACACGGCAAAAGAGAACATCTGCCTGTTCGGCGGCACGTTCGACCCCATTCACCTTGGTCACACGCATATTGCGACCGAGGCGGTCAGAAAGCTGAATCTCGATCGTGTTCTGTTTCTGCCCTGCAGGCAATCACCTCATAAAGCCGGTCAAGAGCATGCCAGTGAGCAACACCGGCTTGCAATGTGTCGGCTTTCCACAGAGAATTTTGAATGGGCCGAGGTTAACGATCATGATCTGACAGCCCCAGCGCCATCCTATTCTTGGATCACCGCCGAAGCGATGGCTGCTCGTTTTGCTAATGGTCGCCTATTTTGGCTGATGGGAACCGACCAATGGGAAGCACTCCCTCGCTGGAATCGCCCCGAGCATCTATCGAGTCTGGTTGAATTCATTGTTTTCACCCGTGGTGACGAACCTGTCCCCCGTGCGGGGTATCGGCTTCATTCGATTACCGGTGACCACCCGGCATCAGCGACCGCGATTAGAAAGAGTGCGCCCAACCAACTAAAAACCGACTGGCTTGATCCAAAAGTAGGCGAATACATCAGGAAACACTCCCTATACCTGCCCCAGCCAACGAACAAGCAGGGTTCTCCGTCAGCACAGGCTTGAGCTGCGTAGTTGACCTTTTTTGAAAATCACGCTTACATTGTCTTACATCATTAGATACCTTCCTCTTTCCCTCCCACACATCTCTCTACTCAATCTTCCAAGCTAACTACACCTGTCCTCAGATATGAAACATTACATCACCACACTCCTTCTCGCACTCGCGGTCAATTTTATGTTGGCGCCAGTGTCCGTCGCTCAGGATTCAGACAAGAAAAAAGATGCGCCTCAGGAGCCCATCGTTGGTATCTGGCAAAACTTCATGAACCTGCCGAAAAAGCAGCGTGAAGAGTATGGTACGAAACTCGTCAAGGTTCAGAACCTTTTTAACCAAAAGCGTATTTTTGATGCTCTGGAAAAAATCGACGAACTCGACAAGATTTTCAAAGACCACCCTGCGGCTCTAAACATCAAAGGAGCCTGCTACGTTGAGATCCGCGCATTCGATAAAGCTAACGCAATTTTCGAACAGGTTCTCGCCGTCTCCCCTAAGAACACCAACGTTCAGTTTAACTTGGCCGAGGTTGACTTCGTAACTAAAAGCTGGGAGTCAGCCTATAAACGATTCAGCGCGCTCATCCCGCTCCTCCCTGCACAGAATAAAGCGATGATCAGACTGTGCCAATTCAAGCTACTACTTTGCCAGCTCAAAACTGACCGGTTGAAGGATGCCATCGTGCTACGTGACAAGTATGATGCCTGGGACGACTCCCCATTTTTCTACTACGCACGCGCCGCCGTCCTCTACCATGAAGATGACAAGATAGGTGCTGAGAAAATGCTGCGTAACGTCCGCTACGTCTGGCGTAACGATGCAGCTCTTGCCGCCTGGCAGGATACGCTGATTGAGTTCGGCTACATCCGTAGCTTCTACGGTGGTGATACCGAGGAAGTGGCTGAGTAACGCCGAAAACACGGCTGAGTAATGGCGGATTTAAGCTTCAAGCCTTAAACGCCTATTACCAAGTAAGACTAGCCTAATGGGTAGTCGGTGACGCGCTCGAACTTGATACCGTAGGTTTCTGCAATCTCGGGAGCAGCCGATTCCTGATAGACGTCACGGTAGTAAATTTCGCGAATACCATAGGCGCACAGAGTTTGCATACATGCGGTGCAGGGCATGGTGGTTGAGGCGATGATCTTGACTTCACCGCGTTTAAAGAGGCTGCAAAGATTAATCTCGGCATGAAGCATGAACTTCTGCCGGCCTTCGCGATCGTCCCAAAACCCCTCAGGAGCATCGAATCCAGGGGCAAGTCCATTGTAGGCGGTTCCGATCACTCGATTATCAAAGTCGAGTGCCGCAGCACCCACTTTGCGAAAAGGATCCTCTGATCTCAGACTGGCTACATGAGCCAAGGCCATGGCGTATTGTGCAATACTAATACGTGAAGTGCGTGAACCTGAAGCAGGTGGTTTAATCTCCATGGACAAAATCGAACATGGGAGGCATTGTTTTGTCGAGAGATAAGAGCTATCTTCTTACGAGCCAAGTGACATTTCACCTATTTTTCATAAAGCATTCATGATGATTTCACACCAGTCTGGCTAATTACTTCCCAATCCAAACCCAAACATCACTATAGAAAAAGGAAAACATAAGCTATTTAATCGGAGAAACTTCATCAGCACAGGCTTACTAGGGGCCGTCTCATCCTACGCCTATGCCCGTTATATCGAGCCGTCCAACCTTTCGGTGACAGCAAAAGAAATCTACATCCCGCATCTCCCTGATTCTCTGGATGGGCTGGTTGTTGCGCAGCTCACCGATTTTCACTACGAGCCGGACCGACAGGATGAGCTTATCAAAGAGGCTGTTGAATTGACCAACAATGCCAACCCGGACATCATTGCACTTACAGGCGATTTCATCACTGGTGAACAGTCGGTTTTTGATCCTTTGATGGCCACCCTATCCGGTCTCAAAGCCAAGCACGGGATCTACTCGATTCTGGGAAATCACGATGGATGGCACGGAAACAGGAGCGGTTTCCATAAAGGTTTTCGCAAGGCTGGGTTTGAGTTTCTTGTTAACCAAGGCACACGCGTTGAAATCAATGGTGAAAAACTATTCATCATCGGAACCGATTCTGTGTGGTCGGGCGAGGTGGACGCTCCGGCCTGCTATAAGGGACACAATAAGGAGCCTGTTCTAGCCCTCGTGCATGAGCCGGATGTCTTTGACGCTCTTACTGATCAATTCCCTGTTAGTCTCCAACTGTCCGGCCACACCCACGGTGGTCAGTGCCGCGTCCCATTGATTGGCTACGCACCGGTAACGGTAAGATACGGCAGAAATTACATCTCTGGAGAATACTCCAAGGGAAACTCGAGGGTTTTTGTGAGTCGTGGTCTGGGAACCGTGGGTATGCCAGCGCGCTTTGCGTGTGCTCCCGAGGTTGCTTTACTTACGTTGAAGTCTAGTCGCATTGACTAGTGACCAATGACGCCGTTTACGGCAATTATCCAAACGCTGTCAGAAAAGCAACTTCAAGCGCCAGTTGCTCTTGAACGTTAGTTTCCAAATTTGCACGTAGTTGCTCCATGCCTTCCATGCGTTGAAGTAGGTCACTCAGTTCATGGGCGTCTGCGACGCGTGCAGTGGTGTCTTTTTCCGAGGGAAAATCCAATCGATTCACTGAGCATTTCTGGCGCACCACGTCACCTACCCATGAGATCAGGACTTCGATCAATTTTTCGCGTTCATTGAGATATTCTGATTCGGTGTGAGCGATGTAGAATTTCTCCCTATCCTTGAGCCAGTTATCACTATCGGTGGTGTTTTTATACTTCTTGGTCTCTTCCTTTAGTGCCACATCGTTCAGCTTAGTGATCTCGGCTCGCCGTTTGGCTAGAACGCGACTGAAAGCTGCACGTAGAGTGAGGGCCGAGGAAATGTTTCCAATGCCTTGGCGGGCCATGGACGCGAGAGCGGACAGCAGCTCGTTCTGCGACTCACTCGTAATACGTTCACCCGTGGCAGCCATCAGAGGAAGGCGCACGCAGCGAGATAGAATCGTGGGCAGCAGTAAATCGGGGGCATCACTGACAAGTAGTAAAAGGCAATTACTTGGCGGCTCTTCCAGCGTCTTAAGGAAGGCATTCTCCGCGCCCTCACCCATGCGGTCGGCGTGGAGGATGACGCCTACTTTCCATTTCCCTTGAGCCGAGGCGACATAGAATGATTTTTCTAACTCTCGCATATCATCCACGAGAATTCGGCGGGACTTGGATCGAGGTCGGACGATTCTTACCAGCTCTCCCTCAAGTTCATCCAGAGTCTTGTCTTCCGGTTCTTCCACATCACCAAAAAGATTGGCTCCGCCCCCAGCGACGGCTGGTGGATTGATCAGTGAAATAATTTTCGCAGAGAGAGATGTTTTCCCACTTCCCGCCTCCCCCGTGATGAGAAAAGCATGCGCCAAACGTCCCTTTTGGTGGGCTTTTTCAATCAAACTGAAAGCTTTATCCGCTGTGTATGCCATGCGCGGACATCCTGCCGATCCCACCGAATAGGGCAATATGAAAAGCGTGTCAGTCGACCACTATTTGAGACAAGATTGCCGATCCACGACGATATTATTGGACAAAAGGGAAATAAATACCCAGCTTCCCCCCTCTTAACTGCACAATAACTACTTAACCGCAGCCAATTATCATGAAAAAGACATTACTCGCCGGCCTCGTACTGGCAATGACCGCATCCTTCGCTACCGCTGCCGGTGACGAATGGATGATCGACTTCGAAGCCGCCAAAAAGAAGGCTGCTGCAGAAAACAAAGACCTGCTCGTTGATTTCACCGGTTCTGACTGGTGTGGATGGTGCATCAAGCTTGTCGATGAAGTATTCAAGCACGACTCCTTCAAAAAAGGCATCGCTGACAAGTTTGTCCTCGTTGAACTCGATTTCCCTAAAGACAAATCTAAACTTAGCGACGCGACCCAAAAGCAAAACGCTGAGCTTCAAGCCAAGTATGGCGTGCAAGGATTTCCAACGATCCTACTACTCGACAGCAAAGGTCGTCCATTCGCACAGACGGGCTACCAAAAAGGAGGTCCTGATGCATACCTCACGCACCTTGAGGGATTACGCGCCAAGCGTGTTGTACGTGATGAAGCACTTGCTTCCGCAGACAAGCTCAAAGGCGTTGATAAAGCCAAGGCATTAGTCATGGCGCTCAAGACTCTTCCTGAAAACCACCTGAGCCACTACAGTGACATCACTGGGCAGATTGCCGGACTCGATCCAAAGGACGAAACAGGTTTTGTAAAAGCTCAGAAGCGCAAAGATGCGCAGTCAACACTTGAAAAAGAGGTTATGGCCGCCATGCGCTCTGGTAAAGCAGACGGCGCGATTGTAAAAATCGACCAATTCATCGCCGACTACAAAGTCGAAGGTGAAGATAAGCAAGCGCTTCTGGGAATGAAGATGAACCCACTTCTTAGCAGTAAGAACTTCGATGGTGCAGCTAAGGTAATCGACGAAATCGTCGCCGTTGCCCCTGATTCCCAAGCCGCTAAGTTTGCCGCAAGTTTCAAGCCACGTCTTCAGAAAATGAAGGAAGACGCAGCCAAGCCAAAGAAGCCAAACCCACCACACGGTCAGCCTGGCCACGTGCATGGGGAGGGTGAGTAAACTACTTAGACAAATAATTTTAGGCGCGTCGGTGAACCCGGCGCGCCTAATTTTTTGAGCCTTTTGAGCTAATAGTAATTTTTCTAAGGCCGCTTTCATCTCTGCGACATCGAACCCGCGCGAGCCTTTGCCTCCTCGATAAACAATGGTTCCCTTTGAAATGGTTCCGTTTGAAATGGTTCCGTTTGGCGATAAAATGAACAACCGATCAGGATGGCGTAAAAGGCTGTTGCTACAGAATTTTTCATATCGTCGAGCAATACTGGGATTTTTAAATTCAGTGAAGCCACACAGGATGTTGCCGCCTTCTTCGATCCTCGATTGTTTGATGCTGAGGGATTTCCACATGTCTAGCTGGTCTGGAACCATCGCTTGCATGAGCCTCTTCGGTGTAGACCCAGAGAAAATCAACCTTCTTACCAAACGCGTCATACACCTTTTGCAAGCTCCCGGCTTGCCTTGAGAATGGGCCTCACGTGTGGGAGCCGAATACGTGAACCGTCAGTCGCTTCGGTTCGTTGATAGCAACCATTTTACCATTCGCCTGACTCTTCGCCGAAACCTTCGGAATTGGAGCGTCCACAGCCGGAGCATGATCAACCATCCTCCGCCCTCGTCGTTCCTGGGCATTGATCATCATCGAAGAAACTACTAAAAATATGGGCATCAGTAATCGTTTCATAGACGATACAACTGCTGAACGATGATTAAGTTGCTATGCTATTAGATCATTTGCGAAAGGCTAGAGCTGAAAATAATTATGCCTGCCCCCAAACTTCGGCCAATGCGGCGATAGCTTCAATAAACCTCGGCGAAGTTCCCAATGCTGGAGACACCCTTACTTTTCTGCCGTCAATTTGATGAATTGGGCCATGAACATCAACATCGTGCGGGACACCTAGTTCGGCAGGAATGTCCCAGCCACCATGTTGCCCATCGTTCAATAAAAAGGGCAGGATGATCACGTTCTGCTGAGTTGCGACCTCGCTCCACGACCTAACAAGTGGTATTTCTTCCAGCCACAAGTCAACGACTTGTGCGAAAGAACTTGTTTGTCGAATGACATTCAAGTGACTCAACAAGGTTTGCTTAGAACAAGGATTCTTCCCCGAACCGTGGCCGACCACTAGTAGGCTCGTCTGTGCCGGAGCCCAGTCGCCCATCACATCATTTACAGCATCTTTGATTAAATCAACCATCAGCGGATGTGTTCCTACCGGCGGACAGTAGCGGATGTTGTCGTGCTGTAATGCTAAGTTGAGCTTCTTCGGTATTACCTGTCGGGTAAAATATCCTTCTGCTAGAAAATCAGGAACCACGATGACGCTTTCATTTTCCAAACCAGCTAAGCAGTCGTCAATAAATGGCTCCTCCTTAAGAAAAGCGCAGCGAACCGAATCATACTTTCCGCATAGCTGGAGAAGGTCAGCATGCATACGCACCGATCTAGATGAATCCGGATGCTTGGAAGATCCGTGGCCGAGGAGAAGAAGCACTGACATGACCACCAATGACTAATGTCTATTGCCCAATGAACCAACCTTAAATGTGGAAATCAAATCTGGAAATCAAATCTGGAAATCAGAAGTGCTGGAATCGAGATGTAAACCGCACTCGTATTTCTCTCCAGCAAATCTTGAAGATTCAGCCGAGTCCCCCTCCTTTACAGGTGAGGTTGAATGCCAGTCGCCCATCGTCCGGTAACCTTCTGCCTCCAATGGATGTTTGGGTAGGTTATTCTCGTAGTAATACGCGGAAACTTGGGCATCCGCCCAGTCGAGAATAGGGTAAACTTTGAGGGTTCTCTTTTGCTGTTCGCCAAATTTTCTATCGGCGCGAGAGCTTGAGTGGGATCGACGCAGTCCACTGATCCAGATATCGGAACCAAGATCTTGGAGAGCACGATTCATGGGCTCCACTTTATTGATCAATCCGTATTGAGTGTTCCCCTCTTCGCCCTGCTCCCATAATTTCCCGTGGAGTGCCTCCTGACGTGCGGCAGATAGTTTTGGTTGATAGATTTTTACATCTACCCCCAGAGTTTCGATTAACTTCTCAGCATACTGGTAGGTTTCAGGAAACAAATATCCAGTATCCAGCCAGATCACTGGAATTTGTGGCGCATGTTGACTCACAAGGTGAAGCATTACTGCTGCTTGGAGACCAAAGCTACTACTTAATACGAGTCGTGAGCCAAACTGCTCATGCAACCAAGTGATACGTTCAGGCGCAGACATTCTCTCGAAGGCAGCGTTGACCTTCTCGACGTCTGTTGCTGTGTGGATTCCTCGGGTCATGGTAATCATGTTAGCTAATATCAGCTTAGGTTAGCGTGAAAATTATTTCCAGCCGTTGTCGCTTTAATGTGGCCAGCGCGGATAACGAAGTCGCCAAAGTGCTCTCCCTCGTTTCGCTGTTTGGCGTAGTCCTTGATGATGGGAGCGAGGAGTTCTTTGATATCACCTCCTCGAACTGATTCTTTGTAGAGTTTGCTAAGTCGTTCACCGTGGAATCCGGCACCTAGGTAAACGTTGTATTTGTCTGGTCCTCTACCAACAAACCCGATCTCACCCAGATACGGACGACCGCACCCATTCGGGCAACCCGTCATACGGATGGTGATGGCGTCGTGGCGTAGCCCGGATTCCTCCAGAACCTCTTCAAGCTCTGTAATTAGATCAGGCAGGTAGCGCTCTGCTTCAGCCAGTGCGAGTCCGCAAGTGGGTAGAGCTACACAGGCAATCGAGTTTAATCTCAGCGCACTGCGCTCGTGACTCTTGAGGATATTATACTTTTCTAATAACGCCTCAATTTCAGGCTTTTTCTCGTCTGAGATATTGGAAATAATCACGTTCTGATTCGCGGTCATCCGGAATTCTCCATCGTGGATCTTGGCAATCTCACGCAAGCCGGTCTTCATCGGGAAAGCCGGACTATCGATCACCCTGCCACCAGAAACAAAGAGGTTGAGGTGATGCATTCCCTTGTCGTCCGTCGTCCAGCCAAAGCGGTCACCATTGGTCTCGAACTTGAACTCGCGAACAGGTTCCAACTGATAGCCAAGGTATTCTTCCAGCTTGTTTAAAAACCCATCAGCCGTCATGCGCTCGACCGTGTATTTGAGTCGGGCGAATTTGCGATCGCTGCGATTACCAAAGTCGCGCTGAACGAGCATGACTTTCTCAGCCACATCAACGGCTTTGTCTGCGGGGATAAAACCAATCACGTCGGCGAGACGTGGGAATGTTTCTTTCTGGCCGTGGGTCATGCCCATGCCGCCACCGACCGCGACGTTGTAGCCGACGATTTTGTCGTTCTCAACAATGGCGATGTACGACAGGCAGTGGGCGTAGAGATCAACATCGTTAGACGGTGGAATCGCCACCGTGATTTTAAATTTACGAGGCAAGTAGGTCTTTCCGTAAAGAGGCTCGATAAATTCCTCGCTCGTGATCACTTTTTCCTCATCGAGGAAAATCTCATGGTAGGCCCGACTACGCGGCATGAGATGATCGCTGAGTCGATGAGAGAAATCGACCACTTCGGAATGTAACGAGCTGAGATGCGGGTTGGCATTGCAGATGACGTTGCGGTTAACATCACCACAGGCTGCGATACAATCAAGCGCAGCGGCGTTCATTCCTTGGATAGAACTCTTAAGGTTATTTTTGATCACCCCGTGAAGCTGCCAGGTTTGTCGTGTGGTGATCTTCAGTGTGCCATTGGCATATTCATCAGCAAGAGAGTCCATGGCGAGCCACTGCTCTGATGTGGAGACCCCGCCGGGTAAACGAACTCGGATGAGAAACGAGTATGCTTTTTCCAGTTTCTTTTTACGCCGGCCGGAACGTACGTCACGGTCGTCCTGCAAGTACATGCCATGGAACTTGCTTAGCTGCTGGTTATCAGCCGTAATGGCACCTGTTGAGGTGTCGGCAATTTCCTCTGCGAGAGTGCCTCGTAGATAGTTACTGTTCAGTTTCAACGGCTCGTTCGCCGCCAATTTTTTTTCTTTGCTCATGCTCATGCTCTTGATTCTTAATTCTTGGTTCTTAATTCTTTAATAAACGTCACGCTGGTAGCGTTTGTCTTTTTTGAGGCTGGCGACGAAGGCTTCGGCTTCTTCGACTGATTTATCACCCTCGCTAACAGCAATTTCAAGCAAGGCGTCGTGGACACCTTTGGCCATGTGCGATGCGTTTCCACAAACGTAGAAATACGCTCCTTTTTCCAGCCATTGCCAAAGTTCAGCAGCATGCTCTTTCATCTTGTCTTGCACGTAAAACTTTTCTGGCTGGTCGCGTGAGAATGCCACATCGATGCGGGATAGGTTCCCGTTTTTCAAATGCTCCTGCCACTCAAGCTGGTAGAGAAAATCCTCATTGTAATGCTGGTCGCCAAAGAACAGCCAGCTATCACCCTTGGAACCGATCTCGGCACGTTCTTCAACAAAAGCACGGAATGGCGCAATGCCCGTCCCTGGTCCGACCATGATCACTGGGGTGTCGCCATTCTCGGGGAGACGGAAGTTTTTGTTCCGATGAATGTAAACTGAAACTTTGCTGCCCTTTGGAGCGTCATCGGCCAAGAAGGTAGAGGCCACTCCCTTGCGGTTTTTATCGTGGGTTTCATACCTTACTACAGCCACAGTTAGATGCACCTCATCTGGGTGTGCTTTTGCGCTGGATGCTATCGAGTATAAACGCAGAGGCAGCTTCCGTAAAATATTTACAAGCTGCTGCGCTTCAAGTTCACTCGCTGGATAGGCTTCGAGTAAATCGATGATCTGGCGCCCATCGGTCCAGACTTTGTATTCCTCTTTAGACTCGTCAGAAAGCAGCTTTGCCAACTCCTCTGAACCACTGAGTTCCTGCCACGACTTGGCTACTTTCCGAGAAAGCCCCGTGATATCAAGATCTGATGTTAAAGCCACTCTCAAAGGAATCTTGCCAACTTCTTTAACTTCAACTTCGGCGTCAGCAGCAAGACCTGTAGCCTTCAGGATCACGTCTACCACATCCACTGCATTACGAGGAAGGACGGCCAATACATCACCAGGTTGGTAATCGAATCCCGCGCCATCAAGAGAGAGCTCAACATGGTGCGTTTCTTTCCCAGAGCGCTCGCCACTGACAAGCTGGTTTTCCAGAATCTCCGAAGGGAATGGATTTTTCTTATCGTAAACTTGTTGGGTAGCAGGGGTAGCTACAGCCACAGGGGCAGCAACGGCTGACGCCCCAAGCTTGCTCCATACATCCTTGCTCCATGCGGCAAATGATTCGTCGAAATCGACATCACAGTCAACTCGCTCGGCAACTCGGACGGCTCCCAGTTTTTCCAATTGAGTATCGAAGTCTATACCTGTCTGGCAAAATTGATCGTAACTGGTATCACCCAACGCACAGACCGAGAATGAAACGCCTTCAAGCGACACACCGCCGGCCATCAGTTCATTGTAATATCCCTCAGCCGCTTCAGGTGGCTCGCCATCGCCCCACGTGCTCACCACAACAAGAACCGTGCCGGCATCCTTGAGGTCAGTAAGTTTAGATTCTGACATGTTAAGCATCCTTGGCTTAAAACCGTTCTGCTTCGCCGACTTTAGAACCTGCTCGGCAAGCTCCTCACAATTACCGGATTCCGTGCCGTAAAGCACAGTCAGTTTACGGTCGGAGACAGGTGTTCCGCTAGTTATAGCGCTTGTGCCACTACCTTGCTGGCCTGCCAAAAAACCACTTACCCAGGCAAGCTGTTCAGTGTTCAGTGAGGCCAAAACAGCCGATAGCTGTTGCTTCTGTGCATCGTCAAACGGTGCATGTGCTGGAAATTCAATCATTTTAATCCTTAGTTACCTTATAAAGTTACTTCTTTTCGGGCGCAAAGATGCCTTGTATCAAGGTAGATGCAAGAGAAAACACACCTATCTTTGACATCATGCAATTTGCAAGACCAAGGCTCAAGTGAGCTCTTCTACGATCGCTTTGACGAGGCCGTCGATATTGTGATCCTCGGCTTCAACGATATCATTTTGGCCTAATTCCTTGAGTTTGGCCGAGGTAATGGGCCCAATGCTGGCGGCTTTACAACCTTTTGGCCACTTTAGACCGAGATCGTTAAAATACTTCGCTGTGGATGAGCTGGTGAAGGTGACCATGTCGGCTCCCCCGTCGGCAAATCGCTCGGCGGCGCCTGTGGGGTCGTCTTTTTCTGCCTCAATGCGGTAGGCAATACACTCATCAACAATGGCACGAAGCTCGCTAAGTCCCTCTGAGAGGATGGGGCGGGCGTTTTCGGGGCGAACCCAGAGGACGGTCTGGCTGTCGATATCATAGTCGTTTTTAAACGATTCCAGTAATCCTTCGGCAATGTGGCGCTCGGGCACGAGATCGACTGCAAAGCGATAGCTCTCGATGGCTTTTTGAGTCCCGGGACCCACAGCTGCGATACTTACACCGCCGATACTTCGGGCGTCTTTGTAGGTGGCAAAAAAGGCATCGAAGAAGCGGCGCACACCATTGGTGCTGCTGAAGATAAGCCAATCGTAGGTATGGGCATTGGCAACGCCTGAGGCAAACTCCATTTTATCCTCCGGATCGCAAATCTTGAGCACCGGAAGCTCGATAACGTCAGCGCCAAGATCGGTAAGCTTGTTGACCAATTCTGGTGCCTGTTCCTGACTGCGAGTTACCACAATGCGTTTCCCCTTAAGCGGGCGATTTTCGTACCATTCTATATTTTCCATTTCTTTGATGATGTTTCCTATGACACCTACTGCTGGTGCCTTAAATTGTTGAGCTTCGGCAATATCAGCAATGTCAGCCAATGTACCGGTGATTGTTTTTTGTCGTCCCGTGGTAGCCCATCGGGTCAGGGCAATGGGTGTCGAGGGCTCGGCCCCGTGCTCGATAAAATTGTTGGTGATCTCACGCAGCCTTGCCACGCCCATCAGAAAGACCTTCGTCCCAGGCGCCTTGGCGAGCTGAGCGTAATCGACGTCACTTTTATTTTTATCACTAGATTCGTGCCCTGAAAATACAGTCAATTGAGAACCGTAGTCTCGGTGTGTCAGTGGGATACCGGCATAGGCAGGCCCAGCAAAGGCAGATGAAATACCTGGGACAATTTCAAATTTAAGACCGGCCTGAGCCAGCACAGCAGCCTCTTCACCACCGCGACCAAAAATCATCGGGTCGCCACCTTTAAGCCTAACAACCACATTGCCCTCGCTGACTTTTTTTACCAGCAGGGCGTTAATGTCGTCTTGAGGAAGTTTATGATTCGATGCTCGTTTACCCACGTCAATTTTTTCGCAGCCTGGCTTTACCCATGTGAGCAGCTCGGCACTGCTGAGTGCATCATAAACAAGAACATCAGCTTCCTCAATGCACTTGCGTGCCTTCAAGGTAACCAGACCCGGATCACCAGGACCTGCGCCTGCTAGATAACAAATTCCACTCATGACAGTGTTCTAAATAGTTCACCCGCGATCTTCTCGGGATCAGATGATTCGCCAGCGGCAGTTGACTCTGTAGGATCATCATCAGAGTTTTCATCAAAGACTCTGCCAGTCATATGAAGCGTGGCCCCATCAATCCATGATCTTACGCCCACGGGAGTATGGCAACCTGCATCGAGCAAGCGGAGAAATTCACGTTCGGCAAGAAGCAAGAGCATCGACTCTGCGTGCGTAATTGCTTTTACACAAGCTCGCGCGTCGTCGTCATCTTTTCTAATCTCAAAGCCCACAATCCCCTGCCCTGCGGCGGGGTAAAATTCCTCGGGAGCGAGTGCAATGGCATGAAGTCCACCTTCGAGTTCTTTACTTAAATCATAACCAAGACGAACAAGTCCCGCCTCAGCAAGCATGATGGCATCGACTTCATCGTTATCTCGAAGCTTTTGTAATCGGGTAGGAACATTACCACGAATATCAACGAGTTTAATATCTGGTCGCAGCCACTTGAGTTGTCGTTGACGACGCACACTACTGGTCGCCACGGTTGCACCCTCAGGTAAGACATCCAGGCTATCAGCATCAGAACAAACCAGCACATCTGATACGGGAGCTCGCTCCAAAGCCCCCACGATTTCAAAGTGATCGGCCAGCACGGTTGGGACATCTTTCATACTGTGCACTGCGAGATCGATCTCACCATTTTCAAGTGCCACCTCCAGTTCCTTCGTGAACACACCCTTATCTAACCCCCCTTCGGATTTTGCCACTTCAGAGAGGGGCACGTCTGTCCGTCGGTCACCCGTCGTGGTGATTACTTTACGAACAATTTCCCGATCTGGAAATGCCAGACCCAATGCGGCTTCAGTCATTTCCGCTTGGGCCAATGCCAAAGCACTGCCGCGAGTTCCTACAATAAGTGGTTTCATCATTTCCTTAAATTTCCTCGGCTATCATTTGTTCGCAAATCCTCACCTGCTGGGCACGAGACTCCTTGGCCTCACTTGCCAGCTGCTGTAGTTTATCGATATCGTAGAGATAAACTTCCTCGATATCACCAGCTTCAGTTTCGATGTCTCTGGGCACGGCTATATCAATCAAAAACAGCGGACGGAATTTTCGTTTACGCCGAACGGCCTCAATTTGTGCAGTGCGTAGAACGGGTTCTGACGCTCCCGTCGAAGAAACGATTACATCCACCTTCGTTAGAGTGTCTTCCCATGCATCGAATGGCACAGCTTCACCATTAAGCTCCTCGGCGAGCGACTGGGCACGTTCAATAGAACGATTTGTCACCGTCAGGTTACTGGCGCCGCGGGACATCATGCTTTGAGCGACCAAGCGGCTGGTCTCACCAGCTCCGATGATCATCACGTGGCTACCTTTGAGTTCACCAAATATTTTTTCCGCCAGGTCAACGGCAACATTGCCAACCGACGTTGCACCCATCTGGATTCGCGTCTGCGTTCGTATACGTTTACCGACAGTGAAGGACTTTTGAAATAGCTTATTGAGCACTCCTTTGGTCGCTCCTGATTCGAGTGCCTGTTTGTAAGCTTGTTTCACCTGACCAAAAATTTCTGTCTCCCCAAGCACCATGGAATCGAGTCCACAAACAAGGGCAAAAAGATGCCGTTTAGCATCGTCGCCAGATTTCTGATAGATGTGCTTCATTTCATCTGCACTCCGGCCTTCTTCAAGGTGCTCGCGCAGGATTCGCACTCCTGTCTGCCTATCTTCGGCAGCGATATAGATCTCCATCCGATTACAGGTGGATAGCACCACACCTTCTGCGATAGTGCTAAGCTCGGTAAGTTCCTTCGCCCGTGATCCAAGCAGCTCTGCAGGCACCGCGAAATGCTCCCTCACCTCGACAGGTGCGGTTTTATGATTCAATCCCATGCATATCAATTCCATCTATTTTAACAGTGGGAAGATCATCAGCGAAAACACAAACAACGCCACCGCTGCGATGGCAAATTTACGTGGAGGCATTCCTCGCCGCCACTCCACTAAAATCAACACACCATAGGCAAACCACAGCCCCAAGGCGACAAACAAGTGTTTCCCCGAGCCATCGGACCATTTCATCACAAGGCCAAAGATCAGACCTAACGTAAGAAGTCCAAATCCGAGTATCACCAATCGTTTCACAATCTTGCTCAACTCGCGTGCTGGTGGTAAATTTTTGAATAAACCCGTTCCCATCGAAGCATCTTTAAGTTGCCGATTGAGAACAATAAACATCACCCCTGAAACCGCAGCTAGGCCTAAGGCTCCATAGGCGAGCACAGAGAAAGCTGCATGCCCCTCACGCCATCCATCGACGACCTCAACATGAGTCGGAGTTCCATCCAGCATGCCGGGGACCAAGGCCATCGACAACAAAAAACAAACCAACGGAGCCGTAAACACACCCAGCAAGGACAAACGGTACACCGACCCGACGGCCATATAAAACATCGTTAACGACCAAGCTGAGAAGATGAGTATCTCTCCGGTATCGCCAAGGGGACAGCTACCTCTCAACTCACTGCGCACCCCCAGCACTACCATTTGAGCCAAAAAAGAAAGCAGCATCCATAGCACCGTCCAGCGGGATCGAATACCTCGATGCACATAGCTAGCGCCCTGCACAGCTGCAACAGCTGCCAGAATCACGGCTAATATGAGAATCCATCTGTCCATGGCGGCCCGTCTCATGCACACGCAACGCCAGAATTTCAAGCCGATATGTTGCTGATGTCATCTCTTAGAGCTTTCAAAATGCCCCAAGGGGTCGTATTTAAGCTACTAGTGCTTCGAATTGTTTAAATTGGTGGGTAGACCCGCCGAAGATTTTAGAGAGGGCTAGGCGGAATTCTTTCGGTGAATCGGGATTCTCAGAAAGGATGACAACGAAGCCATCTCGAAAATCAGCAAGGAGATACCCATCAATTTAAGGAATTTGGAGCACTAGCCTCATATTGCGCAATCAGCCCTTATCTTACCCAATCGTTGTTCTTTGTGATATCCCCATGATAACAACCACTCTCACATCGGCCGACCTCGCTGTGAAAACCACCCCGTCATCTTATTGAAACTATGAAAATCGGCATCCCTAAGGAAATCCGCTCTGGAGAAAAACGCGTTGCAGGCTCACCAAAGCTTGTCGCAAAACTTCTCAAACTAGGCTTTGACGTCTCAGTAGAAACCCAAGCCGGTGTCTCTGCCAACGTCTCGGATCAGGGCTGGATCGATGCGGGTGCGGAAATCATCGGATCCGCTGATGACCTTTGGGCCCAATCCGACATCATCATCAAGGTCAATCCACCTGAAAGTGATGAAGCAACGCTGCTGACCGAAGGTAAAACTCTGATCAGCTTCTTCTGGCCTGCACAGAATGAGGAACTTCTTAAGAGTATCGCGAAACAAGGTGCCAACGTGCTCTCGATGGACTGCGTGCCTCGTATTTCCCGTGCTCAGAAGCTCGATGCACTCTCCTCAATGGCCAATATCGCGGGCTATCGCGCCGTGATCGAGGCCGGAAACAATTTTGGCCATTTCTTTACCGGTCAAATCACGGCGGCAGGAAAAGTACCACCTGCCAAAGTTCTGGTCATCGGTGCTGGTGTGGCAGGACTGTCAGCCATCGGCACCGCATCCAGCTTAGGTGCCATCGTCAGAGCCTTCGATACCCGACCCGAAGTAGCGGATCAGGTGAAAAGCATGGGCGGCGAGTTCATTTACCCCGACATCGAGGAAGACGGCACCGGCGAAGGTGGTTACGCGAAGGTGATGACCAAGGAGTTTATCGAAGCCGAAATGGCTCTCTTTGCCGAGCAGGCGAAGGAAATCGATATTATCATCACCACCGCGCTCATACCCGGTCGACCTGCACCAAAGCTCATTACGGAGGAGATGGTTAAATCCATGAAAGCTGGCGGAGTTGTTGTCGACCTCGCCGCCGAGCAAGGTGGCAACTGCGAGCTCACCGAGCCTGGACAGTTGGTGAAAAAACATGGCGTCACTTTGATCGGATACACCGACCTACCCAGTCGGATGTCAGGCCAGTCCAGCGAACTCTACGCGAACAACATCGGCCACCTCTTCGACGAACTTTGCCCTGAGAAAAATGGTGTCATCGACATCAACTTCGATGACGAAGTCATCCGCGGCACAACCGTCATCAAGGAAGGCCAAATCACCTGGCCCCCTCCTAAACTCAGCGTGGCCCCACCGGCAGCGAAAAAGGAAGAGCCCCCTGCCCCTGTGGAAGCAGAGCCCAAGCCTGACAAAGGCTGGGGCAATCTCATTGGGATATTGATCGTAGCCGGAGCCATTCTCGGTATGGGAGCCGTCGCACCCACCTCATTCATGGGCCACTTCACCGTCTTTGTTCTCGCCTGTTTCGTAGGCTGGCAAGTGATCTGGAACGTCTCCGCAG
>Ga0302134_10000111_pt1 | contig 28101 bp, 20 predicted proteins | sample CB9_SCM_MG_FD_203123 | JGI IMG/M metagenome (GOLD analysis project Ga0302134, IMG submission 203123) | Marine microbial communities from Western Arctic Ocean, Canada - CB9_SCM | ecosystem: Environmental > Aquatic > Marine > Oceanic | place: Canada: Western Arctic Ocean | collected 2017-09-19
GCGGAGAGCACGGTGACGGTCGAGTCCGGCCGCTGCTCGCGCAGCCGCAGCGCCTCCTCGATAGCCAACTCGTCGTGCGGCGAGATGATCCACTGGATGTCCGCCTCGTCGATTCCATTGCCGTCACCGCGCAGCTTGATCCGCGTCGTGGTGTCCGGCACCTGCTTGATACATGCAAAGATGTTCATCAAAAATTATTCCGCTCCCTTTTTCAGTTGATTCAAATACCAGCGGACGAAGCGCTCGACGTTGTATTCCTTGTGGGTGGAATACGGCCCGGGCTGGTAGCCGCTGGATTGCACGCCCAACTGCGCGGCCTCGCACAGCGCCCAATCCTGCTCGGAGGTGAGTTGCCAAAAGGGCATAACTTTTTCGAGATCGTAATTCTTGCCCTCCTCCGCTTTTTCATCGACGAGCCAAATGACCCGCACCTCGGTTGTGGACTTGTCGATCGGCAGCAGTCGCGTGCTCACGACGTGGTCACAACTGGCGTGGCACCACATGTTGGGCACGGTGCGAAGTCGGAGCGTGCCAACGGAGTTGTCGGTGTAGTCGCCCATCAACGGCGCTACTTGCTGGCCATCCATCGTCTCGCTGACGTAGCCGTCGGCCAACGGCGTGCGGTTGATGGTGAACCAGCCGCCATTCTTGGCGTCCGGGAACGGCGCCATGCCGCTGCTGCGGTGGGTGATGGCCAAGCCCTGCCGGCCCCACGCCTTCTCGCTGCGTTCGGACTTGTCGGCGATTTTGGCCATCAACTCCGGCGAAGTGTCGTCGGTGTTGTAATGGTCGTAGTTGGCCTTGATATATTGCGGGTGGCTGATGTTGCAGTGGTAGCACTCGCGGTTGTTTTCCCAGACAAGTTTCCAGTTGGCGTTAACGGTGTAGTTGACCGCCTTGGCCACCTTGGCGCGGTCGCAACCTTGCGGCCGAAGCATCGGTTCGATCAATTTCCGCGCCGGGCTGAAGTCATCCGGCCGCTTGGCCAGGTTCACAAAAATAAAGCCGCACAGATTCTCGGTGGCCACGGGCGACAAGCCAAGCGCCCCGGTGTCCAGCCCGTCCTGCATGCCGCGGCACGATAACAGCCTACCGTCCTTGCCGTAGACCCACCGGTGGTACGGGCAGACCAGTTGCCGCGCCGTGCCGCTTGGCTTGTGGCAGAGCAGCGTGCCGCGATGGCGGCAGACGTTGTGAAAGGCCCGCACCTCGCCGTCGTCGCCGCGGATCACGAGCAGCGGGTCGGTGCCGATGCTAAAGGTAACGTAGTCTCCCGGTTTCGGGATCTCACAATCGTGACCCACGAACAGCCAGCCCCGGCGCCACACCCGATCAAGGTCTCCGTGAAAAATATCGTCAGATGAGAAAAACTTGCCCGGCAAGCTCCGCCAATCCGGGCACGCTCTGGCAGCAGCAGTGATCGGGTCAGGCGACTGGGATTCGAACGTCATGGGGCTCATCGACCAAAAATGCCCGCGCAAGCGAACAAAGCAAGGGTGTCCGTTTTGCCTGCGCGACAGTATAACCAATTTTGGCCAGCAAGAGTCATGGCGTTATTTTTGCAGATACTCCATGACGGCTTCGGTGCGGTTTTGGACGCTCAGTTTTTCGTAAATGTTCTTGAGATGATTGTGTACCGTCCAGGCGCTGATATGAAGCCATTCGGCGATTTCCTTGTCCAGCGCGCCCCGGCAGAGGTGGTTCATGACCTGATGCTCGCGGGGAGTCAGATGCGGGAGTGTATCCTCCCCCGGACCGCCCGCCAAAAAATCGACCTGCTTCTTGAAATAATGCCGCACCCAACGCGACAGCGATACGGTATCCAGTCGCAGCACACGGTTGGCGGAGGGGATTTTCTCCTCGAGCAAATGTAGCACCTGGCCCGGCGGTGTGCGGTGCAGATAATACCCGTAATGACTTCCAGCAGTGGAGTTGAACAACTGCTCACTGTCCTCGAACGTCGAGAACGCCACCACCGGACAGCCCGGGAACCGCTGCTTGAAACAGGCGTCCAGTTCCTCGCCGGAAAACTCCGGCAACCCCCGGTTGACCAGCAGCAGCCCCGGCTCGTCCGCTTGGCCAAGCTCGCGCAGCGAAGCGATGTCCGGAACCGACCGCCGACAAACAAAACCTGGCGCTTGGTTTGTCAGCTCACGCAGGCTCACCGCCACCGTCCCGTCCGGTTCCACCACGAAAACGTTCACCGAAACAGCCGCCGCCGCGCCGCGCTTGGCTAGGCGTCTGGCCCTGCCGGGGTGGGTGTGAATTGTCGTGTACGTGCAGCAAAACGGGCTGCCGGACCAAAACAAAGCCAGCGTTAGTTCACGCCGATGCCGCGCAGCAGCAGCCTCCCAACCTTCGCCAGTGACGCAATTGAAGATGGCAAGCGACTCCTCCGCGGCATGCGCCTCGTTGAGGGTGCCCAGCGGGAAGTAGCAGCCCGTGCCGTCGTGCTCGATGCGGCAGGAAAACTCCGGCTTGGCGTCGGGCGTTGCCCGGTACTTGCGCTCCACTAGGCGCAGCCGCCAGTAATCGATCGACTCGCTCGGGTCGCTGCTCCCCGGCCGGAACGTGACGCTTGGCTGAATGCTCCCTTCATGTGCGCCAAGCGCCGGCCAGCCGGTTTGCTGAAGCTGGGCAAACAGGTCGGCCGCCTTCGCCGCCGCGACATCCTGATCCACAGCACCGAGCGAGATCGTCCGGCGCACGCCCTGATGCTGGATCTTGGCCGACCAGCCGCGCACCCGGTGCAGTTTGCCGGCGCGGACGTAGCTGTTGCGGAAAACGCGGGTGCGCCAATAGGCCGGCTCCAGCCGCTGATCCGCTGCTGCCTCGCCCGTTCCGATCCAATCTGCTGCCGCTTGCTTGGACATGCTTGGACATACCTATATCAGCCTCCTCCGCTTCGCAAGTCTCAACTTCGATTACCCAAGCGGCGGCGGCTTGGACACGCTTGGACATTCTTTATCCGCGATACCCAACGGCGGGCGTTTTTTTGCGGCTAAAAAAGGCTATTTCTGCTTTGATGCCGGTTCCTGAGAATAATTTACCAGCGCGACAAAAATCGAGTTCACTCAAAACCGAACCCCCTACCAATGAACAAACTATTAAAAATCAAATGGCTCCTCGTGGCCGGCATCTTGGCGATACAGGCCCCGGCTGCGCCTGGGCAGGAAGTCAGCCCCGATTACGGCAACTACGACTCTGGCGAAGAGATCATCGTCACGTTCAGCGAAGGCCCGGGCAACCCCAAGGACTGGGTGGGCCTGTACAAGCAGGACATGGTCGCGGGCGAGGTCGACTCTCTCGCGTGGTTCTACGTCAACGGCACCAAGTCCAGCGGCGACGGTCTCACCGAGGGTGAATTGACCTTCCCCGATGGGATGACCGACGAGGGGTATTACGAGGCGCGGTTCTTTGAGGACGACGGCTACACGCTGTTGGCCAAATCGACCTTCGCCGTCGGCGATGTCGGCCCCGGCGTTAAAACAGACAAGTCCTCCTATACGCCGGGAGAGGCGATCACGCTGGATTTCTTTGTCGGCCCCGGCAATCCGAAGGACTGGGTGGGGCTTTACAGGGAGGACATGGTACCCGGTGATGTCGGCAGTCTGGTGTGGTTTTATGTCGACGGAACCACGACTAGTAGTGAAGGAATTGAATCCGGAACACTTACATTTGCCAATGGTATGACTGATGAGGGAGCCTACAAGGCCCTCTTCTTTGAGAACGACGGCTACACCATCCTCGCTGAGAAAAAATTTAAGGTGATGCAGGCTGCCCCGGACACGCCAAAGGTGATTTCCACCCTCCCAGAGGCTGACGCCAAGTACGCCGATCCCGAGGTCGCCTTCACAGCGGTCATCCGCAATGGTGGCACGGCACTGAACCCTGAAAGTTTAAAGCTGACTCTGGACGGCAAAGCCGTTAAGTCAGAAATCACCGCCGGCAATGACGGGTTAAATACGGTTACCTTTGTTGGGGAAGGGCTGTTTGAGTCCGGTTCCAGCCATAAGTTCAACCTGGAATTTTCTGACGATGGGGACCCGGTCACCGCCGGGACGGTTGAGGTTGAGTTTGACGTTGCCAACTATTTGCAACTCGAGATGCCCGAGCCGATTTACTTCGAGAACTTTGACGGGGTCGAGGAGTTCGAGCTTCCGGAAGGCTGGGAAGTCGTCAACCTGTCGCAGGAACTGAACACGGAACTCGAGCCGGATGACTTCACCTCGGCCTATTACGAGGGCTGGGTGAATGTCGCAATGAACCGCTGGAGCAAGAGCGGCAGCTCAGCGCAGAAAGCGGTTCAGCCTGCCCCGCCTGTTTTCGTGAACGGATCACGGCAGGCGCTCGAGGACAAGGCGCTCGTCGCGGACTCCGCCTCGCGCGACGGACAATTTCTCACGTTCCTTTACACGAACGATTACGACCTGAGCCAACACAAGGACGTGCACCTCGGATACTACAGCCATTACGCGCAGAATCAGGACAGCTCCGGATCCGTCGAGTACTCCATCGACGAGGGAGAAACCTGGCTGCCGGTGGTTTACATGATCGACCGCGACGACATCGTCAAGGATGACGACGGAAACGTGGATACGATTGCCACGCTGGAGAACGAGCACGGCGACATTGCCATTGGCTATCACCCGGACACGTTCGAAGAGGTCGGCGGCTATTATGGCGCGTACATCGGCGCGGAGATTTCCGAGGAACTGGCCCCCTACATCAGCGGCCGGATCAACGACAACCATACCGAATCGAAGCGGTACGAGCTGTTCCGGCTGCCCGAGGCGGACGGCAAAAAAACGGTTCGCTTCCGCTTGGCCAAGAGCGGCACCTATAGCTGGTACTGGGGCATCGATAATTTCGGCCTCTACAGCATCGCGCCCAGCTCAATGCCGGAGGTGGTCGAGGCCAGCCCGGCCGCCGGAAGCCAGGGAGCCAACCTAATGCCGCTGATGACGTTCGCCATCAAAAACGGGGAGGCCAAGCTGGATCCGGGTTCGGTCAAGCTGGAGTTCAACGGAGCCGCAGCCGAGGGCATCACAGTCTCCGAAATCAAGATCGGCGCGGAGGATGGCCATCAGGTCACCTACCAGGTGACCGAGCTTTTGGAGCCGCTCTCCCAAAACAGCTTCAAGCTCACTTTCACGGAGGACTCCGCTGACAAACGGGAGGGGACCTACGAGGGAAGTTTCACCGTGGGCAACTTCGCCAGCCACAGTCTGCCGGAGCCGATTGCTTTCGAGTCATTTGATGGCCTTGATGAATTCGCCCTGCCGGAGGGCTGGGCCGTGAAGAGCTACGTCAACGAGGCAGACGTTATCATCTTGGATGAGGATCCGGATGACTGGACATCCATCACCTATGCCGGCTGGGCCAACGTATCACTGGACCGCTGGAAGAGTAGCCCCTACTGGACTGAAAAATCAGAGACGCCCAGTTCCCCGGTATTCGTCAATGGCAAAGCCCAGTTCCCCGAAGGCAATTTCCTGATCGCCGACTCCGCCCTGCGCAATGCCCATTTCATGACCGTGCTCGAGACGAAAGATTTCGACCTTGGCCAACACGTCAATGTGCATCTCGGCTTTTACAGCCACTACGCCCAAAATCAGGACAACTCCGCCAACGTCGAGTACTCGATCGACGGCGGCGAGACCTGGCTGCCGGTCATCTACATGCTCGACCAGGACGACGTCGTCGCCGGTGACGACGGCACAGCGGATGCGGTCGCAACTTTTGAAAATGCGCAGGTTGATGTCGCCCTGGTCGACAACCTCCTTTACCAGGATGAGGACGACTGGTGGGACATGGAACCACTCGACGAGCCAATCGGCGGCAGCTACGGGGCATTCATCGGAGCGGCCATCGACGAGTCGCTTGCGCCACACATCAGTGGGCGAGTCGACGACAGCCAGACAGAGTCCAAGCGCTACGAACTGCACCGCCTGCCCGAAGCCGACAATCAGGCCAAGGTGCGCATCCGATTTGCCATGAACGGCACTTGGAGCTGGTACTGGGCTGTTGACAACTTTGGCCTGTATAGCATTGAGGAAGCGCCCACCACCGTCCCGGCGATCGACGGCATTGCTGTGGACGGCGGTGTCGTCACAATCAGTTGGCAGGGAGCGGCAGGTGTCCGCCTGCAAAAAGCCTCCAATTTGGCCAACCCGAACTGGACGGACCTGCCAGATACCGGGGGAGAATCGTCCGCCAAGGAGGTTGCCGACCAGTCGGAATCGTACTATCGTCTGATCCGCGACTAGCACAAGCCGCTTGGCCTAACGTACCATGAGAACAACTCAACCATCCGGGCATTGGCAACGCCGGGGATTCACCCTCATCGAACTGCTGGTGGTTATCGCCATTATTGCGATTCTCGCCTCGTTGCTCCTCCCCGCCCTGGCTAAGGCCAAGGGCATGGCCCACAAGATTAGCTGCCTCAACAACCACAAGCAGCTCGGCCTAGCCGTGCAGCTTTACTCGGGCGACAACGAGGACTGGCTCAACCCGATCCAGGCACGACTCGCCTCCGGCGTCGAGTCGAGTTGGCGTCCCTACCTTTTCACCTACCTCGGCGCGCGATGGGACTCGGACAAAAAGATGTACCTCGGAGGCAGTAAATCGAGTTACGACTGTCCAACCGAGAATGCAAAAGGCAAAAAGGGCGACCTGTATCACCAGGGCAACCCGGCCGTCGTCGGTCAGTTTCGAATCGGCGAGATTGGTATTGCCAGCGGCATCGGCGCGGTGAACGTCCACTGGGTCAGGGGAGGCGCCCAGCCGCCCTTTGGCCGGCCCATTGGCTACGAGAATAACCTCTGCAAATGGGGTATGGTCGAGTCGGCCTCCGAGCTGATCCTGCTCGGTGACGGCCACAGCAACGTCGGCGGTTGGCCCAACGACGCGTGGTGGATTTGGAAAGAACTGGGCAATGCCAACTCCGCCGGCTACAACCGATTCATCCAAAACGACCCCGGCGCGATGAGGCACGGGGGCAGGTCCAACTACGTGTTTGGCGACGGCCGTGCCGAGACGCTCGATCCCAACCTCATCCCGTGCGACGAGTCAGCCTGCTGGTGGTCCGCACCCCAAAGCCCCCACTGACGCGCCAACCACCGCCATGCCGCTGCAGCCTTCCGAAAAAAAACAGCTCATTTTTGCCGGCGTGTTGTTCGCACTGGCCATAATTTTTTTCGTCCTGTTCGGTTCATCCGAACGAGTGGCTTTGGAATATTTTTACGACGAGAGCGAACAGAAGCTGTTCACCTCCCCGGCAGGCTCCATCCCTCCAATCAAGGGCATTAACGACGAACAACTGGACGGCGTACGGGCCATCGTCATCGCACCCAAGGGTAAGCGCGGCGACAAGTCCGCCCACCGCATCGCCTACCTCGAAAAATGGTCGCCGCAGTTAAAACAACACATGGAAGCCGCCAGTAAGGCCAAGGCCGCCGGACACGCCGTGCCCAATATCGTGGATCGTTCCCAGCGGAAATTTCACCAGTTCATCCGCCGAACAGATTCACCTCAGTGGTACACTATGAACACTGATGAAGCCGCAAAAATTATGGCGACACTTCGAACCAAAGACGCTCAGGGGAAAACCCCCGAAATCTGCATGCCAAACCGTTGAGGAATCCAGATGAACCGTCATCGGCCCATCCTCCTCGCGACTCTGCTCGCTTTTGCCGCCTCTCCCCCGGCTGAGGAGCCCTTAGTGGGGCTCGAGCCCCCCTCACCCAACTCACCCGCTGAACCCTTGGCCAAGCAGATGTCCGTCGCCAAGGCGGTGGACTTCATCGACCGCGCCTCGCTCCACTGGCAGCGCTCCCGAAAGTGCGTCACCTGCCACACCAACGGCGCCTACCTCATGGCCCGCGGACTATTGAAAGCCGATCCCGCGCCGCATATTTCCGTCCGCAAATTTTTCGAGCAATACGTCGACGGCTGGGCGAAGAAGAAACCGGATTCGGAAGGCATCGTCGCCACCGCGGCCTCACTCGCCATGGACGACGCGGCCAGAGGTAAACTCACCGACACAACCAGGACCGCCTTCGACGAGGCATGGAAACTTCAACGCTCCGACGGCTCATGGGACTGGCTCAAGTGCGGCTGGGGACCGTTCGAGTCGGACGACCACTACGGCGTCACCATCGCCGCCATCGCCGCCGCCAAGGCACCGGGCGACTACGCGCAAACCAAGCGCGCCGCAGCCGGCTTGGCCAAGATCCGGGGCTATCTCAAAAACCATCCACCACGGCTGCCGCACCACAAGGCCATGATGCTTTGGCTCGGCCGCGAATTGCCGAAATGGGTGGGGGAAAACGACCGGCAACGTTGGCAAAAAGAGCTGCTTGACCTACAGTTGACAGATGGTGGCTGGGCTACCGCCGCGCTGGGTGACTGGAAGCGCAAGGATGGTTCCGCTCAGACTCTCGACCGGGGCGACGGCTACGGAACCGGCTTTGTGATTTTTTCCCTACGGCAATCTGGCCTGCCGGCGAGTCACCCAGCAATTCGCCGTGGGATCGGCTGGCTCAAGACGAACCAACGCGAAAGCGGCCGATGGTTCACTCGCTCGCCCTACAAGGATGGTAGGCACTACATCAGCCATGCCGGGACGGTCTACGCGCTGCTGGCTCTGGCCGAGTGCAGCGAGCTGAAATAACTTGAATGGACACAACCTCATTTAACTTCCCGACAGACACGCGGGTCGGCCCAGGCGTCATCTCGCAACTCAACGAAACGCTGGTCGCACTCGGCATCCAACGACCGCTGGTCGTGACCGATTCCGGCCTACTGGCCACCGATGCCTTCAAAAAACTCGCCGGTGCCCTGCTCCCCCGCGAACCGGATCGAGACTGGTTTTTGCACTCCGACGTGCAACCCAATCCCACAGAGGCGAACACCCGGGGCGCGGCCGAGTTGGCCTTGGCCAAGGGCTGCGACGGCGTCGTCGGCCTCGGCGGCGGCAGCGCTCTCGACGCCGCCAAGGTCTGCCGCATCCTCATCAAGCAGCCGCAGCTCAAGCTCGCTGACTACGACTGGGAAGCCGACTGGAGCGGCCTGCTGCCGTTCATCGCCATCCCCACCACCGCCGGTACCGGCAGCGAGGTCGGCCGCAGCGGCGTGGTGACGCCCGATGGCGCCGGCAGCAAGGGCATGTTTTTTCATCCGGAGCTCTTGGCCAAGTGCGTTTTCCTCGATCCCGATTTGACCACTGGCCTGCCGCCGGGCCTGACCGCCGCCACCGGCCTCGACGCGCTCACCCACTGCATCGAGTCGTACACCTCGCCGGTGTTTCATCCGCTGTGCGACGGTATCGCGCTCGAGGGCATCGCGCTCATCATCCACGCGCTGCCTGCCGCCGTCGCCGACGGATCGGATATCGACGCCCGCGGCCACATGCTCGTCGCCGCCGCGATGGGCGGCGTGGCATTTCAAAAAGACCTCGGCGCAACGCACTCGCTGGCGCATCCGCTCTCGGCGATTTGCGGCGTGCACCACGGCACAGCCAACGCCATCTGCCTGCCGCATGTCATGCGTTTCAACACCCAACACAAACCGGGCGTTTATCGGCGCATCGGCCTGGCCTGCGGACTGGACGTCGTCTCGTGCAGCGACGCCGAGGCCGACGGGCAAACCATCCAATTCATCGACGATTTCATCCAGCGCTGCGGCATGCCACCGTCGCTCGAAGACGTCGGCGTGGAGGAGCAAAATATCGAGGCGCTGGCCGACCAGGCGTGGGTCGATCCCTGCCACCAAACGAACCCCGTGCCGGTCACACGCGAGGATTTGAAGGAACTTTTTCTAAAAGCACTGTGAGCGATTTTCCCACCCAACTTTTGATCAACGGCCAGTGGCACGACGGCTCGGGTGCCAAGCGTCTAGCCATCGTCAACCCGGCGACGGAGGAGACGTTCGCCGATGTCAGCTCCGCCACCGCCAGTGAAATTGGTCAAGCCGTCGAGGCGGGCCAAGCGGCGTTCGAATCCGGCTGGCGCGACATGCCTCCGGGCCAGCGCGCCGAGTTACTTCACGGCTTGGCCAAGCGCATCCGCGACAACGTCGAGGCCATAGCCCAGCTCGAGACGCGCAACGTCGGCAAACCGATCGGCGACGCCCGCTGGGAGGTCGACGCTGGGGCAAAGGTCTTCGAGTATTACGCCGGGGCCATCGGGCATTTATGCGGCCAGACGATCCCCGTGGCGCGCGGCGGGTTCAACTTCACGCTGCGCCAGCCGATGGGCGTCATCGCCGCAATCACCCCGTGGAATTTCCCGTTCCTCATCGCCTGCTGGAAGGTCGCCCCGGCGCTCGCCGCTGGTAACTCGGTCGTGCTCAAGCCGGCGTCGCTCACGCCGCTGACCGCGCTGCTGCTCGGCCAACTGGCGCAGGAAGCTGGTCTGCCGGACGGCGTGCTGCAGGTGTTGCCCGGTGCCGGATCGGAAGCCGGCAACTCGCTGGCCACCCACCCGCTCGTCCGCAAAATTGGCTTCACCGGCTCGACCGAGGTCGGCTCAAAAATCATGAAACTCGCTGCGGACGACATCAAGCGAGTGTCTCTCGAGCTGGGCGGCAAGTCTCCGAACATCGTCTTCGCCGATGCCGACTGGCAACGCGCCGCCGCCGAGTCGCCGATGAGTGTCTTCGCCAACACCGGCCAGGACTGCTGCGCCCGCAGCCGCATGTTCATCGAGCAACCAATTTTTGATGACTTCGTGAACCAATTTGTCGCCGCAACCGAGTCGCTAAAAGTCGGCGACCCGACGCTCGACGAGACACAACTTGGCCCGATGGTCTGTGCCTCCCAGCGCGAAATCTCCGAGTCATTCGTCGCCGGGGCAAAAGGCGCCGGACGCGACATTCGCACCGGCGGCGACCGGCCAAGCGAGCGCGGTTTTTACCTGAACCCCGCCGTGATCACCGGCGTCGAAACCGGCGACCGAGCGTGGTGCGAGGAAATTTTCGGGCCGGTCGTTTGCTTACGCCCGTTCACCGATGAATCCAAAATGTTGCGTGAAGTGAACGACACCAACTACGGACTGAGCGGTTCCATTTGGTCGAGCGACCTGAGCCGGGCGCTGCGCGTGGCACGGCAAGTCGAGAGCGGCGTCATCAGCATCAACACCCATTCGAGTGTGCACACCGAGGCACCCTTCGGCGGTTTCAAGCGTAGCGGCCTCGGCCGCGACCTAGGCATGTCCGCGATGGAAGCCTGCACCGAGGTGAAAAATATCTACGTCGGCGAATAGCCAATGAATCGTCCACTGCGACAAACCATCCGCTTGGCCAAGCGATGCTTGTTGCTCGGTGCGTTGGCGATTGGCCAATCGGCCTGGGCCGGCTGGATGGCTTACAACGACTTTGGAACACCTAGCCGCTACGACAACTCTGTCACCCGCATTGGCGCGACTTCGGCCGAGTTGAAAGCCGGCTCCGGCTCCGTCGAAAAAACCGGCAAACTCATCGACTTCGTCACCGACCAGGCAAGCGGTATTCAGCTTAAAATAACCATAAGCGGCTCACCCCTTGGCCAGGCGCAAATCAGCGGCGACGCCCCCTCCGGCACCGTCGCGGGCGACGTGTTCGCCAACAAGGCCAACTGCTCCGGCGGCACGCCCCTCCCCGCCGGCAAGGTTCATTTCATCGATCTGACAGGACTCGACCCGGCCAAGCGCTACGAGTTAGTCTTGTTCTCAACCGCCCCGGCCGGTGGCGAAGCCAAGCCGGTTTCGTTTACATTGTGGGATGTCTCGTCGTTCGAGAATCGCAGCGCAGCAGCACCAGGCCGCGTCTCGGCCAGCGGCCAATTTTCCCGCACCACAAAAATCGAAACCGCCGGCAACGATGGAGCAGCGCGTGGTGATATCTGCCGATACGGGCTCATCCGTAGCGGCAACGACAGCGACCTGAGAGTGATCCTCCAGTCGCCCAACGGCGGTCAACTGAACGCCCTCATGCTGCGCGAGCAGACGCCGCCAGTGCTCGCAGGCAAGCCGGTCGTCGTGCTTGGCGAGGATAATGCCGTCATCAACGGCACGATCGCCGACCCGGCCAAGGGCGCGGTCGAGTTGCGCTGGCGCGAGGCCAGTAGCGAGGCTGCGTGGCAATCGCAAGTGCTGACACCAAACTCGAGCGGCGCGGTCGTGGTTCGGCTTGATTCACTGCCGGTGTTTGTCGAGCAGGAGTTTATTTTTGTGCAGCGCACAGCCGACGGCGAAATCGCCTCGGAGGCGCGAAGCATCCGGCCGCAAAAACTGGGAGTGATTTACTCGACCGGCTTCGAGCCGACCGAGCCGGCGGCTTTCCTGCCGGGAGCGATCACATCGCAGACCGGCCCGTGGCGCGTGGCCAAGGGAAGCGCCGAGGTGCAGACCCGTCGCGTCGCACACGGCGGCCAAGCGGTGCGCACCGGCGACTGCGTCATTGAGATGACTTTCGAAAACCACGAGCCAGTGCTGTGGGTCGATGCGTTTATTCAGGATCCAGGCATCAGCCAGGCGCGACAAATTCCCGATGGCATCGCAAGCAGCTTACTGCTGTTTCGCACCGGGAAACTCATCGCTCTCGACGGCGACGGCTCAGGCGGAGGCAACTTCATCACAGTAGCGGAATTGCCGAACGACCGATTTATGCGACTCACCATCCGCACCGACTACGAAGCCAAACAGTTTGACATATGGGTGGATGGCAAACCGGTTTTGGATAAACTGGGTTTCAAGGACAACTCGGTGGTTCGCTTCCACGGGGCCAAACGGCTCGCGGGCGCGAACAGTTATCTCGATGACTTCAGCCTCTCGACGTGGGGGCTCGACCGCGACAGCGACGGTGACGGACTGGTTGATCTCGACGAGGCTAAGTTTTACGGCTCGTACCCGTTGCTCGCAGACAGCGACCGCGACGGAGCGAGTGATGCTGACGAGATCGCCGCCGGGACGCACCCTGCCAATCCCGGCTCGATTTTTGCCGTTAAAATTGACACTGATAAGGATGGCAAAACCAAGCTCTCAATCCCAACACTCACCGGACTCGAGTACACGCTGCAACGCCGCGCCGCGCTTGGCCAAGGTCGATGGGAAACTCTCCCTGGTTTCGAGAACATGCCCGGCGATGGTAGAGTACAGTCGTTCCTCGAGACACCGGACGGACGCAACTTTTTTTACCGCGGCGTCATCGTGAATCGCCTCAACGCCGTGAATCCATGACATGATAAGACGCACAAAAACTTTGTCAGGCGTATCCGTTATTACGGCCGTGCTGCTGCTTGGTTGTGCTTCCGGGTTTGCGCAAAGCCCGGTGAACCAATGGGTGCTCTCACCGGAAAACATCGACATCACGACGGTAAAAGACTTGGCCGGAAACGAGTACGGCCTGCTGCACGGCCGGATGGTGCCATCTCAAAACCCACCAGCGTTGTACTTCGACGGGACGGACACGTACGTCGAGTTGGCAGCGAAGGACGAGACTAAATCGCTGCCCAAGTCTGCGCTTACCGCCGAAGCGTGGGTGGCCGTGAACTCCCCCGCCGAGTGGGGTGGCATCGTCGGCTGTCTGCAGGACAACGGCAGTTTCGAGAAAGGCTGGGTGCTTGGCTACAACAACGACAAGTTCAATTTCGCTCTGTCCACCGGCGGCGACCTCACCTACCTAAACGCCTCGACCTCGTTCGAGACCGGACGTTGGTATCATGTGGTCGGCACCTACAACGGCTCCCGGATGCGTATTTACGTCAATGGCACCGAACGAGGCAGCAATAGCAACCGCCGTGGATCGATCGACTACTCGCCAGCCGCATTCGTCATCGGCTGCTACCTAGACGACAACGAGTTTTATCCGCTGGAAGGATTCATCTCCGAGGTGCGCCTATACAACCGTGCGCTCTCGAGCCAACAGGTTCGCAACCGCTACAACAGCACCAAGGGCAAGCATGCCGCCCGTCCCAAGCCACCGGTTGTCCTCACCAACCGCGAGTTGAGCACCGGGCCGTACCTCGCGTTTACCTCGCCAAACGAGGCGGTCGTCCGCTGGGAAACTGCCAAGCCGATGCCGACGCGCCTCGCGTACGGCACGACGCCGACCCTGCAAAACCGCATCAATCTCCCGCAGAAGACACGGCAGCACGAGGCCGTTATCCCCCGCATCCAACCCGGAACGGCGTATCATTACTCGGTCGGCGTCGAGCAGAACGGGCAGACCCAGTGGCTTGCACCGGCGACAGGTGAATCCGATTTTAACTATTCGCGCCCGAACATCACCGCCGTCGAATCGCCGTACGCGGAAGATGAGCGGATGCGCAAAAGCCGTGCCGCCGCCGAGGCGATCCTCGCGGCCACCGGCATCCGTAAGGGCTACGCGATCGACTACGGCTGCGGCGAGGGACGGCTGGCGTTCGCGCTGGCCAAGCGCACGGAACTGACCGTGATCGGTGTGACCGCCGATGCCGGCGAGGCGGCACGCGCCCGGGCGGCGCTGCGGCGAGCCGGCATTTACGGCACGCGGGTGACCATTCAGCACCGGCCCTTGACCAAGCTCGGGCATACCGACAGCATGTTTAACTTGGCCGTGTCTAGCGAGCTGCTGCACAACGGCAAGCTGCCCGGCGAACGCGCGGAGCTGTTGCGCGTGCTCCGGCCAAGCGGCGGCGTACTCGCTCTGGGTGGCCTGCCGCAAAGCGGCTTGACCAAGCTCATCTCCGATTCGGCGCTGGCCAGGGAGACGACCGTCGAGGCCAGCGGAGAACTGCTACTGGCCCGGCGCAAGGCGCTCGAAGGCGCTGGCGAATGGTCGCACACCTACGGCAGCGCCGCGCAGACCGCCAACAGCGGCGACAAGATCGTCAACGGCGGCAAAATGGCTTTGCAGTGGTTCGGCAAACCAGGCGCACGCGGCATGATCGACCGGCAGGGGCGAAACCCGCCGCCGCTCACCAGTAACGGCTTCCTCTACGTGCAGGGAGATAACCGCATCTGGGGCCAGGACGCCTTCAACGGGACAATCCTCTGGAACTACGAATTCCCGAGTGAGCTGCGCCGCGTCAACACGCCGCGCGACGGCAGTAACATGTGCGCCGATGACTCGTCCCTGTTCGTCGCAATGCGCGACCGCGCCTACCGGTTTGACGGCCAGAACGGGCGACTGCTTCGGAGTTTCCCGGTGATCAGTGCCGACACGGCAAACTGGGGTTACATCGCCAACGACGGCGGCCTGCTGTTTGGCAGCAGCGTCAAGCCCGGCTCAGAGTACACGAAATTCAAGGGCACGCCGTACTGGTACGACTCCACCGGTACGCAGGACACGGCTAAGGTATGCAGCGACAATTTGTTTGCGATCGAAAAGCAGACCGGCCGCAAAAAATGGGAGTACCGTGGCGGCAAAATCATCAATACCACGATCGCGATAGGCGGTGGGCGGGTGTACTTCGTCGAGTCGAATTCATCGAGCCTCCGAAACGAGCCGACCAGCCGCATCGACTCGAGCAGCCTGTGGTCAAGTCTGCGACTCGTCGCGCTCAACTCACAGAGTGGTTCTAAGGTCTGGAGCAAATCGATCACTGTCAACAAGTCGCCCTTCCCGGTCGTGTTCTTCCTCGCGCAGGCCAAGGACCGGCTGATTCTCAGCTACAGCACCAGCCGGTTTTATGTGGACGCCTTCTCCACCCGCAACGGCAGCAAGGTGTGGTCGAAGAACCACTCGTGGAACCGCAACCATCATGGCGGGCACATGTACCATCCGGTGATCGTGGATGACGCGGTGATCGTCGAACCATACGGCTACAGCCTCTCCGATGGCAGCACCGTGCATCGCGGCCTCCCGCAGCGCGGGGGGTGCAGCACAATGTCCGCCTCACATAACACAGTGCATTATATTAACTGGGATTACGACAAGGGCTCGATGTATTTTTGGGACGTGGACACCGGCAAACGACGGCTAGTGGTCGGCTCACGGTCGAGTTGCTGGCTCTCGCTCATCTCTGGCAACGGCATGATACTCTCCCCAACCGCCAGTTCCGGCTGCCGCTGCCGCTACCCCATCCAAACCTCGATCGGGTTCATGAGACAATGACGACGCGCAATACACAACGACTGCTCGGCTTGGCTCTCTCACTCGCTTGGCCAAGCGCCGGGCTGCACGCCGCCGACTGGCCATCGTACCGGCACGACAACCAGCGCAGCGCCATCACCGCCGAGACGCTCAAGCTGCCATTGGCCAAGCGCTGGCAAATAACCCCAGCGCAGCCACCCTCTCCCGCCTGGGCCAAGCCGGCCAAGTTCGACTTTTTCGTTTCGCCACAGTCACGAAAGCCGCTGGTGCACCGGCTGGCCTACGACCACGCGTACCACGCCACCGCCAGCGGCGACCGCGTGTTTTACGGCTCATCCGCCGAGCACACAGTTCACTGTCTCGACGCTTACAGCGGGAAGGAAAAATGGGTGTTTTTCACCGACGGCCCGGTACGGTTTGCGCCGTCGATCCACGACGGCCGCGTGTACGCCGGCTCCGACGACGGCACGGCGTACTGCCTCGATGCCGGCACGGGTAAATCGATATGGACGCACACCGCCGCCAGCGAGAAAAATAAGCTCGTGCCCAACGACGGCCGGCTAGTCTCGCCGTGGAGCGTGCGCAGTTCGATTGCGGTGGACGCCGGGACAGCCTACTTCACCTCCGGTTTCTTTCCTCACGAGGGCGTTTACATGAGCGCCGTTGACGCCCTCACCGGCAAGCCCACTCAAAGCCGCCACTGGAAACAACATCACCTCAACAAAGGCTCGTTCCAGGGCTACATGCTCTTGTCGAACTCCCGTATTTACATGCCGGGCGGCCGCAGTACGCCGTTTTATTTTGACCGTCTCACCGGCAAGCGACTGGGGCAGTTCGCCAAGGGAAGTGGCATGGGTTCATTCGGACTGCTTGCCGAGAACCGCATCGTCCACGGCCCTGCCGATCGTAGTGGTGGCGTGCTCACCGAAGCCAGCCTGTCGGGCGACAAGGTGGCCTCACACACAGACGCACTGGACATGATCATTGATTCCCGGGTGATTTTCATGCTCACCGCAAACAAGATAACCGCGATGACGCGGAGCAACCGGCGGGGGCTCTGGAGCCAGTCCGTCGAGGCAGGCAACGCGCTGGCTCTGGCGGGCAAGACGCTTTTCGTCGGCAGCCGCGACAAGGTGAGCGCCTTCAACGCCGCCAACGGGAAGGCGCTTTGGAGTGGCCCGGTGCCGGGCCGAGCCCTCGGGCTCGCCGTGGCCAACGGCGCGCTGCTGGTCAGCACCGACACTGGCACAATCGTCAGCTTCGGTCAGGCGTCCGACCAGGCCAGCGCGTGGATTCTTTATTAAGATGGGAAACATAAAAGCAATCACATTTGACCTATGGGACACGCTTGTCATTGACGACTCGGATGAAGCCAAGCGGTCAGAGCAAGGCCTGCGTTCGAAATTCGACGAGCGACGGTATCTGCTTTGGGAGGCACTGAATGCTGACGGGCCAATTGACTTGGAGACGGTTTGCCTCGCCTACAGCGTCGGCGATGCGGCGTTCAACAAGGTGTGGAAGGAGCACCACATCACGTGGCACATCGCCGAGCGGTTGCGCGTCATTCTCAAGGGGCTTGGCCGAGAACTACCGGATGCTACGTTCGACGCTGTCGTCCGGGCACACGCCAAAATGGAGGTGGAGATTCCGCCGGACGCCATGCCCGGCGCGGCACCGGTGCTCGAGCGCCTGGCTAGACACTTCAAGCTGTGCATCGTCTCCGACGCCATCGTTTCTCCAGGGAAGTACCTTCGCCAGCTGCTGGAAGACCACGGCTTGGCCAAGCCATTCACAGGATTTGCTTTCTCCGACGAAGTCGGCCACAGCAAGCCGCACCGCTCAATGTTCGACTCGGCGGCGAGGCAGCTTGGGGTAGAGATAAGCGAGATGCTGCACGTCGGTGACCGCGATCACAACGACGTTAAAGGCCCACAGCAACTTGGTATGAAGGCGATCCTGTTCACCGCCTCACGTGATGTCGACAAGGCAAACACCACCGCCGACGCCATCTGCGAATCATTCGACCAACTGGAAGCCGCAATCGACCAACTGAGCGGCTGAACTCTGTCTAGCGACGCTTGCTTGGCAGAAGCTGATGGTTGATCCAGTTTTGCACCTCTATGGTCCGCAGTGAATCGTCCATCACGTCAGCCTTGAGGCCAAGTGCTGTGGCTATATCCTCTCGTGTTGGATCAGCGTGGAGTGCCTCTAATTGATCGATGTGCGCCAAGCCCGCAGCTTCATCAGCGAAGAACCCGAGTCTCACCAGCTTCTCGATCCGGCAAAACATCAGCCGAGCCATTTCGTGCAGGTCGTACTCGGGATGATATTGTAATCCCCAAAACTCGGTGCCCTCGTGCTTCACGACGACCGACTGCACACTAGTAAAGTCATTGCCGGAGAGCCGCGCAGCCCCTTCTGGCAGCAAGGTGACCTCATCGTCGTGGCTGGTGAAGGCGTCGAACACCGTCGGCTTGCCTTCGTAGAGTGGATGCGCTCGGCCTTCATCGGTAAGCGTGATCCCTCGAGCAATGCCCATCTCGCGTCCGTTCGGGTTGAGCGCCACTTCGCCTCCTGCCGCGACAACGGCAATCTGCGCTGCCCAGCAACTCCCGAACGCCGGCACGCCGCGCCGGTAGCATTCGCGGGCGAACTCGATCTGTTCCGCGACATCCGGCTCGCCTGAGAACACGCAGGAACTGCAACCGGTCCAAGTCACTCCATCGTAATCCTGAATCGTCTCGCCAACCGGCAAGCTCGCGCCGGGATCGGCGGGGAAAATGACATCGCACTCGATGCCGGTGGGAGCACAGCGCTGGAGCATCTTTAAATACAGATCAGCGGCGAGGCTTGCACCGCCGGACTGCAACTGATCACGAGCGACCTTGGTGTAGCCGTCAATTATTAAAATTCTCAGAGCAGTCGTGTCCGTCATGTGCCCCGACTCAGAAACTGATACCCATTTCGTTGATTACTTCCGAGACATGGCCGATCAACTTGATCATGTCCGATGGATGAACATCGCCGATACTGCCAATGCGGAAGCATTGTGCGTGTGACACCTTGCCGGGATAAATGACAAAACCGCGCGACTTGAGCGCGTCGTATAGTTTTTGAAAATCAAACCCCGCCGAATCGGGATAATAAAACGATGTTATAATCGGCGACTGCACCTCGTCCTCGATCAGCGTGCGGAACCCGATATCCCGCATGCCTTTTACCATTGTTTTTTGGTTGGCAATATAGCGCGTATGCCGGGTATCGATGCCACCCTCAGTCTCGAGTTCGTCAAGAGCCTGGGAGAACGCGCTCACGACATGAGTTGGCGAGGTGAACCGCCACTTGCCGCCATTGGCCTCCATCTCGCGCCATTGGTCTAACAGGTCAAGACTGTGCGAACGGGCCCAGCCCTCGGTCCCCCCAAGCGTGGCGCGATCAGCCACGACAAAGCCGAAGCCCGGCACGCCCTGGATGCATTTGTTTGCTGAGGAAATGAGGTAGTGTGCACCAGTGGATTCCATGCTCATCGGGATGCCGCCAAAGGAAGACATCGCGTCTAGGATGAATACCCGGCCATGACGCCGAACGATTTCGCCGACAGCCTCCACCGGGTTGAGCATCCCGGTGGTCGTCTCGCAGTGGACCATTGCAACGTGGGTGATTCCCGGGTCATTGGCGAGCATTTGTTCCACTTGGCCAAGGTCGGTGGACTCGATCTCCGCTTGGTGAAGCTCGACCGTGTCGAGCCCAAGCATGCGAGAAATTGTGGTGATGCGCGCACCGTACACGCCGTTGTTGAGCACAAGCAGCCTTCCATTGGGCGGGATGACCGAGCCGATCACCGATTCAACGACGAACGTTCCGCTGCCCGGCATGAGTGTGGCGGTGTAGGTACCGAGGTTCGCCGAATCACAGGTCGCGAGGCCGACCAAGCGCTCGCGGATGGACTGCACAATCCTGTTGTAGTCCACGTCCCAAGTGGAAAACTCGTGCATCATGGCCTCGCGAACCGTCCGAGTCGTGGTCAGAGGCCCTGGGGTCAGCAACAGATACTGCGTGTCGCGTTTGTTTACCATGGCAGGGAAAACGTCTTGGTGGTGGTCATGAATTTCATCGCCTCGATGACGCCCTCCTTGATGCCGAGGCCGGAATCCTTCACACCGCCGAACGGCGAACATTCCATCCGGAAGCCCGGCACCTGGTTGACGTTGACCGCACCGGTTTTCAACTCCTTAACCACTCGGATGGCAGCCGCCATGTCGTTGGTGACCACGCCGGAGGAGAGGCCAAAGTCGGACGCGTTGGCCAGCGCGATCGCGTCGTCGAGATCCCGCACCGGCATGATGGGCGCGAGCGGCCCGAACGATTCCTCACAGACCATCTCGGCATCACGCGGCACTTTGGCAATGATGGTCGGCTCAAGTTGTGCGCCGTTACGCCTGCCGCCGAGCAGCACCTCAGCCCCAGCGGCGACCGCCTTGGCCACTCGCTCCTCAAGGACGATGGCGGCCTGTTCGTCGATGACAGTGCCGATACAGGTCGCCTCGTCGGCGGGATCGCCCACAGTGAATTCACCGGCCCTGGCCACAAACCTATCCGTAAATTCCGCTAGCACCGGCTCCTCAACGAGGATGCGCTTGACAGCAGTGCAGCGCTGGCCGGAGTTGCGGAACGACCCCTCGGTGGCCAGCGTCGCTGCCAGGTCGAGGTCAGCATCCTTGAGCACAATAAGCGGCGCGTTGCCGCCCAACTCGAGACAAAGTTTCTTATAGCCGGCGATGGTGGTGAGGTGTTTTCCCGGCCCGGTGCCGCCAGTGAAAGTGACCAAATCGACGCGCGGATCTCGTACAAGCGCCTCGGTGATTATTTTGCGATCGCCAACGAAGGTGCTGAGCATCGCCGGCGGTAGGCCGGCCTCGTACAGCAGCTCGGTGAGGCGGATCGCGACCAGCGGCGTCTTGCTGGACGGCTTGAGCAGCACCGGCACGCCGGCGGCGATCGCCGGGGCCAGCTTGTGCGCCACCTGGTTGAGCGGATGGTTAAACGGCGTGATCGCGGCGACGAGACTCAGCGGCTCGCGCATTGTGAAAATCTTTCGAGCCGGGCCGTTCTTCGCGGCATCGCAGGAGAAGATGCTCTCGTCATCGCGCAGCGCCTCGGCGGCGGCGAACTTGAAAACCTCCTGCGCGCGGCCGACCTCGTATCGTGTCTCGCGCATGCACAGCCCGGCCTCGAGCCGGATCAAGTTGGCGAACTCGTCGGCGCGCCCAGCGAGCAGTTCGCGGGCGCGCATGAGGATTTCGTAACGCTCACTCCGGGTCGGCGGCTGCGCCTGGCCAAGCGCTGCCTGAATGGCCTGCTCGAGTTGCTCAGGCGTAATGAGCGGCAGCGTGCCGGTCAGCGTGCCATCCCACGGATAGCGCACCTCAAGCGTGTCGTCGGTCTGCACCGGCTCGCCGGCAATGTAGCATGACCAGGCGAGTGGCAATTGTTGGGTGATGTCGGCTGGCTGTGTCATGGCTGGGTTCCGTTGCAGGCGAAGTCAAAAATGTCAAAGTTGCGTGGGTCGCACTTGGCCAAGGCAGTGTACTTGGCATTGAGCGGCTCGGAAATCAGGAACGGCACCATCTCCTCGTAGCGGCCACCGTGCGAACGGAGAGTGCCCTCGAGTTTTGCGAGGTCGTGATGCTCCGGCGTACGGCCGATCACCCAGTCGCGGGCGGAGAGGACGAATAAGTCTCCGATCCGGTCGCCCGGCAGCTCCAGCTTGGCTACAGCCCCCTCACGCGTCTGCACCTCAGTCACGCCGATGAGTGCAGCAATCCAGTTAGCGACAGTTTCGCGGTCGAGGTTGTCCGGCAGATAAACGGTCACCGCCGAGCCAAGCGCACCGTGGTGCACGACGTACGGATCGGTGATCGGGCAGATAACGCGGCAACCGCCGCCGAACTCGCGGGCCAGCTCAGTCTCGAGAAAAATGACGTTCGGGCTTCCGTCCCCGTTGCACTTGGCATTCATGCCGTGGTCAGCGGTGATACCGATGATGGCACCCAACTCGAGCAACCGCCCGACCTCGACGTCGATGCCCCGATAAAACTCGCGCGACTCGGCAGCCTCCGGCGAGTACTTGTGCTGCATGTAGTCAGTGAGCGAGAGATAAAGAAAATCGGCGCGGCCGGCGGCGAGCAGTTCCACGCCGACGCGCAATGCGTATAGGCTGGCTTCGCCTGAGTAGATGGAGGGCTTTGGGCCAACGAGCGACTCGACGTCGCCGATGCCGTTCACCTCGAGGCTGACATCGTCAGCCTTCTCGGCGGAGACAGCAATACCATCCATGCCCTTGGAGAGGAGTTCGCGTAGCTTGTCCTTCGCAGTGACCATGGCAACCTTACGGCCGGCGGCCGAGGCTGCGGCGAGAATGGTCTCATTACGCAGGAAGCGAGAGGAGTTGGTCATGACCTCCTCACCGGTGTCGGGATCGAGGATGTAGTTGCCACCGATGCCGGTCTCCGACGGCGGCGTGCCTGAGACCATGGCGCAGTTGTTCACATTGGTGAACGATGGTAGCGCACCCCGGGCCAAGCCGTAGTGTCCATTGGCGGCTAGCTTGGCCAAGTGGGGTAGCTCGCCATGGACGAAGCCTAGTGAGAGGTATTCCTCAGCACAGCCATCGGCACAGATGACCACCACCGGCCGGTCCGGCAGGCGGTAGTCGCGTCGGTTGACAGTTATCGTTTCCAAAATAATTTTCTCAATACAGGATGATCGACGCCAATAAGCGGCTTATCGAGGGTCAACTCATGTTGTAGATTCAAACCATGACTCTCGGGTAAGATGCCCTCGGCATGAGCCGCTCATATATTACGCCGACGGGGATGATTGCCGGATGCGGTTTCCCTCCGGCCCTCGGTGAAAAATCGGCCGTTGATTCCGTCGGCACCAGCCAGCCAAAAATCCGGCGGAAAAGTGTAGTCGCCACGCCACTCGTCAACAACCCTGGCTGCAGGATCCCGCCAAAGTCGGACCTGTTTTCCTGCATGGGCATAATAAGCAACGCCCCAGTAGGCATCCGAACTGTTGGGATCGCCGATCACCTGCCGGGCCAACTTCATGCGGGGGTTCATGTACCATTTGCCGTGGTTGGGCTGGTATCCCGTCGGGCTGTGGTGCAGCCAGCCCTCATTCTCCTCCTCGTAGAGGGCCATCGCGATATCGATTTGGCGCAGGCTGTTGATGCAGTAGGCAGATTTACCCTGAACCTTCGCCTTGGCCAAGGCGGGCAACAACAGGGCAGCCAATATCGCGATGACAACCAGCAGTTCAATCAATGTAAATGCACTGAACCGCCTCAGCAGCAGCTTAACCCTCAAATCCTGGGAACAGGAAAACACCCCTCCTTCAAGTTTTGGTGAATAAACCGATTAAAGAGGCAGGCCGGTATACCAGTGAGTGGATTTCATGAAATCTGGGCCGCCTCCCTGTTGAGGCGACTTACCACAGTCCTTGGTGTAACGGATGGGGCTTGCATGGCCATCCCCCCACAAAGTTTCGCAGGCTGCGCCGTACGGCTTGCTGCTCCCGTGACGGAACCATTCCGAGACCCAGTCGATATCAGGGTATAGGGGTGCCAAACTGTATTTCCACTGCGTCAGGTTTTCGGCAGCGCCGTTGGCGGCCAGGGTGTCACTCGGGCCACCGTCCATCTTCTGTTCGCCAGCATCCTGGATAATAATTGTCTGGTTGGCATCAACCAACTGGGATCGTTTTCGGGGATGGGACCCTCTGGTGCCACGAAACTGTTTTGCCGAGAAGAATCGTCCATTGATGCCGTAGGAGGCATCCAGCCAAAAGTCAGCGCCGTACTTCAGCCCGTCCTCCCTCCATTCGTCGGATGTCTTGGCAGCGGGACAACGCCACAGTCTGATATTTCTTCCAGCATAGTTATAGTAGGCTAATCCCCAGTAAGCATCACCACTATTGGGATCAGGGATCAGCTTCCGTGCCGCCTTCATGCGAGGATTCATATACCACTTTCCATGATTGGGAGGGCTTCCGCCAACGGTGTGATGCAGCCAATCCTCATTGTCATCCTCGTACATGTGAAAGACAATATCCAACTGATGCAAGCTGTTGATGCAATAGGCCTGCTTACCTTTCTCCTTGGCGCTGGCTAGTGCCGGCAGAAGCATCGCCGCAAGGATTGCAATGATAGCGATGACCACCAGCAGTTCAATGAGAGTAAAACCATTGAGTCCTCTTATTCCTTTTTTTGTCTTCATCTGTCTTGTGCTGACTTTGTTAATGCCAAAATTATTTTGTTTATCTGCTTTTTTGAGATTATCTGTCCCATCGGCCCACTTAAGCCCTCCTGTTCATTCATGGCTTGAGCCACTTCCGTCGGCGTGCTGCCTTTCTCGTCCTTCATCACACTATTCGCGCCTTTTTCAATCAATAGATTCACCATACTTAAATTAGCCGATCTCACCGCGTAATGCAATGCGGTGGCACCAACCTTGTTTGTGGCATTAATGTCCAAACCCTCCTCAATCAATTGCACTGCGAACTCCGTGCGACCAAAAGTAACCGCCTTGTGAAGTGTCGTGTTGCCCTGGTTATCCCGAAGCCGAACATTGGCATCATTCTCCAAAAGCAACTGGAACGCCTTCTTGGAGCCGACCCCGATGATATGAAAGATCGGCGTTTCACCAGCTGGATCGGCGTGATCCACCGGGAAGCCGGACTCGATACAATCGCGCAATTTTTCCAAGTCACCAAAACGTGCGGCCTGGGTAATAGCATCCGTTTTTTGGCAGGCGGCTAGCAGGACCACCCATGCCAGGCCAAAAGCGAATGGATTAACCAGATGTAAAGTGTTACTTGCCAAAGCTCTGCTGTTTCAGGTACCGACCCGCCTCCGAGTTACCCTGCTCGGCGGCCTTATTGAGATTCTCAGCCACAGCCATCATTCCCCCGGCGATCAGATCACGCTGCTCCGGAGTCAAGTCCGGCAAAGTCATCAATTGCTTCAAGATGCCGTGAGCGCCTGTGTAGTTACTGGCCTTAAGTAACTGTGTCGCCCGGGTCGCCATGGCCTTGATGTTGGCGTTCTTCTCGTCCTTGAAAGCCTCGGCAATGGTGTCAGGCACATCCTCAAGAGACATCTCGGTCGGGTACTTGTCGCTGCCGCACCCTGTCGAGATGAGCACCCCGGCAAGGAGCAGGCCAAGCGTTACTTTTTCGATCAATTTCATACATCTAAAAAAGGAACAACAGCCCCGGCGATGCATTTGCGCCACCGGGACTGTCATACACTTTTAATGGTGTGTCTCTAAACAGGTCATAAACCTTACTTCACCGCGCGGCCAAACTGCATGACCTGGTCCACAGGAATGATCTGCGGGCTGACCGCACCCTCGACATCGGCCCAAGGGCCGTTGACTGCCGCCGCCGCTTGAAGCTTGCCTTCAAACGTCAACGTCGCCGTGCCATCACCGTTGTTCACGATACTCAGTGCCGGAGTGTCTGAAGCCTGGCGAATCATCATGCCACTGACACCGCCGCTGCCGTCTTCCAGGTGCATGTACCAGAGCGGTTCTCCCGCAGCCACTGTCACCGTGACCGTGGCACTGACCTTGGCGAAATCCCCCGTGTTCTCTGCCGCCGGCTCTTCACCGGTCCAGATCTTGGCGAACTGACTTGCATCCGTCGTCCGGCCTTCGAAAACCGTCACGTTGTAGGTGCCCGCCGCAAGACCATCAATCCGCATGCGCGCCGTGGTTCCTGCTGCATCAGCAATCTTGAAGAAGTAGTCGTTGCGAGCCTCCTGCGGCACGCTTACCCCATCGTATTCAGCGCCCTCACCTGGCTGCGCTGGATTGTTTGGATTGAAGCCATCGTCCAGCGCTGTGATCGTTACGCTGCCACCCAGACTCGCTGCCTGATCCATAACAAGGTTATCAACCGTGACCCATGGGTCGGGAGAGGCGCCAGCCGAGTTTGGAGCCGCTCCACCGAAGTCTATGAGAATGCTCACAGGATCCACCACGACGGGTCCACTTTCGCCAGTCACCATGATGTTATCAATGGCCCACCACCAGTTGTTGTGCCCCTGATGATCCCATGTGACGACTGCCGTGTTCGCTCCAGCCGGATTGTTCAGACTCAGCGATACCGTGTCGTTGTAGCCTGTCGGGGTATCCGGGGTCAGTTCCAGCAGCGTGACGGCATCTCCGCCATCGAATGCCACCGTTACCTTACCCTGCTGCGGTTCCTGCCTCCAACTCGAGTCGTAAGTCAGAACCAGCGAACCTGCCGCCGCACCGCTGATATTAATCTCCGGCGTGGAAAGCGAGGCATTGAACTTCGCATCAGCCTTGTCGTCATATTCATCAGAATCACCAACTGCGACCACCCCGGTACCTTTCGTGAATTGTCCGCGATCTTGACCGGCAGTAGCATTCCAAGATGCCGGATCAAGGAATGTCCAACCGTCAAACTCGACTACGTCATCTCCACCAGCTGTCGGGCCATGATCATCCCCAAGCGCAATGACCCAACCCTCTGGTGCTGTCGCAGTCCAGTCGGTGCCATCCCCACCCGACTCACTGTCGGAAACGAATGGACCCAGTTCCAGGCTATCGAAATTTTCTGCATAGAAGATTCCGTCCTCAGAAACAACGCTGAATGAGGTCTTGGCCAATTGGGTGTATCCGTCATTTTCAAAGAAAATGGCAGAATAATCACCAGCATCAAGTCCCTCCAAGGTGACCGATCCATCAGCCAAGCCATCACCGGCTGTTTGGGTACCGCTTACATAGGCCCACTTCAAGCTGCCTACATCTCCCGGTGTCATGTCCGGCCCGTACAGCCCTACCCAGTCCTTTGAATTTCCAGGACCGCTATTGAAGTTGACTGTGATCGGCGATCCAGCCGTAAACTTGGCCCTACTGGTTGTGACACTGGGAGGCTCCACCACATTAAACTCCGTGGAGGCCATTTGTGTGTAGCCGTCGTTGATGAAGAAACGAGCCACATAGCTGCCAGCAGGCAAGCCGCCGACAAACGTAATGGCACCTTCGGTCAGGCCTTCTCCAGCCGTCGATGTGCCGCTCACATAAGCCCACTTCAAACTACCCTCATCTCCCGGTGTCATGTCCGGTCGGTACAGCCCTACCCAATCCTTCGGGTTGCCTTCGCCGTTCTTGAAGGTGACGGCAATCGTCTCGCCACTCAGGTAGGTTACCTTGTCGGTGGCAACCGCCGGATCGTCCGGACCCGGACCCACCGGCTTTGCCTTGACGGCGATGTTGTCGATCGCCCACCACCAGTTGTTGTGCCCCTGGTGATCCCACGTGATGACCGCGCTCGAGGCACCCTCGGGATTGTTCAGCTCCAGTTCCACGCTCTCATCGTAGGCGGTTGGAGTGTCCGGCGTCAGTTCAAGCAGCGTAACCGCTTCTCCGCCGTCGTAGCTCACTAGCACCTTACCGCTCTGGGGCTCCTGCCTCCAACTAGAGTCGTAGGTTAGGAGTAACGAGCCAGCTGAGGCACCCGATATGTCAATTGCGGGTGTGGACAGGGAAGCGTTGAACTTCGCATCGGCCTTGTCGTCATACTCGTCCGAGTCACCTACGGCCACCACGCCGGTGCCTTTGGTGAACATCACACGATCCTGGCCAGCCGTGGCGTTCCACGATACCGGATCCAAAAAGGTCCAACCGTCAAACTCGACAGCAACATCGCCGCCGGCTGTCGGACCATGTCCCTCGCCGGTTGCCTGCACCCAGTCTGTCGGAGCAGTGGCGGTCCAGTCAGTGCCGTCGCCACCCGACTCGCTGTCGGAGACAAACGGGCCAAGCTCCAGATCGTCGAAGTTTTCCACAAAGTAGTAACCCTCCGGCAGCACTTTCTTGGCCCAGACGCGGACGTTGTCAATGGCCCACCACCAGTTGTTGTGCCCCTGATGATCCCACGTGACCACTGCGGTCTTGGCTCCGTCGGGATTGCCAAGCGGAAGAGTGACTGTCTCGTCGTAAGCGGTCGGGGTAT
>Ga0302134_10000112_pt1 | contig 28002 bp, 29 predicted proteins | sample CB9_SCM_MG_FD_203123 | JGI IMG/M metagenome (GOLD analysis project Ga0302134, IMG submission 203123) | Marine microbial communities from Western Arctic Ocean, Canada - CB9_SCM | ecosystem: Environmental > Aquatic > Marine > Oceanic | place: Canada: Western Arctic Ocean | collected 2017-09-19
GATTTGTCGAGATTTATCCAAATGTCTATCCGGGTTACGGCATGCACATGCAAAGGGGGGGGGGGGGTCGACCCTCCGGAAGTGGGTCCGGAGTGGTACAACCACATGACAACCACATGACAATGTCTATTGTCATGCACATGCATACCTTGCTAAGTAAAAACGAGAGTTGGAACCAGAAACGCGTCATTTTCACCCCCCGTCGCGACAGCCGCCGCGCTCCCAACGAGCAATGAGCGAACCGCCTGTTGATGCTCCTGCAGTACGTATTCGACGTGTTCTACACTCGCTGGATTGAGCATTGCGTCCCACAGCGCTGCCTTGAGACGCGTTGCGTCGCCGTGATCGATCCACTTGGTCGTTCCAACTTCGTCCTGTAACTGCATCGCAAGCTCACGTCGTTCATCGTTGCGTTTTTTTGCGTGCCTATCCTGCAACGCATTCGCGTGCGCCTCACAATACGGGAAGAATGCTTCCCGGTACGCTTGGTGGTTTTTCAGGTGCATGTACCCCTTTTCATGCTTCCTCCTGTCTTCGTGCGTGTACCGTTTGCCTAGGCCACACCCACACAGCCCACACACGCCAGATTTGTCCGAGAAAAACCCCTTTAGCTTTCGTGGAGCGGTTGAAGCTTCCGCGTCCTGCTCAGCGACGCGCATCGCCCGAGTCATCTTCGGACAGTGTCTAAGACGGCCCAACACACACACATATCATAGCGACGCTGCCACGAGGGTGTGGGGTGTGATGCCAGTGGTTACAATCAATTACGACGGCGCCGATCGCTTTACTACCCAAAAACGCCTGTTTTCCCAGCTTCCATTCCCAACCGCCGCCGCATCGGACGAGGAAAAGCAGTCGCTCATCGATGACGGCGGAACGAGTAAAGACCGTGTTCTGGTTCGAGCGCAACGGCTATCCACTATACTCTGTTTCCTGACCTCGACGGGCGCCGTGTTGGTATTGATGGTCTTCATCGGGTTAAGCTACATGCAAGTCACACGTACAATTAACGCCGTTGACAATTCTGTCGGAATTAGGGACACTGCAATCTCTTTATTGCACAACGTCGCTACCATGCTAAATAATACTGCGGAAATGAGCGCGGATGCACATCAGATTGTCGACGAGGCGCATGGGACCATGTCCCCTCATGTAGCCGCGTTGCTAGCAAACCTGGCCCGCCTGACGGAGCACCCAACCATCAGCTTGGGAGGGTTGGCTGTCGGACGTTAAAAACCACTGGGGCCGAGCAAGCACTGCACAAGCGCTTTCGTTTAGTTTTGTTTCACACAACCACACCCACATCCCGATACCCGTTTTTACAGTACACCTGTTGCGGACACCCCGAATTGGTAGTCCTCCGTAGGTTCCGCCAGTGTATTCAGCTTGAGCATGTCACAGCAGCCCGATGCCGACAGCAAAAACCCGTTTACGTTTTGTCCTGCCGCCGACTGCGCCCTCGCGTAGCCACAGCACTGGTCGCGGCTAAGCGCACACCCGACTTCCCACAAAAGTGTTGCCTGTGATTCTCGGAACGCCTTGTTGGGAAAGATGGTGCAGGAGTCGAGGGGAGGAGGTAATGGTGGATCCGGCGGAGCGGGAGGCGTGAGTGGCGACGGAATCGGCGCCGGAGAGGGTGGAGGCAACGGTCCGGACTCGACGATGTGACGAAAGAAAACGTCGACCTTGTCGAGCCAAACTTGCCTGTACTCGCCTATGAGCGTAATCCGTATGAAGCGAGCCCTGGACATCTCCTTGTAATCGGAGTCTTCCGCGGTAGGAGGCAGGCAGTGGTGCGTCACGTCGCGCAGACCGTCGGTGTGTTCGGCCACGTTGCTCCCAGCGTCCCACGACAAGCACTGAACGGTCAGTAGTTCGTGGTACTTGTCGTATACGTCGACGCGCCAGCCCCTGTTCTCGACCACGTCACCAGTGAGAGAGTGGAAGAAGAGTGGCCCGTACTCGTCGTGTACCGGCAGCCTAAAATGAAGGGCAAACAAGTACGAGTTGCCGTCGTTTGGCGGTTCGTACAAGTGGAAATCCAGCTCGAGGAATGGCTCGTATGTATTTTCCTGCACGCTCCCACACGCGCGCAGCCCATCGTGGCATCTGCGCTCCACGGCGCCCGTCCTGCAGGGCAGGGGAGAGCTTGCGAGCCCGCTCGTGCACGTGGCCCAGGCGGTCATCTCGGAGTGGCCGATTCGGTCCACGAGGTCGTTGTATCCTTCCAGGTGCATTTCCAGCGGCATTTCGGACGGGTCGACCGCAGGCACGCCACTGCGCAGTTCCATGGGCGTCTTGTAAAACTCTCCGAAAAGTTCGGTGTCGTCCTGTAGTAGTCTTTGGCGACGCTGGATGCAAAACGGATTGGTGTCGCAGGGCGGTGGAGGTGGTAGCGGGGGCGGGTGCGGAGAGGGCGGTGGGGGTGGAAACGGTGGTAGCGGCTCCATGGGAGGCAGCGGCGGTGGTGATGGCGGAGGCGACGGCGGAGGAGGCGAGGGCGGTGGCTCGGGCGGCGGCGAGGGTGGTGGCGGTGAGGGTGGCGGCGATGGCGGCGGCGAGGGCGGCGAGGGTGGCAGCTCGGGCGGGGGCGACTCTGGCGGCGGTGTGGGGGGAGGAGTCAACGGTGGTGGAGATGGCGGTGGGGGTGAGGGAGGCGGCGGAGACGGAGGACGTGGAGGCGAGGGCGGATCTGGAGGCGGTGAGGGGGTCACGATCTCTGGCATCATGTACGTCGAAAGAAGTGCAGAGGTAACAGGCACCAAGTGAATGCGTGTCTGTTCAGCAACTGGGGGGTTGGGTGAGGGTGGAGACGGGGGCGGAGGAGGGGGGTCCCCCGCGGGGGTGACGGGTGGTAGGTTCGGTGGCGACCAGGTGAAGTCGCTCAACGAAAAGCGTGTCTGTAGCTCGAATGCCAAGGCCTGGCAACGTGTTTCGACACTCAAGATGTAAACTGAGTCGCAGAAACGACGTTGGACGCGATCGGCGTAGTCGATCGCTGCGTTGCGGTCCGAGAAACCGGGCGGGGAGGGTGGTGGCTTGGGGCTGGGAGGCACAGGCGGCGGCGGCTGCGGGGCTGGCGACGGCGGGGGCAAGGGCGATGCCCATCGATCGTCATAGTAACTTAAGGGAAGGTATTTGCTCTCGGGTATCAGCTCGAGCCTCGCCTCGGTGCAGCCTGCATCTGTCCCATCTTCGGCATACCAGCGAGTTGCATCTGAGTTTGAACAGTGCTGCGCTCCTTGGACACCCAGGTCGGCGAGGTGATCGGAGCAGCGTACCGCAAGGAATGCCTCGACGCCCGTGCGGTAGTTTTCGACGGATCGGTCGACGACACGGTCCTCGGGGGATCGATGGAAGATGTTCACGTTCGGGGGTGTGGTTGCGGCCATCCGTCGTCCAAAAATCCCTCCTCCAAAGTTGAGGTCGCCAATGTTCCAGAATGCCGTGTGCGTTTGGAGGAACGAGTTCCACACCGTCGAAGATCCTGAAGCGCTGGCGCGGGAGTATCCGCATGGCTGCTTGACAAACTCGTTGCATACTAAGTCTGGGAAGACGCGGAGATCGCCTAGGCGGTGAAAGCCTACGGTTTGTCCTTCGTCGTCGCTCGACGTGATGTAGACCCACTGCTCCAGCGATCGGTCTCGGTACGACATGGTATCCGTAAAGTCGATCGAATCGCCTAGGCTGGCCATCGTCTCCTTCTTGTAGGTGTTGCCGCGTCCGAGAAGCGGCCCCGGTGCGCTCATGTCCTTTGGTTTTGACTCCACGGTAGAGTCGTAAAGGGTGTCCGACTCGTCGAATGGCGATGGATCGCCGACTACGTCCTCGACAGTAAGTGCATGCACGGGATTGCAAAACACGTCGCGCATCATCGTTTTAACGAGGTTGTTGTTCTCCTCTCGGACGTCGTGGTCCTTGGCAAAGTGCGGCTCCGAAACGTCGTCCTTTTTGACGATCCGGAACGTCGATCGTGTTAATTCCGCGGGGTTGGTGTTGATTCCAACCGCCTGGAACATGCCGTCGAGGATGCTCAGTTTGCGCTCTTGTAACAGCTTTCGTCGTTGTCGTCCAACGACCCTGGACGTGATACGGGATGGATACCAGCCGTTGTTGAGCTGCGTAAGGTAGCTCACATCGGACGCGTCCTCGGGGAAATTGAGTCCGTTAGTTGCGTAATCGCGAATCTGCCGCAACGACCCGAACGCGACGAGCGGCGAGACGTCGCGGTACTCGACGGCGTTCCCTCGTGCGTCCGTCTCCCCCAATCGTTGCCTATCGCGTTGCCAGTCTCGTGTGGGTATGGGCGCTCGATAATTGAGCGGTTCCTCGCATTGCACCTGCCAAAAGTCGATCACGTTCACCTCGGGGGGCGTGACGCCCGTCTCTTTCCCAAACGACTCCGAGAAGATGGTTGCGAAGATGAGAATGATGTTGCGATCAAATTGACCGTTGTAGTCTACGCCCGGGTTGTTGCGCCGCGCCTCCTCGGGAGCGGCGCTGCCGGCGGCCGCCTTGGTCGGGTCGCTCGCAAAGTCCTTCATCGCCTTGCACGAGAAACGACCGTAGTTGCTGAATCGGGCCTGGATCATGCGCGCGGAGATGCTGTTTGGATCTGCAAAGTTTTGCGTTGCGAGGAACGCCACCGACGCTTCGTGCTTGGAGACGTAAAACTTGGGACCATACTTGTTCTCGATTATCGATCCATAGCTCTTGGACATGACGTACTCTAGCCGAGGGAAGAAGTCATCCAATGCGGACTCTGCGAGGGAAAACCCCTCGGGGTCCCCCTTGGCAATCGTCGCGAGGACTCCGACATCCGAGAGTGGCGGCGGCGGGGGCGGCCTGTGGTGTGTGGTCAAACGAGTGTGAGAGGAAGCTACGTGCGTGTGTGTTCGATTCGGAATGATGCGTACGCGGCCGACCAATCCCATACAACGGCGGGGAGGTTGAAGTCGATCTCCTTGAGAAAGGTAGTGAACCGCTCGCTCGAGTCGTCCGATGGGCACAAATTACCAATGTATGTAAAAAGCTGTGGCACAGACGACATGCGTCAGAACAAGGCAGGGAATCGGGTATCTTGGTTCGATTCGATCGAGTATTCACGCAGGCGATAACTATCTGCGTACAAACGAGACGTCGAACAGGTGGTCAGTGCCTACGAAAACTCGGTGCTAAAGTATGTCCGAGTTTTCGTACCTTGTCCAGCGCCATCGACTCCCACAGGTTGGCGTCGCAGATCTCCTTGGCCGCAGCCACGTCGGGGGCGTCGACCGTGTTGTCCAACGAATCGAACACCGCCTGGAATGTCGGGTCGACCACCGTGAACGAGTCCCCGACGATGTCCTCATACTGCTTGGTCAGCTCGTCCGTGTCGGGGGCTTTAAACAAGTCTTGGTAATTGTCGTAGGTGTCGTCCGTCGAAAGACAGATCGCCTCCTGTCTTGCAAAGTAGCACCTGCAACGCACAAAACGTGTGAAAACTTCGGTTTTGTGCGCAAGAACGTTTGTGTGTTGTGCGCACCTTTGGTATGCGATCGTGCTCAACGCCGGCGAGCACCCAAGAAGGCTTTCGATGGGGACCAACCCGCCCTCGTCGCACGCTTCCGGTATGATGAACTTTCGGATACATGCTTTCGGTATCCTGACGCCGAGCCAGCCAAGTGCCTTGTTGACAGGGGTGATTAAGAGGGTGTTGAGCGCCACGCTTCCCAGGTCGGCGGCGATGAGGGCGATGCGCTTGGCGATCATTGCTGTGAAAGCACAGACGATAGTTCAGACACAACGGAGTTTCGCGCGTGAGGAGGGTTCGAGAACGAGTCGATGCGCACCAAACATATTGCCGATTTTACACTTCTCTTGAGCCGACGGGAGGCGATCGAGCCAGATTGGACGCATGCTGGAAAAGATGTTGCAAATGCACCCACCAAATCCTGCATCTCCGAAGCAGACCTCCATGATCCTGCCAACAATTGCAATGTCTTTGACAAGCGCCGACGCAGTGGAAACGATCGAAGTGGCCCTGTCGTTAATGGTTCAGTGATTATACAAAGGAAGTCAGTTGTTTGTAGACGCAAATGAGCGAGTTCAATAGTTGCATGCAACTTACATATCGGATGGGCATAACGGTGAGCAAAGAGCACATCCACTTGGTACCGGGAAGCCACCGGCGCGAGAACTCCTTTCGAAGCGAGTGCATTTTATGTTACAGTCGATCAGATCTTCACATTGAACCTTTGGCACTAGAACACCGTCGACCTCGACCTGCTCTGACAAAATTCGAGGAAAGTCGAATGCGGATCCAGCAATGCTGACGTCGAGGAAATCAGGTCCACTCCTCTGTATTGATACGCCACAATAGACGCCTGAGTCGACGAGAGTCGCACGGCCAGGTGTTAGTAGCAACAGGCGGTACCGGTGGGTTCGGGTTCGAGTCTCTGAGGAGCGTACTCGCCCAGCCGAGTTCTGCCGTACCTGAAAAACGTAGTAATGTTCGGTTCCGGTCATGTTCAGATCAGATGCAGGAACGGGCGAATGGTTCAAACGCAGTGTTTGCTCACAGCCAACAACCCCGAACATCGCCGCTGCCCCTGAGCGCGATTCGCAGCCTGTGTGCATGTAATCTAAACGGACGTCGGTACAAACGCCTGTGGACGTATTGTGAATATCGAACTGATCGTCCTGGTTGATGTAGTAACTGCGATACGTTGAACGGGCGGGGGTTAGTTGTTTGTGTGTGAACGGTGTGTGGTTCGGGCGTTGAAGCACTCGCCCGTCTGGAAACGTCTCGTTGACCCCCTGGTAATCGTAGAGTCGAACGTGGTGCGTGCACGTGTACGAGTAACCATTCACGGGATGAATTCCACATCTTGAGTGGCAATCCGTGTCGGTATCACAGGAAACGTGAAAGCCCTCGCGGAGTTTCGATCTGCCTTGTCCGTCGAGTGCGGTCACGTAGTGGCCGAACCTGAAGACGTAGGATGCGGCGGTGACAAAATGCGGTATGAATCGAGGGGGGTTTGACTCTGTAGCGTACGTCTGTTCCCGGTGGTCTTTTCGACAGGAAATCGAGTTTCTTGGGGCCCTAGGACTTGCGACGTCATTTTCAATCAAAATCGCGTATTCTTCGACAAACGACGACTCGGGTGTCGGTGGTCGGCCTGCCGGCCGATTGGCGCCGTGTCTTCCAATAATGTCCAGGCCGGCGTCCGAGACTTGTGTTGCTGCTGTGATGCCGAGCGTGGGGAGGCCGAAGCTACACGCCCAAATATTCGTGATGCTCCTCGCCGCGCCGTTTGAGCAGTATGCGTCGCAGACGTCTGTGGAAGGGGGAGGGAGGGGAAGTCAAGTGAGGGTCCGTCTGGACTCTCCGTTGGGAGTAGACCACGCACCGCATTCAATGTAGCACGTTGAATTCCGTTCTTTAAGCACTTCGCGGCAGTTTTCCTCTGAGCGAATGCCTGGCTCGTCGGGCACCACGCGCGATCGGAAGAAGTTGCTGCTGCAGTAGAATCTGTGTGCAAAGGACGCAAGGAGTCGTGAGCTTTCTGGTCACAGCGAAGGGTTGACAGTCGTGCGTACCGATCGTCGCGTCTCCAGCGCTTGTTTTCCCAGATGCCTGCGCGCTGTGTGCGGTCCGCCTTGGAAGAACATTCGATAGTCTCTTCGCCAGCCTCGTCTCCGTAGCACCACGGACCCGCCTTGAGGAGCTCGAGTTTCTCGTCGGAGGGCGCACCGTCGGGGTTGGATGCCGCGTCCCAGTACCTGCGCACGAGGGCGGCAAGATTCAAAAGCGCGACACGAAACGTTTGTCATGCACTCGTCCAAGTCTGCATGGACAAGTGCACGACAAAACACGCCAGTAGACAGTCCACGGACAGTCCACGGACATGTGCATGACAACGGTAATGTAGCGGGCGCGCACCCGCACATGTCGCCGAATCTCGCCGAGTGCGTGTCGTAGCCGCGGCACTTTTTATGCACCCCCATCCACGGATGGGGGCCCTCTGTCGCCGAGATGCCACACTCCTTGGTCCTCGTTCCGACGCACCCGGACACCTCCTGGAGCAGCGACGCCTCCTCGTTTTGAAGATCCACGATGTCCTGCGTGAGCTGCCGGAAGCGGAGCGCGACCGTGACTTGCACGGGTGGTCCGGGCGGGCTCAATCGCCCCGCCGCAATGTCTTCAGCAGAGTATTCTGGAGAAGGCGGCGGAGGAGGTGGAGGTGGCGGAGACGGTGGTTGGAAGAACCTCTGGTGGTCATTTGCAAACTCCAGCAGGTTCTTGAGCGCCGTGATCTTTTCGATGTCCGCCCTGACCTGCTCAAGGCGGGAAAACTCGGCCTGGAGGATCTTGTCCGCCTCGTAATTTTCTTGCATGAGCAGCGAGTTCTGGCAGTTGGACTCTATGCTCGGGACGTCGGGACTGGTATGCAGTCCAACAGTGTAATTGACTGAAATCTCCAAAGGGTTGGCCAGGTTGCGCCCCGCCGCCAGCATCTCGTCGAATAGGGCCCTTCGGTGGTCGGGGCGGATGACGACGACGAGACACTTGGGCTCGAACGTGAGGCCGAGGGAGATCTCCTCGGCGACGATGGATCGACCGCAGCGTTCGTCCATTTGCAAGAAGGTGATGCCGCGCTCGGGTATGGGAAGGGCACAATCTGGCTTGTCCTCCGACACTTCGAAATTGACCTCGCTGTTGGAGTAGTTGGACGTTGGGAAGTTGTTTTCAAACGACTCCCGCAGGAAGGGGCATGCCTTTTGCGTAAAGTGGATGCCGGTGATGTACCTGCACACACACACAATCGAATCGATGTCATCGCGTATTCACACACATGGAAACGCATTGGACGGGCGGGGAGAGAGACTCACGGTTCGTCGAAAAACCGATAAAATCCCGAACGCTCGATCTTCACTGAGTGTGGAACAAAAGCCGTCCCCTCTTGGCGCAGCGACGGGAGCAGAGGAGTGAGGTCGTGGAAGATCAGGCGCGACTCTTTATCGTCTCTTAGTGGGGGAGCTTGCGGTAAAGGCGGCGGGCACGAGGGCGGTGGAGGCGGCGAGGGAGCGCTCGGCGGCGGGCGCGGCGGAGGGCTGCGAGGCGGAGGCGACGGCGACGACGGCGGTGGCGACGGCGGAAGAGATGGTGGTGGCAAGAGCGGGGGCACGGTCGGCGGGGATGGGACGGTGGGTGGGACGGGCGGTGGTGTGGGCAATGGACTTGGAGCTGGAGGAAGGAGCGTGTTGGCATGGAGCGTGCAGACGCCCAGCGATCGGATCGCGGGCGTCGGTGGTGCGGGTGGTGGCATTGACGGATTCGGTTCTGGAGGCGGCGACGGTGGTGGGCGAGGCGGTGGAGGCGAGTCGGGTGGGGCGGGCGGTGGGAAGGGCGCCTTGAGGGCGCCGTACGTAGGTCCACAGAGGCACCGACTTGGATCTCCGTTGGTGTAGTAGTCCATGGTAGCCTCGTTCGTCGTTCCTCTAATGCCGGGTCCGAACAGGAGGAAGCTGTCGTACCCGAGTCGGTCGAGCTTGTGGCAGCGTTGCGAGCACGATCCGCCTCCGGTGGTTTGGGGGTTGTAGTGGTGGACGATCAGAAACCTTGGCGCGAGTGTGATCGAATCCGACGATCCGAACGCAAATGTGCTCTGCGCGAGGAACCGTTCGGTACCGTCGAGGTTGGCCGTGTTGAACGTCTGAGGCGGCGTGGTCGTGAGCTGCCGAGCGTGCGTCGATGCCTCGAGCGGCTCGGGCACCGCGTCGGGACCGAGGTTCAGAACGTACTGTTCGTTGCCTCTGTAGACGCGCACGTGTCCGGAGACCTCAATCGTGTACACGTCGACGACAAGACTTCCAAACCCGGCGTCTGTCTTGAGGATCTGGATTCCGGACGTCGGTTCGTCGCCGAAGAGAAATTCCGTCGACGCGACGCTCATATCAGGCACCCGCGTGCCGGTAAGAAAGGCTTCTGACGAGTGGTCGATGCTGATGCATAGGTTTTGCGACTGGAGGTTGGCGAAGCAAACGTGCGTCCACAGATTGTCCAAACTGAGCGTCGAAACGGCGGTGGACGTCATCGTGTCGGACGTGGACCCAAATGGACGAGGTTGAAAGCCGTCGATTTCGAGGTAAATTTGATTGAAGAAGCCAACCGGCGTTCCCACGGCGGCATACCACGACGTTCCCGGGTCGTTCGTGGTCGCCTCGTCGGAAGGACCCGCCAGGCTCTTTGCCGGGCAGACTCTGGCGACGCAAAGCGCGGCTAGAGAAGTCCCATCCATGGTAGACCCCGTGATGCTGCACTCTTCCGAACCAACGAATGCACACGAATTGTCGTCTTTGTGGCTGTCCCACACCTGTTCGTAAGTTCCGAGTGTGCTTCCAGAGGCGTATTCGTTCGCGGTGGGACATCGGCACAAGGTGTAGTCGGTCCCCGTCGGATCGTCGTCATCGTCCTTGATCGGCTGTTTTACGAGCACATGGCAGACGACCAGGCCGTATGCATGGTTGTCCAGTTCGAGCGGCAACGCGTCGCGGCCCAGCGAGTCGCGTACGCACCCTGGAACAGTCGCCGCGTACGGATACGTGGATGGAAGTTGGAACAATGCCGAGCTGAGACTGGGCGTGTTTGGAAACGCGTCCGTGTGGGTATCGTCGAACGGCCGAATGATGCTAGTGATGCTCTGATACCCGCTCGATTCGACGACGGGATACTCGTAGTTGTGGATCTCGTCCGGATGGTCCATGTATGTGACAAGGGCGGACAGGCGGATGTACGCCTCCGATGCAACACGAACGACCTGGGAAAAGAGGTGACATGACGTCGGCGTGCCGATGTCGCTGGACGAAAGCGTCATGAAGAAGGTGATCAACGGGGCGCTCGTCGCCTTGTAGAGCACCACCGAGTTGTCTTCGTATGCGATGCAGACAAACTGATGCAAGGACGTGTAGTCGGAGCCTGGATTCGTAGGGCGGTGGGCGTCGATGGCCACGATTGGTTTGCTCCCAAACTCCTCACCGAGATGTGTGTGCTCGTTCCACTGCCGGAGATTGGAATACGGCGCAAGCGTTGTGACCGACGAAAGGAACAATCGGTTGCCTATAACGACGTCGTCGTAGTCGTCGTCGTTGAAATCGTACACGAAGAGCGTTCCGGAGGTCGACACAACGTTTCCAAACGGCCGCTTGCCCTGGAAGACGTCGGCCGCCGCGTTGTTCGAAAACATTGTGTCCAGTTGGCGTTCGAAGTAGTAGGTTGCCATCCGATCCACTCGATCCGTCGCGCAGCAATCGGTTCCCGGCGTCGATGATGCTTGGGAACAGTCCGCGTAGGGCACGTTGTAGTTGGAGTATTCGCTCGCGTCGGTCTGCTTGATGTCCGCGTACGACATTTCGGTGTATCGCAGCGCGGTGTCCGACGCGGTGGGACATGTCTTGATGTCCGCGTCGTCCATGGCGGCCGATACGTCTGTCCGGAACTTGATGGACGAGGCATAGCACTGGTCGTTCGTGTCCACGTGTCCCCCCGTCACGTCGTCTATGGAGTGCTCGGCCGCGTCGGGCCACTTCCAGTCAAGCTTGCGCCGCCGCCCCGTGAACGGGACCTCGCTCAACTTCATCCCGCATAGACAGTACGCCTGCTGGAGCACGAGGGTCGAGTACGTGAATGCGTTGCCATTCAGCCCTTCCCAGTTGTTGCACTCCTCGGTGACGGGAACGCACTGCGTGTCGTGACCCGTGCGCAGGTGCTGCTGCTCGCAGATCTCGCGGCACTTGGTAACACCTTGGTACCCAAACCAGTACTTTTGGTTGCCCCTCGGGTCCTCCCTTTCGTCGTCCGTGGACGGTTTGTCCTTGGATATCCAGAACGTCGTCCGCGAGCGGCAGCAGTGGCTGTTCGGCACGTTGTCGTCGGAGCAGTCTGGGATCGTCGGTCCCGTGAAGAGCTCCGACTGCTGATCGCCATGTGAAGGCTGGCGGAACGAATGCTCCCACTGCACGACACGAGAGTGCTCCTTTGCGGCGTCCTCTGAAAGGCGTCTGTTGAGGGGGAAGTCGGTCATGTCAATAGTTATGAGTTGATCTCCGGAGAAGCCTTCCGGTTCCACTGGATTATCACCAAATTCCACGGAACACTTTCCGAGATAAAAAGGATTGTTGCCGCTGTAAGGGTACTCATTGTTGTTAGAACTATCACCCTTGTCGACTATGTGACTCAACGGGTAGTGACGATTAGTCGCCATCAGGCCATTGTAGAAATTGTCTAATTCGTCGTCCACGTTAGAACCACTGCCTTGGAGCATGAGTTCGTTGTCCATGAATAACATACCACCGCCGCTGTCGCCCCCGTACGTGGACGTAGAAAGTTTCTCGTTCAGATAGCTGTCCATAGCCATACACATCACAGTGTGCATTTCCGATTGATGATGGCAAGACTTCTCTATTAACGTGGGATTGTTCGCATCGTCCAGGCTGATCATCACACACTCGCCGTCCCCGTGGGAACCCCATCGACTTTCGATCCGATGTTTGGAAGAAGTGATCCAATCGGTTCCATGTCCGTCAGTACCGCAGCGTGTTCCTCCCTGTGTACACGGATCAAAGCGGTGGTATGGACTTCTGTACGCATCGTATTGCCACTGTTTCTTGTGACTTTGTTGGGTTCCCTTAGCCGTCGTGAAAAGCCCCATTCCATCATATTGATTGCTGACACAAATATCGTTCAACGAGGTCCACACACCCCCTCCGTATACTCCGAGAGCGTCCCCCGCGGCCGCCCAGAAAGCTACGTTGTGCTCGGAATGACCCCACCACACCGCCGGAAGACCAGGACGAGAGTGGAAAATACCGGCGGTGTCTCTCATACCTGCTGTGAGGCATTTGGCCCAAGCCTGTTGAGCAGAGTCAAACTGGGCCTTCGCGTTATTTGAGTTGACATGAAGCGCGTAGTATCGTATACACACCTGTTGATTTTGAAAATCTCGGGTCTGACAAAAAGGGGGAGGGATTGATGGCTGCGCGCTCGGGGGCGGTAGATCTGGAGACGGGCTCGGGGGCGGTAGAAATGGAGACGGGGGTGGAGGCAGGGGCGGTGGCGGCGATGGCAAGGGTGGCGGAGACGGATCCGGTGGAGCTGGAGATGGAGGGGGTTTGGGTGGTTGTGGAGGGGGTTTCAGAGCGCAGCTAGCAACATCCGACTGCAAGTCGCCGTGAACGGCAAACGGCGGCCATTCATCGGCAGGCTTCCATTCCCAACAGTACGGGACAGCACTGTCCTCCGACAGAAGGTGAATTGCAGGGCTGTAGGGTTCGATTGTCGTCGTGCCATCGTCATTGGTGGTCGTCTTCATTTTCAGGTCGTGAGTCGATTGCGGCAGCAGCCCCGACGCACACTGAAAGTTTTCGTCTGGTGGGGGTGGACTGATGCCATCCGGTGGCGGTGGTGGCGGGGGCGGAGAGGGAGGCGGGTACTGGATCCCGCTCTCGCGCAACGCCGAGAGAAGAACATTGGGAGAAATAATATTCGAACCATCTCGGTCCGGAGAGCACGCCAACTCGTTCTGCACATCCGTGTCGAATTCCGACCACCAAAGGCAAACTCGACTGGACACGTCCGTCGTGGACGCGGCGTGATTGCAGTCGACGCCCGTGGACGGGCGCGCCACTGCAATGTGCTCCGTGGACGGTATCGCACTCTCGTAGTGAGGAATCGTCGTCAAGCGACGTGCGTGCTCGAAGAAGGAGTGCCAGAGTGTGTACTGCTGCTGACTGCGTGTTGCCAGGAAGAGCACACACGAGCCGATGGGCGAAAGCGTGTCGTCGCGCTCGACCAACCAAATTCCTGCGGTGGGGATTCGTACAAAAATGTGAACAAGAGAAGAGTCCTGTGTCAACGCGCACGGGACTCACCGTGCATGGCGATCAGCTTGCGGCCTTCCACAAAGCTTGAACATTCCTGCATCGTAACGTTTGACAGTCGTGCAATCTCCTCGAGTGTTCCAAAGACGGCGGAAGAACCGTCGTCCGCAACGGTCTGGTACGACGAGAGCCGCGGGTAGGACCACTGGGCGGACGGCAGGCTTCCGGTCGTCAGCAACTGGGTGAACTCTTGTCGGTCGAGCGAATGGCTGTGCACCACCCGGTCGCATTCGAAAGCACATACTGAAGTATGGTAAAACGTCGTCGTCATGAGCCGTTTCACAGTTGAGACGATCGCCATCTGCGACGAACTCGTGAAGATGGGAAGCGGGTCGCCACACGCGGGGTCTACTTGGCACGACAACATAAATAGACCCGTGGTAGGGTCGACGGGCGGCGTCTCGAGCTCGCCCGGAGAGAAGAGCCTCAAGTTGGCCGGATCATTGTGAAGCGGCGGGGTTCCGGGCGGCAGGGGTGGTACCGGCGGGGTGGGAGACGGCGGAGGTGACGGCGGGCTCGGCGGACTCGGTGGCGGAGGAAAAAGATGTTGGGAGTTAAGTTGGTCGAATGTTTCCTGTTCATACACGTCCGCGCATCGTGGCGTGAGCGACACGTCGGGTGTGTGCACTGGAGTGCGGGGGGTTGCGTACCAGCATGACGTGCGCCGACTCGCAAACGGAAACGTTGAGACATGCCTCGCGGCAAAGCAAATCGAACGGCGCGGAGCTTTGCCCGAGTTGGTAGCTCTGGAGAACCGACTCAGAGCTCAGAATGTAGCCCGCTCCGACTGGTGAACCTGCAACACAAACTCACAAACAGAGTCAGTACGCGTCGTCGTACGGATGTTGGAGGGTTCGTGTACGCTTACCGTGATGCCACTTGTCTAGCTGTCGATTCCACACCATCGACCGACCGTGCGTGTCGGGTCGCACCAGAAAGGCAAACGTCGTCGCGTACCACTGCACGTTGGAGTCGGAGACGCGAACCCATTGACCTCGGTGCTGCACGTCGTACATGTTGTCGTGGTAGCAATCGCACTCTCCAAAGGTTCCGGCTACGGGAACGAATCTAACGGCCTTGAGCTCGGATTCGTTATAGTAACTATCAATGGCGCACTGGTCAAGACAACCGTTCACTGTCGACATTCCAGTGATCGACTTTTGCCACCAATCGGCGTTCTGATAGTCGTCGTGGTCGATGTCGGGTTCGAAGAGTCGTTCGTAGTATAAAGTTGACTGCACAGATCCAATGAAGCGGGACTTTCCCAAGGACTTTTTCATCGCAAAGAACATGATTAGGTTGTTCGAGTCCTCGATCTTGTGATGAAAGTGGAGGACCTCCAAAGCCCGCACGTCGTCCGGAGCGGCGTGTGAGTGCCGCGTGTCCGCCGGGGCGTTTGGGTCCGAGTAGGCGTAGGCCGAGCACAGTGCCGGGGACACCGTAAAGTCGATCTCCAGAAACTCGGCCTCGTCGTCAAAGTTTGAAACCTGAACGTCAAACACAAAAAGGTGAGACATTGCGTGTACGGGTACTGGGTTCGACCATCGATTCGTACGATCCAGCTCGCACATACATCGGCCCAAAATTGGCGTCCGATCGTCGTTTCTGGATTTGTGTTGTTCGGCAAGACTTTCCACGAGTCCCCGAACGAGGGTGGCCACCAGCTTGGCGCGCTGTTGTTGAAGTAGATCAACGGCACGCTGCCCAAATGCATGTGGTTCATCGAATTGGTATCGTCCCGGAAGCCGCTGACGAGGTGTGCAATCTTGGCCTTGGCTGCCGGTGCTTCTACAAACCGCTCAATGTCGTCGTCTTTGCCTTCGAGATAGACGTGGCCTTGACCAGATTCCGTGGCGTAGCCGCGGTGGAGGGTTGCGTGGGCCAAGTAGGTCACGGCGGAGCTCACTATTTGCGTCGAGCGCGCAACGACGGCCATCTCGGACCACGAGCCGTACCTTGGATCCGAGTACGTCGATTCGTCTTCCGTACTGGACAAGCAGTGGACGGGAGTCGGACAAGTGCATGACAACTCAGTTTTCAAAAAGCTGGCGGTACCACCAAAAGCTGGCGGTTGGCTTGGAAAGCTGGCGGAATTCGCTCCAGAGTCAGTGTTCGGTCCGCTGAACGTACAAACAATGGCAGCCACAGTCCCTGTAGTAAACGCACAAACGCGCATGTGCCATGACTCGAACAGTGAATCGTGAGTCGGAGATGGATCGGCTGATCTCCTTGGACGGTCCGGTCAAGGTGCTAACGCCCCGGGAGCGGTGCAGGCAGGCGACTGCGATCGTGTTCATGGTGTTCGTGGGCTTGGGGATAGGATGCGTGTTTGTGGCGATCCGCGAGGCGTTTGGGTTCAAGACTTGACGCGCACCGAAAGTACCCCGGCGGCTGAGGTGGTGGATTGGGAGAGGGTGGCGGTGTAGGGAATGGGGCGATTGGAGGAGGCGTAGGCGGAGGCGGCCCGGGTGGATCCGGCGGTGGACGAGGGCTGATGGTTCCCAGTCCACGTTGTGTGTCTAGGCGTCGACCCTCCACTCGTCCCGAGATGACGAGAGGCCTCGTACCACAGTCGGTGCAGTCGGTACCTGCCGTTTCCAGAGACACTCGTGAGATTCAGCTTGGGGAGAACAGTGTTGAAGCGCGCTGCGTACCATACCCACATCCAGCGACTGTGACGTATCGCTTTTCGTCCTCGTATTGCGTGTTCGTGTAGGTTCCTGTGTACGTGAGACTGTCGGGGTCGCCCCCGTCTTCGCATACCCCGTTTCGACTCGAACCGACCCATTTTACACCGCCTGTGATGGAATTCGGAAGGCACGAATCCGAACAGAGCGTAGCATCTGGTAGCCTGAATTCGCATAGATGGCTGTTTGTATCCGCTTCAGTCACGGTGCACTGCGTTCCAATGTCACACTTGAAGATGGGCTCGAACGTCGCGGGATCAAATCCCACCGCAAGACTGTTCAACCCTCCATCCGAACAGAATCGCAAGTCCGGGGTTTCGGTAGGCCAAATGCCGTCGTCGGCACAATCGGTTCGACACGACACGAATGGTGGTGCGGGGGACGGGGGAAGCGGCGGCGGCGGAGGAGGAGGACGTGGAAGGGGCGGCCTCGGCATGTTGGAGAAGGACGATGCATCCAGACTCGAGATCGTCCCCGAGCCACAGTCGGCCCTGTGGGCACACACACAGCACGAGTGGAGGCGTACGGAAGGATTTCAAACGTTTGAGCGAGTATACCTGTCCGTCAAGTACCCGCAAAGGTGCACCGACGTTTGCGGGTCGATGAAGACAAACTCGGTTGGCTTCGCCGGCGTGCTGGCACGCCCGTCCTGGCACAACCCATCGTAGGCATACGGACACGAGTTGTCGCCTTCCACCAGTTGCTCGACCGACCGGAGCAGCGTCACCGTCAAACCGATCGTTTCGCGGTCGATACGGACGCCACAGCGAGAGCACTGGCTGCCGTACGCGCAAAGAGAAGGCAAGAAAGACCCCTTCCCGCCGTCTCTGCACAAGAGCTCCGTGTCGGTCACGTCGCAGTCGTCCGTGCATCCCGCAAACGAGATGTTTCCACCAACAGCCAAAAAGGGAGGCGTCAACGGTGTCGGTGAGATCGGTGGCGGAGGCGGGTTTGGGGGGTCGAAGAGACTGTGCACAACGCGATCCGAACGAGGTGACACTCGGGGGATTGGAACGAATCTAGAGTGGAGCTTGCGGCGTACTTTTCCCCAGTAATAGAGAACGCCCTCAATCGGTTGAGATGGATGCCCGTGCACGTCAAGGCACACTCGTGCCGGCCGTCGTCGTCTCCCGGGCAGCTCAACGCGTGCATCGGGCCCGAGCGAAGGCTCAGGTCCATCGTCCGTCCGTTGGCTACGCGCTTAAGCATGGCACTGACGGTCCCTTTCGAAGTATCTCTCCCCGACGTTGGGATGTTGGCGTGCTCCCAATCGAGGGAGAAGGCAGCCGGGGGAGGTGAGGAAAACACGTTAGGAGGCGGCGCCACCGAGTCCGGCGTGCAGGCGCAGATCGGGTGGTCCCCCATCGCGCAGCGTTTGTGCGTGTACTTGGCGGCGATCGAGTCGTCCCCGTCCAGTAAAATGCGGTAGACTCCCCCATTGCGTGTTCCGTAGGAGCACCCAACAAAGCAATCGGTGTCGGTCTCGACTCCTTCACATGTGCTTGATGTAACACGAAGGTCGGGTAGAAAGCCATTCTTGACACCGTACTGTCGAACGATCTCGAGGCACTGGTCGTAGTGAACCATCCCACAATCGGGATCCGAAGCGATCTCTCCGTCCCGGGTCCGTTCGACCACGTTCACGAACGGCGGGGGTGGCATCGGGGACGGTGCTTGTGGAGGCGAGGGAGGCGGTGGAGGCAACTTCAGCGCAGGCGGACTCGGTGGTGCGATCGTGCAGTAGTCTCGGAACGTGTCGCGAATCTGCGTTGCCATTGCAAACGGGCACTCCCTGTCGAGAAACTCGCGACAGCTCGTCTGTGCACACTCTTCCAGTTTGCAATTGTTGAAGGAGTCCATGTCCTCCGCCCCAATGTGCGACCCTTCGCATGAGTGGAAGCAGAGGGGCGAGCACAGCGGCGAAATCGTGCCGACGCCAACTATGAAGCGAAACGGCCCCCAATCTTGCAGCACGGTCTCGCAAATCTCCCGATGCACCTTGCCCTCACCCGCCGCGCCGGAGCAGACGACCCTTGTTTCCGGAACGATGTTGGCGCGCTTCCAGATCGACATGGCGATCGCCTTGGAGGAAGGCGGCGGTGGCGGAAAGTGGCGCAGCGCATGGCCGACGGTTCCTGGAGGCGGAGGTGGTCCGATCGACACTGCGACGGCCACCAGCCCGTCTGCGAGGTGGGCACTGCACGGATGCAGCGAAGCGTACATGGCCGTCAAAGCCGTCGAGGTCGCGCTCGACACTAGGATGCATCGGGTCTCTGTAGCGTGGTAGATTAAATTTGTCCCCCCGGCGGTGATGATCGGAACCACGACTTCGCCGTCCGAATCGGGAGATCGAAGCCAGAACGCGTAGACTCCCAGTTGCCTCGCAAACGCCACCAAACTCATCGCCTCAAGGACCGTTCGGGGCAGCGGCAGCTTGCCGGCGGACGTTGGTGCGTTTGCAGGCGTGACAGCGGCCATGTCGGTCGCGTCCTTGTGGGATAGCACCCGCAAGTCGTCGCGAGAGGCCGGAAGGGAGATGCAGGCCGTGTCGTGAAGGCCGGGGGCGATCTCCTCGCAGACGTTCTCGCTGTCGATCTGGCGCGTCAGCATCTGGGCACCAAAGTCGCGTCCAAAGCAGCTCCCCGCGGACTTGAGCAGGTAGCAGCGCCCAGTGCGATCCGTTCTAGAGAAGGGATACTGACGCTTGAACACGATCGCCTTGCACGCACGCGAGGCGTTCTGTTCCGTTACCGCCGAGCACAACGTCTCACAAGACAACTTGTCGATCCCAGGAATGCCGTCGGCATACTGATCCTTTTGAATCTCGTGATCGACCAGAACGTCGGTCAACTTGGTGTCGAACTCGAATCGACGCGACATGAGACGACGTCCCTCGATCGCGCTGGCGCTGGCATCACGCGCCGTGACGATCGAGTTCTCCATCTCCTCGGCGCTACGGGTGAGTAGATCACGTAGGAGAGGCGCTGTCTCGCCAAACGAGGCGATCAGCGCGTGCGTCTCCGCGAGCGACTCTTGTATCTCGGCCGCCAAGTGGTCGGCCTCGTTGAGCCCGGCGGCGTTCTTGACACCATAATCGCCCGCAATTCGTTCATTCTCGAGTTCGTTGATCATGTTCTGGGCCGATTCGAGACCGCCCGCGGGCGGTGGCGGCGGAGGCTTGGGCGAGGCCATCTCTGCAAGACACCGGTCCGCTGGCATCGACTCCTCTTTGACAGCCTTGAGGAAGACACATAGAGCGCGCTCCTCCACGGGATCGGAGTTTTCTGTGACGCGCTCGGTTTGGATGCCGAAGAAGTCCGCGGTTGGCAAAGGAATACCTGTACGAATGGCAGGAGGAGTTGGTGTATACCATGAGGTTGGGCAGTGGGGTTCGAACGGTGATGGACTTTCAATCTTCTGCGTTGTCGAAAAATGGAGGCGGCGAGATGGGCGGAGGCGGTGGGCTCGGCGGGTCGGGGCCATCTGTGTTGCAAGATTCGACAAAACATGGTCAGCAAGTTGATTGAGTTCTCATGGTCCGGGTATGCCCACTGCTAGTCCACACCCCTCAACGGGGGGTTGCGTATACAGAAAGAGTTCAGAACGAGTATGGACCCGTCCCATGACGAGCCGAAGACAACTGCAGATGAACAAAAGAGTGATCCACAAACGCCATACACTGCGGTTGTTTACGAGTTTGAATTAATCCACGTTGCTGACGATGAACCATTGAAAGGCATCAAATACTTTGGGCAGGCAGTTCGAGTTGGTACTGTGGAGTCAGTTGCGAATGCAAGATGGCAAGAAGAGACATCACAGTCCAAACGAGAGAACAAATCCATTGGACTTCTTGCCGCACTCTCAAAGTTTGGACGATCTGCGTTTCGGACAGGAGTGTTGCTTTCGAACGTGGGACCTCGTTCAATTGTCCAGAAATGGGCAGACCAACAAGAGCAGCATTTCATCGCAGTGAATGGTGGCCCATTGAAGTGCATGGACGAACGATTGCATCAAACGTTGAACCTTGATCATGGTGGCAAGTACGGACTTTCTTTTGAGTGCATGGACGCATTGAGAACGGTTTCATGGAGAACATTTTCATCTGAACTTAAATTGTTCGTCGAATGCAGCCAAACTGCGTACGTGCCGTATTCGTTTGTAAGCGGATCCGGTTACAAACTTGGAGCGCGTGTTTCGGGTGTCAAAGGCGGAGAATTGTGGAAAGGCCATCCAGATGAAGAGCAGAGAGTTGCTTGGCTCAACTCGCTTCCAGGATGGAACTGGGGAGGTTGGACGCAGGAGGCATTGTCCAGCCTATCGCGTGGTATAAAGAAGGCGTATCATAGCAAGCCACAAAGCAAGCGCGACGAACACAGTTTGAACGTTCGTAAAGCCAATCATCGTCCCAGTGCCATCACTAAACGAAGTGATGAAAAGACTCGATGGTGGTCAGAAAAACAACAAGCACAACTCGATGCAGCGGCTCCAGACGTTCACAAAGTTTTACAGGTGTCGATTACTAAGCGCAGGAAGAGTGCAGTTCGCGAGAAAGAACAACTCGACTCACTCAGAACAATTCCAGGATGGGAACTTTCAAGTCAAAGCGACCTCCCAAAAGCACGAACAGCCGGTATCATTGGCTTTCGAACTCGAGAGGAAAAAGACTGTCAGTTGAAACTCGCTCTGGAAGAACGTCGCAGAAAGGAGATGGAACAAATGACACCAGACGAAAAGGAGCGTTACAAACGCAAAGTAGAGAGAGAAAAAAGGAAAACCAACAGAAAGATAAAGCAGCTCGATGCTCTCCGCAAGGTCAGAGGATTTGAATGCGCCAAAATGAAGGACATACCAATTGCAAGGAAGATGGGTAAACTTCCAAACATTGATTGAGTTCATATGTCCGGGTTAGAGTCTTGTGTACGCTTACATCGCAAAGTGCGTGGCGGAGGCGCCGGTGGTGGTGGCGGAGACGGCGACACCTGTGCCAAGACGGTCACAACGAGTCTTTAGTATGTCGTTCATACTTTGAAAATGGTTTGAGTTGTCCCGCACCATGTCGTAACTATGGTGGAAACGGCCATTGCTGAACCGGAGCCCCGGACTGCGCTCGAGCGCCTTTTGAATGCCCCCGCACGAGAGCGCGTGGTCCTCACACCACGAAACGTCGATTGCAGCTGTTTCGAGAACGAACGTCAATCGTTAGATGTGGGAATGTGTGTTCGTGGTGGAGTGGTTGCGTACTCATTCCCGAACGGATCCGAAGGCGTGTGACAAACGTTGCAAAGCTCAGCCCCCCGTCGAACAGGGGCACCTCGATGATACGGGTCTTGAGCGTGCAGTTTGCCGCCGCGGCATCAAACCCTTCGGTTCCAAGCACATCGGGGGAGAGTTCGCCTCGGCCAATCATTGTAGCAAAATCGTAGGCAAGGACGCTCGAGTCGTCGCCCGCGCACGTACCCAGGCAGAGCTCGAAATCTTTCTTGCAGTCGACGGGGGAGATCAAGCACATTGCGATTTCGAGGCCAAGATCGTGAGCGGCCCTAGCAACATCGCCAAAAACCTCATGTTTGAAACGTTTGCAGCTGGCGAACGCCCATTGCGACGTGATTGAAGCAATCGAACCGCCCGTGAACTGATCATACTGGTGTGGGGTCTCGTCGTCCTTCGCTCCCGCATCGGATTCTCTCATTGCCTTGCACATGTGAAAATGGAACAAAGCGGCTTGCTCTTCGTGAGGCAAAGCCGGATCGCGAAGGTTCCACGCATCCGAGGCCATGAGTGCCTGCCCACCCGCCGCGGTTGCCGCACCTCCCAACTCCTCCGAACGTTGCGCCATCCACCCAGCAAACCCTTGCACGATGTCAACGTCGAACTCTGCGTAGGACTGCGGGAACTTGGCCTTCCACTCCGCAAACGGAAGGGCCTCCGAACCACGGGGACCACACAGGACTTCGGTATAGAACGTCCCGTTTGTCATGCAGTGACCGGTCACATTCCCTTGGTACAATTCGAAATTCTCAGGCGAAAGGACCGAAACCGACATCGCGACGACGTACCAGAGGGCACGAAGCTCAGGGAATTTGCACGTAAGGCACGACGCGCACCCACCCGCCGTCAACGTCGGAAACAGAGACTCGATGAGGCCGCTGATTCCGATGTCTATATTTTTGCCGTTCGTGATGAACATTTTGGCCGTCCGCGAATTGACCAAAGAATCCAAAATGCTCGCAAAGCGATCTACGACGACGGGAACGGACGAGAAAATCCACGCGTCGGCCGCCGCGTCGGGACCTTGAAAGCACTTAGACTCCATACACCTCAACTGATCTTCCCAAGTATTTGGTACAAAGAATTGAAACAAGCACATGACGGCGTCGACCATGGCGAAGAGGTAGGGTATGTAAATTTCGAGGTACCTGTGGAGTCGTTTTAAATAATGAGATTCAGCTTGGGGAGAACAAATGAGTGTACAATCCGGGTTCGAATGCCCTAACGGGTACATGATGATAATGAAATCGACTCCAATTGTGATGAGCGTCTGGAGGAAGCCCGACTTGACAATCTGCTTGAGGACTTCAAACAATATTTTCACGACCGTATAGAGAGCGTCGAAGAGGAAAACTGCCGACGTCTCCAGTATCTCGTACAGGACGGATGCACCCACGTCGGCGACGCTTGCACCCAAAACGATGGCCTGAGACGCCAACCCGTCTAGAGCCTCTGTAATCTCGCCCGTGTCGAAGCTCGGGACAACTGGCTCCTCGTTCCCCGCGAGCTCAGAGAGGCGGCGAGCGGTCTCGGTGCCAAGTACGAACGACTGTTCGGAAAATGCATTGCCTTCTTCTTCGTTAGAGAGCTTGGCATTGTATGCGGCGAATCGGCCACACCAGATACCGGACGCGATCGACGAGTCACAAACGAATCCACCGTATGGTAGCGTATCTTCGGAAATGATCCCGCCGTATGACCTCCGCAAAAATATCAACGAGAAAACTTCCAATACAAGCGTCACTGCTGGCTCAACGAGATAGAAAGAAAGCGCGTTCCATAGCTGTTTGGGAGGTGGTGTGTATGCTCGGTCAATGAACGTTCGTTTGGACGTGTTGGAGGGCAGGGGTATGGGTTCAAACAGTGTTAGCCTACGGGAATCAAAGCCGAGTTCGCAATGTCGGCGAGAGCATTCCACATCAATCCGACCAAGTCCCACACAAACTCTAAGACGTCTAAAAATAGAGCCGCATCGTCAAAAGCGCGTTCAGGGTCGGCAGAGAGCCAGAAAAACAGCTACACGGGTTAGGCGGGCAGTGTAGGTGTCAGTGTGGTTTCGGAGCAGGAGGTGGTTTGCCACCAAAGGACAAACCTGGTGGATCAAAAACGCAATGAGAACCACCCCGATAGCATTTCTCAAGACCCCGAAACTGAGCCGGAGGAGTTTTATTGTGTTCACGAAGACATAGAAACGCTCGGGGACGTTTTGGAGACGCGCGAACGCCTCCGCCCTGTAAAGGGACATTCCGCTCTAACCTGTCTCGATTACTCAACTCTTCACTTTTATTATCAAAACAGCGGCGGCTCGTATAGCGACTTACTAAAATGAACAATTCAGGACCTCTGTCTGGCGTGACCAAAGCCGAGAAAGACAAGGAAAAGGGAGAAGATGGCGATGCCGCGAAGGAAAGAAATCGTTTGATTAAAAAGTGCCAGCGACAGTGCGCGTTCTACATCATCCAGGTCACCACTCAAATTGTGGCAGCGTTGCTTTGTGTCGCTTTATTGTGCTGGTGTATTTTCCAAAGCTTGCGAAGTGTGAATTTTCTGGGGGTTTCAGATGTCCCCCCCGGTCTCGTGCACTACGAACCACTTTAATTTCAGATTCGAGGCAATGCCATGTCGCTCGACAGGCGACTATAACGAATGTCAGCAAGGCTCGTCCTTTGGTTCGCCGTGCACCTCCGCACGCAGCACCGGACTAGACAAAACAAACAAACGAGAATTCCTGACACCCCAACTCCAGCCAAGAAGTCATTTTCCATTGCTTTTATAAGAGTAATTTGCGTCTCAAACCTCGTTTCATAGCGCCCCTCCATTTTTCACTCGTCGTCGCTCTCCCCCTCGTCGTCATTCTCCTCGCCGTCGTCATTCGCTTCGTGAACGGACTCTGACGACGCGGCACCACTCGCCGCTGCTTCCTCGCGATTACGCTTCCGCTTGGCGTTGCTTCTCACCTTAGCCGCCTTGGTTGCTTTTTCTTTCGATTCCCACTGCTTTCTGTACCACACGGCGCGAGGTTCGGGCAAACCGTCGATTATCTTTTCGACGTCATCCAGTTTACCGTATCCGCGGACTATGTTGCGGATCTTGTTGTAGACGCGGATTTGATCGGAACCGGGCATGCCGTATTCAAGAGGCTTCGTGCCATAGAAGGTGGGTTCGTCGTGCCATGCAAAGTTGTCCTTCAGCTGCTTGTTGGCCTCGACAATCGCTGACTTCAGCGAATCCTCCCTACCGACGATGTCCTTGAACCAAGCGAAGTCGCGCATGACGACTAATGCTTGTGTCAAATCCACGCACCGGCCGCCGTATTCTTTTGCATTTGACGACTTCCAGTGGGCTAAAAACATGGAAAGTGTGTTCTCTTCAGATCCATCCTTCTTTTGCACTGGTTTTTGCATTCCGTTGCGACGCGACCATGCACGGACCCCAAACATACGCTTCTTGACGGTCTCATTGGTCCACATGAGGCGTTCCTCTTCGCGCGTCGCGAGCATCTCGGCAACCATTGACACTCCGTGGTATGCCGCGTTCGACGACATGTCAACCATGCGCTGGGGCTTGGCCGCGAGGAGCACAGAGTTTACAATCCCGTTGATGACCTCGTCCTCGCCATCGGCGTCGATCTTCTCCTTGAGCAAGTTGAGTTCTTTGGTGAACTGCTCGCGGTCGATGGCGTCAAGCCCTGCGGTCTTGTACTTGTCGGCTAGATCTCGTGCAACTTGACGGGCCGAGAGCAGCAGACGTTCCGTCGTCTCGCGGTCGACCGTTACGAGGGCCATGTCACTGCGCAGTGCTTGCACAAACTCATCGTCCTCTCCCATCGATTCGGCCTCCTCCACAAGGCCTTCGAAGACCACCTCCATCCCGCGTGCCTTGGCCACTTCCACCGGAACGTCGTTTCTCACTCCCGAATCCACCGGCCACTCGAACCCGGCGGAGAGCTCGGCCTCGATTTCGTTGTATCGCGTCGGTGTGATCTCGTGGACCTTGTCGCCGTTCTTGGCATTGCACCCGTACTCGTTGTCCCTTGCATGGTAGACGGCGCGGCGTTCCATGATGAAGTACGCCTCCATCTCGACGATACGCGACGCCGGGACACCCTCGGGGAGTTCGGAAACGAGTTTGATGATGCCTCGAAAGGTCTTGACGTTGAGGAGTTTGCGAAGTTCGTTCACAAGCTTGCACGGCGACGATGCCAGGACGTGCTGCCCCGATCGCCGTTTCACGTTGTCGGTGCGTCCCACGTACACCGTCTTGTTGTCGAGGTCGGGCCGGAAGATCTCGTAGACGAAGAATGGCTTCTTGGGATCGAATATGGCGATGGCGGTTGCATCCTTATTTGCCTTCTTCCCGACCGACGACGGTTTTGGATCGACTTTGGCCTTCTTAGAAGACGGCGGCATTCGTGCACTCGTTTTATTATACGGTTTGTCCGCCACTGGGAGTGTGAGGTGGGCGGTGGGGTCACACTCTACACACGATTTGTGTGCAACACCCAACGACCCAACGACGCACACGCACGCACAGACAAAACATGGAACATGTTCTGACAAAAGAGCTGCTCGACATCGTCCGGAAAAACGCATTTGTCGACATCGATGGAGACATTCTTGTAGAGGAACAAGGCCGCCGCGGCATAGCCTTGTTCCTGCAAACAGTCCACATCCCGCGCTTTGTGTTAATGGCAGCAAGCTCGCCCTTCGGCGACACGGCAGTCACAGCCGTCGTCTCACAATCTCTGGAGACCGTAACCGGCAACGATCTTCTCAGCGTGGCCGAGTCGACGAACGATGTTGTCAGTCTCGCGCTCCTGCTTTGCCGCCTGTCGACCGCGAGCTCCGTCTTGATCCTCGATTCGTGTCCCCGACTACGCCAAGCCGCAATGGGCGCCACCAACGTCGTCTTCCTTGACATTGTCTCCCGCGTTGACCCGTTCGAGGAGTTCTTGGCTGTACACCTCCTATCACACTTGTCAGAGTGGCTAGGCGACGGCGGCGAGCAGACGACGAGTCGACTAGTGTCGCTCATGACAACATACTCGCCAACTATCGGCCTCTGCCTATCGTCTGACGCCGAATCGGTTGTCAACGCCACGTTTTCGCGCCTCTACCCTTCGTTGCTGTCGTTCGATGCTCCCGAGATGCGCGCTCGCACGGAGCAATCGGTTGGGTTTGGCAAGCGGCTCGGGTGGCTGAACGACGAACAGCTCAAAAGGCAGCAGTTGTTTCTCGTGGCAGCGATCGCGGTTTCGCCGTCGTCCTTGGTCACTTTCATAATACCGCTCGTTTCAGGACAGCTTCCGGTTGCTCCCCGCGTCGCCGCTGAGTTTGAGATCGAGCTGAGACGCGCATTGATCGACTACGTGCCAATCACCAACGGCGATTGCGTGAACGACGCCCGCAAGACACGGCACTCGAGCCAGAAGCTCCATTCGAAGTCCGTGTTCAAGTTTACTTCAATCGATCGACGCTCTACTGAACTTGCGACGATGCTTAATCTTGCGGAAAACGAGGTGGAGCTGGCCGGGTTCAAAGCGACGCGCCGCGGTGTTGGGGTCGTTATGGCGATGTTGAAATCGACAAACTCTTCGGAAATGATGATTGACAACTGAGCCGGCGTCGGCGGCATGTGGTTGTCAGGTGGTTGTACCACTCCCGTCCCACTTCCGGGGCCTTTGCATATGCATGCCGTAACTTGGATAAACAAATCTGGACAAATCTCGACAATGCATATCCATAGGGTTTCGTCATGCACATGCAAGGGGGGGGGGGGGTCGACCCTCCGGAAGTGGGACGGGAGTGGTACAACCACATGACAACCACATGACAATGTCTATTTGGTATGCACATGTATACCTTGTGGACGATCGCATGACAACTACATGACAACTACCCGACAACTACCCGACAGACCCATACATGTGTACATCGGATAGACATTGTCAAGTGGTTGTCATGTGGTTGTACCACTCCCGTCCCACTTCCGGAGGGTCGACCCCCCCCTTATACATGTCAAACACCGGATAGACATTTGGATAAATCTCGACAAATCTCGACAATGCATATCCATAGGGTTTCGTCATGCACATGTATACGGGGGGGGGTCGACCCTCCGGAAGTGG
>Ga0302134_10000117_pt1 | contig 27933 bp, 16 predicted proteins | sample CB9_SCM_MG_FD_203123 | JGI IMG/M metagenome (GOLD analysis project Ga0302134, IMG submission 203123) | Marine microbial communities from Western Arctic Ocean, Canada - CB9_SCM | ecosystem: Environmental > Aquatic > Marine > Oceanic | place: Canada: Western Arctic Ocean | collected 2017-09-19
GGATAACTACAAACAAGCAGGTATGCCTGAGTTATGTACTCTACAACCAGCACCCTTCGACGACTACGTAGATTCTATAGTAGATAGTAGATCAGAGCTAGAAACACTAGATTCAAACACGCTAGTAGCAGTAGCCCTAGGATATCAACCGTAGTAGACGAGTTCAATAATTTTTTCAACCGTAAGTGCCCTAAAGCAGGGTATTTACGGAGAACAGTGGAACCTAGAGTTCAACACCACGACAACTATTCAGCCCGTCCTGAAGTTGATTAAAAAAATTTTGAACGGACCCAAACTCATAGTTACAGCAATTCTCTTAAACCCATACAGGCAAGCGCGATGAAACGATTTCATGTTGTAAACTCGTCTACTACGGAGGGTGCAAAACCCGTGCCAAAAGTTATACACTTTGGGGGTTGACTTGGCTTTCAGCGTAGCTACACTAGTGGAATGCCCGAAGCTAAACACCTAGATTTTATTGATGGACCGGAAACGTTCGATCCACTCGACATGATATCCGCAGGATATTACGTATTCCCTATTGAAGGCCACAGAAAATACCCGCTCAAAGTAGATGGCGAAGCATGGTCTTGGTATTGGGACCACCAACGCCGAGATATTCTAGCAGGTTCAGTGGCCTTAGCAAAGAACAACGCGCTAACGACAGGGTGGTGTATCGCACCCCATAAAACAGACAAGTACCCACTACTACTAATAGACCTCGACGTTTATGAAGGTAGAACCGCAGAAGACTTGTGGCCTGAGATGGCAGGAGACAGTGCAGAAATGCCTAGTAACGTAGGCATCACACGTAGCACAGGTGGTGGCTATCACTTCTGGTTTAAACTACCAGACGACCTCGATCCTAGGACTTTACCTGCCTCATTTAACTTCGGTTCGGGCATTGAAGGTGAGATTAGATTCTCAGGGCAAGAAAGACCTAGGCTCTTGGTTCTACCCGGCACTCGTGCCATGAACAAGCAAGGAAAGCTGGGAGCTTACACAGTTTATCAACCGTTTAATGTTTCCAACCTTGCACCCCCACCTCCGGAGCTACTCTCTAGACTAATAGGCAGGCAAGGAACTAGCGCCGATGAGTTGATGACAGGAGGAGATCAGATGATGGACATCAGTGACTCCTACGTAGGAGACAGGCAAGCAGTCGTGGCATCTAATATGCCTACAGAATTTCACCATCTTATGGCTGTGGTTCAACAGGCCACGGTTACTGAAGGAGGACGTAATAATTTTGCAGCGATGGTGGCCCAAATTGTCGGCCGCATCTACAGTGCTCGACCTAACGACACCGCAGTTAAGATGATAGTGGACAACATTCAGAACGCACTAGAGGATAAGCTACCACTCGGTGAGCTGAAGAAGACTATCTTTAGTGCTATGAAGAGGGGCCAAATAAATGCTAAGCGCTTCGCTGTAGTAGATAAGTACCCCTCAACCACAGTCGTACTGACTGAAGTCAAGTCTATCTACAAGCAACTCCCTTGGCTACTCGTTCACCTCAAGGCAGACGGCAAGGTTCAGGCATTCGAGCTTGGGCTAGGCGGCAGTCCTAAGAGACCCGATGAAGTAGCTCAGTCTATGACGTTGACAGACTTCAGTAAAGACTCGGTACTCGCAGCACTCAGCCGCTTGAGTGGATCCGATCTCGACATCGTAGTGCGTAGCCCTCTGTTCACCCGGCCTAACTGGACTAAGGTTTTGGTTCACTACCTAGAGCAAGGTGCAACGTACGAGTACACTACCTTACCTACCGACGCAGTATTTTGGGACACGCTACAACAGTGGGCCATGGAAGCTGCTCGCGATAGAAATTTCATCGAGAATGTTAGTAAGGTACTACCTGAGGAATCTGTCCTCGCACATACTAAGGTGGACGTCGCCGGCACAGGTAAGAAATCCTTCGACCGCCTCGTCCTTGTAGTACATCCAAGACACCACGAATTTTTAATGACTCAGTGTGGTGATATCGGGGCCACAAAGAAACTACTCCGTACCCATGCAGATGAGCGTAAGGTAGTCTACCCACGAAGGAAGGCAGTCGCCTGGTTCATCGAGGTAAGTCCTGAGAACATGACGCAGGAAACTGTTGACTATCTATGGGGCGAGTACGTAACGTGGAAGCGAGGTGAAATCCTTGACTAGACCACCACTACATGTAGTCGATGGTCCTCCTGGCACAGGTAAGTCCACGGATATCATTCGCCGAGCAACCGAAGGAGACTGGAAAGGTAAGCGCGTCGCCGTGCTGACCTACACCAATGCAGCGGCTGATGTTATTCGTCAACGTGCGCCTTGGATTACAGCAGGTACAGTTTACTCCTTACTTTGGTCCTCTGTTAAAGAGGTCCTTCCCCCGTCCTACACCAAAGGAATGCGTCGTAGGACTAAACGCAAAGCCGCATACCACGACAGGAGGGTAGAAAATTGGCGAGACAATGCTCTAGAAAGATATACCAAGGATGCTCCAAGCAAGCGTCCACCCACTCCACTAAACATAGTAGCTCAACAACTACACAGCTGGGATGCAACTACTCCTTGCGAGATAGATTTATCGGCTTTAGAGCCGGTGCAAGAGCTTACGTTTATACTACCGATGGCGTACTGGTTACACGAAGGGGGGTTACTCTCCCAAGCAAGCGGGCAATTCGATGTCGTAGTGATAGATGAGGCACAGGATATGAGTGCGCTTGAGATCGCGTCCGCTTTGCGCCTCGTGGCCCCGGGTGGCGAGGCCCACGCGTACGGCGATCCAGGCCAAGCAATCTTCTCCAACAGCAAGGGCTTGGAACCTGGTAAACTACCCTATGTATGGGAGCATGCCGACACTAAGACAGAACTAACAACAGGCTACCGATGTGGTTCCGCAGTTGCTAAGGCAGCTTCGGGAGTACTTCGCAGTTACTACGATAGACCACACGAAAATTTTACAGCTGAACATGCAACCCCTATCTCTCTTTGGCAAGTGCCTGAGATCAATCCCCAAATTTATAAGGGGCTTGTTATGGGTTGGAGTCGCAATCATGTCAACAATCTATTTACTCGTTGGAACCTGCGTGGTGTTGCTATTGTTCCGGGACTCGCCGACGCCAGCAAAGAACTCGTTGTCTGCACTGGTCATAGCGCGAAGGGCGCGGAAGCGGACGAGGTTTATCTCCTCCCTTGGACAGCCACGGCGATGGAAGGACTCTACGCACTGGACCCAGAAAGACTGAAGCTTCTGTATGTGATGGCCACTCGTGCACGTAGGAGATTACACCTCCCACCGGAACTTTACGCCTTTGTAAATTCCATGAAGATTTCTTAATAATATACTTGACAGCTGTATAACTACCAGTATAATACACCCATGCCACGCGCTAAACTAACACCTACAATAATCATCAACCCGAGAGTCGAGGATCTACCTTCCGATTGTACTCACTGGGTAATAGATACGGAGACCAATGGACTAGATGTAGCCGGGTTCAACTCACCACACTATGCATCTTACCTTGGGGCTTCCCCATCTAACGACACAAATACTGTGTACATATGGGTAGGGGCAAGTAACTTCCCTATCGCATTCCTAAACACTAAGGTCTTGGTAGGCCACAACATCCGATTCGATCTACATGCCGCAGGTCTTTCTCCGCTTGAGGTATTCGATACGATGCTTGCGGTCTACCATAACCACACCACAGCGCTCAAGTCTTTGGACTTCATGGCAATCACTATGGGTATTCACAAGATACCTACCCCTGACCTGATGAAGGAAGGGAAGATTCACATGATACCTGAGACACAGGTTGCCACCTACCTTGCTGATGACGTGATGGTAACCAACCTCTTATTCAACAAGCTACACCGCAACAAGCAACTCGGTTGGAAACTACACCACGACCTAGCCCTAGCTGTTCAGAAGATGGAGGCACGAGGTGTGCTGTTCATACCTGAAGAGTTCGATAGCTTAGTACCCCTCGTTGAGAAAGAGGCAGCTAAAGCTATCCAACGACTGAAGGACTTCGGATTTAACGGAAACGTCAACTCTCCTATTCAGGTTGGGGAGTGGCTCACTAAGGATAGAGGGTTAGATTTACCTCCTACTCCTAAGAGCCTATTGAAAGGAGATCCGAAGCCTTCTACCACTAAGCTAGTACTAGAGAAGCTAGTGTGGAAGGGCCACGTTGAGGTTGATGCGCTGCTTCAAGCACGTCGCATGATCAAGCTACAGCAGGCCTTCCTTAACACAATGAAAGAGAAGGTACGTCACAGCGACGGTAAAATTTACGCCAACGTAAACATCTCTCGTACTAAGACAGGACGATTCTCATACTCGAACCCAAACTTACAGCAAGTTCCTAAGCACAGTGAACTAGGTAAGCGATTGCGACACTGCTTTACTGGAGATAGAGGTTATGTCTCCGTAGCAGATTACTCGCAGGTAGAGATGAGAGTCGCCGCTGCTCTTAGTGGGGAACCTGTCCTACTAGATGCCTTCGCTGAGGGTAAGGACATTCACCTTCAAGTAGCTGCGGAAGTACTAGGTAAGTCACCCGATCAAGTCACAGACGAGGAGCGCTTTGGGGCCAAGGCTATTAACTTCGGTATCCTCAATGGTATGGGTGCAAGGAGACTGAGCCACGAGCTGCGTTCCGATCAAGCTACTGCACAACGCTGGCTCGACAACTACCAAGAAGGGCTACCTGTACTAACTACTTGGATGAATGAGATATGGGCCAACGCGGAGGTGGATAGGATTGTTCGCACGCTCAGTGGTAGGACTAGAGTCTACCTAAGAGACGAAGGCATACGCTCTGCTATCTCAGTCGTGGTCCAAGGTACCGCAGCTGACATCATGGCTGCAGCACTAGTCGCTTGCGAGAATGATAATCTTAACCCACTCCTAGTTGTACACGATGAAGTTGTCGCTGCTACTACTGATTGTGGTAGACTTATAGAAGTAATGGAGCACGCCGCCAATACACTATTTCCAGCAGAGCTAGGCGCAGTGCACTTCGCAGCTGACGGATACTTTGCTAAAACCTGGGGAGGAAACGACGATGAGTAATAACAAACACGAGAAGACACTAGAACAAATCAACCTCGCAGTGGACGAGATCATTAAAGATGTACGTCAAAACCCTAGGGCAGGTGACAAGTCCCTACTAGCTAACGCACTCAAGTCCTTACTAGAGTGTCGTCGGATCGAGGAGCTGATGCTTACTAGGTCCACAATTCAAGAACTACTGTCCAACGTTATGGCGTCGGGCACGGACGTTGTCGATGAAACATCTCTAGCAGATGAGTTCTTCGCTGATGTCGAGGAAGCCACAATAATTAATCCTTTAACGGAATCATAAAATGGGTATCTTAGATACAAAAATTACAGACCGCGGAGCTTCAGGGCAACGTGACCTTCTGCCAGCCGGCACTTACGCAAAAGTAGAGATTAAAAACCTCGAAGAGATGGAGTTGAACGAGCGAGATCGCGAGAACAACAACGCCGCACGCTTACGTTGTGACATGGTAGATACAGACACAGGCCAAGCGTTCGCACGTTACGTCAACATCAAGAAGGGTAAGGAATCAAATCCACACCCGATGAGTACACACTTTCAGATCATGGCTGCACTGTGGCCAAAGGTCGAGGACCGCGTAGGTAAGACTTTCCGTGACTGGATTGGCGCTGGCCTACAAGTAGTGGTTTTCCACATCACCAACGACCAAGGTCAACCAGCTGAAGACGTGCGTTACACGCCGTCCGAAGGCTAACACATGTGTAAAGCCTGGGCATGCCTTTAAAAACTGCCCACTCTAACTATGTTAAAACTACCTGATGATAAATTTACGACCCTTGAAGACTTCATTGGTGCGATCATTGCTGCTGGCAAAGAGCATCCGAACACAGAGATATTTGAAGAAACTTTCAGAGACCTCTCGGATGAACTTCTTCAATCTATCCGAGCGGATGCCAGCTTTAGTGCAGAGCCTAGGCCTAGGATGTACCGACCAAGTGCCAACCTCTCTTGTCAGGGCATATCACACTTCATCCAAGAGCTCATACCAGTTGACCCTATTCCTGCAGCTACACGTCCGGTCCTTAGAATGGGACACACGTTGCACGCAGAAACCTACGCAGCTTTCAAATCCGCCTGCCCCGAAGGAGTACGGGCTGTAATAGAGATAGGTATAGACCTACCAGCTTGGTGGCCAAAGGAGAACTCTAGGTCCACGGGTACGATAGACATGGTGCTCTACTTCGAGAAGGAGTTACTCACCGACTACCTATCAGAGGAGTTACTCGACACCATGCCGCTTAAGATAATCGCAGATGTTAAGTCCACTAGTTTCTTTGGGTTCAAGAAGATGAAGACCCAAGACTATGAGACTGGAGGTAACGACTTTGGTTACATCAGTCAACTCGCCATCTACTCAGAGGTAGAGAATACCTTAGAGGCAGGTGCTTTACTCATTGGAGTAAACCGAAACTCTCCACAAGACCCTGTCTGTGTGCGCTTTATTAGTCCGGAACGTCTTTTGGATGAGGCTGCAAAGGTTAAGAAGCGTACGCAGGGAGACGTCTTATGGAAGCCCGAGAAGTTCGAGGATACTCCAGGTCAAACTGGGGTAAGAGTAATTAAGAAAGCAAGTGACTTTGTCTGTGGTAATTGGGCCACGGATAAGGAGGGCTACTGTCCTTACTCTAAACAATGCATGGAGAAAAGAAAACTCACCGGCTATAATGCCTAACTAACATGACAATCAATCCGCGACCACCTCGTCTAGCTAACGAGAATCACTACGACATTAGCTACAATACTTTCATGATCAACATCGGTAAGCTTCTTAAAGAGCACCGTGAACAGGCTCACGTAACACAACGTGAACTAGGATCTGATATCCATAAGACTGTAACCCACATCTCCGCAGTAGAAAACGGACGCCGTGGCCTTAGTCTTCACTCGCTATTCCAGATAGCACAAACACTTAGAATTGACCTCTCACAATTAATTAAAGAGAGTTTACAAAATGACTGAAACACAACACGATCTAGAGAAAGCAAGCACCATCCTCGCATGGAACTTCTTGCAAATCATAACTCCTGAAGTACTCAACGAATTAACTAAGCAGATATATCAGATCCAAGCGGATCATGATGACGCGGCAGAGTTTGTGAAAGAGGACGAGGAAGGTAAGGTACTGTTCGAGACTCTTCGATCAGGACTAGACCACATGCGTGAGAAGACAGAGATAGAGGATTGGCCAAAGGGTATGATCCAACTGACTGCTTGGATGATCCGCGACCTAGTAGTAGAGGTAGCACCTCCTGCTCCTGTAGTAGAAGAAGAAGACTAACCTTCTAGATACTCTTGGAGTTGCTTACGATACTCCTTCCCCTGTCTATGCGCTCGGTCGATGTCTTTCATCACCGGCGCATAGATAGATCTATTTGAGGCGTCGAATAACATCTCAGCAAACGCCTGCCCTGTAGCCTCAGCCTCGGCTGCAACCCTACGGTTGAGCTCCATCATTAAGACGAGTTCCCTCTGTTGACAGAAGGCCAAAGAGATCGCGACCGCCTGAGCTGCAGCAACAACAGGTGCTTTAAACCCTAGCTCGACTAGGTTCTGCTCAGCTAAGTTAGCCAAGCCATCCCCACCTGCTAGTACGTTCTCTACTCTTATGAGGTTTGTTTCGCCCATCTTTCTTTTGCCTTGTTAATTTCCTTAGGTAAGAAGGCTGCAATCACTGCCATGATAGCGTCATTCTCGTGGTTAGTACGTCCATCACTAGGCTCCTCGGTCAGTAAGGCAGTGGCCTGACCTACTAACTCCTTGCCTGGCGACCAGTGTTTAGATGACTTGATCCCTAGGATCCTACCTGTGTGAGATTTGATTCTAGCAGGGGCCACTTGTTGTGGAAGCAAGCCCTTGTGTCTATATATCCCCGACCAAATCAAGCCAGTGCTATACCAAAGGAGGTTAGCAGTGACACGGTTAGGTACAGTAGGCGGAGACTCAGTGGCCCAACCAACAAAAGGGTAGGCACATACTTCATCAATCACTGCCTGCGTTTTCTTAAGGAAGCCAGGAGTATCTCCTCGCTTGCCTATAGTAACGCACCATGTTTCAACAACCCTCGGGCCCTTGCTAGTCACTTTAATGATCGCAAGTCCTAGGTTAGAATAGCCCGGGTCGATACCTAGTAATAGGTCTCCGTTCTTCAGCTTCAAACTGGTCTGTAAAATTTTGGGTAGGGTGAAGAATTATCATTGGAGTCATATACTGACCAAGAGTAAGTCCACTCCGGCGCCGGGCCTGCATATCTTAACGCAGGCGAGCGCTTATTTGCAAGTAAACCTCCCTCTATTCCAAAAAGATCTATCTGCCTACCCTTCGAAGTTCGTGGGGCCATGAGTAGACCCAGCCTATGAGTGTGTCCGCAGTGGATGTTCTCACCTAACAGCTTCGCAATCTTCAGTGCATGACCACCCGGTGTACGACTCGATCCTTTAACCTCGTGACCGTGGATGAACCGGACCTTCTGTCCCTGGCCGCATGGCACTCGAACAGGGGTAACCGACGCATCTTCTACCCATTTAATATCCAAAGACTCTAGGTCCAGGTACTTGGGTAGTGACATGTCTAACATTCTGAATGCGGGAACCTGGCTTTGTATCGCTCTGTCCCAGCGGTCCTCATGGTTTCCCTTAATGTACGTAATCGGTATCCCCGGACCGGCGGCTTTCCGCAGAGCAAATAAGAAATCACTCCCCGCGTAGATCTCCTCGTCGAGCTTGTCCTGAAAGTTCTTAACTTGCCTGTGAGTAGTAATCGAATGCAGGTCCAGGACATCCCCCAGTAGTATAATTCCATCGGGTCGCTCTTTCTTAATAAAGCGGAGAAGCGCTTTAGTGTGTTCAGGATGTTGAAAGGGGACATGGAGGTCTGGTATTACTACTGTTTTCATTCGCGATGTTCGAGGGCAGTTATGCGATGTTCACTGGCCACGATGTGAGTATTGATCTTCTCGTCTAGATCAGAGATTTTATCCAGCGCACTGACAGCAATGAAGCCGACTAACGCTAGTGAGACAGACGTGATAGCCTGCAGGAACTTACCTACTATTTGATCTTGGGTTTTCATATTAGTACTAGCGCTGCGAGCGCCATACATGCAACGGTTACAAGGAGGAGTTTAGTCTTCTTTCTCATGTTCGTTTAGTTCTCTTCTTCCATTTCTGGAGTAGTTGTTGTGGGGAAGGCATCAACCAGAGCAGCAAGCAGATTAAAGCTATGCTCCAAAGGTTTTCAATGGCGACCTCGAGTAGGCTGAAGGCGTTGCTTTCTCCACCTTGGACCACTAGGTTTTCGCCGTCTACTATTATGTCAGGGTCATCGTCGAGGTACATCGTAGCTCCAGCCCCGACAAGCGCACCAGATAACCCAGCGGTTACAGGGGTTACGGCACATGAGGCCATGAGTAGTAGTGGGAGGTATCTCATTACTCCTCCCTCAGGCTCGGGTGCTGCATACGTATGTCGTCCATGTTCTTATCCATTATAAATATCTTGTCCTGCAGCACACGCTGCTCTGTGATGTTACCTAACTCAACTGCTGACTTCAGTTGATTAGCGTACTCGTACCTGTAGTGAGCGATACGTTTAAGTCTACGTCCCGCCTCTTGCGCTGGTCTAACCTTACGGAAAGGCATTACAGTCCTGGCCACCAACTCTAGAGGAGTGTAGTTTACCTCCGGGTCGCCTGATCCTAACAGAGGACCTGATCCTGTTAGCATCTTTATTGCCCAGTTAGCTCTCCTACCTTCCTCTAACCAATCTTGGTTAACCTTCAACGGATCCTCCATAGGGAAGAACTCAGACCAACCCATTATGTTAGCTACTGGGGAAGGGGAGATAGGCTTATCCCAAGGAGCCACACCCTCAAGCTCCCTGTCCCTACCTATACTAGGGAATATCATATCCGCCACTGCCCCTAACGAGGTTAAGGAGTCAATGAAGGGGTTGATTCTAGCAGCGTTCACACGCATCTCGTTTATTACGATCTCTGGGCGACCCTCTGAAGTTTGTAGTACATCGTTGGCTGTTAGAGGTTTTATAATACCGTTGATCAACATCGAAGCCTTGTTCGGATTATTGAATAGGTAACCTAAAGCTTTAGGAATCATCTTACGTGGGTACGTATAGAAGAACGTAGCTCTCTTAAGGTAACGTCTCTCTAGGTGAGTGATATCTGAGTAGTTAATCATCGCCTCAGACACTGCTCTTCCTGCTGTGTTTAAGTCCATGCCTGCGTTCAAGGCTCCGTGCATAGCTGAGAATCTAACAAACAATTCAGAGCCTTCTGCGAAGTTCATTAAGTTCTTTCCTACAGTCCTACCTGCGGTCTTGTCTAGGAACTCTCTCCGAATACTAGCAACCGCAGTATCACCGTGGACCATGTTCTGCAAGTCTGCTCTAACCATAGAGTCCAAGGCTCCGTTATCCATCATAGCCATAACCATATCTGGTATGGAGTGGGCACGCCCTAGTGAGTCTCGGAAGAGTAGCTCCTCGGGGATATCTTCTAGCCCCTTAAACTCTAGGCCACCTGCTCCTCGTCTACCTGTTTCTGCTATAGTCTGGAGGTTGTCTGCTGTGAGATACTTAGAGAACGGGAGACGGGCAGCTCTAGGATTAGACTTAGCTCCTTGAAGGAGTACGCTGATGTCGTCTAAACCAAGTTGCTCGGCATTTCTACTAAGTAGTCGCATAGTAGCTATCATACCTTGAAGCATGTTAGTGGGTCCTATCCCTTCTAAAGCTGCCTGAGGTATCGAGCTAAGCATGTTAGCAGCGTGGAAGTCTAAGGGTATTCTCAGACCGGTAGCAGCGAGCTTCATTAGACTGTGCGCGTTGTCATAGAACTTAGCCATGCCTGCCATACCGCTTGGTTTATCTAGGGCCAAGGTGGTTGCTGCCGCCCTGTTGTAGTTCTCCGGCCCGATAGTAACATGTTGGTTTAACAGCTCAGACATCACACTCTCTGGGTTAACATCAGAACCTTTGATAAGTCTGCCACCCTGACCCGTTAAGGATGAGTTAGCTAACGCCCCCGCTATGTCCTCACCTACACCATACGTAGCTATGGTCTGACCAGCGTCTGAGAAAGCTTTTCCATCTACCTCACGTATCTGCTTGGTCTCGAAGTCCTCTATATGTAACGTGAATGGACGGTCGTGGACCTCCCGCTTAGTTGCGTCAACCTTAAAATCGACACCGGAACCAGACTCGTTAGGCACTGTGTTCGAAGCGGCTCTAGTCTCAGACGCAGTACTCCCGTCCCCTACCTGATCACTAAGCTTATTTGCTAGCGTTCCCCCAGGTACGTCGCTCTGGATCTCCATCTCCTTAATCACTTGCCTACGCTCTGGCATTACCTGTTGCTTCCAAACCTTCTCTCTGTACTTACGACCTTCCTCTGTTAGGACTGCCATACCTTCCTTAGTACTAGGGCTGGCTAACTCTTTACGTACGATAGTGTGGCCAGAGGTTCTTAAACCGTGCCTAGCTGTACCATGTGTACGCCTGAAGTCGTTACCCATAAGCTCAGGGTTGAGTGAGTACCTAGCTTCTAACTTACTCATCTCCGCATCTTGATACTTACTTAGTATCGCACGTCTCTGCTCAGCTACTTCGGTAAACTTCTTTATCGCAGCTGGGCCTGACATACGTCCCTTAACAGCTGCCAGCCCTACACCATTACGAGCGTCCTTGGCTTTCTTTAAAAATTCCTTGCCTTGCCCATCGTACTCTGTTATCTTTTTATTAATTTTACGTATCTTACCCTTCAGAGTCTCTACCTTCTTTAGGAAAGAACCTCGCTCAGCCTCTACCATCTCGTTCTTTAAGACTTGCCTCTCTTTGGTAAGGCCGGATCTAACATCATCTGGATCTAACGCATGCGCCTCAGCTTTAGCTATCAGATCATCAGACTGTTTATTCATCTCCTCAAAGGCTGCTTTCATCTCCTTAGCCTCCTTGACCTCAGCCTTCCTAGCAGCCACCTTCGCTTTCTCTACCGCAGCTGGTTTCTTTAACTTCCCTGCAGCATCTATCAACTCTGAGCCCTCAAGCATAGGTTTAAGTGTGGCAGTGTCGTCTATCTTACTCAGGATCGCGTGCCCTATCCTAGGGTAGTTCATAGTTAGTTCGTCCAAGAACTGACCTGAGGTACGCATTACATCCGCACCATTAACGCCCACGTCTTGGATCATACCGTGTACGCCCTCTATGAAAGTATTATCTGACTCCTTACTACGGAGCATTAAATCCTGTATGACCTCCATCATGTCGGGATCTTCCTGATACCTAACCACTAGTTCTTCTACGCTAGATCCCTCAGGAGCCTTCACTTCCCCAGCTTCCTCGTAGCCTATCTCAGTTTTACCGTATCTGCCTGCGTCTTCCGTCTCAGCTAAGTGCGCCTCGAAGGCTGGACCAGACCCTCTGTACCCTTGAGTATCCGACCCGAAAATAGCCTTCTGTACCTCACCATCTGATTGGGCCACGGTCTTGTTCTTGAAGTTTATCTGCTTCAGTGCCTGAAGCTTGTCCTTAAGTCTAGCCTGCATCAACAACGCTGCAGCCTTCTCAGTCTTAAGAACCTTATCTATCTCACTCTGGTGAGCTATAGGGTGTGGTCCGTGTACGTTTACGTCCATACCTTTCGGAGAGAAGATTAAGTCTATGAGGTCTGACTCTCTAGTAGAGAGAGTTACGTTCTCTTGTGGTTGAGCAATCTTCTTACGTATTACATTCCACTCATCCTCACTCACTATATCCTGGAATGCTTTAGCAGATCCATTGCTAAGCTCTGTTTGAATCCTACGCACATCCGTGTAGTTAAACTTAGTGGAGGTGGCTAACAACTTCACAGAAGCAAGGCGTCTAATGATAGGGCTGTTGAAATCGTTGAACTCCTTTACGATGGTATCTGCCAAGCTCTTACTCAACTGCACATCATCAACTAGGTTCTTAGCCCATCTAACCTGTAGTGCTTCCAGACGGTTTTTGATTGCCTGAGGTACCCCAGCCTTGGTGTCTTCCCAAGAAGCAACTAACTTTCTTTTTCTCTCGGATATCTTATGTAGCAAATCCTTAGACCGTAGCCTCTCGTTACCAGACAACCCATCGTAGGGTGTCCTTTTTACAGTACCGTATGCAGCTGTCTTACCTTCTCCGGTCTTCGTAGGCATAAAGTTAAGCATGCGCTCTAGCTCCTGCTCCCAGGACTCTATCTGATCTAACGCCTTCCGATGGTGTGCTCTAAACTCAGGGCCTGTCATTACCCCAGGCAACTTACCTTCTATAGTCAGCCGGTCTATTATGTTAGGAGCACCAGTTCCCTCCTCCATGTGCGCAGCGAAGAATGACTCGCTACCTGATTTCCTATCCTGAACGCGGCCCACTGCTGGATTGAGTACCTCTCCCTCTTCCAACTCTCTAGTTCCAGCCGGCAGCTTACCCTCATCGGTAGCATGCTTACCGTACTTAGACCCTCTTTGGAAGTCGTCCATATTCTCATGCATGTCGTCGAAGAAATCAACCCCTTCATCCGCACCCGTTTGAGCCCTGTAGTTCCCTCGCCTGTGCCTACCAAAGAACATGTCCTGAATAGCTCGCACGTTCATCTTCTGAGACGAGTCTAAGAGATCGAAAACTTCGCCGTCCATTAGCTGATCTATGGTACCCGCTTGCATCATATCCCCATCAAAGCCCAGCTCCGCCACCTCTTTCAAAGTCTTCTCGACCTCTGCGATATCCAAGACGTCTAGGTCTATACTATGTAGTACTTGATCCGCGTGATGTTCCGCAGCCTCTAAGTCTACATTAGGGTTAATCTTAGTCTCCCCAAAGAATCCCAACTGGTCTACTGCAGCAGCTTCCGCATTCATTAAGTCCTCTACCTCTGCGGCCACGGCATTTCGTTCAGTCGTAGAGCGTTTAGTCCACTTGTTTATAGCCTTCTGTACTGTACTGCTTCGGCCAGAAAGTGCTAAGTCTCTAGCCCTCTCTAACGTCACCAAAGATTCAGTGGCCTCATTGATGAAGGTACCTAACCCCTCAGGGCTACCTAGACGACCGAACTTAGATGCGGCGTCTTCGGCTATCCTCAGTCCTTGCTTCTGATACACCGCAGTGGTGTACTCTGTGAGACGTTGGTACGCATTCATAGACACTCGCTTCGATAGAGCTATATCCCCATCTATGTCGAAGGTTGCTCTGACTAGTTGGTTCAATGTGGCTGCAACATTCTCAGTAGTGTTAGGATCTAGTCGCTTATTCAACGTCAGCTTGTTAACTAAGAAGGAGACAAACCTACGTAGGTTGTCGCCGAATCGTCTAACAAACTTACCTAGGCCAGCAGCTTCGGCTGCCTTGACGCCTTTCTCAGTCAATGCACTTTCTGCCACGACCTTTACAAACTCGCCTGGTTCCTTGATAACCTTCTCTAGGTGAGCGTCATCAAAGAAGGTGTAGTTAGTTTTTAAGAAGTCGCGTAGTCCATCTTCGCCTAAGGTTAGTTTCAGAGAACCGTGTGTGTTGGTGATGATAGCAGCGCCATCCATCTTCTCAAGCTCCATCTTACCCACTGCACCGATAAAGCTTCTATACTGCATATCCTGCGCTTCTCTTATTAGCGGTCCGCTTAGCTTTCTAATCTTCTCTAACGCTATAGGATTGTTAGCGTAGTGTTCAGTCATCAAATCTAACTCACGAAGCGTGTGCTGGACTGCGTCACCTATAGAGACAGAAGCGCTTGACTCTAGTGGATTACCTTTGAGGTCCTTCATACGGAAGTCCACCTTAGCTTTACGTCCTAACTCTACTAGTTCTTGAGGTATCTCTCTTAGGCCGGTGTCCTTAATGTAAGGGGCTGGCGTTTCCCTAGGCTGTACGCCAGCTTCAGCATCTATTCGAGAGGCAGTTTTCTCGCCACCTAGTTTTCTACCTTCTTCCACGTATTCTACAGGCTTAACTGGCTCTATAACTTTGGTAGGAGGAGCGGCTTTCGCTCTTCTCAAGTCTTTTAAAGGTACTTGCTGACGGAAACGAGAGCCTGCGATCCAGGAATCTATCTCGCCCACGTTGGCACCTATTAAAGTAGGGTTGTCGCGAAGAGCTGCCCTCAGTAGATAAACGTGCTCCTCGTTTATCTCCTTCTCTTGGTACATCCTCTTAACGATATTCCGAGCCTTACCCGCCAACAGGTACTCGTGCGTACCATCTATCGCCCACGCGTCCTCTGGAAATACCTGGTCGAAGTTGGCGGAGTTAGGTTTGCGGATATCCATGTTGGCCATAGCCTCGGTGTCCGCCCCTACAGGTCGCCCAGATATCCGTGAACTCCGTCTAAGCTGCACTGCCTCACTTGTCAAATCTATTGTTGATGACACGATGGCCTCATCAATAGCACCTGTTAGTTCTTTCCGCTCCTTCTTCAACAGCTCTATTATGGGCGGTGCCTCACCTGGCGCGAACGCTCCCTCAATTAAAGAGTCCTGACTCACAGGCTTCTTAGGTTTAATGATCTCATCTAACTTGCTAGAGAATATCTTCAACTGCTCCCTACGACCTTGTGTAGGGATAGTGTCGAAGTGCTCCATCTGGTTCCTTAAGTCATTAATCTTCTTCTTGAGAATAGAGGAGATACCGTCCTTCTCTGCTAGAGTAGCGAGCTTACCAGAGACCTGACCAATTTGCTTCTGCATCAACTCAAACGATACACCATCCTTAAGTGCCTCGTTAATGTGCTGCTTAGACTGCGTAACAGGCTTAAGTCTGTTAGCGTTGAGTGGCGTAGCGTTCAAGATCTCATCAATCTCTAGTAGTCTACCTCGCGCTATTGTAGCTCTCACTGCGTTCTCTCCTGGGAGAGCTGCCTTTGTAGTAGGAGCCAACCTAACCCCTGACCCTGTTGCAACCTCATTAATAGATACGCCGACAATCTTACCGGCCATAAAACCTAACTCCTTTCCTTTGTCGGAGGAGATATACTCCAACCACATTCTTCTTGTTACCGCTTCGTTCACCTCAGACACGTGTGCAACGATGGAGGCCACTGGGTCCTCAGAGAACCGTTGAAGTTTGGTGGTTCCAGTGAGCTGCTCGCGTACCTTCTCAAATACTCTAACTACATCTCGCACAGCTTTAGACGTTCTAGCTAGAGATGCAAACTCTGCTGTCACTGTGTTGATGTCTTTGATAGTCATCGAACGCTCCGTTCTTGCGTTCACGATTCTCATTGCTCTACTGTTAGTCAGACCTGCTGCTTGGATGGCGTCTACTAGGTCACCGTAAACATGGTCTATCACCTTGTTCTCTTTTCCTGACAGTACTCGGTGCATGTAACCCAACGGCATAGCGCCTCCAATTACATCATTCTTGAGAGCCATCTGATAAGCGTTAAGTTTAATTTCGTCTGCTAGGTCCAAGAGTGCAGAACCCGATCCTGTATCTGCGCCCCCATTAAGAACACGGCTGAACATATTCTTCATCTCAACACCTAGTTGAACTATGTCATCCTCCATACCAAGTAGGAACGCAGACGGGACACCTTGGCCTGAGAGACCTGCAGTGACAACCGAAGATCCTTGAAGGTCTTTCCAAACCTCGATAGCTCTCTGCTTCTGCATTATCTGTGCGTGTAGACGCATAGCCTTACTAACGCGACCAGCCTTCGCAGAGCTTGATACAACTAGGTTAGGTAACTCGGTCAGATCTTTAATCGCCTTACCCTTCGAATCCTGGCCTATACGCAACACATTCTTAGTTAACGTAGGATGTAGTTCCGCACCTAATGCTTCTCTGACTGGTAGAGGTGTGTAGTCCTTACGAAAGTGCTCTTCCTGTAGGAACCTTTTTACTGTGCTGTAGTCCGCATCCACCTGCTTCTGTACTTCAGCCAACCTGTGGGATAGAACGCGTGCATCTTTCGTATCTGTACCTAACATGCGTTTAACATCAGCGCTGAAACTCTTAGGCTTCTTCACATCTACCTTCGCCAACTCCGCCTTAGCACGCTCCAACGACTTCATCACACCACCATCTCCGCCGTACTTAGTAGCTCCTGTAGCTGCGTCAGTGGTTCCTGATCCAAATAAGTCGTCTAGCTTCCGCGTCCCTAGGCCAGTATTCCTGAGTGATCTGCCTGAGTTATCCCACACATCTGACGTAAACGTAGCGTGTTTAGGATTACCCTCGAACGGTGTCCAACTCAGGATGGCACTGTTGCTCGTAGCCTCATTCACATCATCGAACTTAAACCCGTCTACCCAACTGAAGACTGTCTCGTCTGAAAGATGGTACAGCTGGTACTCTTGTATCCTAAGCTCTTGGAGCACGTGGGCGTTCAACTCCGGACTACCCGCTAGTTTAGTATCCCCAGCAAGTACCCCTCTTAAGGAGGATAAAGATATGTTCCCTTCAGCATCTGCAGTTCTAGCTATCGCAGCGAAGTCGCCTACCACACCATCTAGGTGTTTGATATCCTCTAAGTTTACTACGTTTCGTCTAAGAGAAAGAGAATCTACCAGCGTTTGAAACTCGTCTACAGCAGCACCCTTAAGGCCTAACTCGTCTACGTTCATGCCCATGATAGACTCTAGGTGAGAGTTCATCCTTGCCCCAAACCACTCTTGAAACTCTATGTTAAGCTGGGACAGGGGTTTCTGCGAGTTGGCGTACTCCTTAAAGAAGACCTTCAACTCGTCTACCTGAGGAATAGTTCCTAGGTACGCGCTATGAAACGCCTGCACTGCACTGGGATCCATACCCCGGTCTAACGCTACCGCTCTGGTAGCCTTGTACATATCTTGCCCTACCTGTCTCGCGTACTGGGTGAAGTTAGATCGAATACGGTTTAGGAAATTCTGAGCATCCTTACCTCCTTTAATACCTAAGTCGTTACTGAACAGCTTAGTCGTCCAACTTTTAATATCTGCGCCTAGCTTCATAGAAGCGCTGGTACTGTAGTTAGCAGTAGCGAACGTCATGTCAGGCATACCCATCTCAAGCACAGCTCGGTTAGACTTATTAACTAAACTGGTTAGGTGTTGCGTTAAGGCCTCCTTCTGTAACGCAGGAGGTAAATCTCTCGATCCAGAAATCAGGTCCAGTACAGCGTCTTGACTCTGCTTGTCACCAAAAAGATCTAGGAATACATCCATAGCCTTGCCTCCTTCTGGTACTGCTAAGCTATCAACGAAGGCAGCCACGTGAGCATGTGTGTCTAGGCCACTGTTCTCTACCGACTGGAGTGTGCCGTTAACGTCCACATCCAGCTGACCACGTATGTCTACAACGAGACCACTGGTGTATTTGTTTCTGTGGTCTAAGTTGCGAAACAGCGAATCTGTTTTGGCGTTGTAGTTAACCATAGAGTCCGGGGTGTCTCCTTGTTTCCACCCGGTTACAAAGTCATCCGCCATCTGCCGTTGACCTGCCACTACTTTATTTACTACCGGTATGTTACTTAGGACAGGGTTGACTATCGCCCCTGTCAGCTTAGTGGCCTTACCTATGGGCCACGTGTAGAACTTCTTGACTGTCTTGAAGTAGGTCTTCATCCAACCGCCTCCTCCCCACTCTTGGAAGGACTTGTTTACAGGCGTGTACATTCCAAACAGGTCGCCTAGTAAAGGTATGCCTATACCCATCTCTCTCTTGTTAAAATGACCTAGTACATCTTGCACTGACGAGTCCGCGAGCTTCGCCAGATCATCCGCACCAAACTTATCCATATCTTTCTGTAGCTTCTGCAGTAAGCTGAGTTCTGTCTCTGTAGCTACCTCACCTAACCTAACCCCATCTGGTCCTAGGATGCTACCCTTATTTTTATTAGCCTTTGCTACCTCATCCATAAGGGATTTGAAGGAGGTTTTACCCAACACTTTATTCTGGGCTTGAAGACCGACTGATGTAAGTTTCGCGGCTTCATCTAGGTTACCTGCTGCTGCGTTAGATAGTCGAAGCAACATCTTCTGCGCTGTTTCAGTGGCCACCTCCTTACCTGCTTTGTCTATCGTTTTCGTCGCTATGTTTTGGATATCCTTACCTAGGCGCCTACTCATCTTAGCTCCTGCAGTTAGGCCACCGGAGAGATAGGTGAGTGGGTCGGTGAGTACAGCACCTGCAAGTTGACCACCGAAGCTCTCCCCAAATATAGGTTTGAGAGACGCATCGTCCATCATCACAGTGTTCTTAGGATCGAACGCCATACCTAGGATAGGAAAGAGGTGCGGGTCTAATAAGCCTTTGCCGCTGAGGACGTCAATATCCTCGTCGTGCATTGCTCGCCAGATACGCCAAAGGGGTTGCTGAATAACTCCGAAAGTCGGGTTAATTATTCGATCTAAAAATCCTGGTTTGTATGCCATAAGTTATTAAAAGTCTATTGGTTTAATAGTCCACTCCTTTCTGCTTGTATTCCATACAAGCTTCTTACCGTCTTCCAAATAAGCCTTCTCCATTCCCTCAAAATCATCGTATTGAATACCTTTGTAGGTCCACTTATTACCTTCTTTTTTCGTCAGCTTGCGCTTGTCTACAGGTCCACCTTCCCGAGTCTCTGGGTTAATTTCTTCCTTCAGGCCTTTAACTGCTGTCTCCTCCACTTTCTCAGCATCCAATCTTTTTGCACGCTCTTCAGGTGATTCGTATGGAGAGGGGTCACTCGCCGTTTTACCTGTAGGTGGTTTTGGTTTACTTGCCGCTGCTGCTTCTGCCTTTACGTTCTTAGCTTCCCTCTGCTCACGCGCCTCTTCAGCTTTCTTAGTAGCGGTAACTTTAGCTTTCGCTTCTTGCCTCTCTTTAGTAGTAAGAGTGTAGCCTCTGCTTGCCGTGACTAATTCCTCGGATATCAGTGAAGTTATTATACCTCTACTCATCTTATATTTATACAGAGTTGTGTCTGTTTTATCTCCCTCAGTTATGCGCTCCATCTCCGCAACATCCACCTTCTTGCGGGTGACATCTTGCCACAACTTGAGTAGCTCTTCCGGGCTCTGATTCATCAGATCATTATGGTGCTCATCCCAGGCCTCTATGTCCTCTGTGCTAAGACTCATTGACTGCAACTTCTGTTGTAAGTTCGCGGCAGTCTCGGTACCCGCTTGAGCACTTGGATTAGATCCCATTGCTCTCTTAAGTATGAAACCCTCAGAGCCGAACGCAGCACCTAACTCTCCTGCAATAGAGTTGATGTTATCCTCCCCACTCACTAAAGCGTGCGCGTACTCTACTTCACCGGAAGTGTACTCGCCTCCTGAGAGAGAGATGTTGGCCGCACGACCAGCCCATGCGCCTTCCATCATATCCTTGGCCACGTGGCCCCAGGTATCTCCAGTTATGTAGTTCCCCTTAGCCGCTGCCTCCTCGGAGTAGCCGTGAAATGCGCCCTCCCCGATCATGACTACTTGAGACCCCGCCTGATTTACGTGCGCAGTCGCAGCAATTTGTAGCTTTCTGTGCTCCCTACTCGCCGCCACCTCTACATCTAAACCGTCTGCCATACCCGTTAGAATCGGACTAGCCGTAGCCCTGAGCTGTAAAGCACCTGCTGTAAGCTCTGCATTGTTTCTATCTTGGAACTCAAGTTGAGCAGGAGCGATATTCCGCGTACTGCCCAGGCCATACGCTTTTGCAGACGCAGCTGCTCTTCCTCGTAGGGAGGCCTGTACATCCTCACGTAACTGCTTTGGATCTCCTGGAGGAGGGAAGGTGAACCTACCAGTATCCTCGTTGAAGTACTCCTCAAGTTGCTTGCCTTGGTATCCCTGTTCAGAGATGGAAGCCTTAGCAGCAGAAGTTTTAAGTTTCTTAAACCAGTTGCTGTCAAACCTTTTCCTTAACCTCATTGCAACAGGGTCATGGAGCATCTCCTCAGAATTTAGGTGAGTCATAATCTCCTCTACGTGTTCCGAGTTAGCAAAACTAACCAAGCGTCTCAGCCCCTCTGTTGGCGACAACCGCTCCCCTTGACCATACCCGAAGGCTGCCAGAACTCCTTTAGATTTAGCCGAGCCATCTGCGTTAGTTATATACGCTCTAGAGTTTGGCTTCGGTGCCGCATTCATGGAGCTCTGATACGAACCAGCTTCACCCATACTCACCGTGTTGATGCCGGAAAGTACAAGTGGCGGAGTCTCTTCCGTCCATGTCCTACGATTCTGGACCAGGTCGGCGTAGGAGCGCATGAGTTGAGCAGCTGGAAGTGACAACCCTGTCTCACTCCCCGGAGCCCCTGCTATGTGAACTACTTCCTCAAAGAAGTGCACGCCTGTTTGACTTCCTGCTGTCTCAAACGGACCGCCCGAGTTATAGTAGGCGTTCGAGTCAAGGGCTAGGTTAACACCACTGGCCTTTAAAGCAGCTTCGAGTACATCATCTGCAGTTGCAGCGTTTACCTTCAAGGCCTTAACCTCCACCTCCTCGTTACGCAGGACTGAACCCCGCTCCATAACCTCAGCAAAGCTGTTTGTAGGGAAGAACGTAGTCTCAAGACCTGACCGCACTGCTTCAGGAAACGAACCCCACTGAGGTCCCCCCATCATCTCTATTAACTTCATTCTCTCCGGGTCAGTGTCTACACCCGTACCCCCTCTACCTTTGATACCTGCAGTCGCATTTATCTGCCTAGACACCAAACGTACTACTGATGGATAGTGAGCGCCCGCGGTCAACTCTTTCGCCGAGTATGCACCCACTAAGGTGCTGATGTCCTGAGGAGATATACCTAACCCTGCAGGCATAATAAGTTGACCCGCAGAGGATGCTCTAACGGTTAATGTATTCTCCGCTCTTGTGTAGCTATCCGCCTGTCCCTCCTCTGTCAGTAGGGCACCAAACTTAGCCAACTCTCCATCTACGTTGAGTAGGCCAGTGCCTGCTTTATCCATGACTGCCCCTAGTATCTGCTCAGGATTTAACCCAGCTAGTGGGGCCAGTTTGCTTGCGTTCTCCATTACGTATGTGAGCTGCTCTTTAGAGTACATCTCTTCTAGCGCCTTGTACCTATCTGAAGACTTGAAATCTCTTGCGGCCCCCTTATCCTTGCCCTGGAGAACTTGCAGCTCTGAAGCTAGGTTAGCTAGTATGCTAACTTTGTTAGTCATATTCGTCACTAAAGGATTACCCACCAGCTGCTCCTTCATGAAGGTCCGTTGTTTAGCGTACGACTTCGCGAAATCAGTTGAGTTTAGGTAAGCATTTATATCTTGGTAACTACCACCAGTGGCGGTAAGCTCAGCTACTTTTGCTTTTGCATCCGCGTCGTTCTTTACCTCTTGATCGAGGTTTGCTTTCGCTACCTTTAAGTCTGTTTCCTTCCGTACATTATGGAGAGATCTATTTTCTCTCGTCACAAGTTCTTCTGCGCCAGGGATGATAACCCCATCAGGAGTTATACCTAGTTCTACATTCAACATCTTAGCGGCCTCCTCCATATGATCGGCTGGCATTCCACCGCTTTCTTTAGCAAGTTGTATGGCTATGGTAACTATCTTATCCTGTTGTGCCAGCGCCTTATCTTCCGCTCGATTCTCTGCAGCCAAATCAGATGCATGCTTTTTATCCTTCTGCTGCAGAAACATCTGTACCTGACCAGACTTCCATTTCTCCTGCTTTATAGTAGTAGCTTCCGCTGAGGAAATGACATCTTGATCCTCTAGCATATCTGCCAGCTGTGCGGTAGATTTTACCTCCTTCCACTCACCCAACTTTCGCTGCAGCGTCTCAGGATCCATCTTAGACATCTTTCTAGCGCCCGCCTGAACCCCGCCTTCCCCGCCGATCAAAGCTAGTTGGGCCATAAGGCCTTTGTTGTTGGATGCCTCGGCTTGGATCTGCTGTAACGTAGCCATACGCTTTTCGTAGGCTTTACGGTTCGCCGCCATGTTGGCTATGACTTTGGCCGGGTTGTCGTAGTTCTTCGTGTAGTGACTCACATAACCAGCCGCCATACCTATGGCAACCGCACCCCAATCAAACCCACCTTCTTCTTCGTTACCCCAGTCTACAGGAGGAGATTCGTCTGTAATACCTCCTCCGCCTCCAGAGTCACCTTCACCACCGCCGCCTCCGGTTACTGCGTTCTCTATGTCTGGCTCTAGCGTAGGTTGTACTGCTGGTGCGTCAACTATATCGTCGCCACCACCACCTGGATTCTGTGTGTAAGGGTCTGTTGCCATTGTTTTATACTATCTCCTCGAAAGCCACATCTAAATCAGGGTGGGAGTAGTTAACTGCTAAGTAACCTGAGTCACCCAGAGGCAGAGCTGCGAATGGAACTTCATCCGCCATCACTCCCCTGAAACGTCGCCCTGTTCCCTGCTTGTACTCAAACTCATAGATGTTGTGCCCTTTACGAGACACACCTACATGGGCGATATTCTCCTTGAGACGTCTATCACTACCTTTAGCTGCACCAAATGCACCGATACCTGCCTCTAGCAATCTAGAGAATGCTGTAGGTTGGTTAGCGAGCTGCGCTGCTGCTGTTTGCATAGACGCGTAAGATTGAATTTGTTGTCCTCGCATACTAGAGACGCCCTGTAGTTGAGCCATCCCCATCTGCGCTTTGATTGATCCACTGGTTTTCATTAGATCGTGTAAGGCCACGGTGTTCCGTTGGTGCTCCTGAGCCTTCATAGAAGCCTGCATCTGGAATCCCTGCGCACGAGCGTTTAGAGATTGTGCTCCCAAAGCGAAGGCAGCTGATCCCTTGAGCCCTCCCATCTGAGCCAGCTTAGCGTCCTGCCCTGCTTGCTGTTGACGTAGTCCAGTCTCTGCTGCAAACTGTGCCATAGGATCGCGGAACCCACGCTTCCTCTTGTACAGTGCTTGCTCTTCCTTGAAACCACTTAGAGTATCCGTCATCAAGGATTCCGACTGCGCCTGGTAGTCACTGATCGCGTCATCGTACTTACTCTGTACTCCGCCTGAAAGTCCTTGTAGGTTCTCGGATGCTGAGTTATCTGTTAGACTAAAAAATCCCATGTTAATACTCCACGATGAGATTAATAGGCTCACCGGCCTCTTTGTCACTGGTTACAGAAAGCTTACCGCTCTCCTGTTTTAGGTCTGACGTCACACCCTCAGAGGTTAGTACCCTCCGTGGCTGTGCGCGTCTTGGGTTAGACAGCTCTACTGCCTCCCCTGGGCCACGACTGATTCCCTTTATTACAACACCGTCTGTGTCGTTCCACTTAGTTCCGTGTGTGGCTGGTTGACTGTCTTTATCTAGTTTACTTCTCATTATTTGTAGGGGCTTGTTATTTCTAAGTCTAAGTGGGACAAGGAGGTAGCTTCTGGTGTTCTGTTGCGTAGTATACAACGTAAGAAACGGCCGCGAAGGTTTCCGCCTATCTCTATATCCGCTGTTGTTACCGTAACAAACTGAGCGTCTGTTATAGCTCTTACACCTACTGTAGGGGATCCCGACAAACCTACTTCAACACCTGTTCCTGTGTTCAGATTTATGTTAGAGATGGCGGCCATAGAGTTCTCGTTCTCGGTATCTATGTAGCCCGAGTCAATCAACATACCGTCAGAGGATGCTCCGAAGTAAATAGTAGCAGCTCCGTCAGCGATACTTCCGTGGGCTGCAACATCTATAGTAGTGGAGTCAAAGTCGGTGATCGTAGTATCCTGAACTGCACCTGCTGAGTCCACGATGCCTATCCGCATCCCTAGGTGAACCTTAGTTGATAGGTCTCCAGTGGTTGTAAACACCTCCGCAAGGATAGTGCCTGTGTTCGACCCGGGCGTATCCGTCTGAACATCATCGCCGTAGACTGCAGAGTTTCCTTTCGCATAGCTACCACTTAGGTGACACCACACGTCTTCGCCAACGCTATTATCTCCTACAGCTATTGCATCTCTCTTCTCTACCGTAACTTCTCCTGTGCTCAGGAACAGTCTAAGTGCATCGCCCGTGTTCTCGTCGATGATGTAGAGGCTGGCTAGGTTATTGCTTACCGCTAGACGTACGTTCTCGTGGGTAGGCAGTAGGTCTTTGAACGGCAGACTTACCTCGTTCACTTGCACCTGTTGTATCGCCCAGAGATTTCCGTTGAAGGCGTATACAATACCTTGTATGTTTATAGAAGCCTTAGGTCCATAAGCACCTACGCCCCCTTCTATAGGGAACTCAGTCTCATTACCTGGCGACCCTTGTACTGCAGAGCACCAGTCACGCCCAAACAAGTAGAGCACCTGGCCAGTGGATCGACCGCTGTTTAAAGGACTAGCACCGCCTCCTGCGATTCTAACCTCGTAAACTAGTTGATACGGGAACGTCTCCCAACCAAAAGCACCTGGCTCTGTGTAGTAGACTTTGTTATTTTCACCTACTATACCAAGCTGACTCTGCCAAGTGAAGAACTGCTTTATGTCCTCAGGTACCTGATAGTCAGTATATGGCGCTCCAAAGCCTAACGCTGAGTTAGGTGCCCCGTCTACGTAGTGGTTAGACCCAGAGGGTATCCTAGCAACAAAGTAAAGAGGTGCGTACCTGACGTTATCCATAGCTATCTGCACATCTTTCTCTACGTCTACATCTACAATCCCTTGTGTGATAGTGCGGAATAGTTCTAAGGCCACGAGGTCTGGACGCGGTGGACTAGGGAAACCAACTGCTGTAGACCCGTCCTCTACCTCTCTAGCGTCTGTAATTAGAGCGCCTTGATCCATGACTAGGTTGTCGAATGCTGGTGAGTATAGGCCTATGTTTCTGACTGTCGTAACTGCGCCTGTAGGATTGTAAGTACCTTCTACGTCTTGCCTAGTAAACCTGTAGTAGGCATGGCAGTCCTCGTACTCTGACTCAACCAATCTGTCGTTTATGTTCCAACCGTTAGGTCCTGGATCGCCGTCAGGTATCTCTGGTCCTTTGTCGTCTCCCCAGATCCGGAACTCCGCTGTGAAGGTATCCGTCTCGTTAGTATCGTTGTTCGCGTGTCCTCCTAGTGTAATCCAATTCAGATCGGTCATCCTACTCCAGTCATACACAGGAAGTGCGACGTCTTCTTTTAGAGGTGAGTCAAAGATTACGTTGCCGTTGACTGCCATACCAGTTACCTGGAGACCGTAATTAGATCCTGGTACCCCTCCCGTCTCCCCTGACCCCGTCATAGTTAAACCTATGGTAAACATGTTAAACATGTGGAAGTCGTTGATAAACTCGTAGTCAGATAGGATTGCGAAGTTTCTACCTGGTTGATTACCAGCTGACCAGGATTCCGTAGTCAGTCCATACAGGTCCTCGCCCATAGTTTGGAGGACGATACTGCCTCCTCCTCGAGTACAGTAGTAGAGGCAGAGTGGTGAGGTCTTTGTAGTGACTACATCCATACCTCCTCGGAGATCTTGGACAGTCATCTTACCGGTACTGTCTATTACCTCTACGATACCATTTTTTACGTTACCCACTTTACCTGTAAGTGTGTGCGTTACTAAGAGTGTGCTAGTGGCAGTATCGTATGAGGCTGTCAGTCCTATAAGGGAGTCATTGGTGAGCGTAGTAGCAATTAATGCTCCACACGTATTCATGTCAGGATCTCTCTCTATCCATACCTCAGGCAGGGTTACGGACTGCGTTGAGGAGTGAATCGTATACAGCCGTGTGACATCTGCGGAGTCTTTAAATCTAATCTGATCTCCGTCAGCCACGTACCCACTAAACAACACACCACCCTGAGCATTAAGAGCAGTGCCGTTTAGTCCTAACATAAGGAGAGGCTGCTTCTTAAGGTTCGCGTAGTCTACGTCTTGGACGAACTGCTTGGCTAATCTATTACCACTCTGAAATTCACCTTGATATCTGTAGTTCCAGATAACTCCACCACCTCCAGCACCGTCAGACCAACTGGACTCTGGGATACTTGGGTCGCCTAGCGTGCACAGGTTGTCGAGAACTACGTGCCCAGTTTCTAGTCCAGGGTAGTGGAGCTCTCCCGTTGGTTGTGCCGCGTACCTAAAGTGCCCAAACTCCTTAATCTCAGCTAAGTTTACAGCCCTAGAGAACAAGCGGAAGGCGAAGATAGCAGCGTTGTAGCGCATTCCTCCCATGTGGAAGTTGTTCCAAACACGTATAATGTCATCTCTTGTCGAGCTAGAGCGCGAGCTTTGTATCATATCCTGGTGATCAGGTACAACCCTAGGATCATTGGCGTTTATGTAATCATGTCCATCCACCAGGTTTTCGGACTGCTGCCCATTAGCTAGTATAGGAGGTACAAGGATCGCATTGCCCCCGCAAGATCCTACGTATACCTGTCGGTTAACAGGGTGCCTATCTGTCCAATCAGTAAAGAAAGTTTTGTCGGTATAAGTCGAGCTCGTTGATCCTCCGTGAGAGCCGCCTAGGTGTCTTGACCTGTTCAACTTGTTCATCAACCTACCCTCTAACTCATACCACTCCCCAATAGTCGCATCATTAACGTACACGCGTACAGAATCTACAGTCTCATCCACCGCTGAGTTGTCGTGGTCGCCACGCACTACCCATAACTGGTAATCGTGATCATGTACCCAAATAGACTCGTCATCTCCAGAACCATATACAAGTTCTGTCTCGTCTGTGAAGGTAAGAATCTTGAAGTCCCCTTGAACAGAGAACGGCCTCTTGAGGCTGACACCAGTACTATACGCCGTTTGATGTACCTGAGTGAAATGTTTCTCCTCCCTACCTAGTGCAAGCACTAACCTAGGGGACTTCTTACCCTCCTGATCAATGGTGCTGTTGTAACCATAGAGGTTAGTTTTTTTGGTGCCGTTATGCACCTGGTATCTCGTATACCATTGCCCCGCTCTTCCTTCGAGGTCTACCCAATCTTCTGGGGCTACTACCTCGTTAGAGGATCCAGCTACAAACCA
>Ga0302134_10000120_pt1 | contig 27889 bp, 29 predicted proteins | sample CB9_SCM_MG_FD_203123 | JGI IMG/M metagenome (GOLD analysis project Ga0302134, IMG submission 203123) | Marine microbial communities from Western Arctic Ocean, Canada - CB9_SCM | ecosystem: Environmental > Aquatic > Marine > Oceanic | place: Canada: Western Arctic Ocean | collected 2017-09-19
AGGCTTCCTGCCAATGTGCCCATCGAGTTACCAGCCTGGAGTGATTCCTTCGGTACGTAGTTCATTACGAGCGATTGCATGGCTGGCATTCCCATTGCGAGTACGGCGCTTGAAACGACCGATAGAACTACGATTTGCCAGAGTGTGACTGATCCAGATACGACTACTACGGCAGTGAGTATGGCGAGGAGGAGGAGGATCGCTCTCTCCCAGATTAGGATCACTCGCCCTCCGAGTCGGTCGACCATCACTCCGGCGTATAGGCCGATGATGATTGCTGGAACTACTCGAAGTCCGGTTGCTGCACCTACCCAGATTTGTGATGCTCCGAGTTCGAGAATTAACCAAGATTGCGCCATGATGCGCAGCTCGACGCCGTTTAGATTGGCGAAGTTGCTGAGCAGTAGAGCGCGAAAAGGTTGGTTCGCCAGCAGTTTGACTGCTGGGATTTGGCGGAGTTTGGTCAAGTGTGTAGGTGTTTATGCTTTACGCGCTAGCAGTGATCCAATGATTTGTGGGGCTGCTTCGATTGCTCGTTCGCGGATTTGTTCTGGAGTTAGGCTACCGATTGGGTGTTGGATTAGCGCGAATGGGTAGTCGGGTATTCCGCCAAGATTCGCCATTGCTTGCGCACCTGATTCGAACGGTTCAGTACAAATTGCGATTGCTGGAATGCCGCGAGCTTCGAGCTTGAGGGAGTCGTACACACTGGACGACGAGCAGCTTCCTCAGTCGCCGTTGGCTAGTAGCGCCACATCGACTTCTTGAGAGAATTCGTTCAGGAAATCAGGGTCGGCGGGTCGGGATGCGTCGCCTTTGTTTACTCGGTGCGCACTGGCTACTTCAAATCGTTCTGCGAGTACGTCGTAAACGGCGTCGAGCAGGTTTGCGGCGTTGAGTTTGTCGTTCGTCAAAAGACCGATTCGTTTGCCGGCTAACGATTCCGGGCGAACCGCCATTCCGTCGGTCGCAATCGACTGTGTTGCAGTTGGATCGAGTACTCGAAGTGGCTCGCCACCTGTGTTTATAACCATGAATTTCTCCTGAGCCGGTATGTTACCTGTTTGCTTTGATGGGGCGAGTTACAACTTTGGATCGGGAACCGAGCGACCAGGGCGGAATGACTGCGCTCCATGCGCCACCATCGCCTCCGACTACGATTGGGATGGCTGATTCTGGCGAGTCGAGAACGCTGATGAGTTCATCATCGTTCGCAGTACTGAGTTCTGATTTGGTGTCTCTCTGTGCCCCGCTTGAGAAGCCCATTGCGATCCATTCAGAAGTCGGTTTTCTAGCGTTTTCGTAGAGGTATTTGCCGACTTGATCTTTTTTCCAGCCTGCAGCGGTGAAATGGGCGGCGTGTTCGGGGCAGATGACTAGTACGACCTGCTTTACGCTGGGTCCCATTGGGTACAGACGTTGTGCGAACGCATCGAGGATTCCTTCTGGGGTGCTGGCTTCGTGCTCGCCGAACTGGGTTCCGCTTAGCCCTGAAACAACGGTGACTGCGCTTCCGTTTTTAGATGATCCGAGGGTGATGTGCAGAGGGTTCCAATCGTTCGGAAGCGCCTGTTCGTTTTCGGCGACGCACCAGCTGTACTTCCCGGGATGCCCGAGCGTTGCTTTATCGAGCCCGTCGTTGCTTTTGGTGCCAAGAACGTTTTGGACAATTAGCCTGATTGCTCGACCTATGGTTGCGTTTGCGCGGTAGCCGGGTCCGAACGCTGAAACGCCAGAGTTGATCTCAAGTTCTTTTGTAATGGGTCCGTTTACGATCAGCATTATCGCTGCGCCCATCGTTGAAACGGTGATTCCGTGGAGGTTGAACTCGGGCTGGGTTATCGCTTCAATCGCTGCTGCTACAACTGGCATGTATTCGGGTTTACAGCCTGCCATTACGGCGTTGATGGCTGCTTTTTCGGCGGTGATTACTGCGCCTTTGACCGGTTCGACGCCGAGGATGTCGTCGGGGCTCAATTGCGCTCCGTCGAGCATGACTGAAACGGCTTCGGGGGTTGGCGGTACTACGGGTAGGCCGTCGGACCAGCCGTTTTCGAAGTAGGTTTCGATGGCTTCGAGTGCGTCGGACACTTCGATGGAGTCGGATGTAAGGCGTGTCACTAGTGACTCTTTTTCAGCGTGAAGGGTGTTGGCTGGTGTTTAACATTTTAAATGGTTGATCGTTTGATCCTGAAAATGAATTCAGGATGACAGTGGGGCGAGTTGTGGCGATATCGTAATTTGTGCAGCATCTCGATTTCACCCTCACCCCAGCCCTCTTTTTGGCTCGGGGCGTCGTCGAACGACTTGGTCGCACATCGCAGTTCACCTTTCCTCTAACTCCTTTCCATCAAGGAAAGGAGAACATGGCTAGTCGGCGTGGAAGACTTCTCGCCAGGTGGTCATGTTTTGATCGGCGTGGGCGCCTTCGGGTAGTTGGAAGAACGGCGACATATCGTCTTGCCACTTCTGATTTACGTCTTCTTTAGCCATTCCTGCGATCGAGGCTTCGTGCGACTCGTCGCACTCAACGTATCCGAACAGCGTTCCGTCTTCTCGGAAGAAGATGGTGTAGTTGCGCCAGCCGGTGCGGACGAGTGCTTCCGACATTTCAGGCCAGATGTCGTCGTGGCGCTGTTTGTACTCGGCGACCATTTCGGGATGAATTTTCATTTCGAATCCGACTCGTTGCATTTTTTGCTCTTTTCTTTTAGGGTCCGGGCGTCGCCGAACGACTTGGGACCTCGCTGCAGGGCGTTTAGTCGCGGTCGTCATCGGATGACTTGGTCACGGGCATGCCTGTGGGCCGGCACTGTAACTCCCCCAGTTCAGGGGAGGATATTGGGCTGCGCAGAGTGTAGGCTATGCGCCCATCGAACGCAGCCCAAAACCCTTCGACGGGGCTCAGGATGATGAGTTTTCGGCGAATCATTTCAAGAAGGGTTTTTTAGATAGACGGAAGAGAACACGAATGTCGAAGTCAATTGCACAGGTTTTAGACCTGAAGGACGATCCGAAGATCATTGCCGAGTACGAGGAGTACCACCGCAACGTGTGGCCTGAAGTTCTCGAAGCTCTAAAGAGCATCGGAATCGAACGGATGGAGATTTTTCGAAGCGGGAATCATCTGTTTATGTACTGCACGGTTCCTGACGATTTCGATCCTCGTAAGGATTTCCAGAGTTACACCTCTTCTAAGCGGGCTGAGGAGTGGAACGATCTGATGTCGACGTATCAGCAGAAGGTTCCGCAGGCTTCTGAGGATGACTGGTGGTACCCGATGTCGTTGGCGTTCGATTCAGAGTGGCAGGCTTAGCAGGCGAGCCTGGTTTTCTTTGGGCTGAATTTTCCGGTTGGACGTTTAGGTGTGCAGGGACGTTGAGGCTTTGAGTCGTAGTGAAATTGTGGGAGTGTGATGAAAAGAATTGATCGTGCTTGGGTTTGGGCTGTTCTTGCCATCGGCTGGATGGGTTTGATCTACGCGCTTTCTGATCGTCCGGGTAGTGCGTACGAAGATGCCGCCGATGCAATTTCGTGGTTGCCGCTTGCGACTACTGTTGCGCATGTTGGGTTGTATTTCGTTTTGAGTGCGTTCGTACTGCGTGCATTTGTGTTGCTGAGACCCGTTACAGAAGGTCTTATTGCCTACAAGACGGTGTTGGTGGCTCTTATTTACGGAATACTCGATGAGGTTCACCAATCGGGTGTCGAAGGAAGGGCAAGTGAGGTCGTTGACGTCGTTGCAGATGTTTTCGGGGCGGTACTTGTAGTGGTATTTTGGTTCTTCCTCAGAAGATATAGAGCGAATTCAGGCGAATAATTAGAAATATGCCAATTAAGGAAGCAGAAGAACTCTGGCCTACGGGTCCGGAAGTTCTCACGACACTCGAAGAAGCGGTTCAGATGGCCGAGGAGTTGGCCGCGCCTCCCGCCGAACGCTGGGTCGCTAGAACTATCAGCGACAAGTTGATTCCGAGTTTGTACAACGCTCGAACGTATCTAGAAGTGGGCCAGTTGAATTCGCCTGAAGTTAGGCTGGGTATCTTGAACGCACGGCTTGAGGCTGGCGAACTGGCAAATTCCGACTCTCGATACGCACCGCTCTATTCAAAAATTCGAGTACTTGCCGAAGAAGCCGAAATGGCTTCGAAAATGAGCTAGCCAAGTGTGCCGTCGAGCCTCGAATTTGCGCTTGACCATGCTAGGATGGGGGCACTTTGAAAGCCCCAAACGAAACCGACTCATTTTTATCGGAAGATGGCCGTATTGAGGTCGTTTTCGATCTCGAAGAACTCGCTGATTCCGATATTTCGCTTGTTATGAAGGCCGCTGTAGCGGGTCTTGATTCCGAGCAGTTCGACGGACCAGATCACATCACCGTGATGATCACTGGCGACGAACGAATCAGGGAGCTGAATCGGGATTTCAAGGGTGAGGATGAGATCACCGATGTTCTCTCGTTCAATGTGGACGAGCAGAGTGATGATTCAGGCGATGAAGAATGGCCTGAATTTTCCACTGAGTCGGGCGAATCCGAAGTTTCTGTAGAAGTTGAATCGGATCGTCTTGGTGATATTGCGTTATCGCTTCCTCAGGTAGCTCGACAGGCTGCCGAGAACGGCAAGGCGGCGGATCGTGAGCTTGCGATGCTTACGATTCACGGTGTTCTTCACTTGCTCGGGTACGATCATGCCGAGCCTGATGAAGAGAAGATAATGTTCGGCAAGACTGACGTTGTGTTGGCTGGAATATTCGGGGATTAGCTCCTCGACTAAAATTTGGATTTGGTAAGACTGGTTCTGACGTGACAAATAGCCAGGTTTTTTATAGGAAATGGCGCCCTACCCGTTTTGACGAGGTAGCCGGGCAGCAGCACGTAACCAACACTCTGAAACGTGCGATTCTTACCGACCACGTTTCGCACGCATATTTGTTCACGGGTCCACGTGGTGTCGGCAAGACATCTACCGCTCGTATTCTCGCCAAAGCACTAAATTCGGAACGATCCGAAGATGGTGAGCCAATAGCCGATTCAGATGTTTCTATCGCTATCGACGAAGGCCGGTACATGGATCTCATCGAGATCGACGGAGCTTCGAATCGCGGAATCAACGATATTCGTGATCTGCGAGAGAACGTTCAGTTCCGGCCTGTCGAGGGTAAGTACAAGGTGTACATCATCGACGAGGTGCACATGCTTACAGCCCCAGCGTTCAACGCATTGTTGAAGACGCTGGAAGAGCCGCCTCCCGGAATCGTAATGATTTTGGCAACGACTGAAGCTTCAGCTTTGCCAGCTACGATTATTAGTCGTTGCCAACGATTCGACTTCAAACGACTTTCGAATGACGATGTGATCGAACGATTGATCGAAGTTTGTGAAGCCGAAGAGATCGAAGCAGAGCCAGCTGTACTCGAAATGATCGCTCGAACGGCTTGGGGTTCGCTGCGTGACGCAGAAAATTTGCTTGAACAATTATTTGTTTCTTATGGTCAGTCGGGCGAAGATGGGCAGCCTTCTGAGATAACCGAGGGACAGGCGCGAGAGTTGCTTGGACTTGGTGATACTGCGACCAGTACCGAACTTGCTACGGCGTTGCTTGAAAAGAATGCTGCACAGGCGCTGACGGTGATAAATCGTGAGGCGCAGCGGGGTGCCGATCTTCGGGCTTTGCGAACGGGCGCAGTAGATGCGTTGCGGGTTGCGTTGCTTATGAAGGCGGGTGTTGAGGATTCAATAACTCAGGGTTCTGAGTTCGCTGAAACGATGGCGGCGGCGGCACGTCCGGCTCGGCTCAACCAGATTTTGCACATACTTACAGCGTTGGGTCAGGCCGATATGAAGGCCAACTCTTCGTCGCCACTTCCGCTTGAATTGGCTGTGTTGAAGGCGACTACGAAGCCTGTTGCAGCTGCGGCGGCTGCTTCCGCTCCGGCATCTTCGGGTGCGGCTCCTTCTAAGCCGGCGGCTGCTCCACAGCAGAATCAACAAGCATCTAACGATTCCGATGAAGAGAAGGCTCCCGCTCCACGTCGCGATCGCACTCCTATTGAACAGAAGTGGGACAAGGTGATGTGGGCGATGCGTCGTACGAAGAACCGCAAATATGTTGTTGGTCCGATTCTTCGTAACGTTGAAACGCCTGAACCGGATGGTGCCAAGATTGCGCTCCGCTTCAAGAGCAACGCTTTGAAGAATAACTTCATGGAGGAGATGCAGGATCAGCGGTCGAGAGATGCGTTGAAGGCTGCTATCACCGATGCGTACGGCTCAGAACTTGAGTTGCAGGTCATTTCGCCTCACGAGGCGGCTGAGGAAGCGAAGTCTCAGGCGAGCGCTAGTGGCGTTCGACAGCCGACCACCGATGCGCAGGAGAGCGCCATGGTACGGGCTGCGATGGCGATGGGCGCAACCGTGGTTGCTGAGGAAGCGGCGTCGGGTGATGACGGTTCGCAGGATTAGTGCGTTCGTTATTCGCGCTCGTTACTTTGTAACTCGGCTCGGGGAGTCTCCTACCCTAGCCCTTCCATCCGGAAGGGGACGGTTGTTTTCTTAAGTCTGTCGTTCTGATTTCTCGTAGTGGCTGGTAACGACGTATGATTGTCGGATTCAATTTTTGTTGTCTCGGTATTGTCGATTTTTAGATAGGTCGACGCTGGGACTTGGATAAATATTTCGGTTAGGGATCTGGATTCAATTCGATGATGAACAAGAACATGCTCAAGCAGGCGCAGCAGATGCAGGTTCGACTTGCCGCTGTGCAAGACGAAATCGCTGTGGCTCGAACTGAAGCTTCGGTTGGCGGAGGAATGGTTAGCGTCGCTGTGATCGGTGGCTCGACGCTAGAGTCGATCACTATCGACCCTGAAGTGGTAGACCCAGAAGATGTTGAAATGCTTCAGGATCTGATTCTCGCTGCTGTGAACGAAGCGATGGACACTGCTCAGAAGCTCGCTTCCGACAAGATGAGCGCTATCACCGGCGGAATGAACATACCTGGCCTGATGTAGTCCGGGTTACTTCCGATACCCAACTAGTCTGAAAAGAACGCATGGACAATTCCGAAATTGCACCTTCTGCTGCGCCGCCGGTTGCCCGATTAATCGAGGCATTTCACCGTTTGCCCGGAATTGGGCCTAAAAGTGCGCAGCGACTCACGTATCACTTGATTCGTATGCCTCAGGACGAGGCTGAAGAGTTCGCAGCTGCAATTCTTGGCGTGAAAGAACGAGTTGTTCTGTGCGAAACATGCGCGAACATCGCTGAAGCCGCAGAGTGCGTAATTTGCGGCGATTTACAGCGTGACAACACTCGTATTTGCGTAGTTGAAGAGCCGCTAGACGTCGTAGCTGTTGAACGAGCCCGTGTTTATTCAGGCAAGTACCACGTTCTTCATGGCGTTATTTCGCCGGTGAACGGTATTGGTCCGAACGATTTGAAATTACGAGAGTTGCTGGAACGTCTACGAGACGGCACGGTCAAAGAAGTGATCGTTGCGACGAACCCGAATCTCGAGGGTGAAGCGACTGCGATGTACATTCAGCAGCTGATAGGTCCGCTTGGCGTTTCAGTGACACGACTTGCTCGTGGGTTGCCTAGTGGGTCGGACATTGAATATGCCGACGATTCAACGCTTGCTCACGCTTTGGAAAGCCGTTCTGAAATTACTCAAGGTAAGTCCGGCATTTCTTCGTAGAGGGTTCGCGTGGCGTTTCGCTACACGGTAGCAAGCTCGGACATTTTCCGATTGGGTTTGTTTCTGCTTACACGGTTTCGGTGGTGGTTGGCGTTTGTGCGCAGTTCGTTACACGGTATCGGCGTACTGGTATCCGTGTAGTTTTTGTTCGGACGTGATGTTGGTGGCGTGTGCGTTCCCCCTCTAACCCTTCGATGAACTCAGGACATGCCCTATAGCGGTGACAGATGGCTGGTTCACGTTTACTGTGTAGGCGATTACTTGGGCTAACTGGATCTGCACTCAGCGGATCGACGTATCGTGATTCATGACCTTCGTTCGTAACACCCGCGCTCGCACTTTGAGCGCCCTACTTCTTCTAGTGCTTGGCACTACTTTATTTGCTGCTTGCGGAACGGATTCGATTCAGCCGGCTTCAGGTCGTCCAGCATTTCCAGAGGCAACCTTCGTTTCGGTCGACGTTACACCGGCTCCCGTTTCGCCAACTGCAACGCCGTGGCCAGCTGTTGCCGATGACGATGTGAGGATGCTGCCTGAGGGTCTCGATCCTGAGTTTTACTCTGAGGCGAGCCCCAGTGAAGTAGTTGCACTGTGGGAGCAGTTTCTTTCAGGCACAACTTTGGCTGTTACCTCGGGTCGGTTTTATTTCCGCAACCGAACACCGTTCGAGGGCGATCTTCATTTATGCCCGGGCGGAAACGGGTACTTGGCGGGGAATCCTGAGGGAGCGCTTAAGTGGGCAGTGAATGCTTCGGCCGGTTACTGGTACGAGGTGACTCTGACTCACGAGATTCCGTTTACGGGTCGAGACGTTACGTTTGCGATTGGCGTGAACGATGGCTTGCCTGCCCGTTCGGGTAGCACTACTCCGTTGGAGTTCCGTGCGAGCGATAGGTGCGCTTTGGCACCTGCGAGCATCCAGTACGCATTCACCGCCGAAGAACGGAAGCTTTCGGAACGAGTGGAGATCGTGGCGGTGGAGATCGATGATATTCCGTGGGTAGACGGCGAACGAGAGTTCCCTGAGCAGATCACGGTTGAAGGATCGGAAGGGCTCGAACAGGAAGCAGGGCTTGATTACTGGAAGGCTTATTTATCGGGTGGCGTTCTCGATGCCGTCGCTTTCAACTACGCCGCTTTCGCAGTTACACAGGCGTTCGCAGGTTCGCTTCATCTTTGCGGCGAGCGAATCGCTGTTCTCGATGGTGACCCTTCGGGTGTGGGCGAATGGGCGGTTCAGTCGACAGGATCGAAACCGTATGACGCGAAGATTATTTTCACTTTGCCGGGTGACTCCACCTTCAGAACCATCGTTCTAGGCGTTGACGATGTGAACCCGATACGCATGGGGCGGAACGAGGACACGGGCTTGATTGGTGCAACGCCTCTGGTTCTGAGCAAATCGACCGAGTGCGGGTGAACCTTCGTGAGCAAGGTGATTTGCGGGGATCAGATCGCTGGAATGCGCTTATGATTAGCGCACGATGACTTCAAAGCGGCGGCCGGTTACATATACGACTGATGGCGTGGTTGTTCGCACGAGTAATTTGGGCGAGGCGGATCGGATTATCACTTTGGTGACGCCAATTCACGGGGTTGTTCGGGGTGTTGCCAAGGCAGCTCGTAAGCCGGGTTCGAAGCTTGGCGGGCATCTTGATTTACTGAAGCATGTGAGTGTTTCGATTCGAGAGACCAGAACGCTTCATGGCTTGAGCCAGGCATCGACAGTGAACGGATTTCGGGGCTTGAGAAACGATCTCGATAAGTTCTCACGAGCTTCGTATGTGTCTGAAATGGCGGAACGGTTCTCAGTTGAGAACGGAGCCAACCAGCCGCTGTTCCGACTGCTCATCGACGTGCTGGCGTCACTAGAAGTTACTGATAATCCTGAAATGGCGATTCATTTCTTCGAGATGAGACTTCTTCAACTAAGTGGGTTCGCTCCTGAACTTTCGAAGTGTGTTGAAACCGGCGTTGAACTGGAACCCGCGAATCATCTGTATTCGTCTGACCGCGGAGGGCTTGTGAACAATGAGTCTCGACCTGTTGGCGAATCGGCACTGCTGCCAGCGAGCTTGAACACGATCAAGTTGTTACGGTTCTTATCGAGAACAGATGTTCATCAGGCTGGGGTGATGAAGCCGGCAGAGGGAGAGAACAGGCAGCTTTCTCGTATTCTGCGAGCGCAAATTCATCACGTTTTGGACCGTGGATTACGCTCTGAGGCGTTCATGGACGAAGTACGCTCTCGACCATCTCACAATAGCGAAGCGATTACGCCTGATAGTTCGGTTCCAACCGAGTGATCTAGGGTGTGACATTCGTTGCAAAGAATTTGCGGCGGATTGTTACACTCGTTTGAACTTATTCCTTACTTGCGGCGTGTCGCAGGATGGAAGCGTGCGATACGCTCGCAATTCGTTAACTATTTACAAGCAAATACCTGTTCTTGAACGTGCCGTTATCTATTGGCACCTGAAATATGCCTGACTCCGACATCGTTATCCGCGGCGCCCGCGAACACAATCTGAAGAACTTCGACATCAGCATCCCACGGGATACGCTGACCGTAATCACCGGCGTATCGGGATCGGGCAAGAGCAGTCTTGCGTTCGATACGATTTTCGCTGAGGGTCAACGACGCTACGTTGAGTCGCTTTCTGCGTACGCTCGGCAGTTTTTGGGCAGGATGGAAAAGCCTGACGTTGATCACATTGAGGGGCTGAGTCCTTCGATTTCGATCGATCAGAAGGGTGTTTCTAAGAACCCGCGTTCAACCGTGGGAACTGTCACTGAGATTTACGACTACTTGCGCCTGCTGTTTTCGCGGGCGGGTCGGCCCCACTGTCACAACTGTGGGCGGCCGGTATCGCGCCAGACCGTTCAGCAGATTGTCGATTCGATTCTGAATTGGGATGAAGGAACGCGGCTGCAGGTGATGGCGCCGATGGTGACTCACATGAAGGGTGAGCACATTCAGGTTTTCGAGACGGCCCGACGAGATGGATTCGTTCGTGTGCGCGTCGATGGCGAGACACATGATCTTTCTGATGAACTGAAGCTGGCGAAGACGAAGTGGCACGACATCGAAGTTGTTGTTGATCGAATTATCGTTCGTGAGGACACCGATCGTGGTCGGCTAACTGAGTCGGTTGAGACCGCGCTTCGGCTTACAGGCGGAAACTTGCTCGCATCGAAGCTGGGTCGTGATGGAGCAGACGACGAGGACGTTGTTTATTCCGAGCATTTCGCTTGTGTTCACTGTGATATTTCAATTGCTGAACTTGAGCCACGCAATTTCTCGTTCAACACGCCTTTTGGAGCGTGCCCGACTTGCACAGGGCTTGGATACAAGCTGGAAGTCGACCCTGATCTTGTGATTCAAGACAAATCTCTGAGTTTGAACGGTGGTGCGATTACGCCGTGGGCGCGGTCGGGTTCGACTTCGCCTTGGTATCAGTCGACTCTTGAATCGCTTTCTGAGCACTTTGAATTCTCGATGGACACACCGGTCAACGAGATGGATATGGATAACCTGAGCGTGATTCTGTACGGAACCGCGGGCAGGAAGCTCGATGTTTCTCACAAGACTCAGAAGGGCAAAGTTTATAGCTGGAATACGGCGTTCGATGGCGTGATTCCGAACATGGAACGACGCCACATAGACACTGAATCTGACGCTGTGCGAGATGACATTGCGCGCTATATGACTCAACGTGCGTGTGCGACTTGTGGCGGTGCCAGGCTGAAACCCGAAGTCCTCGCAGTAACTGTTCTCGGAATGAACGTGATGGAAGTTACGGGTCAGTCGGTAGAGAACGCATTGCGGTGGGTAAAGGCGTGCCGAACGGGTGAATGGCCCGGCAAGGGTGAGCACAGTGGTGAAGCTGAGGACCCTTTGAACAATCGCGAGCAGGCGATTGCAACTCAGATATTAAAAGAAGTAGAAGCTCGTTTAGGATTTTTGTCGAGGGTTGGTCTCGACTACCTGACTCTCGACCGAGCAGCGGCAACGCTTTCCGGTGGTGAAGGCCAACGAATTCGGCTTGCGACTCAGATCGGTTCGGGCCTGATGGGTGTTCTGTACGTGTGTGACGAGCCTTCTGTGGGGTTGCACCCTGCGGACAACGATCGTTTGATCGGCACGCTGAAGAATCTTCGAGATGTAGGCAACACGGTGATTATCGTGGAGCACGATGAATCTGTGATGCGAGCAGCCGATCATATTATTGATATGGGGCCAGGAGCAGGTCAGTTCGGCGGGCACGTTGTAGTTGAGGGACCTATCGGCGATATTCTCGAAAGCGAGGAGTCGTTGACGGGTGCATATCTCAGCGGTCGTAAGTCGATTCCGGTTCCGAAGAAGCGCCGTAAAGGTAATGGCAACGAGATCGCAGTTATCGGTGCTCGCGCAAATAACCTGAAGAACGTTTCGGTAGCCATTCCGCTTGGGACGCTGACTTGTGTGACTGGTGTTTCAGGTTCAGGCAAAAGCACGCTTGTGAACGAAATTCTTTCTAAGAAGCTTTCACAGCACTTCTACCGTTCTAAGGACCGGCCGGGCGAGCACGACGAAGTGACAGGTCTTGAGCACGTCGACAAAGTGATCAATATCGATCAGTCGGCGATTGGTCGAACTCCTCGTTCGAACCCGGCTACCTACACGGGCGTATTCACTAATATTCGAGATATTTTTGCTTCGATGCCCGAGGCGAAAGCGCGTGGGTACAAAGCGGGTAGGTTCTCGTTCAATGTGAAGGGTGGTCGTTGCGAGGCTTGCAGCGGTGCCGGTTACGTTCAGATCGAGATGCAGTTCCTGCCAGATGTGACTGTGCCTTGTGAGATTTGTCTTGGTGCTCGGTACAACCGAGAAGCTCTTGAGATCAAGTTCAAAGGCAAGTCGATTGCTGATGTGCTGGATATGACGGTGGCTGAAGCTGCTGACGTGTTCGAAAACATTCCGTCAATCGCAAACAAGATGCGCACGCTGACCGATGTGGGTCTTGGCTATGTGCATTTGGGTCAGCCTGCTACGACCCTTTCGGGCGGTGAGGCTCAACGAATCAAATTGTCGTCTGAGCTATCGAAGCGTTCGACTGGCAAGACGGTTTACATTCTTGACGAGCCAACTACGGGTCTATCGTTCGACGATGCAGCGAAGCTGATGATCGTGTTGCACCGTTTGGTAGATGCAGGAAACTCGATCATCTTGATCGAGCATCACTTAGATTTGATCAAGAACGCCGATTGGATCCTCGATATGGGCCCATTGGCTGGCGATCGAGGCGGAAAGCTCGTTGCTGAGGGCACGCCAGAGTTCGTCGCATCAGTGAAGACCTCGTCTACTGGGCAGTATCTCGCCGAGATGGACGGTATCAAGCCTAACGCCAAAGCTCCGGGCACTGTGAAGGCTCGAAAATTCCAGTCGGCTACGAACGGAATCACTGGCGAAGACATCACGTTACCGGATAGGCCTACCACCTCAGCCAATGGCGCGACTAAGTCGCGTAAGAACTCGCGCCGGTACCGAAGAGGTCGCCGAGGCGCTGCTACCGGCGGATAGTCCTTTTGAACTGAGAACCGACGCTCAGCGCTCCACTTGGCTCCCCCAAGTGAGCCTGCTGGCTCATGCCGCGTGGGTGAAGGCTCACAATCGCGTTGTGTCGCTAGCCCGGAGACTCCCACCTGTCAGAAGCCTAAAGTATTGGGGATCAGGCAATAAGCACTGACAGGGACTCAAGGGCAAATCGAGTCTCAGGGCAAAAAAGGGCAAAACAATGACACTCATCAGCATCAAGAACATTTCAGCAGGTAACTCAATCATTCCAGCACGGGGTGGTTTAGGACTAGTACTAAGCGCTGGTGAAGAGGGCACTGTGTGTCCTGAAGGTCTTCGAGCTCAGGGCGCATTCTTCGACATGGTTTCTCGCGGTCACATCGCTGAGAAGGCTCGAAACGGTCGTTCTTCACGAGTGGTGAACTTCACTCACTCTAACGACGATCACAATCAGGCTGCGTAAGTAGCCAGTTAGTTAGCCGGCCCGCTAACAATTACGAACCATTAGCGTTCGTATTATTTGAATCGACCCGCAGGGATGCGGGTCGTTTTTTGTGCGTTTTTAGTATTTTTTCCTGACAGTAGTGTGATCCGTGAGAATAAACGGATACAGTTGATGTATGAGTAATAAAATCAGGGTTCTTATATTGGGTGCAGGTTTCGGCGGGCTTGAGCTTTCGAGCAGGCTTTCAGATTCACTTGCTGATCAGGTCGAAGTCACTCTGATCGATAAAAACGAAGGTTTCATATTCGGATTTTCGAAGTTCGATCTGATGCTGGGTCGCTCTAGTCGTTCCGATGTTACTTATTTTTACAAAGATATTGCTAAACCCGCGGTCGAATTCCGTCAGGAAACTGTTCTCTCGATCGATCCTGTGAATCGAATGGTGACCACCGACAAGCAGTCTTACGAGACTGATGTTCTTGTCGTGGCTCTTGGAGCCGAGTTCAATATTGATTCGACGCCCGGATTTGCGGAGGGCGGTCAAGAGTTCTATTCAGTTCCCGGTGCCATTGCTCTTCACGACACGTTGAAGACGTTCAAAGCAGGCAAGTTGGTTATCGGCATTATTGGCCAGCCTTTCAAGTGCCCTCCGGCTCCGTGTGAGGCTGCGATGTTGCTTGATGAGTGGTTCGAAGAGCGGGGCGTGGCTGACGATATCGACATATCTGTCGTGTCTCAGTGGGCAGTGCCGATTCCGCCTTCTCCAGACGGCACCAAAGCTATTCTCAAAAAGTTCGAAGAACGTGGACTGAAGTTCGTTACTGAGCACGTGATCACGAGTTTGGATCCTGAACGAAAAGTTGCCGTTTGCGCTGATGGCCAAGAAGTTCCATACGATTTGTTCTTGGGTGTGCCCGTTCACCGAGTGCCAACTGTTGTCGAAGAGGCAGGTTTATCGGAAAACGATTGGATTCCGGTCGACGATAAGAATCTTGCGACCAAGTTCCCGGGCGTTTACGCCATTGGCGATGTAACGAGTGCACCGGTGCCTAAATCGGGCGTGTTCGCTGAAAGCGCGGCTCGAGCCGTGGCTGAGCATTTGATAGCTGAGATTACTGGCGAAGGCGAGCCTGAGCCGTTTGATGGCCTGGGCTCTTGCTATGTGGAGTTCGGCGATGAATTAGTCGGCAGGATGGACGCTAATTTCTTTCCTGGCACGCGACCGACGGCTCCGTTTGCGCAGCCTTCGGTTTCAGTTGCCGATGAGAAGAAAGAGTTCGCTGCTGTTCGACGTAAACGTTGGATCGACGGCTAGGGTCGTTTAGCCGCCGCTTTGGACGATAGTTGCCAGATTTTCGCAGACTGAAATATCGGTCTGACAGAGCATGACCATGTTTCCTGCTACTAGATATGCGTGATAGCTGGTGCGATTGTTGCCTGATGTGATGATTCCACCGGCGGAGTTGGATGCAGGCGACCGCCCAAGGATTGCGAGGGCCGATTCGACGCCAGCCGACATTGCATCGGCGTGTGTGGCGTACTTACGTATTTCGATGTCTCGTCTATCGGCAAATCCGTAGTAGACGTTTGTTGCCATTGGAACTGTGTCGGTATCGAACTCTTTGCTTAGTTTGAAACCGGCAGCTTCAAAGTTTTCGACTGTGAATATTTCGTCGATTCGTAGGACGGGTGCGACTTCTTCACCATCGTTGGTCGTGGAGACGGTGTCGCTGGTGGAGTCGCCAGATCCACACGCTGTCAACCCTGTGATCATTAGGGCGATGAGCAAAAGCATCCCAAAATTCTTTATCGAAAAATTGACTGCGTGATTATTTACTTGCAACGTATCTTCTTCCTAGAATTCGGCGTTTCTGGAATCCTATGCGGGTCCCTGTCCTGCTGCAAGCAGTCTTCGCTTGGCTTCTGCATATACATCTGAACTGAGTTGCCCTCTGGCTGCTGAAGCAACGTTTTCGGCCAAATGTTCAGGGTTTTGCGTTCCCGCTATTACTGTGTCGACATCCGGGTGCGAAAGAGTAAATCTCAACATGAATCCGGTTCGGCTTTCGCCGTGCTCAAGAAGGTCACTCAGATACGCTTCGTTCCATGCTGTCCACTTGTCCAATCGTACCGATCCTGAGAAGTCTGGATCGCCCTGACCTAGCCCACCACGGATGATTGTGCCTATTCCGCGTTCGGCTGACTGTGTGATGATTCCTTCGTGATCTCTCTGTAATGCCGAGTACGGGATTTGTAGCACGGCGAATTCAGCAGATTCGAGTTGTTCTGGCATTTCAGGAAAGTTGCCAGACACGCCTATGTGACGCACTTTGCCCTGTGCCTGAAGTTCTTTCAGGGCGTCGAGCCCACCGTGTTCTTCGAGCTGCTGCATAGTTGGGCTCTTGTGGAACTGAACTATGTCGAGGTAGTCGGTTTTCATGCGGCGGAGGCTCTGTTCCACACCAGAAATAATGTTTGCACGGTCGAAAGTGTGGGGGCCCCAACCTTCGTTTTCATTTGGGCCAGCATCGAACTGGCAGCCACATTTTGATGCCAGTAAGAATTCGTCACGACGGTGTGAAATGAACTTCCCAATGTGCTCTTCGCTGTCGCCATAATCGATTGAGGTGTCGACAAAATTAATTCCAGCATCTAGCACAGCGTTCAATATAGTTTCCGCTTGTTTAGCGGTAGCCGAACGCCCCTCGCCTTCGCCCCGAATCTCCATCGCTCCGTAGCCGAGTCGCGTCACTTGCAGGCCGGTGTTGCCTAGTTGATTTTTTACTGGTTGAGTGAGTTCCATGTTCGGGGATTTACCGTTTTACCTAAGTGCTGATAAAGAGCCGTAATCATACGTGTAAATCGATAAATGAGAACGAAATCTATCTGGTTCGGAACACTTATTTAGTGGTGGTCGCTATTTTTTTCCGCCGGCGAGCAAGTTCGCTTCGGGGAGTGATCGTAAACGGAGCATGGCGGCTGTTCCCACTACGGGTCCTAATGCGAGCATTGCGAACGCCCAGCCCCAACCTGAGGAATCTTTGACTATTGGTAGTAGCCAAATGGAAACTGCGGTTAGTGCGAAGCCGATACCGGTTTGAAAAGTAAGCATGGTGCCACGGTATGCGGGATCGCTGAGTTCCGTCATTGCAGTTGAGAACTGAGCTGAATCGGCGATGATCGACGCACCCCATATCATCGCTAATATCACGATCAACACGGTCATTTCGGCAGGTATGAATCCGATGAACGCCGCTACTGTTCCGCTAATAATCATGGCGATGCTTGTTACTGCGGTTCGTCCTATTTTTTCCGACCATGCTCCAGCAAGCGAGCTTGCGACTGCCCCTACTGCGAATACGAGGAACGTGAGCACGCTGGCTAGATCAAGGCTGTCGCCGATCAGTGATTTATCGCCTACGACGTACAGCATGAAGCTGCCTATCCACGCCCACATTGCGTACAGCTCCCATTGGTGTCCCAAATAGCCGGTAAGGGCGAGGCGCGGGCCACGCTCGGTTAGTGCACCGATGAGGTAACGAGGGTTGAATTTGCCGCCTTTCACATCGTGAGGGCCGTCGGTGACGATGAATTTCAGGATTAGCCCGCCGATTATCGCCAGAATCGAGCTGCCAATTATCACTACTTGCCAATTATCCGAAAATACCGATCGGAGCAGATGTGGTGATCCGGAGCCTATGGTGAGTGCTCCAACCATCGTGCCAAGTGCGAATCCTCTGCCTTTTGTGTACCAGCCAGAAATAACTTTCATAGCCGGCGGATAGACGCCGCCTAAGAACGCACCAGTCGCGAAGCGAGCCGCTATCAGCATTAGGGTCGATTCGACTGGTATGACGAGCAAGTTGGTAGCTGCTGCAAGAATTGCTGAAACGGCGAATAGTGTTCGGGCGTTTATAAGATCGGAGAGATTGGTGAACGCAATGATTAGCGTGCCGAGTACGAATCCGAGCTGAACGGCGATAGTAAGCAGTGCTATCGATGATTCGTCGACTGATTTTTCAATTTCGAGTGCGCCAGATATAGCGTTCGTCGAGAACCACACTGATAGAGAGAAGAATGTGGCTATTGATACGAATATAAGCGATCGTGTTCGGGTTTCAGCTTTGAACATGGATATTTGATGTATGTGTAGCTAGTTCAGGTTCTTCAATAGTGGTTCGAGTGCTAGCTGGTTTGCTGATTACTTCCAAGTGAAGCTTTCAACCGGTATTGTTTTGCTAGCTGAACACTCGTGAGCTACGAGCTGCCCGGTTTCGAGGAGAAGTATGAGCCAGATCGAACTAGAACGCACTTATTTTCAGGACGGTCTTCACGGTAATCATTGCTACGGCTGCGGTGCCTGGAACGATAAGGGATTGCGGATCAAATCGTTCTGGGATGGCGACGAATCGGTCTGTATTTATCAACCTGAGCCGCACCATGCAGCAATGCCGCCCGATGTGATGAACGGTGGAACAATCGCTGCGATTATCGATTGTCACGGTGTGTGCTCGGCGATTGCTGATGCGTATCGAACTGAGGGTCGTGAGGTTGGCGAGGGTGAGAAGATTTGGTACGCAACTGCGTCGCTTACTGTGAACTACCGCAAACCCACTCGAATCGATGGACCTGTGACAGCACGTGCTCGATTGACGGAGAAGACTCCTAAGAAGACTGCGTTTGCTATCGATTTTTACTCGCATGATGGTGTGCTAACTTGCGATGCGACCGTGCTTTCGCTGAGAGTGCCTAACGAGTGGGCTGATCCGACGGGTTTGTTTCAGCACCTGTAGGTGCCGGTGGCACGTTTTCTTGAAGATGGTGGTTGGAGTTGAGGAAATATTCCGATCAAAATTAATTTGATGTATTTAGGAGCTTGATATGAAGTTGGCAGTTGGTGGCGATCACGCAGGTTTTCCGATGAAGGGTCCTGTCGTTGAATATCTGAAATCTCTTGGTCACGATGTGACTGACTACGGCACGGATTCTGAAGAACCTGTCGATTTTCCAGATATTGCTCAGCGAGTGACTTCGGCAATTCTTTCGGGTGATGCAGAACGTGGAATTCTTGTTTGCGGAACGGGTGTCGGTGCCGCAATTGCCGGTAACAAGGTGCCTGGTATTCGTGCGGCTTTGACGCACGACACTCACTGCGCACATCAGGGTGTAGAACACGATGATGTGAACCTGATTTGCATGGGTGCGTGGATTATCGGGATTGCTGTTGCGAAAGAAGTTCTCGATGCGTTTTTGAGCGCAGAGTTTTCGACAGATCCAGATTTCAGACGTCGAGTAGATAAGCTCGCCGAAATGGAACGCAAGTACGCTGAAGAACTAGTTCAGTCGGATTAACGCACTATGTTTATAGATTGGCACGACGGAACCATGGTGGCTAAGAGCGAGTTGAATCAGGGCACAGACATTACTGTGACCCTGCCTGATGCATCGCTAAAGCCAACGGTTAACGCGAAGCCTTAGTCGATTACTGCAGATTCGAGTGCCTTCTCGTTCACGGTGAGCCCGAGACCAGGCTTGTTGGGCATGGTTATTTCACCGTTCTTGAACTGCCACGGGTCTTCGAACAGATCGTCGAGATCATCACGTTGCCCCGAGTACTCGTGAGGCCTGTTAGATAGCGGCAACGTGGCACAGAGCGCTAGTGAAGCTGCGTTACCGATCGAAGGCTGTGTCATGTGCGGTACGACTGACATGTCGTACGTTTCAGCCAAAGCTGCAATGCGCTTGCCTTCGGTTAAGCCAGCACATTTGACGACATCGGGCTGAACCAGGTCTGGTCTAGCTATGTTGATCAGATCTCGGAATTGCCAGCGGGTGTACTCGTGTTCTCCGGCTGATACTGGTACATCGAGAGCATCGGCGACTTCGCGGATACCTTCGTAGTTGGAGGGGGCCACAGGCTCTTCAAAGTGATAAATGCCTAGATCTTCAAATTTTCGACCTTGCTGAATCGCGGTCGAAACCGAGTAGCCGTTGTTGGCGTCGAAACTCAGCGGGAACTCGGCTGGAAGGAATTCTCGACATAGGCGGAACATTTCGAGATCTTTCTTAGGGTCGACGTCTTGCCGGTATTTCCAGTCCATTCGAATTTTTACTGCTTTGAATCCTTCTTCATAAGCAGTCTCAACTTTGGAAAGCATCTCTTTTGGAGTCATAGCACTACCGCCGCCGATGCTTTTGTACATCGTGAAAGTTGTGCGAACAGCTCCGCCCATGAGTTGATACAGCGGCATTCCGGCCACTTTCGCCTTGATGTCCCACAATGCGATATCGACACCGCTGATACAGCTTGGCTGAGTGCCTGAAGTACCGAGTTTGTGGGTACCGAAGTACATGTCGTCCCAGAGTCGTTCTACATCGAGTGGATTTTTACCCATGATCAACGGCTTGAGAGCTTTTTCGACGAAGTAGCACATGACTTCAACGTTCATCGGTGAACATTCGCCGATGCCTTCGACGCCCTCGTCGGTGAAAATTCTCACCAGTGCGGTTCGAGTTTTGAGTGGGTATGCCTTAACGTCGATGATTTTCATGGTTTTGTAATGGGACGGTCGCGGATTGCCGAAGGCGACGGATGGTGTAGTGCTAGCGGGAGCCATTATGGCTCAACCGTCGGGACTCTGTGCGTTACCTGGCTAAATTGCAGTGCGTAAGCGAGATTTAGCTTGCTACCGGAAGAGTGAAACAAAATGTGACACCCGGTTTATCGGATTCAGATCTCAGCGTTACTTCGCCGCCGTGACTTTCGACTACACGCTTGACCAAGGTAAGCCCAAGACCTGCACTACGATTGCGTCGATTGAGTTCTGTATCGACTCGGTAGAACGGCGAGAAAACATGTGGTTGATCGACTGAAGGGATACCGGGTCCAAAGTCTCGGACGCAGGTCATTACATTGTTGTCGACCCGTTCAGTCGATACCAACACGATTGCACCTTCTGGCGAGTTTTGACCAGCGTTTGTCAATAACGCTGATACGACCTGAACTATTCGTTCAGAATCGATGCTGACACGGTCTTGCGACGGAGTGACAGCCCATTTGATATTTACGCCCTGTAAATCAAGATCTGCTTTGATTGACTCCAAGGATTTTTGGATGAAATCTGAATACTTTATTGATTCAGTCTTGGCTTTGCGAGATTCACCGGCAACAGATGTTTGAATCATCACATCGACCATGTCTTGCAGATGGCGATTGTTTCGTTGAATTGCGGTGATTTGGTTGATCTGGCGATCAGTTAGATTGCCATCTCGGTTTTTGGCAAGAACATCGGTTAGGGCAGTCGTAACCGTAAGCGGCGTGTTCAACTCATGCGTTGCCGACGTTAGGAATCGTCCTTTTATGAAGTTCGTGTCACGCAGGTCTGTACTTTGTGTATCTAGTTGCCGATTTAGTCTGACGAGTTTTACGTTGAGATAAATTACGGCGCCGATGGCGATTGCAGCGATCGCAACGACTGCTGCGATGAGAAGGTTGACCGCATTTTGAGCAGAATCGATTGCGGCTCCAGTAGCTGCCTGCTCAATACGACTTTGAACTGCTTCGATTTGCGTAGATACATACTCGTAGTTCGATTCAATCTGGAATGAGACGCTCTCGTCCAACAGCTGTCCTGCTCGAGCAATTGAGACTGTGGCAAGCAGCACTAGTACCAACACAACTAGAACAGCTGGGCGGTAGTTTTGAGCCGATTCTTTTGTGCAAATCACAGCTGCGGTCATCGAATAGTCACTGGTTCAGAGCCCATTAGGTTCTGAAAATCGAAAATATGACGAATAAAAATAGAGCATGAAACGGATGCATGCCATTGTTTGATTCCACTCGAACAATTGGAGAATTGCGCCAAAATCGAGTCGAATAACGAGTGTATCTTGATTGCTCACCGGCTCATAAATATGGGTGTTAGCACTCATATTCATGAGCAAATGTCATAAAAATGCATTGCGAGTCAAATAACTCACATATTTATGCACGCCCATTACGCCATGAGTTCAAGCATGACGATCAAGGACGTTAGTACTCAATATCGATTTGAGATTCGACCTTCGATTCATCGATGTCGAATCCAAGGCCCGAATTTTGGCTAACTGACAGTTCACCGTTCGAGAAATTGGGTCCGCCGTTGGCGTCGAAGTAGTAGCTCATTGCGGCGTGTTTCACCAGCATCTCCACGTACGGAGTGTGAATTGGCGACTGGGCTGATGACCATGCCATGCCGGGAGGCGATACGCCCTGGTGACAAATGGTTATCAGATCGTAAGTTGTTGCCAGCGCACTGATTTTCATTACTTCTGAGAGGCCGCCCGCCCAGTTGAGATCGGGCTGGATGATATCGACCGCTTCGGCATCGATAAATCGCTTGAATCCCCACCGGGTGTATTCGTGCTCGGCACCCGAAATTGGAATGTTGGTTGCTTCACGAATCTTTCGATATGAATCGATTCGATCCGGCATTGCGACTTCTTCGAGCCAGCGAGGGTGAGTGTCTTCGATAGCGCCTGCGAGCCTCGTGACGTAGTTGACGTCCATCGATTGCCAGCAATCGAGCATGATGTCGTCATCATCGCCCAACGTGCCTCGTAGGGTTTCGGCTAGTGCCACGTTCTTCTTGAAACCTTCAGCGCCAGACATCGGTCCGTGTCGGAAGAACCATTTTTGAGCTTTGTAGCCACGGCTTTGCATTTCAAGGGCACGCTCTTTGACGAGTCCGAGATCCTGCGTGGCATATCCGAGCATTGAGGCGTAGGCGGGCATAGCGCCTCTTCCTGCGCCACCAATCAGCTTCCATACCGGCTGCTTGAACCACTTGCCTTTGAGATCCCACAGGGCGTTGTCGATCAGGCTGATCGCCATCATCGGTTCGCCCTGCCTGCCGTGTACCGACTTGCGATGCATGATGTCCCAAAGGAACTCGGTTGCAAGCGGGTCGCGTCCGATCAGGAAATCACGCATCTGCCAAACGTGGAACGCTGTGCCGCCGGGCATGGTGGGGCCAGAGATTCCGCTGACACCTTCATCGGTGTCGATTTGCACCCAAATTTGGTTTAGCTCGTAGTGCGAATCGTCGACTTGAGTTCCAGCGGCTGGTGGCCCCTGAATTCGGAACTCTTCGTAAACGTCGAGCGGCATTACGAGTCGCTCTTCCATGAAAGGGCCGTCGACCTCCATGGTTCCAGTGAGTTTTCGTAGGCGTATGTTTGTGATTTTCATGGTGGGGAGGTAGGCGCAAGCTTAGGTTGATGGCTGATCTGTCGTCCTTCGAGAGCCTCAGGATGACATTTTGGATTGTTGCATCTTGGCTGAGTCGAGAAAAAGGGGAGATGTGAAGTTCACAACTCCCCTTTCCAAAACTACGAACCGAAGTTTGGTTCTTCTTCTTTTTCGATTTTGTCGGGGTCGAGATCCATTGTCATTCCAACACCGGATGGTGCGTGAATCATTCCCTTTTCAGGGGTGACAGGGTCCTTCAGGAAGTGCTGGTGAATGGTGTTCCACTTGACCAGGTATTCCTGATACGGAGTATGTATTGGCGACTGCGATACGGAGAAGTGAATTCCAGCGTTAGTTGAGTGACCGTGCGGAATTGTGATCAGATCGAACGTTGTAGCAACCGCTGCGATCTTGAGCACTTCGGATAAGCCACCTGCCCAGTAGATGTCGGGCTGGAGAATATCGAGAGCTTCAGCGTCGATGAACTGCTTCATGCCCCAACGGGTGTAGTGGTGTTCTGCGCCCGAAAGCGGAATGTTAGTTGCTTCGCGAATCTTGCGGTAGGAATCGATTCGGTCTGGCATTGCGCACTCTTCAAGCCAGCGAGGGTGGTACTCCTCGATCTGCTCGGCAAGTTTGATCACGTAGTTGACGTCCATTGACTGCCAGCAATCGAGCATGATGTCGTCATCGTCTCCGAGTGTTTCTCGAAGCGTGCGAACCATATCGACGTTCTTCTTCAGGCCTTCAGCACCTGACATCGGACCATGTCGGAAGAACCATTTCTGGGCTGTGTAGCCTTCGTCTTGCTTCTCTTTGGCTCGCTGTTTTACGAGTCCCATGTCGAGTACGTCGTAGCCGAGCATAGAGGCGTAGGCGGGAACTTCAGTTCGTGTCGGGCCACCGATGATGGAGTAGACGGGAACGTTGAGGTAGCGCCCTTTGAGATCCCAAAGTGCGTTGTCGATCGCACTGATGGCGATCATTGTGTTGCCCTGGCGACCGTGAACCGAGGCGCGATGCATGATGTCCCAGAGGAACTCGATTGCTAGCGGGTCGCGTCCGATTAGATATTGCGACAGTTCGTTTTCGATGATGAATGCGACAGCTTTGTCCATCGGGCCGCCAATGCCGATCACACCGTCATCGGTTTCGATCTGAACGAAGTAGGCGTCGTGAGCGAGTTCGGTCTTGGATTTCTCTGAACTCCATTCAACCCGTTTCGTTACATCACGGAACTCTGCGTAAATGTCGAGCGGCTGCACGAGTCGTTCTTCCCAGAAGAGACCATCGGTTTCGATGGTTCCAAATACGTGGCGTAGTCGAACTTTTTCAATCTTCATCAGTAGCTACTTTTCTGTTTGGTTGCTGCAACAGGACTTTGATTTGGTGAATCTCGATATTTATTGAATTTATGGGCGCGACTTTATCGCACTCTTGTCGTGTTTGTGGATTAAGTTGACCGTTATGGGCGTCGCTAACGTCTTAGGACCCTACGCTTCACTTTTTTACGGTCGGGATGAGGAAACGAATGCCAGTCGACTTTACAGCCGACTGGCAAACATTGGTTATCTAGTGCTTCGGGGCTGCTTCTGGCTCTCGAATGTAAGGAATCAATCGAGGTGATTCGAACTGTTCTTCGCCCTTGATGCCTTCGAGCATCTCGAAAGCCGCACGAACGTCGGCTTCTTCGCCAGAAATTGAAAGCATTACTTCGCCTTCGGATCCCGCTACACCGCCAGAGGCAACGTGAGTTGCTTTTACGCCGCTGAGAATGGCAATCGCTTCGATTTCTGTAACAACCTGAGCGTTCACTACTGGCATTAGACCTGCGGCCTGCCCCATCGTTAGATCCCAGAGGTGGTTTCCACAAACTCGGGCAGCTTCGATTACATCAGGAATAAGTCGTTCCAGGCTGACTGGTGCGACACAGTGGGAGCCACGGGCTGTGAGAGTGCCCCAGATTCCTCCGACTGTTCCGCCGCCGCCATCGGCAGCAAGTACGCCAATGTTTCCGTTGGGGTCGACTGCGTTTGCGCCTTTGATCGATACGTCACGAGCTCGGAACTTGCCGAGTGCCTGAGGAGCTGGCGTTTCAGATAGCTTTCCGTTTTCGAATACCCATGGTCCGAGCCGATCTTCCATGATTACGCTCGCGAGTCGACCTTCAGCGACGATTCCTGCGGTGCTGTTGCCTTTATCGGCTGGCTGACCAGTGAGTTCTTCGAGAATGTATGCAGGTGTGACTCCGCGGGAGACTACGAACCAACCTTCATCAAGTACTCGTTTTACTTCTGGCATCTGCAGAACAGCGCGGGCGAGGAGTCGTTTCGACTCACGTGGCAGAAGCATCACAAGTGCGTGGAGTCGGTCGTCACGCAAGTGCGGAGCCGGCTTAATGAAGCTAGATGTGTCGTAGAACATTCGTTACTTACTCCGCTCAGGGTTGGCTGGCACGCCGCTTTTTCTAGCGCGGCAAATTGCCGACTGACAGTCGTTCGTTATAGATCAAAGTGAAAATAGCGGTTAAAAGCGCCGCTACTCGTAAATCAGCGTGGATGTTACGTGAGGATTAGCCGCAAATTGGCTCGCCGTCGGAGTAAATCGACTAAATCTTGGCGATTACGTCACGAGCAATAACGGGCCAGTCGACCGTAGTGCCTGCCGCCCCGGAACGATACGCACGCCTGAGGGCGGGTTTCGAGTCGCCAATGCCCCAAGTTCGAACTACCAGACCGGCTTCGTTGGCATCTTTGATCTGCTTTTTTGTAACTGTGGCAGCATTCGGGTAGATCCCTGAAAGCCCAAGATCGACAGCTGCTTTCAGCGATGCTTTATCGATTTTTTGTAAGAGCCATCCGTGAGCAATGTTGGGCATGATCTCTATTGATCGCTCAAGTTGCTCGAAGTGAAAAGACGAAATAGTTAGGCCGGGCGAGATGCTGTCGCCAGTGTGCTGATCGAGCCAACCCCACTGCATGAGCGATTTCATGGAAGTAGCTGCCAGTTCAGGTTCAACTGACTTTAACTCGAGATGAACGTGCGCTTTACCGGCGTATCGTTCAAGAAATTCGTCGAGACTAGGTACAAACGCCTCTGGATAAGCGAGTGGTCCGTGAATTCCGGCACCGTCTTCAGGGCCTTCGAACCACAACCCTGCGTTTAGGGATTTGATCTTCGCTATACCTGTTTCAGCAACGAGACCAGTGGTGTCGGTAGTGCGATCGAGTGCGTCGTCATGAATGATCACTGCCCTGCCATCGCTTGATAGCTGAACGTCGGTTTCAAAGTTGTCGAAACCTAGTTCCAGAGCAAGATCGAACGCCTCGAACGTGTTTTCCGGCGCGTCGTGCGAGGCACCGCGGTGAGCGATGATGATGAAATCGTTTTTCTTGGTTTTAGGCGACATGTTCGTGGAATATTGGGTTCTTATGAAACTGTATGTTGCGGTGGCGAGCGGACAAATGAGGAATAAAACTGAGCGAAGTGTAAGCGACACTCGGTGAAAAGACCGTACAATCTGGCTCCCGTGCCTATTAATAAGATTTCAAACTCGTTCGCAGACGCCGTATCTGACATTCCGTCAGGTGCGTCGATAATGATCGGCGGATTCGGCGGAGCTGGCGGTCAGCCAACTCGCCTAATGATGGCGCTGCGCGATCTTGGTGTCGGAGATCTGACGATCATCGGCAACGTTGCTGGAATCTCAAAGACGACCGGCTACGGCTGGCCAGATCACCTTGATCCGATTGATCAGGGCATGTTTTTCGAGAGTGGACAGGCGACTAAGATCACTTGCTCATTTCCAGTACCGGGAACGACAAACCCTCTCAGCGAAATAGAAAAAGCCTGGCGAGAAGGCAACGCAGAGGTCGATATCGTTCCGCAAGGGACGTTGATCGAACGAATTAGGGCTGCGGGTTCAGGAATACCAGCTTTTTACACTCCGACCGGAGTGGGTACGCCTGTCGCCGAGGGCAAAGAGCATCGTGAGTTCGATGGTCGCACTTATTTGCTGGAAGAAGCACTTTCAGCCGACTACGCATTGATCCGTGCTCAAAAAGCGGATACGAGAGGCAATTTGCAGTACATCGGCACTTCTCGAGCGTTTAATCCGGCAATGGCGACGGCTGCGAAAATTACGATTGTCGAAGTGGACGAGATTGTCGAACCTGGTGGGATTGATCCCGAACGGGTCGGCACATTGAGCACTTATGTCAACCGGATCGTGCTTCGTGAAGTGGGAGACCCACTGCCATGAGTAAGCCTGTGACTACTTCTCAAGAAACTTTGGGCAACGACCCCGCTCCACGGTTAGATCGTGCGGCGATCGCCAGACGAGCAGCGCGTGATCTTGTAGATGGATCGACAGTGAATTTGGGTATTGGTATTCCGGCGATGTGCGCCGACTTCTTACCTGATGGAGTTGAACTGCTTTATCACGCCGAGAACGGAATTCTCGGTTTCAAAGAACTATCGGTTCCGGGTGAGGGCGATCCAAACTTGATGGATGCCGGCGGAAAATTTCCTAAGTTAGTACCCGGGATGGCATTTTTCGACTCAGTGGAGTCGTTCAGCCTTATTCGCGGTGGGCACATCGACGTTACGGTTCTCGGTGCGCTTCAGGTTTCACGCACTGGTGATCTTGCTAACTGGATTATTCCAAAACGCGGGATCGGCAGTATTGGTGGAGCGATGGATCTTGCTGCAAACGCCAAGAGGGTTGTGATTGCGATGGAGCACACCGCTCGGGGCGATATCACCAAAATTGTTGAGGAATGCAGCTTTCCACTTACGGCTCCCAACTGTGTCGACCAGATTGTGACCGACATCGCTGTTATCGATATCGATCGTGCCAGTGGGCGGATGATTCTGCGAGAAACGGCTCCCGGCTGGACGTTTGACGATGTACAAGCTCGTACTGAAGCGAAGCTAGACATTGATGGCGATATCGTCGATAT
>Ga0302134_10000121_pt1 | contig 27793 bp, 20 predicted proteins | sample CB9_SCM_MG_FD_203123 | JGI IMG/M metagenome (GOLD analysis project Ga0302134, IMG submission 203123) | Marine microbial communities from Western Arctic Ocean, Canada - CB9_SCM | ecosystem: Environmental > Aquatic > Marine > Oceanic | place: Canada: Western Arctic Ocean | collected 2017-09-19
TTGCGTGTCATTTGCGATGAACAGTGCTGGTTCACGTAAGTTTGGAACCTTCACAGGTAACAACACTGATAACTCGCTAGGAATCGTGCTCGACCATAAATTGTTATCTGCCGCCACCATCAAGACTCGGATTTCCGTTAGCGGTCAAATTACGGGTAAATTTTCACGAGCGGAAGTTGATTTTCTGGTTGGGATATTACGAGCTGGAAAGCTACCGGGTACCTTAACTAAGGAACCTGAGAGTGAGAACAAAATGGGCGCCACCTTAGGTGCGGCTACGATCGCCGCGGGAACGACAGCAATCATGATTTCGTTCGCCGCCGTGTTGATTTTCATTGTTCTCTACTATTGTTGTGTTCCGGGAGCAATCGCTGCTTTCGCATTGGTGTTCAATGTTGTCTTGATTGTCGCTTTGATGGCGATGATTGGAGCCTCCTTTACGCTGCCTGGCATAGCCGGTTTGGTACTAACGGTCGGGATGTCCGTTGACGCAAACGTGCTTATTTTTGAACGTATCCGCGAGGAATTAGCCGATGGATCGAAGATTAGACAAGCGATTCGCAATGGATTCTCGCGCGCAACAATTACGATTATTGATGCAAACTTGACTACGTTGATTACAGCGGTGTTGTTGTATGCAATTGGTACGGATCAGATTCGCGGTTTTGCGATTACTTTGATTCTCGGAATCATTATGAGTATGTTCACAGCGATTTATGCATCGCGTGGCTTCTTTGAAATATCAGAACGACTAGGCCTGTTGAAAAACTCTAGTTGGGCATTTCGAAATTTCCGTATCGTATCTCGGGAAATCAATTTCCTTGGCATGCGAAAAATCATGGCGACCGCTTCGCTAATCATTGTTGTGGCAGCAGTTGGTGTGACCTGGCAACGAGGTCAAGACATGCTTGCTATTGATCTCGCCGGTGGCACGTCCGCCATTTTCTCAATCGATGATAGTGTCCAAACTGCCGATGAAGTGGAAACTGAAATTAGACGATCCGCTACTGAAAATGGCGTCGAAGATTTACAACTTACGGTTACCAGCATTGAACTGAGCGGTTCAGCGACAGGCTGGCGAGTTGATGCGAGTATCAAAGAACAGCAGAAGTTGATGCTGGTGCTTGAGAAAGCATTTGCCGGACAACTTCCAACGCAGAGCTTCAAAATCACTGCTGGACAATCTTCATCCCAATCGTCGATAATTCCTGTCACGACTAGTCGTGGATATCAATTTGTGGCTTATCCGGATGAAGCGGCAGTGGAAACCCCTGCGGAAACCCCTGCGGAAACCCCTGCGGAAACCCCTGCGGAAACCCCTGCGGAAACCCCTGCGGAAGTCCCTGCGGAAGTCCCTGCGGAAGGCCCGGCGGAAGGCCCGGCGGTAGAAAAACCAGTTGCGGGTGATGAGAATGAAGTTGCAGCTGAAGAGACGCCCGCGGTACCAACCGTGCTGGAACTTCAAAGTAGTTTTGAGGTAGAAACTGGTGTCAACAATATGAATACTGCCAACGCCGATAATGAATATGAACTCAGTGCCGAAACTTTGCTGGGCATGATCGAAGAAGCTGCAAGCAGTACCGGAGTCGAAGGTGTTACTGCAGTCAACGTTGAATTATCATACTGGGAAAGCGACCAGTGGAATAAGGTAAGCAGTGACGAAGAACAATTGCAGGACTACAGTCGTTGGAATGTATCACTTACGGGAATAACTCCAACGGATACAGATACGATCAAAACGAAACTGCTGGAGAACGACGGCGTCACGTTCTTCCACCAAACGCAAAAATTTGGTGCTCAAATTGCTGGGGATATGCAGATGCTAGCCCTGACGGCGATGCTATTTAGTTTTGCGGGAATCATTACCTATATTTGGTTGCGTTTCCAACATCTAACCTACGGTATCGCAGCTGTTGTCGCTTTGTTGCACGATGTACTGGTAACCTTAGCTGCGATGGCAGTGAGTGCCTATGTCGCCGACCAGCTAGGATTTTTGTTGATCGAGGACTTTAAGATTAGCTTGCCGGTTGTAGCGGCGTTTTTGACGATCATTGGATATTCGCTAAATGATACGATCGTGGTCTTTGACCGGATTCGAGAAGTTCGTGGCAAGAGCCATGACTTGACTGAGTTGATGTTGAACAAGAGTATCAATCAAACTTTGAATCGAACGTTGCTAACTTCTTTAACCACATTAATTGTGGTGATTATCCTGTATGTATTCGGTGGTTCGGGTATCCATGGTTTTGCCTTCGCCCTGGTTGTCGGTGTGGTTGCTGGGACATACAGTTCGATTTTCATCGCCGCTCCGACATTGCTATATTTGCATCGCTTAACGTGGAAGAAGGACTAATTACAACTCGGCATGAGCCCCGCTTAATTAGCAGATTTGCTCGGATTCAGTTGTAACTTGTAGTTGTCGTCATGAGGTACTGCGGGGGCGGGTGGGATTGGCTTTCTTTGTTTGTTGGCCGACTGCGATTGTTGCTCGGGCGTAAGTGAGATGTCAAACCGCGTAAACTGCCCCGCCGTAGGTTTGGCGGGGATGTTTATTTCCGAGCCGATTGGTAATAGGTGCGGGCTGCGAATTAGCTCGCGATTCTGTACATATATCCAATCAGAAAAATGGGCAGCACCGAGATAATGTTGAGCAATCGAAGCAAGTGTGTCGCCATTACGAATTCTATGTCGTGTGATGATACGTGGTGCGTCGTTGGCACTGGGTAAGCTTGCTAACTGAGTTGACGCATTGATCAACGGAATGTCTGATCGAGGAAAGTGATCGGCCATTTGTGGAATTGACGCTGGCATTAGGATAATGCTTGGTGGCACAATTTTATTTTGTTCAGACAGTTTAGTGTCTGTTTCATCGGCAGCAAACAGCGAGGCAGCAGCCGGAGAATCGATTAATCCTGCGGGTAACGGAAGCGGATATTCAGTCACCGAGTTAATGGTGAGTGCGTTTAGGTTGGGAGGTATGGACAGTTCCTGAGAGTTCGAATCACCGTCCATGGTGTGCCGCTGAAAAGGCATTGCTGCCAAGCTTCCAGCGATCAGGATGCCCATACCCACAAACCAATGTTTGTGGTTTAGCATCTTTTGTACCTATATTTTTCGTTTGTTAAATAAAACAGTCTACTGAAAGTTTTCCATCCCTTTGTCGGTAAAGTCCGAGAATAGACTGATTTGATAAAGGGTTTTCAGTACTATCAAATTCGACAGATTTGATCGCAAAATATTAGCGAATTACTTGCTGCACCAAAGAATAAGCAACGCTGGCGATTGATTACAGCAATCATAGCGATTATTTGGTTGGGTCGGTGCGATCCGTCCACACGTACCCTGCTTGGTTTTCAAGACGGTAGCGAATAAAGTCGGCGATAAGGTTACGTGGCGACGGCTTTAGATTAGACACTGAAAGCATCCCAGAGCCTTGTGTTTTAGTGTCGAGGCCATATTCGAAGAGCATCTTTTTTTCGAGTTCGTCTTTTTTATCAGTGAATTTATCTGGATGATATCGCGTCAACTGATTATAAATGCGTTTACTACCACTGTAATATTTGGGATCTAACTTTCCGGCGAGTATCATGATGCTCAATGTTCGCTGAATGACAGCATGGTTGAGTGCCGGCTGAGCAGTTAAGCCTTTGTAGGAAGCAATCGGGGTTAACAGAATTAAAGCTTTGACGTCTTGGCCGTTTTTTAACACTATGTTGGATTTGTGGCTCCAATCATAAACTGCCCAGTTGATTGCCACGATGGCTGTTATGTCTGATCCGATTACGCAAAGCTTTTCGATATTGAGTTCCCCTTTGTTGTTTTTTGTCATCAAGAACTTTTTGCAGGTTTCAATGTCTAATCCAACCATTGCAAATTGAGCTTTGGTGAATTTGTTAGGATCAATCGGAATATTGCTGTTGAGATCTCTCGGGTTACGTTGCTTGGTGGAGTCGCCGTGCCCACGTAAATCCGGAACGATTACGGCATGTCCCATTAGTCTTTGGATATCACCAGCGAGTTTATAATAGGCAGCTCCGGTGGCTGCGGTATCGATCATGCTGTGCAGCATGATGATTGGTACTGCATCTTTGCCTTTAGTGCCGGGGAAGTATTTAGCAGATAACAGAACGCCATCTTTTGTTTCTAGTGCGAGATTCTCAACGGGAGGAAGCGTTTCTTTAGTTTCCTTCTCGTCTTGTGCGTTTGCCGAGAGGGTGCACAATATTCCGATGAACAATGCTATTGCGAGGCGTATCGGAGAAAAGTACTTTGTCATAGCTTGAACCCTTAGAAAACCTTGTTGCGTTAGAAACCTTGCATGTTCAATAGTAGAGGAGGAATCACTTCTCCATTTTTAATGATAGGCGATAATTTTATCTACAATACTAATTGTCTTTATGAAAAAGAACTTACTTAGTTTAGCGGATTTCCGCTAGGTCGTTACAGTCGACACTCGTCACGTTCAATAGTATGATAATCCCAGTGATAGGTCAAATTAAACCAGTTAACTGCCCTACTCGTAGCTGCTAGAAAGAACCCATTTAGACTACAAACGTATGCGGAGGTAATGTCCTGCTGAGCCAATGCGGCGACAGTGACCATTAAAATGGGTACAAAATCGTCAACTGCTCGTTCTAGTGGTAGTGTATTTAATGCAAAAAAAAGGTGGTGTTCTGTTGATTTTTTTAGGTTTAGAGAAAATAATAGACGTGCAGGTTGCCAACAACGCCGATTTCGTAAATGGGCAATAATTCATAGTGAACGGCCTTTCGTGAGGAGTGTAAACGTGTCTAGAAAATCTAAGCTTTCCCAGTGGTGGCAGAAACAAACCGGAGAAGCGGAAACTCCTTTTGATTCCGATTCTTCGGCCTTCTTTACTAGCGTCATGATTCACGTTGTCATTCTAATTGGTTTGGGACTGTGGCCATTTATCAGTGCTTCGGACAAGGATGAAATTATTCTAACGACGACGTCGGTTGATATAAGTGAAGTGACCGAAGCGGAGCCACCCGAGCAGATACACTTTAGCGAGCAGCAGATGACTGAAGTGGGTGCGAATAGTGACCTTGGAACTCAGATGGCGCTGTCGCAAGCCGCTGTCATATCCGATGTCTCGGAAATTCCGAATCCAGCGGATCCATCGGACATCAAAGTTGCAGAGATATTGTTAAACAATCAAGTTGTACAGGCAACGGGCTTACAGTTTTCCGAGCATTTAACGGTAAGAGGTGCTGTCGGTGAAGGCACAACCGGTGCCAGTGGCGCTGTGGATCGAATCACGCACGAAATTCTACAATCGCTAGAAGAACGCCGGACATTGGTTATTTGGTTGTTTGATCAATCAGGTAGTCTTGTTCGCCAACGTGAACAGATTCACGACCGCTTTGATAATATCTATACGGAACTTGGTCTCCTGGAAGCGGCAAAGAACGAAGCATTCGCCACTCATTCATCAAAACCATTGTTGACTCAAATCATGGCCTTCGGCAAAAGCGTGTCGACCATGATGGAAGAACCGTCGGATGATCTAACTGAAATCAAATCCGCCGTCCGTGCAATTGCTCAAGATGATTCTGGCATCGAACTCACGTTTGAGGCCGTTTTCAAAGCGGTCAATGGGCATAGTAAATACCGAGCAGTCGACGCGGCAGGCGAACCCAAACGCAACGTTATGGTAGTCGTTGTCTCAGACGAAGCTGGCGAGGATCAACAGCATGTTGATAAGACAGTACGGTTGTGTCAAAAATTGGCAGTCCCAATTTATGTGATAGGCGTCCCTGCTCCGTTTGGACGTCAGGAGACGATGGTGAAATGGGTTGACCCAGATCCGGCCTATGACCAAACTCCTCAATGGGGTCGAGTAAATCAGGGGCCAGAGTCGGCGTTGCCGGAGCGGATCAAGTTACATTTTGCTGGAGAACGTGAGGATAAGGATCCGATCGATTCTGGTTTTGGCCCGTGGGCACTCACTCGGTTGTGTTATGAAACGAGTGGTATTTATTTTGCGGTGCACCCCAATCGAAATGTAAACCATACGGTCAGCAAGCGAGAAGTGGCTAACTTTTCTTCTCATCTAGAGCACTTTTTTGACCCGTCGATTATGCGAGATTACCGCCCTGATTATGTGTCGTATCAAGAATATGGTCGCCGTATCCAAGCTAGCAAAATGCGTAGTTCGCTAATCCAAGCGGCTCAGTTGTCATGGAGCACGCCGATGAAAGATCCGCGTTTGAAGTTTGTTAAACGCGATGAAGCTACTTTCGTAAATGCATTGTCTGAATCTCAAAAAATGGCAGCCCAACTTGAACCGCAAATCAATGGCATTTATCAAATACTGCAAATTGGCAACTCGGACCGTGAAACTGAAAAATCATTGCGTTGGCAAGCGGCCTATGATTTAGCATTGGGGCGAGTGTTAGCCACCAAAGTTCGCACCGAAACATACAATGCAATGCTCGCTGCTGCGAAGCGCGGTTTAAATCCAAGTGCGGATAAAAACAATACTTGGACCTTGGTTCCAGCGAACGAAATCAGTGTTGGTAGTCAATATTCTAAAGCTGGGGAGAAAGCAACGGAGTTATTAAACCGAGTTGCTCAAGAGCATCCAGGTACGCCATGGGCTTTGCTGGCTGAACGTGAACTGGCAAATCCCATTGGCTGGCGGTGGCAGGATTCTTTTACGGACTTGACACCTCGGCGACCGGGTAATGCGGGCAACGGGAACAATAATGCCGCGGCCGCGAACGATGCTGCTCGGATGATCAAGAAGCCACCTCCAAAACGCCGCCCACCAAAACTCTAAAAACAGTCGCGACGTGGTTATTTCGACCAACTGCTTGCGTTTATCGATGCGAGTGGGGTTTGCGGCCTTCCGCAACTCGCAGTCTTTAGAGCTGCTCTATCGATCCCCCCCCAAAAAAGTTTTTTAAGAGGCAGCACTTCGATTAAGGGCAATGAATGCTATTGCCTTGGATATTAGTTTCTGAGTATCTTGTGGGTGTTGATGTTGGTGAAATTCTGAGATTTCTGGCTATGATAGGAAACATTGGACAGGCATCCTTGGTATCACCGACTATTCTTGGCAGCTACAGCGATAGCAATGGCAGCGGTTCTCACGATCGCTGCTAACTTACAACCCGCTGAAGCAGGTATGGGAACGCATCAACAACTTGGTTTAGCTCCTTGTTTTTTTCCGGAAAAGCTCGGTTTTCCCTGTCCCGCTTGCGGGATGACAACTTCTTGGTCGTATTTAATGAACGGTGAAGTTGCCAATTCCGCACGAGTTAATTTTGGCGGGTTTTTACTGGCCTTGGCCTGCATCGTTACGGTGCCGTGGTTTTTATTGACTGCGATTCGAGGTAAGTGGGTGCTGGCTAGGTTAAATGAAAATTGGTTACTTGTTTGTTTAGTAAGTTGGTTGGCACTCACTTTATTAGATTGGGTTGTGCGGCGGCTTGTTTTTTAGCGCAGGATGGAATGAAAATGTCACGGATTCGACAAATTGGTGTTTTATTAATCGTAGCATGCACTCTTAGCAGCTTGACTGGCTGCCGAACACTGTTTTCAAATGCATTGTATGTGATTAAGGGTGACAAAGTTGACGCGTTATACGCTGGATTAAAGGACAAGCGAGTTGCAGTGATTTGTAATTCATCGTCACCAGCAAGTGGCCCGAACTCACCTGCCGGGTTGGTGGGGCGGCAAACGGCGAAGCTTTTGGAACAACGTGTTTCCGATATTGAAATTGTTCCGATGGAAGAAGTGGCAAACTGGATTGACCGCAATAACTGGAACGAACTCGATTATGTTGAAATCGGACGTGGTGTGAACGCAGATGTTGTGGTGTTCTTGGATATTGAATCATACAGTTTGCGTGACGGACCAACCCTCTATAAGGGGCGAGCGACAGTAACCACTTCGGTTTATGACGTCGTCGATGAGGGGAAAGTAGTCTATCAGGGAAATACCTATGATTTCGCATTCCCTCAAAATGGTGCAAAGCATTCAACGGAAACCAGTGAAGCAGCATTCCAGCGAGTTTACACTCGAGCGCTGAGTTACCACTTGGCAAAAGACTTCTTTTCCTACGACAAGCAAGAGGATTTCGCTCAGGATACTACGCTGATTCGGTAGCGGTTGATGTTTTTCTGATCTGTGGCTTACTCGGCTTGAGCAGTTTGTTTCCAGACAAAGGATTCAATCGCAGTTGCTTTCCCGCTTTGGTTGTTCACCTCGATAATCGCTCCACTAATGCGTATGTCTTCAGTAGCCACTTGGAATTGTGTCGGCCTAAATGTAGTCACTGCTTCGGTCACCGCAGCAACTTTTCTTCCGAGGATACTGTCATAAGGTCCGGTCATACCGACGTCGCATTGAAATGCGGTTCCATTAGGGAGAATGCAAGCGTCTGCTGTGGGGACGTGGGTGTGCGTGCCAAGAACTGCTGTTACGCGTCCGTCAAGATAACGCCCCATCAGTTGTTTATCGCTGGTAGCTTCAGCGTGAAAGTCAATCAAAATCACTCGTACGTTTGCTGGGACCCTTTTGAGAATTTTATCCGCGGCTGTGAAAGGGCAATCGACGGGCTTCATAAAGGTCCGCCCCATCAAACTGATGATAGCAACTTGTTCGCCAACGTTTTCACCAATGATTGCGAGTGATCGCCCTGGTGCGGCGTCTGGGTAATTGGCTGGCTTAACGATATTCATTTCCGCATTAAGGATTGGATAGATTTCACGGCGTCGATAGATATGGTCACCGAGCGTAATACCATCAACACCAGCAGCGATGAGGCTCTGGTAGATTTTCGGAGTTAATCCAGAACCATCGGCTGCGTTTTCCGCATTGGCAATAATATAATCCAATTTATATTCTTGACGTATTGCCGCCACGTTTTCACTAACTGCTTTGTGGCCGGGCTTACCAACGATATCGCCAATAAATAGAATGCGCAAGAAAAAGTCCTTTGTTATATGCGGTATTGTCGTTGAACGCTTCAAATTCGAATATGTTTATCTAGCCAATTCGGTAAACCGAGTTTCTCGAATCACGGTGATTTTTATTTCACCTGGATAGGTCAATTGTTCTTCGAAACGTTTGGCGATATCACGACAGACTTTCGCAGCTGCTTGATCATCTACTTTTTCAGCCGCAATGATTACTCGTACTTCTCTGCCCGCTTGAATAGCAAATGCTTGTTCTACGCCATTAAACTCATGGGCAATAGACTCTAGTTCTTCCATTCGTTTAATATATCGGTCAAGTGATTCACGCCGCGCTCCAGGTCGTGACGCTGAGCAGGCATCACCGGTTGCTGTGAGGACGGTATATGGATATTCCGATACAATCTCGTCGTGGTGACCGAAGGCGGCGTGCACGACTTCCGTCCCTTCACCATGCCGTTTGAGTAGGTCGGCGCCGATTTGAGGATGGCCTCCTTCCAGTTCATGGTCCGCTGCTTTACCAATATCGTGCAGCAGGCCACAACGTCGTGCCAGACCGGCGTCGAGGCCCATCATGTCGGCGAGCATGCCCGCCAGGAAAGAAACTTCGACACTGTGTCGCAACACGTTTTGACTGTAACTTGTGCGGAAGTGTAGGCGTCCTAGCATATAAATAACTCGTTCGTGAAGGCCGGACACATTTACTTCCAAGGCGGCCTCTTCGCCTTTTTTAATGATAAATTTCTCAATAGATTTCTCTGTTTCTTTGACGATCTCTTCGATGCGGCTTGGGTGAATACGGCCGTCGGTAATAAGTTTGGCGAGCGATTGGCGCGCGATTTCGCGGCGGACGGGATCAAATCCGCTGACAATAACCACGCCCGGTGTATCATCGATAATCACGTCGACGCCGGTTGCTTTTTCAATGGCGCGAATGTTGCGCCCTTCCCGACCGATGATTCTACCCTTCATTTCGTCGTTGGGAATATCAACGGTGCTGGTTGTACTGTCGGCAGTCGTCGCAGCGGCTACTCGCTGCATCGTCATTAATAGTATCTCGCGGCTTTTCTCTTCGCAGGCCGTTTCGACGTTTTTTTCATGCCGCAGAATGATGCCGCCCATCTCCTGTTCTAATTCAGATTCAAGTAACTTCAGCAGCCGCGTTGTCGCTTCTTCTTTATTCAATCCAGTCAATTCATGCAGTGACTGCCGCTGTGAATCGAGTAGTGTATTGAGTTCTTTTTGCCGATGTTCAGTTGTTTGGAGTTTGTCGCTAAGCCGTTGTTGATTGTTTTGAACCATCTTTTCTTGCTTACGCAGCGCCTCGTGTTGCTGTTCCAGAGCGGCTTCGCGGCTTTGAAGATCATCGTCTAGGTTACGCAACTCTTTGCGACTGGAACTGAGTTCTTCTTCAACTTCGCTCCGCAATTGCAACGCGGCTTCTTTGCCTGCAAGTTTCGCTTCGGAAACGATTTGTCGGGCTTGACTTTCGGCTTGCTGCTTATTATCGTCCGCCCGTTTCTTCTGCAGTCTCTGCAGGACGATGAAGCTACATATGATGCCGACAATGGCGCCGCCGAGACCGACTAAACCGAGTTCAGCTGATGTTGCCAAAAGGAGTGGTGTTGTTGCTAAAACCATGGGTGAGATTCCGTTGGAGTGATAACGGAGAATCTCTTAAATGCAAGTGCACTACAACGGGCATTGATGTTCAATGCGGCGAATAGGAGGAGAAGATGTGTGGTAGTCGTTATTGAGAAAAAATGTGGTACCGATTAGCGGTTTCGAGTAGTTTGAAACCTGTGAGGTAATCATCAATCAACTAGCGAATAGTAATCAGGAGGTTTTTAAGCTGTCGTAATGCTTCTATGGTTACTGCTTGCCTTTTCCGATTCACGGGTAATTGAATAATAAGTTTGTCACCTAAATTTAGTCAGTTCGAGCTAATCATTTACGTAAATGTAACATGTAGTTTCTTGTTAGACTTTACCATCACAGATCAAAATCCTGTCGTGCTTCAAATGATTTTCAGATTCGTCCGTCTAAAGTAAAAAATATATTTGTAATTAATGTTTGATGCCGCTGTAGTGATACGAGTGTTCGTTTTACAATGCGACTATTATAATTTACTACCATTTACACTTTACTGCAACTTGCGGTAGATAATTGCTTGCTCTGTATCATTGATGAGCCCAGTGTTTTTAACCGATTTAATGAACGATATCGCACGCTAATATGCCCCAAGATGAACTCCTACTTCCGCTTGAACGCTCCTTGCTCTCTCGTTGGCCGATGAAACGTTGGAGCGACGTACGTTGTATTCTAGCCGTGTCCGGTGGTGCCGATAGTGTTGCTATGGTCCGCAGTCTGACTCGTATAATTACTCCGGAATTACGGTCGAATCTCGTGATAGGGCATGTAAATCATGGTTGGCGTGGTAAACAATCCGAGGCTGATGCTCAATTTGTACAAAATATGGCGGAACAGCTTGGGCTAGAATTTAATTGCCTAGTTACAGCGGACGTTTCGCGGACCGAAGAAGCAGCTCGAGATCAACGCTATAGTTTATTGACAGGTCTGGCTAAAAAAAGGGGCGCGCGGTATGTCCTAATGGCCCATTCGCGTGACGACCAAATCGAAACGGTGCTGGATCGAATTCTGCGAGGAACGGGATTGGCGGGGTTACGCGGTATTCCACGAGAGCGAGAATTGGAACATGGAATTGCGCTGGTTCGCCCTTTACTGGAGGTTTCAAGGCACGAAATTATTACCTATTTAGGTGAGCTTGATCAGGAGTATTGCCACGATGCTTCTAATGATGACGTGAAATATACTCGTAATCGTATTCGACACGAGTTATTGCCACTATTAAAGAATCAGTATCACGGTGCCGCTGATGAGGCTTTGTTGAGGCTACAGCAGATGTCGTGTGAATTACAGGATGTGATCGCTGAAATTGTATACCCTTTATTTCAGACGAACGTTCATTTCCCAGACGGCGTTGCCCGCGAGCGGGTGGTGATTACTTGCGAAGGATTAACCGATGTGGCGCCGTATTTGATTAGAGAGTTATTTGTCTTAGTGTGGAAGCAGCAGGACTGGCCGCGTGGTGCGATGAGCACCGTGCATTGGCAACGACTGGCTGAGGCCGTTGCGCCGCCGCAGGCTGCGTTTGAGTTGCCTGGTGGCGTGCGAGTGGAGCGTGCGGATGATGTGTTAGTGTTAACCACGAATCAACAATAAAGGGCACCAATGAAAGATGTCATTGGTGCCCTTTAGCACTTTGGACTGTCGGAACCGACCGGCTCCGTTGTTGTATTAACGAGGGCCTCAGCCACCGCCGCCACCTTCTTCGGCGTCGTCGCCACCGCAACACTCACCGGCACCTTCTTCGACGGTCGTAACTGTAAGTGGATCGGCGTCGTCTGCAGCATCGTCTGGGCAGGATTCGTCTTCACTACCTTCATCATTGCCACCACCACATCCTCCGCCACCGGACACATCGTCTAGCGTAAGGACTTTATAGCCGCCGATGGACTTGTAATAAACCAACAAACCGAGAAAACAGATAGCCATGCCCACTGGGAGAATTGCTGTTTTACTTAGTGCTGCGCGACCACCAGTGTTGAATGCGGCAGTGACTGCGGCACTGTCAGCAACAATGGTGCTACGAACATCTTCCTCGACTCCAGCTTCGAGTGCAGCGGACTCAACCGTGTCGAGTGTTTCCGCTCGCTTGGCATCGTCACTAGCTCCGTGGTAGTCCATCGCTGCTTGCTGCATCGCTGGATTAATCGTTCCGTAGTTGACTCCAAGGAAGCTTGCGTCGTCACTTTTGTAGCGGGCGTGAACGGCAGGGTGATTTTTCTGTAACGATTCGGTCATCACTCCGCTTTGTTGGGCACCGATCATTGCTCCGCCAACATATCCCACCGAGATCATTCCAGCTGCGCCCAAGGTGCTCATGGCGATAGCGCCACTTTGTGGATAGCGTTCACCGGCGATAGCCAGCATAGTTGGCCATAAGAAGGCTTTGCCGAGGCTATATACCGTAGCTGCGGCGAATATGATGGCAACGCTTTCTATTTCTGATCCTAGCCACAGCAACCCAACAATGGCAAAGAACGAGCTAATCAACAACAGACCAATGGGATTGATTCTGTGAACAATCGGTCCGGCGAAAAATCGCAACACAAACATCAGCAAGGATGTGTAAATAAGGACGGTCACTGAATTATCAACCAGTCGTTCCATGAGACGAGTTTGCCATGAATCCACACCAAGTTCCATGTATCCGATCAAAGCGTGTGCGACTATTAGCACAAGGAATGGAATCGAGAGGAAACAACTGAAAAGCACTCCAAACGAAGCATTACTTTTGCTAGCAACTGTATCTGGAAATTGTTGTTCGAGAATAATGACAGTCAGGCCGATGAGGATAAGCGAATAGGACGCAACGGCATAGTGCCAATCAATTTCCGCGATCCATGCAGTTTCATTTTGAAAACAAGCAGCTAAGACGCCACCAATGATGATCCCACCAGGCCAACCGGCATGAAGAATGTTTAAGTAGTGGGTTTGATTTTCTGGATACAGTTGTCCGACAAGTGGATTAATGACTGCTTCATAGAGTCCAGCACATATAGAAAACAACAGCACACTATATTTCAATAGGTTGATGAGGTTGCTGGTTGCCTCCTCCGGCGGTGCGTTTTCCAGCCAACCCGCATACATTGTAGGAGCGGCTAGAATCATAAGGGCACTGATAAAGTGCAATACAACGGATAGTAGGAGTAAATTCTTATAGCCAAGGAATTCAACGATAATTCCTCCAAAGAAGATCACGAAGCCAAATCCGAGAAACCCGTAGCCCATAATCATTCCGAAGTTACCAGAATCGATGCCCATCGCTGCCCAAGCAGGGCCTGCAGCACCTCGAGTCGCAAAGCCCATTCCGGCGGCAACTAGTGTGAGGAAACTAGCAATCAAAAGCGTTTTTCGATTATCCATTGTCCGATCAATCCAATATAAAAAATTACTACTAAAGAGTATTTCATCACTCAACAGGCTATCAAGATACCACATTAACAAAGTGCTAGCATATAGCACTTTGTTAATAATGCGACTTCATATATTCGTCTTGACCCAAAACGTGGCTTGGTAATAGATTATTGACAGCGGGAGAGATGGATAAAGAAATCCATTGCTAGCACCTTGATGCTGGTTTGTGCATGGTGTGATGGAAATGTTTTGGTTCTAGCGTGTGGATCGCACTTACGGCAATCCTTGCTAGAGCATCTCTCAAAAACATGTATATATAGAACAGCTTGCGTGGCAGGAGATCCCTTCCGGGGTTGTGCCTTTGCGCAGGCGTTGCGCTGTCGGAGACAGCTATGCAGATGGTAGGGATGCCTTATAGCCGAGCAATCATCGGGTGGACGCTTGTTTTTGCGTTCGCGTTGTCATTGCGCTGCGCTGGTGGCATCTGGTGGCAAGCTCGCCAAGCCGATGAAAACGCCTTTGCCTTTGGCGATTCGTTTTCCTATTGGGTATTAGGTCATCAAATCTACAAAGGCGCGCCATATCAGTTCGGCGGTGAAAACGCAAAAATATCTCGCACTCCCGGCTATCCCATCTTAATTGCTGCTTGGCATAAGCTCTTTGCTGGAAAACCATCGGTCGTTTCGGTACGGATGCTTAATGCCATTTTGGGTGCCTGCACTGTGGTGGCCATTGGAATCCTCGCAACATTATTGTTCGATCGTGGGGCCGGTGTTTGTGCGGCAATTTTAGCCAGTATTTATCCAGGTGGAATTGTGATGAGCATTTTGATTCTAAGCGAAGGCCCGTTTAGCTTTGTCATGACTTTACAACTTCTAGCATTCTATTATGTGCTGCGCAATTCCAGTTCCGCAAAAGACAATTCACTACGTTGGCGAGCGGCGATTCTGACGGGCGTGGCCGCCGCAGTGGCTGTATTGATTCGACCGAGTTGGTTGTTGTTTACTCCGCTATTGTTAGCCGTAGTTGTGCTGTGCTCTGCTCAACGAAAAAAACGCTGCCTGCAAGGGATTCTCATCATGCTGGCATTTTGCGTAACGATGTCACCATGGTGGGTACGCAATTATCGAGTCGTTGGTCATTTTGTGCCAACGACGTTGCAAGTGGGTGCAAGTCTATACGATGGCCTACATGAAAATGCGACGGGTGGCAGCGACATGTCGTTTGTGTTGGGATTTTATCGAGCTCAGAATATCGACGATGCCAAGTTGGCTACGCCTCCACTGGATTCCTATGAATTCCGCTTGAACAACCGCATGCGTGATGCTGCCTTGGATTGGGCCGGAGCTAATCCAACTCAAGTCTTAGCGTTAGCAGGCAATAAGTTTGTTCGCTTGTGGCGCCCGTTGGCTAGTGATAAAGCGGAGTCTTCTGTTACTATGCGTTGGGGTATGGCAGTGGGCTACGTGGGTGTCGTCGCGTTGGCTCTGTATGGCCTAGCACTCCTGATTAAGCGTCGTAAATCAAATCAAACCGATGGTTCGCCATCAACTCAGGCACCTGTGCTAGTGGCGGTTCTGTTAAGTATCTCTCCCGCGATATACTTCACCGCACTGCACATGGTGTTTGTGGGTTCTATTCGTTACCGCCAACCGGCCGTCTTAGTTCTAACACTATTAGCAGGCCTGGGGCTAAGTCACGGACTGCAGCGGTTTGCATCGGGTCGTCGATTTCCAGCTTGGTTTATGGCTCCAGCGGAAGGCGGGATTGATGCATAGAACTGATCAATCTTTCCCAGATCGACAGGCTGTAGCTGAGCGTTCCTTGCGAGGTCCGAGCAGTTTTCAACGTTGGTTGCGCAGCGCAGCATTAGTTGTGGTTGTCATCGCTGCTGCTTTGATTGCCAATCAAGCTTGGATTGAACAGCAAATTAACGAGCAGATTCGTATACAGATCCAGCAGCAGATTGCGGCGGTGATCCCTGAGTTGATTGTGCAAGTTGGTTCCGTTGAGCGTAATGGAAACCACGGCCTTCGTCTTGAGGATGTGCAGATATCGTTACCGGCTTCCGCGGCGGCGAGTTGGAACACTGAGTTGATCGCGACGATCCATCGTTTGGATCTAGTTGGACCTACGGACTATGCGACATTGCTACAGCAGAAACCGTTGATTGACGAAATTCATCTCATTGGGGGGCGTGTTCATGCGATTCGCAATTCGGTTGGCAATTGGAATGTGGTTGATTTGGTCGATCGCTTGCGAGCAGTCAAGTCAGAAGGTGTCGAGACCGGCATGCCAACGATTCGTATTTCAGAATTGGAGTTGGCAATTAGCGATGCGGTTCAATTGTCACAAGACCCGTTTGTGATGACTTTTCAGGACACTGTCATTACAGACCAACAGCGTGCGCACTTGAGTGTTGATGCAGCGAGCAATGGTCAACAAGGGCGAGTGTTAAAGGTGCGAAGTCGATTGACGAATTCGTTTGTGGGAGGCATTGAGCTACAAGGAGCGATTTCTTTAGACGATCAGCAGTCGATGTTGTCCGTGCGAGTTCGAAGGTTGCAGTTAACTAACGATTGGTTTAAGCATTTGCCACTGAGCGTACTCGAACAATTCCCAGCAGGGTTAGAAATTCAAGGTCAAGCTGATTTAGCCGTTCAACTCGAAACCAAACTTCAGGCGACCGCAACTGCTACGGATCCCGCATCTGTAGCAGTTGCGGCAAATAATCCGGTTTTGCAAACCAGATGGGTGGCGGCGGGAGTATTGGTAAACGGTTCGTATCGAGACCGCAGGTTACCGTTTCCTATCACAGATATTTCGAGTGCAGTTACGTGGCAAGATGGTGTGTTACGACTTGAAAAAATTCAAGGAAGTTTCGGCGGCACGTCTTTATCTGCGCATGCGAGAATTTCCGAATTTGGCGTCAAGCCGACAATGGAAATTGAATTTTCGACGGATAAAATCCTAATCGATGAGGATTTGTTGGTCGGTTTGCCACAAGATAAAGTGATCAACGGTATTCGGGAAGCGTTGCATACTTATGGCCCGCGAGGCACTGCCGCCATCAAGTATCATTATGACAATGTTGGTCAAACGCCACGTTCACACTTGGACATCCAATTACTGGACATGGACCTCACCTATGAGAAGTTCCCCTATACGCTGAAGAACGCGACCGGTTTTATTCAAATTCACAATAGCGACATTATAGTGCGTGATGTGCTAACGCAAACTCACGGGCGGACGTTCAAAATTAGTGCCGAGATCAGAGATTCAAAAATAGCACCTCGCGGTTGGTTGGAGATTACCTCAGACGGAGCGATTCCCCTGGACGCGGAATTGATTTCGGCCCTTGACCCGCAGACGCGTAAGACAATCGACATACTGCGGCCCACTGGATTAATCACCCTGCACCGCGCCCGATATGAATATCGAGGTGTACCTGGCAATCCTTATCGGCAGATCGAATTTGATTTCCAGCAAGGGACTTTGCAATACAAGGAGTTCCCCTATCCCATTCATCGAATCAACGGTGAAGTTCGCTTGCAGGGTGACCAATGGGAATTGCGAAATTTCTCAGGATACAAAGGAAACGCGTTTGTACAGATGCAAGGGCGTTTTGTGAAACCAGCAAGTCAGCTAGGTCAAACAAGCCACTCAAATCAAGGCCCCGCTGAGGCTCCGTTAAAAATGGTACTAACGGCAACAGACGTGCCTCTTGATAACGATTTGCGAGATGCGTTGGCCGCTAAGAACCCGGCCATCCTAAATACGTGGCGATCATTAAAACCGGAAGGGGATTTGGATCAAGTTCGTATAAGTTTAGAGAGTACACTGAAACCAGGTGGTACCAACGTGTTTGTACATGCCAAAAAATGGATTCCAACTGACAGTTTGACAACTTCGACGATCAGTTTTATGCCGACTTGGTTTCCCTATCGAATCGAAGGTGTGACGGGTGAATTTATATTGCAGGACGGCCATGTTCGCTTGACTGGAATCCATGGAGTACATGGTGATACAGAACTGCAAATGGATGGTGTTTATAATCGAGCACCAAATGGGCAATGGCATTTTGCAATGGATCATTTGACTATCGACCGTTTACGTATGGATGCGGATCTATTAGCTGCGCTGCCTGTGGAATTGAGCCAACAGATTCGTGGATTGGATATTCAAGGTCCGCTGCAGCTAGAGGGTGACATCTATCTTGCTCATCAACCGGCAGCCACCAAGTCGCTACATGCGAGTTGGAGAGTTAGATTAGAAGTTGCAGGTGCCTCAATCGATTGTGGAACTCGATTAAGTGGCATTCATGGTGGGATTCAATTTACTGGAGTTGTGGATGATCGAGGGTTCCGTAGTAGTGCCTTCGTGGAAATTGACTCGATGTTTTTAGGCAATCAGCAGATCACCAAAATCCAAGGACCTTTATGGATTGACGAACGACAAATACTGGCAGGTAATTGGGCCCGTGCCACGCAGCAAAATAAAACAGGTTCGACTGTCATTCGCCAGCCACAACGCCCAGCGATGAGCCTGACGGGACATAGTTTTGGGGGCGTAGCCAAAATTGACCTGCAAGTGTTGTTTGACAAAGATCAGCGGCGCATTGAGCATAATAGCGGCAAGTCACAACCACGGTTCATGTTGCAGGCATCGTTGCTTCAGGCTGATTTAGCGCTGCTTGCTCGTCATCGAGGAGTGCAAGAGCGTACGTCAGGGCGAGTTGATGCTACGTTAAGATTGCAAGGTGTTGCTGGTGACCGCACAAGTTGGTTAGGCGATGGGCAGGTGAGATTAAAACAGGCTGATACTTACGAGTTACCTTTAATGGTTGCGCTGTTTAATAAAATTGACATGCAAGCGGATCGTGGAGTGTTTTCATCCACAGATGTCGACTTCCGTATAAGGAACGATCAGATAGTACTAGATCGCATTGATTTACGTGGTGACACCGTCAGTTTGTACGGAACAGGCTGGTTGTCATTTGAGGAAGAAATCAACTTGAATTTCTATTCTAGGGTTGGACGGCAACAGATCACAATTCCGATTATCAATGCGGTATTAACTGAAGCGAGTAAGAGTTTACTGCAAATCGAAGTTGTCGGGACGGTTGGGCAACCACGCGTCAATCGTACAGCTTTCCCTGAATTAGACGGTGCGATGGAGCGTATTCTTAAAAATCTTGAACCACGGATTGCCGCGCCTATACGAGACGGTCAAGGCGCCGGCGTGTTACAGTTGCGATAGGACTATTATATGAAGCAAGCGGCATTCTACACAGCACGCGGAGGCTGATTCAGATTATGAAATTTACAAAAATGCATGGCATCGGCAACGATTATGTTTATGTCGATGGCTTTACTGAATCGCTACCTGAGGATCTTCCAACGCTAGCTTGTAATGTTTCGCACCGGCATTTTGGCGTAGGTGGTGATGGTCTAATACTCATCTTGCCGCCCAGCGACTCTGCTCAAGCTGATGTGCGAATGCAGATGTTTAACGCCGACGGCAGTGAATCTGAAATGTGCGGCAACGGAATTCGCTGTCTAGCTAAATATACTTACGAGCACGGGATTTGTCGGCAAGAAGCCTTACGAGTTGAAACTGGGTGTGGCGTGTTGTCGTTGGAATTGCGTGTGCAAGGTGACGAGGTGTTAGATGTTCGAGTTGATATGGGCATCCCAGGACTACAGCCAAATGAAATTCCGACGACGCTAGCGGGTGAACAAATTGTACTCGAGCCATTTTTGATTGGCGACCATTCATTGGCGGTGACATGTGTATCGCTGGGCAATCCTCATGTCGTTATTTTTGTGGAGGATGCGAGCGACGAATTGGTGCTGGGACTGGGGCCGTTGATCGAAACAGACTCGCGGTTCCCCCAACGCATCAACGTCGAGTTTGTGGAAGTTATATCGAACACGGAAGTTCGCCAACGGACGTGGGAACGTGGGTCTGGTGAAACGTGGGCCTGCGGGACCGGCGCCAGTGCCGTTTGTGTGGCTGGGGTTCTGACCGGTAAAACTCAGCGGCAGATCAAAGTTCATTTAATTGGCGGTGATCTCGATTTATGCTGGGACGAAAATTCCAATCATGTGTTTATGACAGGCACGGCGACAGAGGTGTTTTCAGGGGATTGGACGATTTGAAGCTGAGTCGGCGTTATGGTAATTATTCGACAGTGAGTCATTGAGAATTTAGCAGAATGCAAGAGAACCCGTAGATGAAATTCGAAGCACCATGGATGATGCGACTTGGCGGATTCGGTATCAGCTGCGCGCTACGACGCTGGATGGGGACGATGGACTATCGTAAGGTCTGTGAAGATTCGACCGTCGATCCGGTTTCACCTGATTTCAGTGGCCCGATGATTTACTTGTTTTGGCATGAATACATCGCTATTCCGTTTTATTTACGAGGGCGTTGTAATATTTCCATGCTCTTGAGCCGTCATCGAGATGCGGAGTGGCTCTCGCACGCAGCGCGATATATGGGATTTGGTACGGTGCGTGCCTCATCGTCTCGAGGTAGCGTCGCAGGGCTTAAGGAACTGTTGCGTTTGGGAGAAACGACAAACTTGACGATGACGCCTGATGGCCCGCGAGGCCCGCGGCGGAGGTTAGCACAGGGGTGTATTTACTTGTCATCTCGTTTGCAAATACCATTGGTTTGTGTCGGTTTTGGTTGTGATCGTCCCTGGCGAGTAACAAATGCTTGGGACCAATCAGCTATCGCTCGGCCTTTTTCACGTGTGCGGATGGTTATGAGTCGCCCAATTCAAATTCCGGCTGACTTAAATCGCGGTGAAATTGAGGAACATCGGCTCCACGTGCAGGAGATATTGGAGTCGCGTACGCAAATTGCACAGCGCTGGGCGCAATCCAAAATGCGTTTAAGCGATGAGTTGCCATTGGCGAAAGATCCGGCGCCGTTGGGGATTTTCGACGGTCAAGGTTGACCACTTGGTAATTCTTTAGACATAGGCCTAACAAACATTTCCGGTCATGTACAGAAATGTTTATTACTGCGTTGGCACTCGCTGGTACAGAGTACAAGGGTAGACTATTGTCGCGCGACACTGCACCGGTTAAAAATAGAGCTATGGATGAGGAAGAATTACCATTATTTGCAGCGCTAACAGGTTCTAGCAATCCAGCTAGTGAACCTGCGGCAGAGCAACCCGACGTGCTGAGCGTGAGCGAGCTCAATTCATTAGCGAAAGATGTTTTAGGAGAGCGTTTTGCACAAGTTTGGGTGGCAGGTGAAGTGTCGGATCTTTCACGCCCTGCTTCTGGACATATATATTTTTCGCTCAAGGATGATCAAGCGACGATCAGAACGGTTATCTGGCGTAATACGGCTCAACGACTTCCTTTTGATCTAGAAGACGGTCAGCAGATTCTCTGTTGCGGAAAAATTGATCTATACGTTGTCCGTGGAAGTTACCAGCTGGTAGTCAACCGAGTTGAATCCCAAGGGCAAGGTGCGTTGCAGCAGGCATTTGAACAACTACGTCGTAACTTGGAGACGGAGGGGTTATTTGCCGCGGAACACAAAAAGCCGATACCATGGATGCCCAAGCGGATTGCATTTGTGACAAGTCCCACAGGAGCGGCGATTCGTGATTTTCTCGAGGTCGTCCGTCGCCGTTGGAGCAGTGTCAACGTGGTTGTTGTTCCGGTACGCGTGCAAGGTACTGCCGCAGCCAATGAGATTGCCAACGGTATCAACTTAGCGAATCAAATGCAGCCTCCTCCAGATCTAATTGTTACTGGCCGTGGTGGTGGCAGCATGGAGGATTTGTGGTGTTTCAATGATGAAGAGGTAGTACGAGCAATATTCAATTGTTCGATACCAGTTATTTCCGCAGTTGGCCATGAGATCGATGTTACCTTAGCGGATCTTGTGGCGGATCGCCGTGCTTTGACGCCGTCCGAGGCTGGGGAAATTGCTGTACCGCAGGAAAGTGAAGTTCGTAGTAATCTCTTGGTTTTGCGCCAACGGCTCGTGACTTTGTTACAAGCCCGACTTGACTCGGCCCGACAACGGTTGAAGTTGCTTTGCTCCAGACCGGTACTGACGAATCCTCACGAGGGCTTACACCTACGTGCACGCGCGGTTGACGATCTGGAAAAAGAACTTGCGCGGGGGATTGAATTGGCATTACAGCAGGGTCACGATCAGGTGTCGGTGATGGCGGCCAGGTTGTCAGCCCTGAGTCCACTCGAGGTATTACAGCGTGGGTACAGTGTGACTCAGTCGTCTGAGGCAATTGTGGTGCGGAGCGTAGCAGACATTCAGATTGGGCAGGAGCTGCACACGCAGCTTGCCAACGGTAAGTTCACCAGTATCGTGGAGTCACTGGAACCAGATTCAAATTAAATCCTAAAATTAATGAGAAAAGAAAGAGGATATTAGCATGGCCAAAAAAAAAGCAGCCACCGCTGAAAAGTTAACATTCGAAGAGGCTCTGGAGGGACTTGAAGGCGTGGTGGAGCAACTGGAACAGGGTCAGTTGGATTTGACGGAGTCTCTAGCTCAGTATCAAACCGGCGTAACCCTACTTAAACAGTGCCATGACACACTCAAGCAAGCGGAGCGACGAATAGAGGTTTTGACGGGCGTTGACGCGGATGGAAATGCCGTCACAGAGCCCTTTGCGGATGAAGAGACGACTTTAGGGCAAAAGCAGTCTTCACGTGCGAAGCGTCGTTCCACACAAGAAGAACTAGACGATTAGACCATGCTGATTTAAAGTAGATATATTGGCAATGAAACAAAAATTGTCCACGTTTTGTTCTGTTCTTTAATGTGATTAGTACCTGCTGCTTGGATTCACCATACATGGCAACCGACTCAACTCACACTCTGTCTCAGTACATGGAGTTTGCAAGCGCGGAGATCCACGCTGCACTTGAGCAATGGACGCAGCCTCAAGTTGGTTGTCCGACTGTGCTGGAAGAAGCCATGCGGTATGTGTTGTTGGCGCCGAGTAAGTTATTACGACCATTATTGGTGTTTATGGCGAGTGACGCGTGCGGTCAACATTCTAGTGCTACCCTGGCCAACGCTTGTGCGGTCGAAATGATCCATACTTACTCTCTTATTCACGATGATTTGCCAGCGATGGATGACGATCTATTACGTCGCGGGCAGGCGACATGTCATGTTAAGTTTGGCGAAGCCAACGCTATTTTGGCTGGAGATGCACTACTAGCATTAGCGTTTCAAGTTGTCTCGAGCAGTGAAGCGTCGGCAGAAATACGAGCGGCATCTTGCCAAGCTCTAGCTATAGCAGCTGGCCCCTGTCAGTTAGTTGGTGGGCAAGTGGATGACTTAGCAGCGGAGCATCAAGCGGGAGATCTAGACTTATTGCGGCAGATTCATCATCGCAAGACCGGAGCGATGTTTCGTGTTTCCTTACGACTAGGAGCGATTGCTGCTGCTGCAAATAATGAACAGATAGCCCACCTAGATGCGTATGGAAAGTTACTAGGATTAGCTTTTCAGGTGGTAGATGATTTACTAGATTGCGAGGGCGATCAGCAACAGCTCGGAAAACAGACAGGAAAAGACTCAGAACATGGTAAACTGACATATCCCAGTTTGCTGGGAATTGCGGCAAGTCGAGAATATGCAGAGGAGTTGATTCAGCAGGCACAAGCTGAGTTAACTACATTTGGAGAAAGTGCAAATTGGCTAAGGCAATTGGCTAAGATTGTGTTGTCGCGAACTAATTAGTCGTCGATCAAACAGTGAAACATCACGAGACCTTATGAAACATCCAAATCTCAATCGATTAGATACGGCCGAGCCGTTGCAGAGCATGTCCAATGCCGAATTGGGTGATGTTGCTGTCGAGATCCGTGATGTGTTGTGTGAGTTGCTCAGTGAACGATCGGCACACTTTGCGTCTAATTTAGGAGTGGTTGAGCTGTGTCTAGCGTTGCATAGCACTTTTGACTTTCGCCGCGACCGCTTAATTTGGGATACGGGTCATCAAATATATCCACACAAATTGGTGACGGGTCGTTACAAACAGTTCATGTCGATTCGCACCAAAAGTGGTTTGATGGGTTATCCCAATCCAGCAGAAAGCGAATATGATTTATTTATGACGGGGCATGCTGGGTCGAGTGTGTCTTCGGCATTTGGGATTCACAGCGGCGATACATTAAAGGGTGAAGGCGACCGCAGGTCGATTGCAGTGATTGGCGATGGAGCTTTTCCCTCGGGCATTGTCTATGAAGCGATGAATAACGCCGAGGGAAATGTGTTGGTTATCTTGAATGACAATGAAATGTCAATCTGCCCACGAGTCGGTGGCGTCGCATCCTACTTAGATCGCTTACGGCTGACGAGTTTGTATTCGGGTTTGAAGTCGGAAATCGGGCGAGTCTTAAATAAAGTGCCATTGGTGGGGGATCCGGCCGAGCGATTCTTGGCTCAGATGAAAGAAGCTGTCAAAGCTGGCTTGCACGGTGGAATGTTATTCGAGGAACTCGGTTTTCGATACTTGGGTCCAATTGATGGCCATGATATTGCGTTGTTGCGTAAATATTTAAAGATGGTGAAAGATCTAGAAGGCCCCGTTTTGTTGCATGTCGTCACTGAAAAAGGTCATGGGTTTACACCAGCAGTGGACGATCCGCGAACATTTCATGCGCCGCCGGTGTTCGAGCGATCCGCTGAGCAAGCGGTTTTTGAAGATGCCCCCCCTCTGGGGATGCCAAGCTATACAAATCACGCTCGCGATGCCATTTACGAGCAACTCAGCAAGAATCAAGACGTGACGTGTTTTACTGCTGCGATGTGTCAAGGGAATAAGCTAGAGCAAGTGCGAACAGATTTTCCTGACCGGTTTTTCGATGTCGGTATTTGCGAAGGGCACGCTGTTACCTTTGCCGCTGGTCAGGCTAAGGCCGGCTTGAGTCCAATAGTCGCTATTTACAGTACATTCTTGCAACGTAGTTTCGACCATATTTTTCAAGAAGTTTGTTTGCAGGATTTACCTGTCACGTTCATGCTTGATCGCGCTGGGCTCGCTGGTCCCGATGGGCCGACGCATCACGGCTTGTTTGATTTGGGTTATATGCGATTGTTTCCGAATATCGTGGTGATGGCGCCAGCAGACGGTGAGGATTTGCGATTAATGCTGGAGTTCTCGGTGAACCACTCCTCTGCCTGTTCCATCCGATACCCCAAAGGGGTTGCTACGGAAGTGCCGCGTGAATTGGCGCCGCTGGCACCCGTGGAACTAGGGAAATCAGAAATAATCCGTGAAGGCAGCGACGGTACTATTTTAGCTTGTGGTGCAATGTTAGTGGATTGTCTAACTGCAGCTGATCGATTGCTAGAAGATGGCATTCAAGTGGAAGTGGTCAATGTGCGATTTGTGAAACCGCTTGATGAAGATGTCATTACTCGCGTACTGCGTAGTAGTCCATTTGTAGTAACGGTTGAAGAAGCAGCGTTGATTGGCGGGTTCGGTTCAGCGGTGTTAGAGTTTGCATCACAGCGTCAATTAAATACGGGCCATGTACGACGACTTGGCGTACCAGACATATTTGTGGAACACGGAAGCCGCCAAGAACTGTTAACAGACTTAGGACTTGATAGTGATGGTATCTATCGAGTTTGTCATGAATCAAGTCAGCATAATACAATTGCAGGTACTCAGGCATCAACAGACGACGCGACGACGTTGAGTTCAGATAAGGCGTGAGAGACCGTTGCTAAATACTATGAATGAACCAAATTTAACCGGCAATCAGAACCCTGCGAGGCCCACTTGGGTGAAACAAGATGGATCTCGTATCAACGTTGTTGTGCTTGGTGGTAGTCGTGGAATATCCGCTGCAGCAGAGCAGCGAACTCGAGAGTGCATCGATAAATTCTTTAATGTCGTAGACGATCTTGCTGCTCAACCGGCATTGGCGATTGTGCTTGGAGGAGATGGATCGATTCTACACGCAGCCAAAGATGTCAGCAGTGCACAGGTACCGGTGGTGGGTGTCAATCTTGGCAAGTTGGGATTTCTAGCGTCGATTTCTCCTGATCAATTAAGTCAAGCATTTCAGGATGTGGTTGATGGGAATTGCACGATCGTGGAGCATTTGATGTTGCGTTGTAGTGTTGTTCGTGATGGCGAGACGATTGCTTCGACGATTGGCTTGAATGAAGCAGCCATTGTCCGTGGAGCTCCCTTTGCAATTCTCGATATTGATTTATTCGTCGACGGCCAATTGGCTACGACGTACAGTTGCGATGGATTGATTATTTCCACACCGGTGGGCTCAACTGCTTACAATTTGTCCGCCGGGGGTCCGATCTTGCGGAAATCCCTTGATGCTTTTGTGATATCACCTCTAAGTCCCCATACGCTTACCGTGCGTCCCGTTGTTGATTCAGCGGACAGGATAATGGAGATGCGAATACACGGGGGTACGGCAGACACGGCAGTGACTGTCGACGGGCAAGTGTTAGCAAATATTATGGAATTGGATCGCATTCAAGTGGAAAGAGCGGCAGAAACTTTCCGGATGGTCGAAGTTACTGGCCAAAATGATTACCAGACTCTGCGGGAAAAGCTAGATTGGGGTGGTCGAATTCGCAATAAGAAATAACAATACTTTACGGCTTTGCGATTGCTATGCAGTCGCTTTAAATTAAACACCATTCATTCATGCAAGGACGCATCAGATGAATCGACAATCTAATAATGTTGTCACACTGTGGGAACACGGATTGACACTGTCGCGAGCGTTATTTTTATTACTCCTGATGGCAACGACGCTCCAAGGTGAACCGCAGGACTTGGCACAGCAGCTTAATAAAGCAACCAGTGCGGCGATTACTGATGCGACTGCTACCAAAGAATACCATTTAGCCTACCGGATGAAGGCGGGACAGAATGTACGCTCGCGAGTTGTTCATTTAGTTTCAATGGATACAAAAATCGAAGGTGAATTTGAAAGTCTAAAATCTCGCAGTGTTTCTACTCGGGTTTTTCAAATATCGCATGTCGATGATCAGGGAAACATGACATTTGTCCATTTAGTTGAAGATGCTGAGTTGTGGCAAAAGGTAACGGGCAAGGACGAGGTGCGTTATGACAGTAGGCGAAACGAAGTTGTGCCGGAAAACTATATTAAAGTAGCTGAGGCGATTGGTAAGCCATTGGCAACGATCACGATTTCGCCAGCCGGCACGATTGTTCGCCGCGACGACGCGGTCAGCCAATTTAATCCTGGAATTGGAATGTTAATGCCACAACTACCGCAACGTAGTGTGAAAATTGGTCAGCGATGGTTCGGTATGGAAAAAGTTCGTGTGCGTTTGAAAAGTGGGCGAGTTCAAGCGATTCAACTACGGAAACAGTATAAACTGGAGCAAGTCAAAAATGGTTTGGCGACGATTTCTGTCAGAACGCAAGTGCTAACGCCAGTGAATGATCCTAAAATTCAGAGTCAATTGATGCAGCGATTGCAGCACGGTACAATCAAGTTTGATTTGGATGCGGGAAGAATTTATTCATCTAAAATGGAGCTCGATGAACGGGTTATTGGATTTCGAGGTGCTGCGAGTATGATTCATTATTTGTCGCGAATGACAGAAACTCAGGTGATCTCAACGGGCCCTCGTCCTCCGAGCAGTTCCACGGCATCGTCAGTTGGTCAGGGTGACTGAACGCGGTTCTAAGTGGTGTTCGAGGAGAGATAGGTGACGGTAAAAATTTGTACCACAATTCGAGCAGGCTTGTTGTCCTTGACGGCCCTGCTCTGTTTGTTGTCCCCACCGTTGTTGCCATTGTCTTCGCACTCATTGCAGTGTCGCTT